>Ga0310810_10010950_pt1 | contig 10586 bp, 8 predicted proteins | sample NCmetagenome_FD_207641 | JGI IMG/M metagenome (GOLD analysis project Ga0310810, IMG submission 207641) | Soil microbial communities from experimental microcosm in Duke University, North Carolina, United States - NC | ecosystem: Engineered > Artificial ecosystem > Soil microcosm > Unclassified ... | reverse complement strand
CTCGGGCCGCCGCCGATCGACACCAGCGAGAACGGCACGAAGACGGTGAGCAGGGCGAGGGGCACGTCATCGCGCATCGGCTGCGCCTCCGAACCAGGCGGCCGCGACCGACAGGGGGCCCACGACCGCCACGACCAGAAGAAATGGAATGTGCAGAAGCCCGACCCCGGCAAAGGTCGCGACCATCGCCACCGCACCAGCCGGCCGGCGCGAGACGCGCGTTACACCGCGCAGCGCCACCACGAGCAGAAGCCCGATCGCAGCGGCGGCGATGCCGTCCATCGCTTCGGCCGCGTGCGGCAGTTGCTTGAGCGCACCGTAGACACCGGCAAGCAGGAGTACGGCGACGAACGGTCCTGACAGGAGGCCGACGAACGCCGCCACCGATCCGGCCGCCCCGCGCAGGCGCTGCCCGACATAGACCGCGAGATTGGTGATGTTGGTGCCGGGCAGCATCTGGCCGAGCGCCATGCCGGACATGAATTCGTCCTCGGCGATCCAGCGTCGCTGCACGACCACCTCGCGGAAGACCCAGCCGGTCAGTCCACCGCCGAAGCTGAGCAGGCCGATGCGCAGAAAGAGCAGGAAGATGGCGGTCACGCCCGGCGCCGCGGCAGCCGGACTTGCGGGCGATGGTGTGGTCACGGGCATCCGGACAATGAACGATGCAGCGAACAGTGCGTCCGCAGCGCGCGTTTTGGCAATCAATAGTTTTAGTCGTCCGGCATAGGCGCGCTGCACCTGCATTGACGAGGGGCCTGTGGCGAAGCACCCTGCCCGTCCCGCTTCCAGCGAACAAAAAGCCGATGCTCAACACCCAGGTCTGTCTCGCCTCGCGCCCGAACGGCATTCCGCAGGCCGAGAACTTCTCGATCCGGCAGAGCGAGCTCGTCGAGCCGCGCGACGGTCAATTCCTCGTCCGCAATGACTTCCTGTCGGTCGAGCCGGCGATGCGCGGCTGGGTCAGCGCGGTCGCCAACTATTCGACACCGGTTGGCATCGGCGAGGTGATGCGCTCCTTCGCCGCCGGCGAGGTCGTCGCCTCGAAACACGCGCAGTTCGCGGTCGGCGACAGGGTGATGGGTATGCTCGGCTGGCAGGATTACGCGGTCGCCGACCCGGCAATGATCACGCGCAAGGTGCGCGAGACCGACCTGCCGCTGTCGCTGTCGCTCGGCATTCTCGGCCTCAACGGCGTCACCGCCTATTTTGGCCTGCTCGACCTCGGGCGGCCAAAACCCGGCGACACCGTCGTCGTCTCGACCGCGGCCGGAGCGGTCGGTTCGGCCGTCGGCCAGATCGCCAAAATCTCCGGCTGCCGCACCGTCGGCATCGCCGGCGGCCCGGCCAAGTGCCGGATTTGCGTCGAGGACTTCGATTACGATTCCGCCATCGACTACAAGGCGGCAGACTTCAAGGACCAACTCGCGGCGGCGACGCCGAATGGCGTCGACGTCTATTTCGACAACACGGCCGGCGCGATCAGCGACGCCGTGCTGACCCGGCTCGCCGTCGGCGCCCGCATCGTCATCTGCGGCACGGCATCGGTTTCGAGCTGGGACCCGCCGCCGATGGGTCCGCGCCTCGAGCGTCATATCCTCGTCAAGCGCGCGACCATGTCCGGGCTGTTGATCTTCGACTACGCCCACCGTTACGAGGAGGCGATTTCCCGCCTCGCCGCCTGGGTCCGCGACGGCAAGCTCGCCTATCGCGAGGATATCCTCGACGGCATCGAGGCCTGCCCCGGCGCGATCGCCGCGCTTTATCGCGGCGAGAACAGCGGCAAGCTACTCGTGCGTCTCAAACATGGCTGATGCCCGCGCCTGGACGTTCCGCAATCTGTCCACGGCGCGTCGCCGCCCTAAGGGCATGAAAGCGCACGGCAAATGCCCCCGCGCGTCCGGGCCCGCTTCTTTATAAGTGTTCTAAGATATTGATTTCATTGTCATTCTTATTTGACGGAGGACTTGTTCTAGCGCAAAGGAATGCGACTTAGTCGCATCTAGGACTAACGCACATTCGATGCGCGTACTCGAACCTTCCATGAGCGAGGTCGTCCACATGGCGCTGGGCCTGGCGCACCGCGGCTTTCGCGGCCGGATCACCGCCATCTCGGCCGCGGCCGAGACCTCCGGCGTGCCGGCCGACGAGCTCGAGCGCCGCCTCCTGGAGCTCGGCTTCACCGAAGGCGCGCAGGTCGAGATCCTCCACGAAGGCCTGTTCGGCCGCGACCCGATCGCGGTGCGCGTCAATGACGCCACCGTTGCCATCCGCCGCCGCGAGGCCATGGCGATCCTCGTGAGCTAAAGATGAGCGTCTCTTCGCAGGCAGAGCCGCTCCACTTCGCGCTCATCGGCACGCCGAACAGCGGCAAGACCGCCCTCTTCAATGCGCTGACCGGCAGCCGCCAAAAGGTCGCCAACTATCCCGGCGTCACCGTCGAGCGCAAAAGCGGCATGCTGCAGACGCCCGGCGGCCGCAGCGTCAACCTGATCGACCTGCCCGGCACCTATTCGCTGCGCGCGCGCTCGCCCGACGAAGAAGTCACGCGTGATTTCGTGCTCGGCCGCTTCAAGTCGGAAGCCGCACCCGACCTGCTCCTCTGCGTCGCCGATTCCACCAACCTGCGGCTGGCGCTGCGCCTCGTGCTCGAATTGAAGCGCGTCGGGCTCCCGCTGCTGCTCGTCCTCAACATGATCGACATTGCGCGCCGGCGCGGCATCGACATCGACCTCGACAAGCTGTCCGCCGAGCTCGGCGTACCGGTGATCACCGCCGCGGCGGTGCGACGCGGCGGCACCGACGACCTGATGCGCCGGCTCGACGAACTGGCGCTCGCCACCGAAGCGGCGCGCGCCGAGGCCGCCTGGCAGGCACCGACCGCGGGCGAACTGCGCGCCGAGCAGCGCGAGGCCGACCGCATCATCGCCGCCTCGGTGAGGACCCCGGCCGCGCCGGACACGCTGACGGCGCGGCTCGACGCGGTCCTCCTGCATCCGGTCGCGGGGCTCGTCATCCTGCTCGCCATCCTGTTCGTGATGTTCCAGGCGGTGTTCACCTGGGCGAAGCCGCTGATGGACCAGATCACCGCCGGCTTCGACGCGCTCGGCGTCCTGTCGCAATCCTGGTTGCCCGAAGGGCTGCTGCAGAGCTTCGTCCAGAACGGCGTCATCTCCGGCGTCGGCAGTGTCATCGTGTTCCTGCCGCAGATCCTGATCCTCTTCCTCTTCATCCTGCTGCTCGAGGATCTCGGCTACATGGCGCGGGCCGCGTTCCTGATGGATCGAATCATGGGCGGCGCCGGCCTGCACGGCCGCGCCTTCATCCCGCTTCTATCGAGCTTTGCCTGCGCCATCCCCGGCATCATGGCGACGCGCGTCATCGACAATCCGCGCGACCGGCTGACCACGATCCTCGTCGCGCCGCTGATGACGTGTTCGGCACGCATCCCGGTCTACACCTTGATCATCGCCGCCTTCATTCCGGACAAGACGGTGTGGGGCTTCGCCAGCCTGCAGGGCGTGGTGATGTTCGGCCTTTACGCGGCCGGCATCGTCAGCGCGCTCGGCGTCTCCGCGCTCGCCAAGTTCATGTTCTGGCGCGAGAGCCCGACGCCGCCCTTCATGCTCGAACTGCCGGACTATAAATTGCCGCGGCCGCGCAGCGTGCTCATGGGCGTCTATACGCGCGCCAAGATGTTCCTGCACCGCGCCGGCACCACGATCTTCTCGATGATGGTGCTGATCTGGTTCCTGGCCTCGTTCCCGCGGCCCCCCGAAGGCGCCGCAGGGCCGGCGATCGACTACAGCCTCGCCTCCTGGATCGGACATGCCATGGAGCCGGTCACCAAGGCGATCGGCTTCAACTGGCAAATCAACGTCGCGCTCATCCCCGGCATGGCGGCGCGCGAGGTCGCGGTCGCTGCGCTCGGCACGGTGTATGCGATCGAAGGCGGTAAGGAGAACGCGGCGCAGATCGGACAGACGCTGGCGCAGCACTGGTCGCTGCCGACCGCGCTTGCCGTGCTCGCCTGGTACATCTTCGCGCCGCAATGCGCCTCGACGCTCGCCGTGATCAAGCGGGAGACCGGCAGCTGGAAGTGGATGGCGGTAACCTTCGGCTACATGCTGGCGCTCGCCTATATCGCGGCGCTGATCACCTATAATGTGGCGGCAGCGCTTGGCGCGGCGTGAGCCGTCGCCCTGTCCGGGCGGCGGTGCTCAAAATGAGCCGGCGGCGTCCAATTAGTCGGGAACGTGACAGAGGGTCCACGTTGGTGGAGCGCGGCACTAATGCGCGCGTATCTCGCCTTCGATGGGCAGATGCGCTGGCTGAACGGGACGTTTCAGACCGAGTTGGACAGCTTTTCCGCGGATCGCCGACTGCGACCGGCGGAAGCGTAAGGCCAATTTGCGCACGGGAATGCCTTCCGCCCAGAGCTTCCTCAGGGAGGAAATGTCTTCGTCGCTCCACGGCCTCGATAACAGTATGCGGCTCATCTCTTCTCTGAAGTTTGCACGAGTGCCCGGACAGGGAACTCGCAACATAACGCGTTTGTTCCCGCGCGTTCCGCCGCACCGAAGTTTCCATGGCAAGACGATAGGTAAGATTTGGCTGCCCCGTCGGGCGCTCAGGCGGGCTTTTCCGTCAGCCGCCGCAGCGCCTCGCCGCTCGCCATGACCGCGAAGGCCTCACGCGCGGACAAAGACGCAATGGCTTCGATGCGGCTGTCGGCATCGGCGATCCGCATCATGGCGACTGCGAGGTGCACATCGACGTCGCCCTTGCGGCGCTGCGGCACGTCCTGAAGCATGTCCTCGTGAGCGGCGCGCAATGCGCGGTCCTCGGCGAGCCGCACCAGGGGATGGGCATTGTCAGCCGGCGGATGCTCCGCCGCGAGCGCATTGGCGCGTTGCAGGATCGGCGGCGGGCTCCGCTCCTCCGGCGTGAGCAGCAGCCCCGCCCCGCGCAGCGCCCGGCCGAGCGATGAGCGCGCCGTCAACGCCGCAATCGGAATAGCGAGCAGCAGACCGGCGACCACCGGCGACATCCAGAACAGGAGCGGCGCCGACACGGCATAGGCGCTGGCGCCGAGCGCCGCTCCGAGCATCGTCGGAAACGCGTAGGCGCGCGCGAATTCACCGCGCGCGAAATTTCCGTCGTCGCGCCGCTGCGCCGACCAGCCGGCGTCGCGGCCGAGCAGTATTTCCATCACCGAGCGCGACTGCATGAGCATCATCACCGGCGCGATCAGCGCCGAGACGAGCACCTCGATTACGACGCTGACAAGCCCGCGCAGGGCGCCGCCCATGCCCAGCCGGTCGCGCCGGTGCACGAGCATGCCGAACCAGCCGAACAGCTTCGGCATGACCAGCAGCGCCATCGTGCCGCCGAACACATAGGCCGCGCGCACCGGATCCTGCATCGGCCATTGCGGGAACAGCGTCGCGCCGCGCGGGAAATAATCGGGCGGGATGAATTGCGACTGCAGCGAGATCAGGATGCCGATGAGCAGGAACAGGAGCCACATCGGCGCGGTGATGTAGGAGCCGATGCCCTGCATCAAATGCAGGCGCGACACCCAGTGCAGGCCGCGCGCCGGCACGACGGCGGCATGCTGGAGATTGCCCTGGCACCAGCGGCGGTCACGGATCGCGTAATCGGTCAAGGTCGGCGGGCATTCCTCGTAGGAGCCGCCGAGCTGCGGCACCATGTGCACGCCCCACCCGGCGCGGCGCATCAGCGCCGCCTCGATGAAATCGTGGCTGAGGATGTGGCCGCCGAACGGCTTGCCGCCCTTCAGGAGCGGCAGCCCCGCATGATCGGCGAAGGCGCGGATGCGGATGATGGCGTTGTGGCCCCAGTAATTGCTCTCCGCGCCGTGCCACCAGGCGATGCCGCGCGCGATCGACGGCCCGTAGACGCGGCCCGCGAATTGCTGGAGGCGCGCGAACATGGTGTTGCCGTTGAGTAGCTGTGGCAGCGTCTGGATCAATCCTACCTTCGGGTGCCCCTCCATCGCCGCTGCGAGGCGCACGATGGTGTCGCCCTCCATCAGGCTGTCGGCGTCGAGTACGATCATGTGCTCGTAGGCGCCGCCGAAGCGCGTCACCCACTCGCCGATATTGCCGGCCTTGCGCGCGACGTTCTTGATGCGGTGGCGATAATAAAGACCCTGCGTGCAGGCCTCGGCGCGCAGGCGCAGGAATGCTTCCTCCTCGGCGAGCCAGACGGCCGGATCAGTCGTGTCGCTCAGGATGAAGAAATCGAAATGATCGAGCCGCCCGGTCTCGCGCACCGATTCGTAGATCGCCTGCAGCCGCGCTGTGACGCGGTGTGGGTCCTCATTGTAGGTCGGCAGCAGCAGCGCGGTGCGCCGCGCGAGCGCCGGCAGCGGCGCGGCCGGATCGATGCCGAGCGCGCGGCCGCGGCCGAACAGGCCGAGGACGAAACCGATCGTTCCCGAGACGAAGGACAGCGCGATCCAGGCGAACAACGCCACGAACAGGAGCAGCACCGCGGTCTCGAGCACGGTCAGGCCCCCGACCTCGAGCACTTCGTACATCTCGTAGCCGGCGACCATGGTCATGGCGATCGACGCGGCGAATACGAACAGGCGCCTCGCCGGCACGCGGCGCGGCCCCGTGCGCGGTGAGGCGACACTGCCGCGCCGCGCCCACAAGGATTGCTCCGGCATGGCGAGCGGCGCCTCCGGCGGCAGCGCCTCGATGCCGGACCGAACTTCGCGTATGCGGCGGCTCAGCGCGTCCATCGGTAGAGCCATGTTTCCGAGACCGGCTTGTCCTGGGTCTTCAACTGCCCGCGCAGCTCGATCAGGTTCTCGTTCTTGGTGTCGAGCTCGAACGAAATGCGCATGCCGCCGGTCTCGGTATTCGGCTGCAGCACCAGGTTCTTGATTGCGCCCTTGCTGGCGGTGACGGTGGTCTGAAGCGCCTTCGGATCGACCGATGCGAGCGCCTTGCCGACGGCTTCGAGCACGAACAGCCGCGTGCCGCCGCGGCCGGCGCCGATGCTCAGCTTGGCGAATTGGGCCAAGTTACCCTGATGGGGCGCCCTCTGGCCCCAATGCAGGCGATAGGTGAAGTTGTATTCGCCCTTGGCCTTCAGCGTGTCCTTGGGCCGCCAGAAGGAGACGATGTTGTCGTGGATCTCCTCCTTGGTCGGGATCTCGACCAGCACGACATTGCCCTCGCCCCAATCGCCGATCGGCTCGACCCACAGCGACGGCCGCTTCTCGAAACGCGATTCGAGGTCGTCATAGGCGAAGAAGTCGCGCTCGCGCTGCATCAGGCCGAAGCCGCGCGGATTGACGTCGCCGAAATAGCTCACCTGCAGGTCGCGCGGATTGTGCAGCGGCCGCCAGATCTCCTCGTCGCGGCCGTTGCGCATGGCGAGGCCGTCGGAATCGTGCACGGCGGGGCGGAAGTCGTCGATGCCGACCCGATCATTGTAGTCGTAGAGGAACATGCTCGTGCCGCTGCCGATGCCGGATTCGGCGATATCGACGCGCGGATAGAGCGCCACCTCGGTGTCGTAGATGGTCTCGTCGCCGGGGCGGATGGTGAAGCGGTAGGCGGCGGCCGCGCTCGGCGAGTCGAGAAGCGCATGCACGACGATGGAATTCGTGCCCTTGGCCGGCTTCTCGATCCAGAAACTGGTGAAGGCCGGAAACTCCTCGCCTTTCGGGTCGGCGGTCTTGATCGACAATCCGCGCGCCGACATGCCGTAGACTTGGCCCTTGGCGACGGCGCGGAAATAGCTGGCGCCGAGGAAGACGCCGACCTCGTCGTAATAGTCGGGCCGGTTGATCGGCGCGTGCAGGCGGAAGCCGGCGAAGCCGACGTTCACATCGGGCGGCGGCGGCTTGGTGTTGTCGAAGGAAAACAGGTCGCGCGAATAGACGACCTCGCTGGCCCGGCCGCCGTCGACGACGAATACCCGGATGCGGTCCTTGAATATCCAGCCGCGGTGGAAGAACTGAATCTGGAACGGCAGGCCGTCGCCGCGCCACAAGGCCTTGTCCGGACGGTACCGGATGCCGCGATAGGCGTCGTAGTCGATGTTGGAGAGCTCGCTCGGGAGGCCCTGATCCGGCTTCTGATAAGCCTGCGACGCAAGCTGCTGCGCGAGGCGGCGCACGCTCTGGGCGTCAAACGGCTGAGCGCCGCCCTCGGCGGCGCCCGCGACGCCGCTGCCCAGCACGGACAGCATCGCCGCTGAGCCGGCAATGAATTGTCGGCGATCCAAAGAACCCACTCCAATGGCTGGACGTTCGCGGAGCCAGGCTCGCCGCGTTTCCCACCTTCAATAAGCGTCACGGCAGCGGAGAGTTCCATGCCCACGAAACGCGGGGCTCAAGTCCGTCCGAACGCAAGCCCCGCGCCGGCTGTCACGCCGGCACGGGGCCTAACGAACGCGAAACACTACTCGACGCTACGGTACAGTCCGACGCCCGCGAAATACGCCGACGAGCGCGGAGACGACGAACAGCACGATCGCAACAAAGAAGATGATCTTGGCCGCCTCGATCGCTGTGCCGGCGATACCGCCGAAACCGAACAGGGCGGCAACGAGAGCGATAACAAGAAATGTGATGGCCCAGCTCATCATGGCTCAGGTCCTCGTGTGGATGCATTCGGCGGAAAGAACGTGTTCGGACGCCCAAAAGTTCCGGACCGGTAAAGCACGGTGGCTTCCGGGATATCCGCGACCCGGGAACCCCTTCTTTTGCCGGCGAGTTTCGTCCTCTAGAATTGATCGGGACACGGAACGGCGGGTCATGGCGGGGCTGAAGACCTATCACGCCAAGCGGCATTTCGGCGTCACCGCCGAGCCGAAGGGCAAGGTGAACCGGCGCAAGGGCGACGCTTTCGTCATTCAGAAGCATGACGCCACCCGCTTGCACTATGACCTCCGTCTCGAACTCGACGGCGTCATGAAAAGCTGGGCGGTGACACGCGGCCCGAGCCTGGTGCCGGGGGAGAAGCGCCTCGCGGTCGAGGTCGAGGATCACCCGATCGAATACAACAAGTTCGAGGGCACGATCCCCGAAGGGGAATATGGCGGCGGCACGGTGATGATCTGGGACCGCGGCTCATGGGAGCCGGAGGGCGATCCGCGCCGCGGCCTCGACAAGGGTCATCTCGCTTTCAAGCTGCATGGCGAGAAGCTCGAAGGGGGCTGGCATCTCGTGCGCATGCACCGGCGACCGAACGAGAAACGCAACAACTGGCTGTTGATCAAGCAGCACGACGAGACCGAGCGCTCAGCGCGCGACCCGGACATCCTTGAGGAGCAGCCGCTCTCCGTGGTCACCGGCCGCGATCTCGACGAGATCGCGCAGTCGAAAAAGGTCTGGCACAGCAACCGCAGCGTCAAGGCGAACGTCGCGGCGCTGAAGAGGACCGCGAAGAAGACCTCAAGGAAGAAGTCGGCGAAGAGGGCCACGAAAAAGATACCTGCGAAAAAGACGGCTCCGAAGGCGGCAAAGACATCCGCAAAGAAAAAATCGGCCAGGAAAAAGGCGCGCACGCGTGCCGCTGCCGCAAAACCCATCCGCAAGCGTTCGAAGGTCGCGGAAGCGGGCGACGCCCTTGCGGGCGCGCCGAAGGCGGCCCTGCCCGCCTTCGTGCCGCCCGCGCTTGCCACGCTGTCCGACAAGGCGCCCGCAGCTGCGACGTGGCTGCACGAGATCAAGTTCGACGGCTACCGGCTCGAGGCGCGGCTCGACAAGGGCAAGGTGAAGCTGCTTACGCGCCGCGGGCTCGACTGGACCCACAAATTTCCGTCGGTCGCAGCGGCGATCGCCAAGCTGCCGGCCGACAAGGCGCTCCTCGACGGCGAGGTCGTGGTCGAAGGCGACGACGGCGTGTCGAGCTTCTCGCTGCTCCAGCAGGCGCTGAGCGAGGGTGACGACAGGCACATGACCTTCTACGCCTTCGACCTCCTGCATCTCGATGGCCGTAACCTGACGCCACTGCCGCTGACGGCGCGGAAGGACGCGCTCGAGGATTTGCTCGGCAAGACGACAAAGAGCGCGCCCTTGCGGTTTTCGGCGTCGATCGACCAGGACGGGCCGGCGCTGCTCGCGCAGGCGTGCAAAATGGGGCTGGAAGGGATCATCTCCAAAGTCGCAGACGCGCCCTACCGGTCCGGCCGCGGCCACGATTGGCTCAAAACCAAATGCTCGGACCGGCAGGAGTTCGTCATCGCCGGTTTTGCTCCGTCGACCGCCGATGCCAACGCCGTCGGCGCGCTGGTGCTGGGTATCCATGAAAAGGGCAAATTGCACTATGCCGGCCGCACCGGAACCGGCTTCACGCACAAGGTCGCGCGCGACCTCTATCGCAAGCTCAAGGCGCTGGCCGTGAAGACATCGCCGCTCGATCCCGTGCCGAAGGAGGAGCGCGGCGCGCGCGGGCCGGTCTGGGTTGAGCCGAAACTCGTCGCCGAGGTCGCCTTCCACGGCTGGACCCACGGCGAGCGCATCCGTCAGGCCTCTTTTCAGGGCTTGCGCGAGGACAAGCCCGCGAAGGATGTCGTGCGCGAAGTGAAGAAGCCTGTGG
>Ga0310810_10010948_pt1 | contig 10587 bp, 11 predicted proteins | sample NCmetagenome_FD_207641 | JGI IMG/M metagenome (GOLD analysis project Ga0310810, IMG submission 207641) | Soil microbial communities from experimental microcosm in Duke University, North Carolina, United States - NC | ecosystem: Engineered > Artificial ecosystem > Soil microcosm > Unclassified ... | reverse complement strand
CACCTGCCGGCGAAGGTGGCCCGGAAGTTCGACTACGAGGTGGAGCTGCAGGTCATCATGGGGAGGACCGCCCGGGACGTGTCCGAGGCCGACGCGCTCCAGTACGTGTTCGGCTACGCCACGGGAAACGACTTCTCGGCTCGCGACCTCCAGTACCGGGATGGCAAGGGCGCGTCACAGTTCATGATCGGCAAGACGTGCGACGGCTTCCTTCCCATCGGGCCGTGGCTGATGGGCGCGGAGCTGGTGGGCGATCCCCAGAAGCTCAAGGTCGAGACCCGGGTCAACGGTCAGACCCGCCAGTCGTCGAACACCGACGACATGATCTTCACCTGCGCGCAGATCATCGCCTACGCCTCGTCGCTCTTCACCCTGTACCCCGGCGACCTCATCTCGACCGGGACGCCCGAGGGGGTCATCCTCGGCAAGCCCGAGGCCCAGCAGATCTGGCTCAAGGCTGGCGACCGGATCGAGTGCAGCGTCGAGAAGTGCGGCGAGCTTCGGTTCACCCTGGCGTGAGCCCCGCGCGGGGAGCAGCATGACGCCGCGCCGGACGGCGGAGCAGGTCCGTCCAGGAAGGGGACGGCGGTCATGGAGGAGCGAATCGTCGAGCTCGAGCTGAGGTACACCGAGCAGCAGCGGCTGCTCCAGGAGCTCAGCGAGGTGATCTGGGCCCAGGGCCGGAGCCTCGAACGCCTCGAGCACGAGCTGGCAGCGATGGGGCAGAAGCTGGCCGCGATGGAGCCCGGCCTGGTGGACGCGACCGCCGTCGAGCGCCCGCCGCACTTCTAGGGCGCGTCACCCGAAGCGGGTGTTCACCTGCATCTTGCCCTGCAGGGTCTGGTGCACCGGACAGCGCTCGGCGATCTCGAGCAGCTTCGCCCGCTGCTCCTCGGTGAGCGCACCCTCGAGAGTGATGATCCGATCCACCACGTCCATCCTGGCCGGCTTGGTGTCGCAGTCCACGCAGTCCTGGGCGTGCACCTTCCGGTGACGGAGGCTGATGTGGGCCCGCTCCAGCGGCCAGTTCCGCTTGTCGGCGTAGATCCGGAGTGTCATCGCGGTGCAGGCCCCGAGTCCGGCGAGGAGCATCTCGTACGGAGTGGGCCCCTCGTCGGCTCCGCCGACCGCTGCAGGCTCGTCCACCACGAGGTGGTGTCCGCCCACCTCGACGTCGGTCCGGAATCCCCTGGCGGGTCCGGATACCACCACGCTCCGCGGCTCCTGGTTCGGCAGCTCGACCATGCGACGTGACCTCCTGGGTCGAAGGTAGCAGCGGAGCGGCCGCTCTTCACGTCTCGGCCCTGCCGACCCGTGGCTGCTAGGGTCCGCGCCGTGGCCACCTTCCAGCCCGGTGATCCCGCCTACGAGTCTCGTGTGCGAGCGAGCTTCGCCCGTCAGTCGATGATGACCGTTCTGGGCGCCTCCCTGGAGCGGGTGGCTCCGGGCGAGGTGGACATTCGCCTGCCGTTTCGTGCCGATCTGACGCAGCAGCATGGCTTCCTGCACGCCGGTGTCACGACGACCATCGCGGACAGTGCCTGCGGCTACGCCGCGCTCAGCCTGATGCCGCCCGGCGCCGCAGTGCTCACCGTCGAGTTCAAGGTGAACCTCATGGCGCCCGCCGCGGGTCGGGTCTTCGTCGCACGCGGTCGGGTGCTGAAGGCCGGGCGGACCCTCACCACCTGCGCGGGGGACGTGTTCGCGGTCGACGGGGGCGAGGAGAAGCACGTCCTCGCCATGCTGGGGACGATCATGACGCTCCAGAACAGGTCCGGGCTCACCGATTAGACCGACCGCGCTCCGCTCGCCGACGCCCGCGTTCAGGACCGCGAGACGACGCGCGGAAGCGCCTGCGCAGCCTCGGCCCGCGCCTCGTCGAACAGGGGCTTCAGCTCGACGTCGGTGAGGGTCTCCTTCTCCAGCAAGAGCCGCGCCGCCTTCTCCATCGTCTGGCGCCGCTGCCCGAGCAGGGTCCGGCAGCGCTCGGAGGCGTTCTGGACGATCTCCCGGACGGCCAGGTCGATCTCTCGCGCCGTCTCCTCGCTGAAGGTGCGGCGGCTCATCGCCTGGGGGCCGAGATAGCTCTGGGCCTCGTTGTCGTAGGTCACCGGACCGAGCCCGGGCACCATCGCGTACCGAGTCGCCATGCTCCGCGCGATGTCGGTGGCCTTCGCCAGGTCGTCGGCGGCCCCGGTGGAGGTGTGCTCGAACACCAGCGCCTCGGCGGAGCGGCCCCCGAGCAACACCACCAGCTTCCCCTCGAGCTCCTCGCGGGTCATGAGGTAGCGATCCTCGGTCGGACGCTGGAGCGTGTAGCCCAGGGCGCCGATGCCCCGCGGAATGATGCTCACCTTGTGGACCGGGTCCACGCTGGTGGTCGCCGCGGCGGCGAGCGCGTGCCCCATCTCGTGGAAGGCCACGATCTCCCGCTCGCGCGGGTTGAGGAGCCGGTTCTTCTTCTCCAGCCCGGCCACGATCCGCTCGATGGCCGCGTCGAAGTCCTGGCGCTCCACCGCCTCCGCCTTCCGCCGGGTCGCGCTGAGCGCCGCCTCGTTGACCAGGTTGGCGAGGTCCGCGCCGGTGAAGCCCGGGGTGAGGGCCGCGATCTGGTCCGGATCGACCGACGGACCGATCTTCACCCGCTTCATGTGGACCTGAAGGATGGCCACCCGGCCCTGGCGGTCGGGGCGGTCCACCAGCACCTGTCGGTCGAAGCGTCCGGCCCGGAGCAGCGCGGGGTCGAGGATCTCGGGCCGGTTGGTCGCGCCGATGAGCACGATGCCCGCGCTCTGGTCGAACCCGTCGAGCTCGACCAGGAGCTGGTTGAGCGTCTGCTCCTTCTCGTCGTGTCCGCCCACCAGGCCCGAGGCGCCACGGGCGCGGCCGAGCGCATCCAGCTCGTCGATGAAGATGATGCACGGCGCCTTCGCCCGCGCCTGCTCGAAGAGGTCGCGGACACGGGCAGCGCCCACGCCGACGAACATCTCGACGAACTCGCTTCCGCTGATGGAGAAGAACGGCACTCCTGCCTCACCCGCCACGGCGCGGGCGAGCAGGGTCTTGCCGGTTCCCGGGGGTCCCACCAGCAGCACGCCCTTGGGCATCCGGCCACCGAGGCGCGAGTACTGCTCGGGGTTCTTCAGGAACTCCACCACCTCCGCCAGCTCGTCCTTGGCCTCGTCCACGCCGGCCACGTCCGCGAAGCGGGTCTTGATGTCGGTCTCGACGAAGACCTTCGCCTTGCTCTTGCCGATGGCGAGGAGCCCTCCGCCCCCGGCGCCCATCCGGCCCGCCATCCGTCGCATCAGCACGGCCCAGATGACGAAGAAGAGGACCGTCGGCGCCACCCAGCCGAGGAGCGCCGCGAACCAGGGGTTCTCCACCTGGCCGGCGAACTTCACCCCCGCCTTCTCCAGACCCTCGGCGATGTCCTTGTCCACCCGCAGCGTGGCGAAGTGGGTCTTGCTCCCCTCGATGGGTTCCTTGAGGGTGCCCTTGATCTGGTTCTCGCCGACGGTGACCTCGGCGACCTTCCCCTCCTCGAGGAGCTTCTGGAACTGGCTGTAGGGGATGACCGCGACCGACTGCGTCGTCCGCACCCAGTCCTGGATGAAGATCACCGCCAGCACCGCGATCAGCGCGTAAGCGATGTTGAACCGCGTCTTGTTCACGACGTCGCCGTCCTTTCCTGGAGCGCCCGCCGCCGCCCGTCCGTCACCAGCGACCAGAGGATCGCGCCGGTGATCAACAGCCCCACCACGCCCAGCGACACACCGACGGGGATCTTGAAGATGTCCACGATGGTCATCTTCACCCCGACGAACACCAGTACGAGAGCCAAGCCGACCTTCAAATAACGGAACCTGTGAACCACGCCAGCCAGGAGGAAGTACAGCGAGCGAAGGCCCAGGATTGCGAAGATGTTCGAGGTGAAGACGATGAAGGGGTCCCCGCTGATGGCCAGCACGGCGGGGATGGAATCCACCGCGAAGATGAGGTCGGTGAACTCCACCGCGACCAGGGCGAGGAACAGCGAGGTCACCTTCCATCTTCCATCCACCCGGATGAAGAAGTGTGCGGAGTCCTGGCCTGGAGCGAGGGGGAGCACGCGCCGCGCCAGGCGGACCAGGAGGTTGTTCTCCGGGTGGCCCTGCTCGCCCCGCGCGAGGAGCATCTTCGCCCCGGTGATCACCAGGAAGACGCCGAGGACGTAGACCGTCCAGTGGAAGCGGGCGATCAGCGCCGTCCCGGTGAGGATGAACACCGCTCGCATCGCGAGCGCGCCGAGGATGCCCCAGAACAGCACCCGGTGCTGCTGACGCTCAGGGACGCCGAAGGCTCCGAAGAGGATGGCGATGACGAAGATGTTGTCGACGCTCAGCGCCTTCTCGATGAGGTAGCCGGTGGTGAACTCGAGTCCCCGCTGCGCGCCGTAGAGGTGGAACACCCCGAGGGCGAAGACTCCGGCCAGCCCGATCCACACCGCGCTCCAGGCCGCCGCCTCGCGGAGAGAGACGACGTGCGCCTTGCGGTGGAACACGCCGAGGTCGAGCGCGAGCATCGCCGCGACGAAGGCGAGGAAGCCCAGCCACAGCGGCCAGCTTCCCAGAGTGACGACGGACAGCATCGGACAGGTTCCTCCCGGGCAGCCCGGGGGATTCCGACGCCCGGGGCCGCCGAACGCCCCGAGTCATCTGCGGCACGCGAGGCCTTCGGACAACCAGATATTTCAGCGTGAATCCATCGGCTGAACCGATGGATGCCCCCGCGCGGACGAACGGCGGGCCCGCTCGCGCTGTCGCCGGGCGATGAGCCGCCGCAGCGAGGTCCGCATCCCGTGCCGGCGCATGAAGCGCTCGAGTCGGATCAGCGCTCCCCGCGCCCAGCGCACCTCCCGGCCGAGCACCAGCAACCCGATGCCCACCACCAGCCAGCCGGGCCCCGGGAGGGGAATCAGGATGACGCCGGCCACGACCAGCGCCCAGCCGCCCACGAGAGTGGCCAGGCGCCTCACTCGCGGAGAGAGGCGGTCACCAGCGGGCGTCAGAGGTCGCAGCACGGGCTCCCACCGGCCACCCGCCGGACGAGATCTGCATCGCGCGGAGGCGCCGGATGCGCTCCCGCATCGAGGGGTGGGTCGAGAAGAGGGTGAGGACGCCTTCGGTCGCCGAGAAGGGGTTCACGATGAAGAGGCTCGCCGTGGCCGGCTGGAGCGGAGCCGGGATGGCGTGCGCTGCCTGGTCCAGCTTCTCCAGGGCTCGGGCGAGCGCCTCGGGGTCGCCGGAGATCTCCGCTCCGGTGGCGTCGGCGCCGTACTCGCGCGAGCGCGAGATGCCGAGCTGGATCAGGGTCGCGGCGATGGGAGCGACCAGCGCGAGCAGCAGCGACTGCGCCGGCGAGGGTCCGTCGTCGTCCGAGCTGCCCATCCCCAGGAAGCCCACCGCGTGCGCGACGTAGGTGATCGCCGCGGCCACGGTCGCGGCGATGCTCGAGACGAGGATGTCCCGGTTCTTCACGTGGGCGAGCTCGTGGGCCAGCACGCCGCGCAGCTCGCGGCGGTCGAGGGCCTCGAGGATGCCCGAGGTGACCGCGACGACGGCGTGCTCGGGGTTGCGGCCGGTCGCGAAGGCGTTCGGCTGGGCCTCCGGGATGAGGTACAGGCGTGGCATGGGGATGCCGGCGCGCGCGGCGAGCTCCGCCACCATGCCGTGGAGCTCCGGGGCCTGGGCGGCAGAGAGCTCCTGCGCCCGGTGCATCGCGAGGACGATCCGGTCGCTGAAGAAGTAGGCGCCGACGTTCAGCACCAGCGCCAGGACGAGGCTGATGCCGAGCGCATTGGGTCCGAGCGCGCCACCGATCCCGACCAGGATCGCCGACAGGATGCCCAGGAGCAGGATGGTCTTGAGCTGATTCATTCGAAATGGCCTCCGTGCTCTCACCGTTAAGACGGGGATCACACATCGGCAAATCGATAAACTCGCAGCAACCGATTGGTCTTCCCGATGGGGGTGACGACGGCGATGGACTGGCTCAACTATCACCATCTCTTCTACTTCTGGACCGTGGTCCGCGAGGGCGGCGTGTCCAAGGCGAGCAAGGTCCTCCGGCTCGCCCAGCCGACGGTCAGCGGGCAGATCAAGGCGCTGGAGAACGCCCTGGACCAGAAGCTCTTCGAGCGCCAGGGCCGCTCGCTGGTGCTCACCGACGTGGGGCAGGTGGTCTTCCGCTACGCGGACGAGATCTTCAGCCTCGGCCGGGAGCTCCAGGACACGCTCAAGGGGCGTCCCGTTGCCCGACCCCGGCGGCTGGTGGTGGGGGTGTCGGACTCGGTGGAGAAGCGCGTCGCGCACCGGCTGCTCGTCCCGGCGCTCGAGGCCGGGGAGCCGGTGCAGCTCGTGGTGCAGGAGGCGCGACCGGAACGGCTGGTCGCCGAGCTCGCGGCCCACGACCTGGACCTCGTGCTCTCCGACACGCCGGCGCCCTCGCCGGTGCGGGCCTACAGCCACCTGCTCGGCGAGTGTGGCGTGGGGCTCTTCGCCCGGCCCGCCCTGGCGCGGAAGCTCGCTCCGGGATTCCCGAAGTCGATGGAGGGCGTGCCTCTGCTGACGGCAGCGGATGGCGCAGCGCTCCAGCGCTCGCTCGCGCACTGGTTCGAGACGCGAGGCATCCGCCCCCGGGTGGTGGGGGAGTTCCAGGACAGCGCGCTGATGGAATCCTTCGGGGAGGCGGGCGCCGGCGTGTTCCCCGCGCCGGAGGCGGTGGAGTCCGAGGTGCGCGCCGCGTTCGGCGTCGAGCGAGTGGGGATGCTGGAAGGGGTGCGGGAGCGCTACTGGGCGCTCACCGTGGAGCGCAAGCTGAAGCACCCGGCCGTCGTCGCCATCACCGAGACCGCGCGCACCGAGCTCTTCGGCCGGCCGACGGCCCGGAACGAGAGCTGACTCGGGATGCCGCCGAGCATGTCCCGAACGAGGTGTCTGACACCTCGTGGGGGGCCTGACGTGAAGGTGCCAGACACCTTCAACCCCCTTCAGCCCGCCGGTCGCGGTCCTCACGGCAGGACTGGACCGAAGCTCCCACGCTTCAGAGTTCAACCGATGGACGTCGGCATGAAGCTGTGGATCTTTCTCCTCGGCGGGATCGCGATCGTCGGCGCGGTCTGGTTCCTCTGGTCGCGCTTCATCGGATTTCCGCAGCACGATCCCACCGCCTCACGCCCGCCGGACGGAGACGCGAGCGCCATCGACCTGCGCGCTCACAGCCGCGACGACCCCCCCAGGTAGGGCGACCTTCGAGGATCTTGCCTACACGGATAGACGGCGGTTCAACCCGGTGCGGCTCGAGGCCGGCGACGACTCCACGAGGGCAATTTTTTAGACACTTCAGTGATCCGAAGGAAGGACCCATGAATTCGCGATCGACTCCACCGGCGATGACGAACAGGGAGCTGATCTCCTTCGCGATGATGGCGGCTTCCGTCGTTCTCGGCTGCCAGCACGCCAGTCCAACCCCCAGCGAGACTCCTTCGGGGTATGGGCTGATGGGGGCCGTTCCACGTCGTTGTCCGACGGATGAATGCAAGAAGTGCGACATCTCGGCCTTGGCTCACGCTGAAGCCGGTCCGGGGGCTCTCGACTGTGGCTGGAGCCGAAACGACAGTCAGCGAGAGCCCGTCGTCCGATGCGCCCTTGATGCCGCCGCTGGCTCTGGCCGGTTCGTCGCCATCGAGAGCCTGCAGGGCATCGACTCGTTCATCGTTGAGGCATTCGCCCGCGGGAAGGACGGACGACTGGTGCGCTTCTGGTACGACAGCGATGTCACGGGAGCAGCCTGTCCGTGCACCGCGGTGGTGAGACGTCACCCCTGCTCGTCAGCTCTGAAAACTGAGCCCCAAGAGCCAGACGCTCTCGGGTGCGACGTCGACAAGGAAGCCAAGGGTGAGTTGGTCTGCGAGGAGCCAGGGCACGCGCAGCTGAAATGAACGCCGCTCTTGCCCACGAACGAACCTGAACGAGGTGTTTGGCACCTCGCTGGGCCGCTCGCCCTGCTTCGTCCTAGCGTCGCGACCGCGAGCCGATCACGTCGGAGAGCAGCAGGCCGAAGACGATGGCGGCCGCGGTGAGGATCATCACGAACCCCGTCTCGATGCTCGTGGTCACGTCCCGGTCCACGAGGTCGAGGAGGCTCCGGTAGCCGACGCTTCCCGGGACCAGCACCAGGACGCCCGGGATGGTCACCAGCCACACCGGGCGGGCGCGCAGCCGGGCGTTCAGGTGCGCGACGAGACCGATCGCCACCGCGCCCACGAAGGCCCCGAGCGCGGACCCCAGCGTGCGGGACACCGCATGGCTGACCGCGGCCGCCAGCAGTGCCGAGCCCACCACCGTGGGCGCTTCCTTCCGCGGCGCCCGCAGCACCACCACCGCCGCCAGCCCCAGCGCCGCCGCGCCGAGGAGGTAGATCCCGTCCGGCAGGTCCACCGGCGGCACTCGGGCCGGGCCGAAGAGCCGGGCCCCCAGGCCGCCGCCGAGCACCGCGCCGATGACCAGGGCGAGGAAGGTCACCGCCGCGGCTCCCAGCCCCGCGAGACCGGAGAGGAGGTTGCGCGTCTGCAGCTCGCGCACCCCCTGGGTCAGCGTGAAGCCCGGGAGCAACACCACCACCGCGCCGAGCGTGGCCACGCGGGGGTCGAGCGGCCAGATCCGCGCAGAGACCGTCTGGCTGATGAAGCCGGCGATCAGCGCCGAGAGCAGCTCGGCGGCGAGGTCCAGCTCCCGCACCCGCGTGCGGACGAGGGCAATGGACCCCACCGCGAGCCCGGCCACCGCGGCGGTGAGCACCTCGGGGAGGTCCTCGCCGAAGAGCAGCACGGCGCCAGCCGCCGCGAGGCAGTAGCCGAACAGCACCACCGGCCCGGAATAGGGGAGCGGCGAGCGCGCGATGGCGTCGATCCGAACACTCGCCTCGCGCGGACCGATGCTGCCTGCCTTGACCTCGCGGGCGACGGCGTCGAGGCGGCAGATACGGTCCAGGTCCACCGGCATCGGCGTGGTGCGGAGAAGCACCAGCCGCTGCTGTCCGGGAATGCCGATGGCCAGCTGGAGCTGGGTCGGAAGGCTGGAGACCTGCACGTCCGCAAGCCCGAGCTGTCCGGCGAGCTCGCTCACCAGCCGCTCGGTGTCCTCGGCGCCGTAGCCGCATGCCTGGGCGCCCCGGGCGGCGGAGAGGAGCAGCGCGAGCGCCGAATCGGCGTCCTCGGCTGAGGGCGACGCGGCGCGCACGACGCTAGCCCCCGCGCGTGTGCATCTCGAGCCGCGGATCGGCGCGGAGCTCGGGCGCGGCGGCGAGCGCACCGCGCTGCTCGACCATCAGCCGTTGCTCGGCACCGCGGTCCGCCCGGGCTCGCCATCCCACGCGGAGCAGCGAGGCGATCTCCGCGTCGCTGGCACCGCTCCGGAGCGCGGCGCGGATGTTCGCTCCCGACCGCGCGTAGAGGCAGGTGTACCAGGTGCCGTCCGCGGTGAGCCGGCTCCGGTCACAGGCGCGGCAGAACGGGGTGGTCGTCGAGGCGATGATGCCGAAGGCCGTCCCGTCGGGAAGACGGAACCGCTCGGCCGGGTCGGAGCCCTGGGCACCCACCGGCTCGACCGCGCCGTGCGCCGCGGAGACGAGCGTGAGGAGCTCGGCCCGCGAGACGACCTGCTCGCGCGTCCACCGGGTGGCTCCGCCGACGTCCATGTACTCGATGAAGCGGATCTCGGCGCCGAGCTCCCGGGCGAAGGCGAGGAGGTCGAGTACCTCGTCCTCGTTCGTCCCGCGCACCACCACCGTGTCCAGCTTCAGCGGGAAGCCCTGGGCACGCGCCGCCTCGATCCCGGCGAGGACACGGGCGTGATGGTCAGCGCGAGTGAGGGCGAGGAAGCGCTCGGGCCGCAGCGTGTCGAGGCTGACGGTGAGCCGCCGGAGCCCCGCCTCGTGCAGCTCTCGGGCGCGCTCGGCGAGGAGCACGCCGTTCGTGGTCATCGCCAGGTCGCGAACCGCGGAGCGGCGTGCGAGCGCGCGGACCAGCGTGGTGATCTCCGAGCGGAGCAGCGGCTCGCCGCCGGTCAGCCGCACCTTGTCGACCCCCAGGCTGCAGAAGATGCCGGTGATCCGGTCGAGCTCCTCGAAGGTGAGCAGCTCCTTCTTCGGCAACCAGACGTACTCCGGCTCGGGCATGCAGTAGCTGCAGCGCAGGTTGCACCGATCCGTGACGCTGAGCCGGAGGCTCCTCAGGGGACGGCCCAGCGCGTCGCGGAGATCGCTGGATGCTGGCGGGGCGGCAGCGAGCACGGGAAGAAGAAAGGCATAAGCCAGGATTCGGGACGGCGCCAGCCAGCCGAGCCCGCGGGCCTGCCGGGACCGGAAATGGGTGTCGCTCAACCCCCCGGAGCGCCCCGCGAGCTGCCAGGCCGGCGCCCGTGGCGAAACCGCCCCGTCGCCGAGACGGAGCCGCCTCAGTAGACGACGACGGAGCCCGAGATCTCCACCCGGTCTCCCCCGGCGCGTGCCGTGGCCAGGTCCTCCTGCATCGTTGCGCCGCGGGCG
>Ga0310810_10010947_pt1 | contig 10587 bp, 3 predicted proteins | sample NCmetagenome_FD_207641 | JGI IMG/M metagenome (GOLD analysis project Ga0310810, IMG submission 207641) | Soil microbial communities from experimental microcosm in Duke University, North Carolina, United States - NC | ecosystem: Engineered > Artificial ecosystem > Soil microcosm > Unclassified ... | reverse complement strand
ACGAGATCGATCACGACGGAAGCATGCTCGATCCCGACGTGTTCTCGCCGGTCTGGCGTCTGTCGGGATTCCGTTTGCGCGAGTACCGCAAGTCGTACCCGACACCGTTCGGCCTCAGCGAGCGCACGGACGATCGCTACTCGACGGTCGTCGCCGAAGTCGTCGCCGAGCGGACGACCTGGCGCGTCGCTGTCGATTACTTCATCGGCTATACCGTCTGCGTGCTCCTGTGCCTGTTCGGCTATTTCGTCCCGCCCGGCATGCTGCAGGTGCGCACGACGCTCGCGACGTCGGCGACGTTCGCGGCGGTCGGCAACAAGTATGTCGTCAATTCGCTCACCGAGGCGAGCTTCACCTCCGTCCTCGTCAACGTCGCGCTGATCACGTCGTTCGCGATCCTGCTGATCTTCATGATCGTGTCGATCCGCTGCGAGCGACTGATCAAAGCCGGTCAGCCGGAGCGCGCGGCGCTGCTCAACCGTACCGTCGGCATCGGCTCGGCGGTCGGCAATGCGGTGCTGGTGGCGTTCTTCACCTGGCGTGCGCTGACGGCAATTCCGACATGATGTGATCGTAACGCGCGATGTCGTCGTCCGAGATCCGTGCCTGGCGCACGCCGCGTGAGCGTGAGCTGCGGCGGGTTCGCCTCGCGAACCCGCTCGGGCTCGACCTGTCGGTTTTGCCGAACGGCACCGTGTTCGCCATCGAACATCGAACGGATGCCGGCGCGACGCTCATAAGCCAGGTGCTCGGCTCCCCGGTCGGCGGCGGCATCGCGCGGATGCTGCTCCGCTCGCACTCGCGTACCTCGGCGAGCCGCGAGATCATCGGTCCGCACGCGCGCGTCCGGCTCGGGGCGGCTGCCGACCGGATCGTCTGGGAAGGAAAGACGCGCGCCCTCCATCATCGCGTGACGCTGCGGCTGGTTCCCGCCACGACCGCGTGGATGTGGTGCGTCGAGGCGACCAACGCTTCCGCGCGTTCGATGTCGATCGACGCGATGCTCGTGCAGGACCTGGGACTGGGCTCGCGCGCGTTCGTGACCGGCAACGAGGCGTACGCGTCGCAATACATCGACCATCACGTCGCCGACGACGCCGGCTGCGGACCGGTCGTGATGAGCCGGCAAAACCTTGCCCAGGACGGCGCTCATCCGTGGGTGGCGCATGGTTGCCTCGACGGTGCGCGCGCATTCGCGACGGACGGCATGCAGCTGTTCGGTCCGTCTTACCGCGATGCCGACGCCATTCGACTGCCGTTTGGAACCTCGCTCGCCAGCCGGCGTCTTCAGCACGAAGTTGCGTGCGTCGCGATCCAGTCAAATCCGGTGACGCTCGCTCCCGGCGCCCGCGCGTGCTGGCGATTCATCGCCGTGTACGCGCCCGATCATCCCGACGCATCGAGCGATGGCGATTTGACGAAGCTGCGCGACATCGCATGGCCGGACAGGACGGTCGTCGGGCCGGCGACAGCGAATGCGCGGCGCAGCATCGTGCAGGACAGCCCCGTGTGCCGTGTCGCTCGCCTGAGCGCAGGCGAGCTGAAGCGGCGCTACCCCGACCGCGCCCTGGCGGAATTCCGCGACAAACGGCTGCTGTCGTTCTTCGCGCCTGATCCTCCGCACAACCGTCACGTCGTACTGCACGCAAAAGAACGCATCGTGACGCGCCGACATGGTGCCCTGCTCCGAACCGGCAGGGCGATGCTTCCGGACGAATCGACGCTTTGCGTCACGTGCTGGATGCATGGCGTGTTCGCGGCGCAGCTCACGATCGGCAACACGTCCTTCCACAAGCTCTTCAGCGTTTCGCGGGATCCCTACAACGTCACGCGGGCCAGCGGATTGCGCGCGCTGATCGACACCGGGGACGGCCGCTGGCGATTGCTCGCGATTCCGTCGGCGTTCGAGATGGGATTGAGCGATTGCACCTGGATCTACGCGCTTCCCCGGCAGGTCGTCTCCGTACGCCTGATAGCCTCGGGCGATGATCCCGCACTGCAATGGCGGATTTCGGTCGACGGCGAGCCGTGCAGGTTCCTCCTTTTCGGACACCTCGTTCTCGGCGAGCGCGACCTGGAGCACGCCGGATTTGTCGAGCTCGACGCTGCCAATCGCCGGTTCACGTTTCGACCCGACCCTGAATCGCTGTGGGGTCAGCGGTATCCGCATGCGAGCCTGCACCTGGTCGTCAGCACGCCCGGTGTCGTCGAGACGATCGGCGGGGACGAGCTGCTCTACGCGGATGGGCAGGCAGGAGACGGCGCCTACGTCGCCATCAGGTCGCAGCCGACGCACGAACTCTGTTTCGCCGTCGTCGCGTCGCTGATGGATCCCGCGCAAGCGGACGCGCTCGCCCGACAATACGGGCAATCGCACGACGACGGCGCAATGCTCGCGACAGCGACGACGTTCTGGACCGCCGTCACGCGCTCATCCCGGATCGCCGGAGCGCACACGCGCGTATTCGACGCTGCGCTGCCCTGGCTCGCGCACGACGCGATGATCCATCTGACCGTGCCGCGCGGACTGGAGCAATACACGGCTGCCGCGTGGGGGACGCGAGACGTGTGCCAGGGGCCGGTCGAGTTCCTGCTGGCGCTCGAGCACGATGCGCCCGTCAAGCAGATATTGCGGATCGTGTTCGCGCAACAGTACGCGACCCGCAATGACTGGCCGCAGTGGTTCATGCTCGAGCCTTATTCGTCCATTCAGGACAAGCACAGTCACGGCGACGTGCTCATCTGGCCGCTGAAGGCGCTGAACGACTACGTCGAGGCCACGGCCGATTTCGGCTTTCTCGACGAGACGGCGCCGTGGTGCAACGACGAGACGCTCGCATCGACGTCGGAGCGTCACACGATCGCCGATCACGTGGACAAGCTGCTCGCGGCGGTGCGCGAGCGCTTCATCGCCGGCACGCATCTCATCCGCTACGGCGAGGGCGACTGGAACGACTCGCTGCAACCGGCCGATCCTGCGCTGCGCGACACGATGGTCAGCAGTTGGACCGTCGCATTGCTCTATCATCAGCTCATCCGATACGCGGAGGTGTTGCGGCGCGCAGGGCGTGACGGCATCGAGGCGCTCGCCGACCTCGCGCTTGCAATGCGGCGGGATTTCAACGAATTCCTGATCCGGGACGGTACCGTCGCCGGCTACGCGCTATTCGAGCCGGGAAGCGCCAAGCCGGAATTGCTGCTGCATCCGTCGGACGTCCGCACCGGCCTTCGGTATTCGCTGCTGCCGATGACGCGAAGCATCCTCGCGGGATTGTTCACGCCGGAACAGGTGCAGCACCACGCGGGCCTCATTCGCGACCACCTGCTGTTCCCGGATGGGGTGCGACTGATCGACCGCCCGGTCGCATACCGCGGCGGCCTCGAGCGCACGTTTCGGCGCGCGGAATCCGCGGCGTTCTTCGGACGCGAGATCGGGCTCATGTACGTCCATGCGCATCTGCGCTATGCGGAAGCGATGGCGACGCTCGGCGAGGCGGACTCGCTCTGGGAAGCGCTGCTGGCCGTCAATCCCGTCGGCGTGAGCGACCATGTCGCAAACGCGACGCCGAGGCAGCGCAATGCGTATTTCAGCAGCAGCGACGCGGCGTTCTTCGATCGTTACGAGGCGAGCGATGAATGGTCGCGGGTCAAAGCCGGAACCGTCCCCGTCGAGGGCGGCTGGCGCATTTATTCGAGCGGACCCGGGTTGTACATCAACATGCTGATTCGGCATGCGATGGGCGTCCGCCGTGTCTTCGGCGAACGAATCGACAAGCCGTTGTTGCCGGCCGCGGCGCGCGACGCCAGGGTCACCTGGACCTGATACGATTGTCGGGGGATTTCATGTTCGATTTCCTGCAAGGCGGCGGCAAAACGGGCGCGATGATGCGCGACCACGACTGGTCGTCGTCGCCGCTCGGGCCACCGGAGTCGTGGCCGCGCCCGCTGCGAATCGTCGTCGAGTTGCTGCTGCAATCGCAGTTTCCGATGTTCGTCGCATGGGGCGCCGAACTGGGCTTTCTGTACAACGATCCCTACGCGGAGATCCTGGGCGCCAAGCACCCTCGTGCGCTCGGTCGGCGCTTCCACGACATCTGGTCGGAAATCTGGCCGGACATCAGCCCGCTGATCGACGCCGCGATGTCGGGGCAAGCCACGTACCGCGAGGATCTTCCGCTCGTCATGAACCGAAAGGGCTATGACGAGCAGACGTGGTTCACGTTCTCCTATTCGCCCGTTCGCGACGAAAGTGGAAGCGTCGCAGGAATGTTCTGTGCGGTCCACGAGACGACGCGGCGCGTGCTGGCCGAGCGTGCGCTGCGCGAGTTGAACGAGACGCTGGAGCGTCGCGTGAGCGAAGCGCTTGCCGAGCGCAAGCTCCTGGCCGATATCGTCGAAGGCACGAACGCGTTCGTCCAGGTCGTCGACATGCAGTACCGGTGGCTGGCCATCAACCGATCGGCGGCGGACGAGTTCGAGCGCATTTTCGGCAAGCGGCCCCGGATCGGGGTCGGCATGCTGGACGTGCTCGCCGATCAGCCGTCGCATCGATCGGCGGTGCAGGCGATCTGGAGTCGAGCGCTCGCCGGCGAAGAGTTCACCGCTGTCGAAGAGTTCGGCGATCCGTCGCGCGATCGTCGCTTTTATGAAATGCGCTTCAACACGCTGCGGGATGCGAACGGCAACCCGATAGGGGCCTATCAGTTCGTCTATGACGTGACCGATCGCCTGCGTGACCAGGAGCGGTTGCGACATGCCGAGCAGGCGCTGCGACAGGCGCAGCGCCTGGAGTCCCTGGGCCAGCTGACCGGCGGAGTCGCGCACGATTTCAACAACCTGCTCGCCGTGTTCGCGAGCGGCGTCCAGGTCCTGGAGCGCGATCCCACGGCGGAGCAGCGGCAAAGCATCCTCGATGCGATGCGGCGCGCCGTTGGCCGCGGCGCCGGCCTCACGCGACACCTGTTGGCCTTCTCGCGCCGCCGCCCGGTCAATCCGGAAGCGATGGATCTGGCACTGCACCTGCGCACGATGCAGGACATGCTCGCGAGCTCGCTGCGCGGCGACATCGGCGTCGAGATGCAGTTCGGCGCCGATCTATGGCAGGTGGAAGTTGATGCTGGCGAAATGGAGCTGGCAATCGTCAACCTGTGCGTCAATGCGCGCGACGCGATGCCGTCCGGCGGAACCGTCACCATCACGGCGGAAAACGTTCGTGAAGCAGCGGACGACGGCTCCCTGGCGGACTTCGTGCGGTTGTCGGTCGGCGATACGGGCACCGGCATACCGCCCGAAATCCTCGGCCGCGTGTTCGATCCGTTCTTCACGACGAAGGACGTCGGCAAAGGTTCCGGCCTCGGCCTGGCGCAGGTGTACGGGTTCGCGCAGCAATCGCGCGGGCGGGTTTCGATCGCCAGCGAAGCCGGCAGCGGCACGGTCGTAACGCTGCTGCTGCCGAGATCGACGCAGCAACCCGCTTCAGCGCAAAAGCCGGAGGCGACGATCGTGCCGACCGTGGCCGCAATCCCGGCCGCCCACCGTGGGGACGTGCTGCTGGTCGAGGACGACAGGGAGGTCGCTGCCCTTGCGCGCGAGATGCTCGGCGAGCTTGGCTTCAGCGTAATCCACGTGTCGACGTCGGTGGCGGCGCTCGGCGCACTCGCCAATGCACGCGCGATCGAAGCCGTGTTCTCCGACATCATGATGCCCGGAGGCATCAATGGCCTCGATCTCGCTCGCGAAATCAGGAAACGGCACCCGCGTCTGCCCATCGTGCTTGCAACCGGATACGCCGAGTCTGCCGCGAGCCTGAAGGACGGCGAATTTCGCGTCCTGCTGAAGCCTTACACGCTGGAGGCGCTCGCCGATGCTCTGGGCGTCGACACCGAACTCAAGTGATGCTGACACGGCAAACGATCTCGGCCGGCGTGCTCCGGATGACCACGCACCTGTCATCGAAAGCATCATGGGTCCTGCCGTCGACGCTGACACCGATCAAGCGGCCCGATAGCGGCGGCCGAAGCTCGATGCGCGCGGCCACGCCCGGGCCGATCCCGCAGCGGAAGGTTCGCTCGTCGATCGTGCGCGCCGAGTAGCTGAGCGACCCGTACGGCGTCGGCATTTCGCGCACCCGGACGCCCCCTCCGCTCGTCCACTCGGGTGCCAGACCCGCTGCCACGACGAGCGTGTGATCGCTCGCGCGCTCGTAGGCGAACAGGCTGCGAAGCGCGAGCACGTACTCCGCCGCCACCCACGTATGCGGCAGGTCTCCTACGTGCGCCGGCGCCCGATGATCGCGCCATGCGATCTCCGGCCATTGATTCCACGCGGGCGGCCGGCGATCCGACAGGAAAAACCGCAGCAGATCGAGCGCATCCGTACGCCGGCCAAGGCGCACGAGCGCACCGATGATGCGTATCTCGTAAGGCGAGTAGTTCACCCATTCGAGCGCTCCGCTGCGCCTGCGACGCCAGTCGGTGAGGTAGCGGTCGAAGGTTCGTTCGACCGCTTGCCAATCCAGGCCTTCGGCCACGTCGAGAAACGCGATAGCGTTCGCCGTGGCCGTCGGATCGAAGTCCGCCCACTCGACGCTGCCCGGGATGAAGTCGAGCGCGTGCGCAGCGCGCGTTCGCTCGACCGATTCGAACAGCGCGACGCTCAAGCGCTCTGCAATGCCGCTCCAGCGTGCGGCCGCATCGCGATCGCCGATCTCGCTGGCAAGGCCGACCGCATCGCGCAGGCCACGCAACGCCCAGAAGTCGTCCCAATACGAATGCACGGGCTGTGAAAGATAGCCCTCGTGGCTCACCGACACGGGCAGCAGACCGGTTTCGTCGAGCAGTCGTTCGATGCAGCCAACGGCCTTGACGACGAAAGGCCAGCACTCACCAAGAAACCGCACGTCCGCCGCGAACCGGTGGCCGTCGGCGATGGCGGCGATCAGCTGTCCGTGACTGTCGTGCTCCACCAGCCAATCAGGCCCGTTGGGGTCGACGCAGCACGGGACGAACCCATCGGCACGCTGGTGCGGGGCGTACCAACGGACGAACTCGACCCCCTCTTTCACATGGCCCATGCGCGACAAAGCGGCGCCCATGATGGTGCCGTCGCGAATCCAGGAACGTGCGTAGCGCCGGGGACCCGGTTGCAGCGCGGGACCGCGGCGCGTGACGAGGATGTGCGCGGTGGCCGTGAGCGCGGCGCGGATCGCGTCCGTCGCCCATCCGGACCCCGACCATTGCGCGACCGGAAGCTCGTTCGCCCAATCGAATGCCGGCTCACCGATGGCGAGCGAGGCGTTCGCGGGCGGGCATTCGACGATCCGTTCCGCGGTTGCGCCGGCATCGAGCGACAGATCGAATGCGAGCGCGCCGGACGCGAACCCGCGCGCGTCGTGAACGCGTGCAGCGGCCGGCTGGCCACCCGGTCCTGCAAGTTGCAACGCCACGAACCCTTCGTCGAACGTCGCCGTCGCGACGCCGGACGGCGCGATCGTCGGCACGACTGCGATCGTTTCGTTCACCTGCAGCACGCCACCCGTCCACTCCACGTCGTGAACGAGGCTCACGCCACCGATAGAGCCAACGCGCTGCCACGGCGGCGTCACCTGAAACGGACGAACGAGCACGAGCAGACGCGCCGACAACGATCGATCCGAGCGATTCTCGAGCCGATAGCGCAGGCGAACGACCTGGCCTTGCGTCGACTCGCCGTGGACACGCAGGCGCCACGTCGCGGTCTCCCAGATCGCCGACGGGACAGGAAGTACGTCGTCGGCGAGCTCCTGCTTCTGCTCGACGTCCGCCCAGCCGAACAGCCGCCCGTCGATCGCCACCATCGGCTCGATCGAGAACGAACCCGGCGCAACCTCGACGGCACCTTCCTCGTTCATCAAAGCGCACTGCGTGCCGTTTGCGGTTCCGATCGGCGTCCACAGCGTTTGCTCGCGATGCAGCCAGCGCGGGTACCACGCGCGCGGCTCGCGCCCGGCGATGCGGTACCAGAAAGCCTCGATCGAACGCGAGAACTCGAAGGACTGGGGCTCGAGTGCCGCACCGGCTGACGGCGCGTCGAGCTCCAGGCGCAGAAAGCGCGTCTCGACGTCCGGCAAGTAGACGTAGCTGCGTGCGCCGGCCGCGCGCGGCGTCGCGTACACCATCCGCCACCGCTCACCGCTCGACGACGCGCGCACGCGGAAGCCGCTCGCGGGCGCGCCGTCACGCCAGCCGATGACGAGCCCACCAAGCCTGCGCGCCTGCGTGAAGTCCAGTGCGATCCAGGGATGCGCATCGCCGGGGTCGGGGACCCAGCCCGCCCCGCCGAGCGCCTGACCGGCGTCGAAGCCGGGAAGCGCGCTCGACGCGCTCGCTTGTGCGTCGGTCGGCGAACGGTGATTTTCTATCGTGAGATCGGCGATCCACAACGAGCCTGCGCCGCCGTCGACGGCCACGATCGCGAGCTCGATCGCCCCCAGCTGCTTCGGGACGTCGCCGCTCGCAGGACCCCAGGCGAACTCGAACGCGCGGCTGTCGACCCGAAGGCGCTTCCAGCGCGCAGGCGGCTGCAAGTTTTCGTGAACGTGCCGCCAGACGTTCTGTCCGCTCGCGTCGACGAGCTTGATCTCGAGGTCGTTGGTCTTGCCCGTGCCGCGCAGGCGGAACGCAACCGTGTAGTCCTCGCTCAATTCGTGGTGAACCGGGCAGCGGGCGACGACGAATCCCGCGCCTTCGCTGAAGTCGAAATCCAGGCGCAGCACGGGCCGCCCGCCGGTCGACGCCGTCGAGAGGATGAGCCGCGCCTCGCCCGCCGCAACCGCCGACCAAGTTGCTGCATCAAGTGGGACGTCGAACTCGCGTACGGAGAGCGTCATCGATTTGCTGTTGCTGTTTCCATTTCGGATGACAAGCCCATCGCTTCGGCGGACTTCGGGCGAACCATTCTGCGGTCGCCAGGATCCCTTACGATATGCAGCAGACGCGTGAACGAGGCATCGGTGGCCTCACCGCGACCGATGTACACGACGGCCGCATCCTGGAGCTCGGTGGAGAAGAGATCGAAAATGCGCGCACGCGTGGCATCGTCGATCGCATCCAGCAGGTCGTCGACCACCACCCAGCGCGGCCGGTGGATCAACAACCGCGCAAGCATCAGCTTCTGCTGCTCGTCGCCGCTGAGGTCGCGATCCCATCGCGACACGCGGTCGAGCATCGGGGCGAGCTGCGCCATGCCGACTCGCGCGAGCGCCTCGCCGAACGCTTGCGGCGCGAAGCTCTCCACGCGCTGCGGATACGCCAGCACTTCGCGCAGCGTGCCGGGCGACACGTACGGCCGGCGCGGCATGAAGAAAACCGCCGAGCCCGCGGGCCGGCCGATGCGGCCTGCACCCCAGCACCAGAGGCCGGCAAGCGCTCGAAACAGCATGGTCTTGCCCGCGCCCGGCTCTCCCACGACCAGAACGTGCTCACCGGGTTTCACGGCGACATTGCGCTCGTCGAGCGTCGTGCATCCCGCCGGCGAGGAAATCTGCAGGTCTTCGAGCGTCATCGCGTCGAACGCCCCTTCTTCGTACGCAATTCGCCCGGACCCCTCGTGCATCGCGTCGGTCTGGAGCATGGCCCTGCGAAAGGACGCGATGCGCAATAGCGTCGCGCGCCAATCGGCGATCGAGCCGAAGTTGTCGACGAACCACCGCAGCGACGACTGCACCTGGAGGAACGCGCCTGCCGCCATCATCAGCCCGCCGAAGCTCACGTTGCCGCTGAAGTAAAGCGGCGCGGCGACGAGGATCGGTGCGACGATCGTCAGCCAACCATATCCCGCGGTGACCCAGGTCAGGTTGGTGTGACCGAGAACGAGGCCGCGCATCGCGGACAGCACCGCGGTGAGCTTGAGCTCGATCCGTCGCGCTTCTTCCGCCTCACCACCCGCGAGCGAGATCGCTTCGATCTGCTCGTTGACGCGCACCAGGGAAAACCGTAGCTCGGCTTCGCGTGCATAGCGCTCCGCGTTCCGTCCGATCAGGCTGCGCCCCACCCAGTAGCTCAGCAGCGAAGCCGAGCCGGCGTAGACAAGACCGGCCCACACCATGTAGCCGGGAATCGCCACGGTGCGACCGGAGACGACGAAGGCAAAGTCGGCCGAGACCGTCCACAGCACGCTGACGAACGTGGCGAGCAGGATCGCCGCCTGCAGAAGGCCGATGCCGAGATCGGCCGACAGCTCGGTCAGATGCCGCGCGTCCTCGTGCATGCGCTGATCGGGATTGACGCCGATCGGGCCGGCGCTGGCGAGCCGAAAGGCGCGACGAGGCAGCATCCAAAGGTCGACGAGATCCCGCGTCAGCCCTTCGCGCAATTTCAGCTTGATCGTTTCGCCCAGCCAGCGCTGTAGGACGTTGAACACGAGCAGCACGCCCGCGATGACGCCGAACACGCCGAGCTGCGCGATGAACTCGGGGAGATCGCGCCGCGCCAGTGCGTCGTAGAAAGGCTCGTTCCAGCGGTTGAGCCGGATCTGGCCGTAGGCCGTCGCGACGATGACCAGCAGGATCGCGCCTGCGAGCCACAGCAGGGTGTTGCGCACCGGAGAAGC
>Ga0310810_10010946_pt1 | contig 10587 bp, 7 predicted proteins | sample NCmetagenome_FD_207641 | JGI IMG/M metagenome (GOLD analysis project Ga0310810, IMG submission 207641) | Soil microbial communities from experimental microcosm in Duke University, North Carolina, United States - NC | ecosystem: Engineered > Artificial ecosystem > Soil microcosm > Unclassified ... | reverse complement strand
GAGAGGCGCGCTCGCGGTGGCGATCTCCGCGGCGGCGGTGGTGACGGGAACGGCGCAGCAGCCAACGTTCTCGTCTCGTGTTGAAGCCGTTCGGGTCGATGTGCTCGTCAAGGATCGCGGCCAGATCGTCCGCGGCCTGGGGACACAGGATTTCGAGGTCAGGGACGAAGGCGTCCTGCAGGAAGTCGACATCGTGCGCCTCGAGCTGGTTCCGCTGAATGTCGTCCTCGGGCTCGACGCCAGCGCCAGCGTCACTGGAGAGCGGCTCGAGCATCTGCTCGGTGCCGGGCATTCGCTGCTCGAGCGATTGTCGGGCGAGGATCGAGCGGCGCTTCTGACCTTCAGCCACGCGGTTCGTTTGCGTCAGGAGTTGACGCGCGACATTCCTCTCGTCCGGCAGGCTCTCGATGCAGTGATACCGGCCGGGCAAACGTCGCTCATCGACGGCGCGTCCGCGGCCATCGCGCTGTCAGGGGCCGACGTGGGCCGAAGTCTGCTCATCGTCTTCAGCGATGGGGTCGATACGGCCAGCTTCCTGTCATCGGACGCGGTGCTCCAGTCAGCGCGGCGTGCCGATGTTGTCGCGTACGGCGTCGCCATACGAAGCCGTATCAATCCGACGTTTCTCAAAGAGCTCGGCGCACTGACCGGTGGCTCGGTGTTCGAGATCGAATCGACGAAAGACCTGTCGCAGACCTTCCTCCGCATTCTCGACGAGTTCAGGCAGCGGTACCTTCTCAGCTACACCCCGCGTGGCGTCCCGGCCACGGGATGGCACCGCCTCGACGTTCGCGTCAAAGGGCGCCGTGCCACAGTCAGCGCCAGGGCCGGCTATCAAGCCGGACGATAAACGAAAGTCAGCGGGCAAAAGTAAGAGGTCAACGTACGGTTGATGTGGTGAAATGGGACTCGGCTCGCATGCGTGCTCGACAAATCGCCATCCGCAGTCTGACCTATTACTGGCGCACGAACGTGGCCGTCGTGCTCGGCGTGGCCACGGCTGTGTCAGTGCTGGCGGGAGCGTTGCTCGTAGGCGATTCGGTTCGCGGCAGTCTTCGCGACCTGCTCTTGAATCGCCTGGGTAAGACCGATCACGTCGTCGCGTCCACGAGTCTGTTCCGCGAGCAGCTGGCCGAGGATCTCGCGGCCCAACCCGAGTTCAAGGCGGCGTTCTCTACGGTGACCCCAGTGGTCATCGTTCAGGGCACCGTGACCGCTCAGAACGAGGGGCGCCGCGTGGCGCAGGCGCGAGTCTACGGAGTCGATGATCGATTCTGGCGCTTTCATGGCGTCGCCGGCGTGAGCGGTCCTGCGGAACGCGACGCGTTGATCAGCCCCGCGCTTGCCAGGCAGATCGACTCGCGTGCCGGCGACACCGTTCTCGTTCGCGTTCAGCGACCCACCGACATCCCACTCGAATCGCTGCACGGACAGCGAGACAACCTCGGGCGCTCGATTCGTCTGGCGGTGGCGAAGATCGTCCCGGACGACTCGCTCGGCGAGTTTTCGCTCGAGGCGCAGCAGGGGGAGGTGGCAGCGGTCTTCGTGCCGCTGAGCAGACTGCAGGAGGATCTCGAGATCCCGGCACGGGTCAACACACTGCTGGTCTCGACCGGCCTCAGTCCTCCGGCTGATGCGGCCGCAGCGCTTCGCACGCTCGTTCGACGCCACGCGCAGCTCGAGGATCTTGGCTACTCCATCGAGAGCATCGAGCCGGCGGGAGTCCTCAGCATCGGCTCCGCTGCGGGACTCCTCGACGCGGCGCATGCGAAAGCGGCGACCAGCGCGCTCGACGGAACCGGCATGCAGGCGAGCGCGATGTTCACGTATCTGGCGAACAGCCTGCGCGTGGGAGATCGCGAAGTCCCATACTCACTCGTCACCGCGCTTGATCTCGACACGATTCAACCTCCCAGCCGACTCCCACACAATCGAATGACGCGAGCTCGATCGTCCTGAACGACTGGGCCGCGAAGGAGCTGCAGGCCGGCGCCGGCGACTCGGTCACGATGGAGTACTACGCGTGGGAAGAGCCTGGCCGGCTCGTGACGAAGACGACGACGCTGAATGTCGCGGGCGTGGTGCCGATCGATCGTGGCGACCGGAAGATGGCGCCAACGTACCCCGGCATCACCGATTCACCAACGCTGGACGATTGGGATCCGCCGTTCCCTGTGGACCTGCGCCGGATCCGCAAGGTTGATGAACAGTATTGGGAGAAGTATCGAACCACGCCGAAGGCGTTCGTGGCGCTCGCGACCGGGCAGCAACTCTGGCAGACGCGCTACGGATCGGTGACATCGCTGCGTATCCGGCCGGTCGAGGGGCAGTCGCTGGCACAGGCCCGCGATCTCTACACGCAACGTCTTCGCGCTGCGGCCGATCCGTTGGCGCTGGGACTCGCCGTCATCGACGTGCGTGCTCAGGGGCTCGAGGCCTCACGCGGCGCCACTGACTTCGGCGAATATTTCGTCTACTTCAGCTTCTTCATCGTCGTCTCGGCCCTGCTGCTCGTGGCGCTGTTCTTCAAGCTCGGAATCGAGCAGCGCGTGCGCGAGGTCGGGCTGCTGCGGGCCGTCGGCTTCGGTCCGTCACGGGTACGCGCGTTGTTCCTGCAGGAAGGCGTCCTGCTCGCCGCGATCGGGAGCGTGCTGGGCATCTTCGGCGCCCTCGGCTACGCGTGGCTGATGATGTACGGGCTCCGTTCGTGGTGGGTTGACGCCGTTGGCACGACCGCGCTGACCCTCCACGTGTCGCCGGTGTCCCTCGTTGGCGGCGCGCTCGGTGGCGTCATCGCCGCAGTCGCCTGTATCTGGTGGACGCTGCGCGCCCTGGGCCGCATTTCGGAGCGCAGTCTACTCATGGGGACTCTCGACTCCGAACTGTCCAACTCCCAATCTCCATCGTCTTCTCGTGGGTGGAAGTGGCCGATCGCGACGGCGACGCTGACCGTCCTCGCCTTGCTGCTGCTCGCCGGTGCGGCAGCTGGGTCCGTCGAGCGCGTGGGCGCGTTCTTCGGTGCGGGCTCGGCGCTGCTGATGGCATCACTGTGTGCGGCGGCGTGGTTGTTCCGGCGTCGCGCGAAGAACGGAATCGATGGCCACGGCTGGATGTCGGTGTCGAGACTGGGGATGCGAACGGCAACGTATCGGCCGGGTCGCAGCGTGCTCTCGATCGCAGTGATCGCCTCGGCGACGTTCATCCTGATCTCGGTCGAGGCGTTCCGCCGAGGCGATCAGCTTGCCGACACTGGACCTCGTTCTGGCGTCGGTGGTTACGACCTCATCGTTGAAACGCTGCTGCCTATCGTGCGCGACCCGAACACGCGCGAGGGGAAGGAAGCGCTCAACCTGTTCGATCTCGATCAATCGGTGACGTTCGAGCCGCTGCGGCTGCTGCCGGGTGACGATGCAAGTTGTTTGAATCTATACGAGCCGAGAAATCCCCGAATCGTCGCGGTGAGCGACGGCTTTCGACGCAGCAGACGGTTTGCGTTCCAGAGCAGCCTTGCGACGACCGATGCCGAGCGCGCCAATCCGTGGTTGCTGCTGGACAAGACGATGCCGGACGGTGCGATTCCGGTCATCGCAGACGCGAACTCGATGACGTACGTGCTGCACAAGAAGCTGGGTGACGACATCGTGCTGCCGCGTGGGGATCGGGACGTTCGCCTGCGCCTCGTGGCGGCGTTGAGCGACAGCGTCTTTCAGGGTGAGTTGCTGATGGCGGAGCAGCCGTTTGTGACGCAGTTTCCCGAACAGCAGGGTTACCAGGTTTTGCTGGTGCAGGCGGGCCACGAGCCTTCGGGCCGCCTGCGCGCCTCGCTCGAGGATGGCCTGTCCGATCTTGGTGCTCGCGTGACTGGAACGGCTGAGCGGCTGGCGCAGTTCCATCGCGTGGAGAATACCTATCTCTCGACGTTTCAGACGCTCGGTGGACTCGGGCTGCTGCTGGGCACGTTCGGCCTGGCGACGGTGCTCCTTCGCAACGTGCTCGAGCGAAAGAAAGAGCTCGCGCTGCTTGGAGCGGTCGGCTTCCGGCGGGCACACGTGATGACGATGGTCGTCGCGGAGAACGTGCTTCTGCTGGTTGCCGGCCTGGCTGCAGGCTCGCTTTCTGCGGCGCTGGCGATTGCCCCTGCGGTGGCGGAGCGGGGCAGCCGTCTGCCCTTCACGAGCGGCAGCGCGGTACTGATGGTCGGCGTGCTCGTCGCTGGGTTGTTGTCTTCGGTGCTCGCGATGCGTGCGGCGACACGAATGCCGCTGCTTGCGTCCCTTCGATCGGAGTAGTCGGATGAGGATGTCGTGGCCCGGTATCGTATCGATCCTCCTCGTGTCGGCGTCGGTCTCGTCCGCAGAGCACTGGCCTCAGTGGCGTGGTCCGATGCTCAACGGCGAGAGCGCTGAAAAGAACCTGCCGGTCCGCTGGTCCACGACAGAGAACGTCACCTGGAAGCTCGCGATGCCCGAACGATCCGGATCCACGCCGATTGTCTGGGGCGATTACATGTTCCTGAACGTCGGCGAAGGATCGAGCCTGGCGCTATGGGCAGTCGATCGTACGAACGGGACCGTCCGCTGGAAGCGGCCGCTTGGTGGCGGCAACCGACGGATGATGAAGCAGCAGATGTCGTCGCCCTCGCCGGTGACCGACGGCAAAGTGGTCTGGGTGATGACCGGCACCGGCGTGCTGAAGGCCTTCGACTTCGCGGGCAAGGAGATCTGGGGGCGCGACATCCAGGCGGACTACGGACGGTTCGGTCTGCAGTGGGGATACGCCTCGTCGCCGCTGCTGTTCGAGGATGCGCTCTTCGTGCAGGTGCTGCACGGCATGCACACCGACGAACCGTCGTACCTCCTGCGCATCGACAAAGCGACGGGCAAGACCGTCTGGCGCGTGCTGCGGGCGACCCGCGCACGATTCGAGTCGCCAGATGCATACACGACGCCGGCGCTGCTGCGTGTCGGCAATGCCACGGAGATTGTCATCACTGGTGGTGACGTCGTGACCGGTCACGACCCGGCGACAGGCCAGGAATTGTGGCGCGCTGATGGGCTCAATCCCTCCAACGACGGCAGCTATCGGATCGTGGCTTCTCCAGTCGTGCACGGCGATCTGTTGTTTGCACCGTCGCGTGAACGGCCGCTCCTTGCGCTCAAGCCTGGTGGCCGCGGCGATGTGACGAAGTCGCACGTCCTCTGGTCGTTCAACAACGGGCCCGATGTGCCCACGCCGGTGACGGATGGCACGTACCTCTATTCGATCAACGACCGCGGGATCCTGTACTGCCTGGATGCGAGGACGGGGAAGGTCGTCTACGGTCCGCAACGGCTGCGGAATGCGAGCTACAGCGGGTCGGCAGTCCTGGCCGACGGGAAGATCTACATCACGGACGAAGACGGTGTGACCACGGTGTTCCGAGCGGGCCCGAAGTTCGAGCTCCTGTCGGAGAACGATCTCCAGGACTACACGCTCAGTTCGCCCGCCGTCTCGGATGGACAGATCTTCCTTCGCACGGCGTCGTTCGTCTACGCGATCGGACGCCGGCAGACTGCAGCGCGAAGTACTCAGTAGGCGGGAGGCAGTAGGCGGTAGGCGGTAGGCATCATGATTCGAACCATTCTCAGAGTCGCCGGCATTGGACTCGTTGTGCTCGCGGTCGTCGTCGCTGTGCTCTACCAGTTCTTCGGGCTTCGGTTCGTGCTGGATGGTGGCGGCACTCCGCATCCGCAGTTTGTGCGGACGGGCGACGGTCAGGCAGAGCGTATCGAACGGCATCGCGAAGCGCAGCGCGCGGCAGCCTCACCCGTCGAAGTCGCTGAGCCCGCAGTCACTGCGACGTCTGTTGTTCCGCTGTCCGCGACGGAGCCGGCCGCGGTCGCCAAGCCTGTAGCGGCGGTCCCGACCGGATCGGCGCCGTACTGGACGGACTTCCGTGGACCGAACCGTGATGGTGACTATCGCGAAGCGCCGGTCATGGCTGACTGGCCAGCAGCCGGACTGACGCCCCTGTGGAAGCAGCCGGTCGGCGGCGGCTATGCGTCCTTCGTCGTCGCGCGCGGCCGCGCGTTCACGATCGAGCAGAGAGGGGCACAAGAGGTCGTCGCGGCGTACGACGTGCCGACTGGCCGCGAACTCTGGACGAACTCGTGGGCCGCCGAATTCCGGGAGTCGATGGGCGGCGACGGCCCGAGAGCCACGCCAACATGGTCCGACGGAAAGGTGTACGCGCTCGGCGCGACCGGTGAACTACGCGCGCTCGACGATGCAAACGGGAAGGTGATCTGGCGCACCAACATCCTCAGCGACAGTGACGCGCGCAATCTCGACTGGGGTATGGCGGCTGCGCCGCTGGTCGTTGACGACACCGTGATTGTCTTGCCAGGTGGGCCAGACGGGCGCTCGATCGTTGGTTACGACCGCGCAACCGGCAAGCGAGCGTGGTCAGCGCTGGGCGACAAACAGGCGTACTGCTCACCCATGCTCGTTACGCTGAAGGGCGTTCGCCAACTGCTCGTTGTCAGTGCGACGCGAATGGTGGGCGTCGTTCCTGGTAGCGGGAAGGTGCTCTGGGAGTATCCGTTCCCGACCTACAACGGGATCAACGCTGCGCAGCCGGTCGTCATCGGCGACAACCGTGTGTTCCTCTCCGCAAGCTATGGCGCGGGCTCCGCCATGATCGAGTTGAGCGGCGGTGGTGACCACTTCTCGGTGCGCGAGGTATGGCGGAACAACCGGATGAAGAACAGATTCTCGGGATCCGTCCTCCGCGATGGGGTGATCTACGGCCTGGATGAGGGCATCCTCGCGGCGATCGACGCCGAAACCGGCGAGCTCAAATGGAAGGGCGGACGCTACGGGTACGGGCAGGTGGTGCTCGCGGGCAACAATCTGATCGTCCTGACGGAAGACGGCGACCTCGCGCTCGTGCGCGCGAACCCGAACCGGCATGAAGAGATCTCCCGGTTCCCCGTGCTCGAAGGAAAGACGTGGAACGTGCCCGCGATCTCCGAGGGCTATCTGCTCGTGCGCAACCTGGCGGAGATGGCTGCGTTCGATCTCAGGGTTGCGAAGTGACCATGTGGCGCTCGCGTGTATTCGGCCGATTGATGCTCGTCACGTCTACGGTCGTCGTCCTGCTCCTTCCGCAATTTCATCTGGAAGGACAACAGCCGGCGCCGGCGGTGCACATGGTTGGGGACACGGGCGAAGGCGCGAAGTACTGGGCGCGCTGGCGTGGTCCGTCTGGCCAGGGAGTCGTGGCTGGCGCGGGTTATCCGGACAGCTGGTCTCCCACCGAGAACGTGAAATGGAAAGTGGCGGTACCTGGCAGCGGCAACTCGTCGCCGATCGTCTGGGGCGATCGCATCTTCATGACGACCGCCTACGATGGCGGGCGACGGCTGTCCGTGGTGGCGTTTCGTCGAACCGACGGTGCGAAGGTATGGGAGACGTTCGCGCCCGAAGGGCGCACGCCGTACGGAAATCACTACAAGAACGGATATGCGTCGGCGACACCGGCGACCGATGGCGAGCGTGTCTACGCGTCGTTTGGCCCGAGAGGCCTCATCGCGCTCGACATGAACGGCAAGCAGGTGTGGGTTCGCGATCTCGGGCAGATGGATGCGTATCACGGCACCGCTGGATCTCCGCTGCTCTACAAGGATCGGTTGATCCTCTATCAGGACCAGTCGCGCAACTCGTTCATCGCGGCCTTCGACACCAAGACTGGGAAAACGGTGTGGTCCACGCCGCGTGAAGCCAATGTCGGCTGGGGTACGCCGATTGCCGTGCACGTCGTCGATCACGACGAGATCATCGTCAATGGACAGTTGCGCGTGCAGGCGTACAACCCGGACACGGGCGCAGAGCTCTGGAGTTGTGGCGGCTCGACCTACGAAGTGATCCCGACGCCCGTCGTTGGATATGGCATGGTGTTCTGTTCTTCGGGTCGCGCAGGTCCGACGCTGGCGATTCGGCCGGGGGGCAAAGGCGACGTCACGCGCAGTCATCTCGCGTGGGCGAGCCAGCGCGGGTCGCCGTTCGTGCCGTCGCCGATTCTCTACGGCGAGCACCTCTACATGGTCAACGACATGCAGAGCATCGTCACCAGCTTCGAAGCGACGACGGGAAAGCTGATGTGGCAGAACCGGCTCGGCGTCTCGCGGCGCGAAGGGTTCTCGGCGTCGCCGGTGGCGGTCGATGGAAAGATCTTCTTCACCAACGACGAAGGAGAGACCTTCGTGTTGAAGGCGGGGCCAACCTTCGAGTTGTTGCGCACGAACAAGATTGGAGAAGGCACGCTCGCGACACCAGCGCTCGTCGACGGGCGCTGGTATATCCGGACCGAGCGCAATCTGTTTGCGATTGGGATGTGACGAAGGCGGGCCTGAAGACCCGCCTCTACCTAGAGAGGTTGTAGCGGCGGTCTTTAGACCCGCCGAGATCACGCAGTCGGTCTGAAGTACAGCACCATGCCGGCGCCGATCGATGCCAGCAGGAACCCGACGAACAGCATCGGATTGAGCGCCGCCTTTGGCGGATGGATCATCATCCCCACGGCCACGTTGACGATCGGTGCGCCGCCAAACACCAGCGGCATCACGTAAATCGGCAACCCGCCGGTCTTGAACGCCCAGATGATGCAGGCAGCCCCGATCGCGCCCAGTGCCCCTGCGATGGTCGCGTTGATCAGCCCGGTCGTCCCGAATCCCGAGAGCTCGCCCTGGGAGCCGAGCACGCCGACCGGCAGCAGCACGCCAATCAGGAAGTAGGCGACGCCGACGCAGAGCAGCGCCTTGAGCGGATTCCCGAGCTGCGTCTGCCCCAGGTAGAGGAGCGCGCCGTACGCACCCCAGGACAGCACGGCTCCCGCGACGAATAGCACCCAGCCCATTCTTTTCTTCCTCACCGTTTCAGCCATTGTGATGTCAGTGTCTCGCCGCGTGAGTGTTGCAGCCGAGTCGTCTGCGTGTCAACTGGTCGACCGCGGTATATAGTGGTTTCAGAGTGGCCGAAAGTACCCCGTCAGCCCTGGCCGATCCGACTGAAGTCGGCAGCTACTTCGTCGCGACGTATCCGCCGTTCTCGGCCTGGAGCACGGAAGCCGTTGCGGTTGACGGACGTCCGGCACTCGAGTCGCCGCCGGTCCCGGGTGTGCCCCTCGGTCTCTACCTCCACATTCCGTTTTGCCGGAAACGGTGTCACTTCTGCTACTTCCGCGTCTACACGGACAAGAACGCGCAGGAGGTCGGCGACTACCTCGACGTCCTGGCGCACGAGTGGGAGCTTTACGCGAAGCTTCCGTCGATTGCCGGCCGGCCGCTGAACTTTGTGTACTTCGGCGGCGGGACGCCATCGTTCCTGTCCACGAAACAGCTCGAAGGTCTCGTCGGACGTCTCAACGCCGTGACGTCCTGGCGCAACGCGGAAGAAGTGACGTTCGAGTGCGAGCCCGGGACGCTGACCGAGCCAAAGCTGGCCGCGATTCGCGGCATCGGCGTGACGCGTCTGAGCCTCGGCGTCGAGAACTTCAGCGACGAGATCCTGGAGATCAACGGACGCGCCCACCGGTCACCGGAGATTGGCAGGGCGTATGCGTTCGCGCGTTCGCTCGACTTCCCGCAGATCAACATCGATCTGATTGCGGGGATGCTCGGTGAGACCGAAGAGAACTGGCGTACCTGCATCGAGAAGACGCTCGAACTCCAGCCAGACAGCGTGACCATCTACCAGATGGAGCTGCCGTTCAACACGACGATCAGCGGGAACCTGTTGAAGGGCACCGGCCGCTTTGCGCAGCCGGTCACCGACTGGTCCACGAAACGGCGCTGGGTAGCAGAAGCGTTCGAGGCGCTGGAGAAAGATGGCTACACGGTCCGCAGCGCCTATACGGCGGTCAAGGATCCGAATCGCACGCGCTTCATCTACACCGACCGCCTCTGGCAGGGGGCCGACATGGTGGGCCTCGGCGTGGCGTCGTTCGGGCACATGAACGGCGTGCATGTGCAGAACCTCGATACGTGGGAGACCTACTCGGCCGCCATTCGCCGCGACGAGATCCCACTCAGTCGCGCCTATCGTCCGACGCACGAAGAGCGCCTCATTCGCGAGTTCATCCTGCAGCTGAAGCTCGGGTCCATCCGACCTGCCTACTTCCGCGACAAGTATCAGGTGGACGTCCTGCAGCGGTTCCGTGAGCCACTCGATTCGATCGCCGCTGACGGCTACATCGCGGAGCGTGGCGAGCCGCGTGTGGCCCTCACGCGCGAAGGATTGCTGCGCGTGGACGCACTGCTCAAGCGATTCTTTCTGCCGCAGCACGCAGGCATTCGATACACCTAGGTGGACACAGCGGTGCGAAGGGGCGAAGGGGCGATGGTGCGAGGGGCCGGTTCGACGGGGCGAAGGTCCGAAGGTGTGCTGTCTGCGATTCGGACCACCGGAGCCTCGGACCTTCGGACCCTCGCACCCTCGCACCCCGGACCGCACCTTCGCACCGTCGCCCCCTCGCACTCTCGGACCGCTCGATCGTAGATGCCCCTCTCCGAATTCACCCTCCACCGTCGTGTGATGTTCCACGAGACC
>Ga0310810_10010945_pt1 | contig 10588 bp, 5 predicted proteins | sample NCmetagenome_FD_207641 | JGI IMG/M metagenome (GOLD analysis project Ga0310810, IMG submission 207641) | Soil microbial communities from experimental microcosm in Duke University, North Carolina, United States - NC | ecosystem: Engineered > Artificial ecosystem > Soil microcosm > Unclassified ... | reverse complement strand
TGCTCGACAAAGTGCAGCGCCCGCAACTCTGGGTGCTCGCGCCGGAACACGAGCGGCGTTCGCTCGGCGACGTCGCGCGCCGCCGCCGTGATCAGCCCCGCATCCTGCATCAGCCCGAGGATGTGCCGGCGCCGCGCGATCGCGGCGTCGAAGTGCTGGAACGGGTCGTAGGCCGCAGGACCGCGCGGCAGGACGGCGAGGAAAGCCGCTTCACCCAGCGAAAGCGCACCGGCCGGTTTGCCGAAGTAGAAGCGCGCCGCCGCCTCCGCGCCCCACGCGCCGTTGCCGTAGTAGACGCGGTTCAGGTACTGCTCGAAGATCTCGCGCTTCGACAGCACGCGTTCGATGCGTCCGGCGACGACGGCCTCGTAGATCTTTCCCCGCAACGACCGCGGGTGCGGGTCCAGCTGCCGCGCGAGCTGCATAGTCAAAGTCGAACCGCCGAAGGCGGCGCGGCCACGCGCCAGGTCCAGCCAGCCGGCGCGAAGAATGCCCACGGGGTCGACGCCGGCGTGCGTCCAGAAGCGGCGGTCCTCGCTGGCGATCGTCGCGTTGCGCAGGTGGACGGCGATCGCGTCCAGCGGCACCCAGGTCTCGCGACCGCCCGCCGCGGTCGCGTCCTGGCGCAGAACGTTCCCTTGCGCGTCCAGCACGGTCAACGAAGCGGCGTGCCACGGTTCCAGCCGCTCGCGCGGGAACGACCCCACGTGCACGGCGACCCACCACGCCAGCGGCGCCGTGACGACGGCCGCCGCCAGCAAGAGGACGGCGCTGCGCACGTAACGTCGGTAGCGATGCAGGTTGGCGATCGCGGGCATCGTTACTCGCGCACGACGAAGGTTCGCGGCGCGTTCCGGGCCGCGATCTCCGGCTGGTACATCTCTTCGGCGGTCGTTCCGGCGACCACGAAGGTGCCGGCCGTCGTGGCCCGCGCCAAGTAGTCGAACGACACGGGCCCCGGATAGAGGTTGTCGATGAATACCAGCACGCGATCGTCGCCCATCTCGCGGAAACTCGGACGCCAGTCGTCGTAATCGTCGAGGTCCTCGGCTTCACCCGCGCCGCGCGGCGTGTCCTTCTTCGGCGCGCCCCCGCTGGTGGCGAGCTTGGTGTTGATCGGCTCCAGGCCCGCGGGCACGGGATCGTCGACCGCCAGGTGATTGCGCCAATCCGACGACGACACTGTCACGCGCACGCGCACGACGCTGCCGACCTTGACGCCCTTATGGGGATCGATCGGCGCTTCGCTGGCGGGATCGAGGTATTCGCGCCGGACGGTCACGTGGTTCTCGTAGGGTTTCTGGTGCGCGACATCGCGGCGGAAGCGCAGCACCGACGAATAGAAGACGTCGCCGCCGGTCGCGCGGATCGTCAGCGGCGCGGTCGGCGGCTTCGCGACGTCGAGCGAGACCGACGCCCGCCGGATGTGCGTGTTCTTGCCCTTGAAGTCACCGTCCAGCACCTTGCGATCGCCGAGCGTGGCGCTGACCGTCAGGTTGCCGAGCGGACGCGACTTCACGTAGTGCGTGAGCGCGACCAGCGCATAAAGGTTGTCCTGGGTCGTCATCCAGCGCCCCTGCCGCCGCTGGCCGAACAGTCCTTTGACCAGCCGGGGAAGCATCGGCTCCGACGGACGCAGATCCAGGAACGCATCCGTCGCGATGGCGGTTGTCCGGACGTCATCGCTCATGTACCAGCTCAGGTGCTCGCCGCCCGGCTCGCGGATGATCGCCGTCGCGCCCCTGGGCTCCGCCGCGCGGACCAGATCGTCGAGCAGTCCTGTCACAGCGGGATGCTGCGGCCCCAGGTTCAGCGCCAGCGCGCGCGCGAGGAACGCCTCGCCGAACCGCGGCAGCTCGGCCTTCCGTTCGAGAAGCTTGTTAGCGTAGCCGGGATCCGGCGTCTTCAGCATGCCGAGCACGTGCACCGCGAACGCGCGGCTTCCGAGCTCGCCGAGCTCGCTGTGAGCGCCACCGGCTACCGTCGCGTCGCGGCCCAGCTGCGCGCGCAGATAGGTCGTGCCGCGATCGATCATCCCGGGCGGCAGCTTGTGTCCCGCCTCCTGGGCCAGCTGCAGCCCCCACAGCGCGAACGCGGTCAGGTACGGCTCCGGCTGACCACCCACCCACAGCGAGAACCCGCCCTCATCGGTCTGGAACTTTTCCAGCTTCGACAGTCCGGCCCGGATGAACCGCTGCAAAGCCGGCCCGTCCAACCCGGGCAGCTTGAGCGACTTTGCGAGCTCCTCGACGGCGACCAGCGGGATCAGACGCGACGTCGTCTGTTCGAGGCAGCCGTACGGGTATTCGATCAGATCGCGCAGGCCCTCCTCCAGGCCCGCGACACCATCCGGATCGGTCGACACCTCCAGCGACGCCGACGAGGGCGTGATACCGGTGGGCAGCTTCACCGCGATCTCCGCGGCGTTGGTCGTGTGACCTTCCGCGACAAGCTCCGTCTCGACGGGCGTCGGATAGTGAACGGGGATCTTCAATTCCAGTCCGTCGGTCTCGCTGCCGAGCGCGGCCTTGACACGCAGCTTGAGCTCGCCGGCGCGCTCGGCGCGCAGCGGATACAGCACCGGAACGCGCCCGTTCGCGGGGACGGCGATCTCTTGATGCGCGGCGCCGCGCAAGCGCGCGCCGGTCACGGTCGCATCGATGGTGACGCTCCCGGCCTTTCCGGTGTCGTTCACGACCAGCACGCCGCCTTTCGCGTCGTCGCCCACGTTCAGGAAACGCGGCATCGCGCTCAGCAGCTGCAGCGGCTTGCGCACCGTCATTCGCTTGTCGCCCGAGCCGAACCGCTCGCCCGCGTCGGCGGCGACCGCCATCAAGCGATAGGCGGTCAGGTTGTCGGGCGCCTTGAACGTCACCTTTGCGTGCCCGGCAGCGTCGGTCTCGATGCGCGGGTTCCAGTACGCGGTCGCGAGAAAGCGCGAACGGAACGTTCCTGGCGGACCGGCGCCGTCACCGCCCGTCGCGTAGCGCTCCTCGCCCGGTTCGGGCAGATGCGCGATGCGTTCGTACTGCGACGCGGTCGTGACGCCCAGCCCCCACGCCGCATAAAAGGTCGCCACGGGATCGGGCGTCTTGAACGCGATCAGCGTCAGCACGCCCTCATCAGCCGCCGACAGCGCGACCTCGGCCTGCGCGGGCTTGCCCGCTGCGTCGGTGACCTTGATCTCCGCGGTCACCGCCTCGCCGGGGCGGTAGCTCGGTTTGTCGGTCGCGACCTCGACCTTCAACCGCTTCGCCTCCGTATCGACCGTCAAGGCGGTCATGCCCATGCGGATGACCGGAACGCCGCGGCCGCCTTTGCCCGTGCGTCCCTTCACCAGCATCACCGACGCGTACACGTTCGGCCCGTAGCCGTCCTTGATCGGCACCTCGACGGTGCTGGTGCCCGCGCCGACGGTGAACAGGCGCTTGTCGATCACGCCGTCGCGCTCGATCGTCAGCAAGCCCGTCGCGTTCCGAAGTGGCGTCTTCAGCAGCAGCCGCGCCGTTTCGCCCACCTTGTAGCTCGGTTTGTCGGCAATGAGGTCGAACCGCTCGTTGTCGTTCGCTTGCCAGGCCCCTTCCCCGTCACCCCACGAATAGAAATAGCTGGCAGCCGCCGTCGCGTTGCCCGCGCCGTCCTTTCCTTCGACGACCAGCTCGTACTCGCCCGGGCCTGGAGGCGTGAAACGGATCTCGGCCGGCGCCTCCGCCCGGACATCGAGCGCCTTCCGCATGACCTCGCCGTCCTTCTTCTCGCAGCGGTAGCTGCCGCGGTAGCCCCACGCCTCCCACGCGCACGTCCAGTCGATCCGGACGACCTTGAACGTACCGCTGGCTGCGATTCGATTCCCCTTCGGATCGACGGAGATCACCTTGATCGTGCGGCCGCCCTTCGCCTCACCGATCGGACTGCCGCGGTCGATGCCGAAGTAGACGCCCGCCTGGTGCGCCGGGATGGCGACGTTGGCGGCGATGGTCTGGTGGGTCTCGTCCTGAACCTCCGCCGTCACCATGATGTCCTGCGCCGTCTGAAAGTCCTCTCTCTTGAGACGCAAGGAGATCTTGCCGCGGCCGTTCTTGTCGAGGCGCTGTTCGTTTTCCTCCACGAGCGGCTCGGACGCCGCCGAGCGCGAGTCGTACCAGTTCTGCCACTGGCGCTCGTCGGTGAAATCGTATCCGGGAAGTTTCGGGAAACTGATCGGGCGCGACCGGCGGTACACCTTCCAGGTCAGGGAACCACCGCGCAACGGGGCGCCATACAGATAGTTGGCCTCGGCGGTCAGCTTCAACTCCTCCCCGGCGATCGGCTCGTGCGCCGGCTGCGGCACCTTCACCTCGAAGCTGGCGGTGCGGTACTGCTCGACCGAGAAGCGTTCGTGAAACACGCCTTCGCCCATCGAGGCCTCGACGCGATAGTCGCCGAGGCGCGCGCCCTCACCGAGCGGAACGTCCACCGCGAAGCCACCGAACCGACTGAGCGCGACCTTCTTCTCCAGCACCTGCTCGCCGCGCGGATCGCGCACGACCACCGTGGCCTTGCGAGACGACGGCACGTGCAGCGCCGAGCCCAGCTTCATCACACGGGCCAGGCCCTTGACGCGCACGGTATCACCGGGACGATAAAGGCCGCGATCGGTGTGGAGGAATCCGCGCAACTGCTCGGCGCGTGCAGAGGCATCGACCGGAACGTGAAAGTTCCACGCCGCGAGCCCGCCGATTCGCTCCGGGTTGACCCAGGTGGTGTCCTTTCCGAAGCGCGCGAACACCATCATGTCCGCGGCGTGCGGCATCGCGAAATCACCCTCGGCGAAGTCGCCCTCGCCCTCGCCCTCGCCTTCGCCGGCCTCTCCGGCGCTCGCGTGGTTGCGCTGCGCGCGCTTGTCCTTCGGCAGCAGCTGCGCTTGACCGGGCGTCACCGCCAGCCCGTCCGCGTCGGTCGTTCCGCGCCAACGTATCTTGCCTTTCGCGTCGCGGATCGCGACTTCGGCGCCGGGCTGCGGCTGCCCGTCGGAAAGACGGGTCACCCACACCAGCCCCGACGGTCCGGAAAGCTTGGCGGTGACGCCGAGGTTTGTGAAGTTGAGCAGCAGCTCTCGCGGGCGCGGATCCGCCGCCCCCGGATGCGGCTCCTCGGGTGCGCGGAGCGCCACGTAGTAGAAGCCCGTGGGCGGCGCCGCGCTACCCAGCAACTTCGCGGGTTCGATCTGGATCTGGTCCCACTGGTTCTGGCGCCCCTTGATCGGGATGGTGACGTGCTTCGTCCGGAGGCCGACCTTCCGGGCGTCAAGCGCCTCGGTGTCCCACCAATCGAGCTGCCCCGCGAGCTGACCGAGCTTCGCGTCCGGCACCGCGGTGACGTCGGCCTCGATCTTGGTGAGGTTGCGGGCCCAGGCGGAATAGCCGGCGCGCGTCGCTTCGACGACCCAGGCGCCCGTCTCGATATCCAGGCGCGGCGTTCCGTCCCCCGTGGAGAACTCGGCGACGTACGGCCCCGCCAGCCGCTGGCCGAACCGATCGGCGATCGAGGCGTCGACGCTTATCGTGTAGCGCGTGTTCGGGCGCAGCGCGCGCATCGTGTAGCTGACCCGGTCGTCGACGACTGCCGCGCGCTGCGGGAAGCCTTCGATCTCGGGTTGAATCTTGATCGGCAGCGCGGCCGCCGTTGCCGCCACCGGATTCGAGAAGGTGATGACCAGCGCGCCTTCGTCAGGCGAGATCTGGCTGCCGCGGGGCTTGACCGCGATCACCCGTAGCGGCCCATATGTCTCGAACTCGACCCGGCTGACGTTCTTGTCTGACTCCTGCTGAACCGTCAGCGGACCTTCTGCGCCTGTGAGCTCGGAGTTGCATTCGAAGCGCCACTTGGTCGCGAACGCCAGCGGGCCGTGCGGCAGTACGGTGAAGCGCTCGCGCGCGTCTTCCGTCTCGCCGGTGTTGTCGACGACCGCCGCCACGTGGTCGCGATCGGAAAGGTACGCGCAACGCTTCTCGACGTCCGACCGCCGCACGGGCTGGTTGAACGAGACGGCGATGCGTTGGTCGGGCGTGGCCCACCGGCCGGGCGACGCCAGGTTGACGTGCAGGCGCTCCGTCTCGAAGGACCACGTCACGGCCTTGGCCAGGCCGAAGCCGTCGAGCGCGGTCGTCCCTGCACGCGCTTCGAGCTCGAAATGCGTCGACCGTGGCAGCTTGTCGTCCGCGACGAAGGTCAACGTGCGCGCGTCCAGCCAGCGGAACTTTCCCGGCACGACCGGCTTCATGCGCACCGGCGCCTCCGACACGTCGCTGCCGATCTTGTCGGCGGCGACCATCGCGCGGTCGAACCTCGCGACCGTCTTCTCACCGACGACACCGAGCCCCGGCTTGACCTTGGGGCCACACCCCGTCGTCACGGCTGACGCGATCGCCAGCGCGGACAACGCCCATCGTGCACGCATGTTTCTCCTCCAGGTGATTGCTGTTGTTGCGAGCGCAGCTAATGAATGCAGCCCAGGTACACGGGCGCGGTCTTCACGACGACGTCGGGGTACTGGCTCTTCGCGCGGCGAAGCGCGGCAGCGACCGTCCGATCACGGGGCGATCCGCTCGCCAGCATGACGACGTACAAGCCCTCCTCGAACCCCTCGTACGAGCTGGAATGCTCGACGCTGATATAGACGCCGTCGTCGAAGCGGCCGCGCGGGACGTAGCACGGGTACGCGCCGAACTCATCCTCACAGGACTCTCTCGGAAACGTCAGGCCGACGGCGGCGTCGGGCGCGAGATCTCGTAGGTCCAGCTTGATCGCCAGTTGCTCCGCCGCGGCCGCCGCGAACGATCGCGCCTCGGCGTAGCTGGGCGTCGCCTTGAGGATCACGAACGACTTGCGGACCACGTCGGGGTCGCGATCGGGCGCGCGATCCGGAGCGGCCGATGAGACAGCGACGAGGGCGGCGAGCGTGACGGCGGCGGTCATGGCGTGTTCTCCTTCTTGTGTTTCAACCGAGGACAAAATGCGCGCCCAGCGCGGCGACGATCGCCAGCACGAGCGCCCAGCGCAGCGTCGCGGCCTTCATCGAAGCGCCAGCGTTCCCGCCCGCCACGACGGCGAGCTCCAGCGCTTGAAGGCGCCCAGCTTGTCGGCGTGCGCAGCCCACCTCTCGACGACCAGCGTCGCCGTCTCGATGACCTGAAACCGCCGGGTGATCTGAGCGCCCGCGCGCGCCTCGCGCACGACCAGCAGTCGGCCGCCGTCGGGAGAGAACCCTGCCGCCTCGACATAGCCCACGGCGCTGTCCGGATCGGCCGTCGCAGGCGTCAGCGTCTCGATCGTCCAGCTCGCGTCGTCGCCGCGCCGCAGGACCCAGACCTCGGTCCAGGCCGCCAGCGGCTGCACCGCAACCGTCGCGACGCTACCCGACGGCGCCCAGCGCAGGGCGTTCCGCCAAACGAGCCCGTACGTGCAACGTTCGCCGACCGTCCGCGCCTTGCCGCCACCCGCCTGGACGACCCGCACGCAGGTCTCGCCTTCGTCGCGCGGCGCGAACACCACATCGACGGTGCGTTTGGCGGCTGGCTTTTGCTCCGGCTCGGTCGCCCACCGCGAAGCCGCGACGCGGACGGCGACGTCCTCGTAGAGCTCGACGTCCTCGGGCGCCAGCACGCCACGATCGGTCAGCGCCAGCTCGCGAACCGCCGCCGCCTCCGCGCGCGCCGCTGGATCGAAGTTCCCACGTCGCGCCTCGTCGAAGGCCCGCCAGGCGAACGCCTCGGCGCGCCGAAGGCGCACACGGCCGAGCAAGGCCGGCGGCAGCGCGTTCTCGACGGGATACTCGATCGACTGCAGCGCCTGAACGCGGCGGTCGTTCCAGGCGCGCGCTTCCGCGGGCTCCAGCGCCAGAGTCGTCCGGTCCTGACAAGATCGCGCGGCCAGAAACAGCGCGGCGCGCGCCCGCTCGATCGGCACCGCCTGGCGCGCGGCCAGCACGCCCTCCCAGGCCTCACCGTCGTAGCAAAGCCGTGTGCGCTGAGCGTTCGGTCCGTTGCTGCCGATGCTGTTGCCGGTCGCGGCGACCTCCACCGACTTGAACTTCACGCCGTAGCTCTCCGCGACATCGATGTGCGCCGTCAGGGTCGTGTTGCGCGTGTCTGCGCGCGTCGCCGACGCCCGCCGCGCCAGCCGATCCGCCATCGTCCCGATCGCCGCGAGGATCTCGCTGGTGTCGCTGCCGGCGGGCGCGGCCCGCAGCGCGAGCGCCGCGTAGCCGATCCCCAGCGATTCGTTGCCGTTCGAATCACGGAGGAACCGGACCACCGCCGCCAGCTCGGGCGTGCTCGCCGCGTCAAGCCGGTAGACCCGCACGATGGTCGGGCGGATGTAGCCCGGCCGCTCGTGGCGGTGATCGTAGACGCGGAGGAAACCCGCCGTCTCGCCCCGAACTTCTAGCCAGTCTCCGCGCCACAACGTCGCCTGCGGGGGCGCGTCGTCGCGAGGTGCGTTGCGGAGGGTCGCGGGATCATCCGCGACAAGCGCGACGAGAACGATGGCTGCCGCGTTCACGTTATTCCCCGGCGTTGTCATTGGCCGCCGCCGTGGACTTGGTGTCGACGGCCGCCGTCACCTCGCCGCGCGCCTGCGTGCCGATCAGACCGCCCGCAAAGAAGCCACCCGCGGCCGGCGGCGCGACGATCACCTGGATCTTGTCGCTCAGCTTGTCCGCCAGCGTCTTCTGGATGAGCAGCGGGTTCTTCGCGATCAGCGCCGAATCGCGGGCCAGCTGCGCGCTCTGCGCCTTGCCCGTGACCTCGATGCGATAGGCGTCGGCGTCCGACAGCTTCCGGCGCGAGTCCGCCTCGGCGGTCGATTCGATCTTGCGCGCCTCGGCGTCACCCTCGGCGTCCTTCATCTTCTGCACCTTGCGCGCCTCCGCCTCCAGACGCCGCTGCTCGATCTCCTTCTCCTTCAGCGGGAGGACGTGCTTCATCGCCTCCTCGCGCGCCTTCGCGGCGATGATCTCCTCCGACGCGGCAGCCTCGGCCGCCTTCTCGCGCTGGATCTTGGCGGCGTCAGCCTCGAGCGACTTCTCCTTGACCTGCTTCTCCTTCAATTGCAGCGTGAAGCGCATCTTCTCGGTGGCCAGCTCCTCGGCGAGCAGGCCCTCGAGCCCCGTCCGGTACTGCGCGGGCAGGTCGATGTGGCCGATGAACAGCGAGCGCAGAACGACGCCATCCTTGGCCAGCAACGTCCGCAGCTCCTGCTCGACGTCCTGCTGAATCTCGACGCGCTTGTCCGTGAAGATCTCGCGCACGGTGTGCTTGGCCAGCGACCGGTGCAGCACGCCGTCGACGACCGGCTCGATCAGCTCCTGGCCCACGTTCGCGGGCAGCCGCTTCGCGATGTCGCCCACGCGATCGCGGTCCAGCGCATAGCGAACCGCGACCGATACGCCGATCGACAGCCCCTCGACCGTTTGAAAGGGCGCGGCGCCTTCCGCGCTGGCGCTGGCGGTCGGCTTGTAGATCTGATCGCGCAACGGATAGCGACGCAGCTCCTGCAGCAGCGGTACGACCACCGCCGGCCCTTCACTGAGGACCGAGACTCCACCGGTCAACCGGTTGATGCGGACGCCCACCTCGCCGGGCGCGACCACGCGAAGCGGCGGCCGCAGGACGAGCAGCAGGCCCGATCCGATCATCGCTCCGACGGCGAGCAGGCGGCGTCCGCGCGGGCTGCCGAACGTCTCGATCAGGCCGAGAACGACCGCGGCCGCCGCGGCGCGGATGAACACGTAGATCCTGGTTACGATCTGTTTCAAGCGCTGCTTGAAGGCATCCATGGCAATCTCCTGGTTGCGGGGGTTAGAAGGCGGTGAACGATCGCGATGCGAGGCGCTGGCCATCGGGGGCGACGACGTCGACCGTGTACTCGCCCGACTCGAGGCGGTGATAGGACCAGGTGCGCCAGCAGCGTCCCTCGCCGATCGGCATCACCTCACGCAGCACCTCCACGCCGTCGCGCTTCCACACGTGCTCGAGAAACCCGGCGCGGAAGGACGCGAGCTTGGTGTGCGCGTACGCGGTCTCGCCGGCAAGGAACGGGTCGCCTGCTTGCGGACGGCCGATGACGTCGTCGTTGACGATGCGGCGGCCGACCGAGAGCGAAACGGCGCGCGTGGTGGGCGCCGTCAGCGGCGCGCTCGATTCCGAGGTGATCGTGGTGGCGATGGTGGGCGTCATGCGCACCTCGCTTTGCAGCCGTTGTGCCGCGTCCCACGAAGCGCGTATCCGCCCTGAAAAAAAGCGCCTGCGCGTTGCTCTACCTTTTACATATACATTTATGTAGAATCGATAGTCAGCCAATGCAGCGCAAGGAATGGCTCGCCCGCGTCCGTCACGACCTGGTCAAACGGCTGGTCTGGCCGGCGCGCGATCGCCGCGACGTTGGCGGCGAACCGGCGCCCGGCGAGCTCGCCCCTGATCTCATAGATGATGAGGGACGGGCGGTTACGGCCTCGGCGCTGTGGACGGCGCTGGCGGCGGATGCGCCCGCCGGGGCCGACGTCGCGTCCTTCGCGACCGCGGTGGCGCGTGCCGCCGCGGCCGCGGAA
>Ga0310810_10010943_pt1 | contig 10589 bp, 9 predicted proteins | sample NCmetagenome_FD_207641 | JGI IMG/M metagenome (GOLD analysis project Ga0310810, IMG submission 207641) | Soil microbial communities from experimental microcosm in Duke University, North Carolina, United States - NC | ecosystem: Engineered > Artificial ecosystem > Soil microcosm > Unclassified ... | reverse complement strand
GTGCACGACACGTCGTCGACCGGCGGAACGTTGTTCGTCGAGCCGCCGGCCGCGGTCGCGTTCGGGAATCGCATGCGCGAGCTCGAGTCGGAGGAGATCGAAGAGGTCGAGCGAATTCTCCGCGAGCTCACCGACACACTTCGGCCGCAGCGCGAGGCACTCAACGCATCGCTCGATGCACTCGTTGTGCTCGATACGCTCTACGCGCGCGCGCGGTTCGCGGAATCGTTCGCGTGCGCGCCGTGCGCGCTCGTGTCGTCGCGCGAGGGATTCGATATCCGGAATGGTCGCCATCCGCTGCTTTTGGCGCAGGGCGCTGAGGTCGTCCCGTTCGACCTGACAATGGCCGCCGGCGAGCGCACGTTGCTCGTGTCGGGTCCGAACACCGGCGGCAAGACCGTTCTTCTCAAAGCAGTGGGGCTGCTGTCGGCGCTCGCTCAAAGCGGCATTCCGCCGACCGTCGGCCCCGAGAGTCGTGTTCCGGTCTACGACGACGCCTTCGCCGACATCGGCGACGAACAGTCCATCGAAGCGAGCCTCTCGACGTTCAGCGCCCACCTGAAGAATCTCGGCGAGATTCTTCGACTGGCGACCCCGGAGTCGCTCGTGATGGTCGACGAGCTCGGATCGGGGACCGACCCGGTGGAAGGCGCGGCACTCGGGTGGGCAATTCTCGAGACGTTGACGCAGCGCTCGACGATGACGCTCGCCACCACGCATCTCGGGGAGCTCAAGCAGTTGGCTGGCCAGGTGCCCGGAGTGGTCAACGCCTCGCTCCAGTTCGACGGCGTGGCGCTCGCGCCGACCTACCGCTTGATCAAGGGCATCCCGGGCCGCTCGTACGGCATTTCGATCGCGCGCCGCCTGCGCCTGCCCGAGGAGGTCGTGGGACGCGCCGAGGAGCGGTTGCCGCAGCACGAGCGCGACGTCGCCGCGCTCGTCGAGCGATTGGAGCAGCGCGAAGAAGAGCTCGCGCAGCGCGAGAAGGAAACGACCACGATCCTCGACGACGCTCGCCAACGGATCGCCGATCTCGCGAAGCGCGAACGGAATGTCCGCGAGCGAGAGCGCGCCGCCGAGCGCGAGGCGAGGCAGGGCGCACGGCGCTATCTGCTCGACGCCCGCGCCGAGATCGACAAGACGATCAAGCAACTCAAGCAGGCCGGCGCCGAGGCCGCCGACGAGGCCGGGCGGGCCGCGCGTCAACACGCCGAGCAGCTTGCCGCGAAGCAGGGCGCCGAATTGGAGCGGCTCGAGCGCGAAGAGGTGAACGTGCAGCGCCGCGCCGCGACGCCGTCCGTGCGACGCGAAGGCACCGTGGAAATCGGCGCCGCGGTCGAGCTGGGCACACTCGGCGGAAAGCTCGGTCGCGTGGTCGAGCTCCGCGACGACGACGCGGTCGTCGCCGTCGGGGCGGTGAAGCTCACCGTCCCCCGACGCTCGCTGACGCCAAGCGACAAAGAAACGGCGATCGAGACGGCGATCGTCTGGACAGGCGATCTCCCCGAGGTGCACGTTCCCACGGAGATCGATCTGCGCGGCATGCGTCCCGACGAAGCGGAATCGGCGGTGCTGCAGGCGCTCGATGCGGCGGTGCGCGCCGATCTCCGCAGCCTCCGCATCATTCACGGCAAGGGAACAGGGGCGTTGCGCGACCGCGTTGGCGAGATGCTTCGTAAAGACACGAGGGTGAGAGCGTTCCGGCTTGGCGCCTGGAACGAAGGCGGCGCGGGCGTGACCGTGGCGGAGCTCGCGTGATTCCGGACGACGTCGTCGAGCGCGTGCGCGAAGAGGCCGACATCGTCGCGGTCATCGGGGAATACGTAAAGCTCAAACGCGTCGGCAACAGCTTTCGCGGGCCGTGTCCCTTCCATCACGGAAAAAACGACAACTTTTCCGTCTCGCTCCGGGGCGGGTACAAGTGCTTCGTCTGCGGCGAGTCGGGCGACGTCTTCACATTCGTTCAAAAGCATCTCGGACTCGATTTCGTCGAGGCAGTGAAGCTTGTCGGCGCGAAAGCGGGCGTCGAAATCCGCGAAGTCGCGCGGCGAACCGAGGAAAAAGACCCGCGCGAACCATTCTGGGAGATCAATGCGGCCGCGGCCGACTTCTTTCGTCGCCGCCTCTGGGAATCGCCCGACGGCGAGTCGGCGCGAGACTATCTGACATCGCGCGGCCTCTCACGCGACGACGCCGATCGGTTCGGAATCGGGTATGCCCCGACCGATCGCGAAGCGATGCGGGATTCCCTCGCGGCGCTCGGCTTCGAGCCGGACCGCCAACTCGCGTCGGGACTTCTCGTCGTCCGCGAAAGCAGTCCCGAGCCGCGCGCTCGATTCCGGCACCGGCTCATGTTCCCCATCTTCGACGGGGCGGGCCACGTCGTCGGCTTCGGGGGACGGGTCCTTGGGCAGGGCGAACCGAAGTACCTCAACTCCGCCGAGTCGGAAGCGTTTGCGAAGCGCAAGCTTCTCTACGGGCTCAACTGGGCGAAGCAAGCCATTCGAAAGGCCGACCGCCTCATTATCGTGGAAGGGTACTTCGACGTCATCCGATTGATGCTCGCCGGCATTTCTGAAGCTGTTGCGCCGCTGGGGACCGCCCTGACCGACGATCAGGCGACGCTCGTGCGCAAATACACCAAGAACGTCTTCCTGCTCTACGACAGCGACCGAGCCGGGTTGAAGGCCACCTTTCGCGCCGGCGACCTTCTTCTCGCCGGCGGGTCTTCGGTTCGTGTGATCACGCTACCGTCCGGCGAAGATCCGGATACGTTCGTCGCCAAGTTCGGCGCGGAGGCCTTCGAGAAAGCCGCCGCGGCGTCGATCGATGTGTTCGATCGAAAGATTCAGATCCTCGAGCGTGGCGGCTGGTTCGCCGACCTGCGGCGCAAGCGGCAGGCGCTCGACAAGCTCCTTCCGACCTTACGAGTGACCGCGGATCACCTCACGCGGGACCTCTACGTCGCCCGGACGAGCGAGGTCGCGGGTGTGTCGCGCGAACAACTGACGCGTGAGCTCCAAGTCGCTCCGCGAGAACGTCGCGCGCCGGCGGAGACGGGCGCGCGCCCCGAGACCAAGGTTGGCTCGGAGCCCGCCGTGCGGCGCCGCGAGCGGCGCGCTGACCACAAGACACTCGGGGTCCGGGCGGAGCGAGAGCTCGTCCGGTTGCTGTTGGCTTACCGCCGCTACGTGGAGACCACGGCCGAGCGCGTCGGCGCCGAGGTGTTCACCGATCCCGTTTATCGCGAGATCTTTCGTGAGCTGTCGCTGGAGCCCGACCGTTCGGTCGACGAGCTCGCGGCGACGTTCGATGAGGACACCGTCGTTGTGCTGCAAGAATTATTGGAGGAGCCGGTGTCGTTCGATCGCATCGAACAAGCGATCGACGCAAATATCAATGCGTTGCTTGCCCGCGACATCGCCGACCGCATGAGCGAGATCGATCGCTTGGCGCCGTTGGCAAGCGAAGCGGAGAAGGACGAGCTCAATCGTGAAAAGACGCGGCTCGCCGGAGAGTTGCGGGCCCTCGGACGACCGCGCTGGAAAGCGTTCAACTCGAAGCAACCCTGATTCCCCCCACCTAATCCCAGCTGGAGGTTTCGTGCACCCAGACGTGGCGGCCCTGCTCGCCGTGCAAGACGAAGATGTTGCGATTCATCAGCTCGAGCAGCGTTTAGCGGAATTGAAACCGCGACTCGATGCCCTCGCGAAGTCGCGTGACGACGCCCTCGCCTCCCTCAAGAAGGCCGAGAGTGCCGCCGAGTCCGAAGAGCGCCGCCGCCAGGAAATCGCGGCGCGCGTCGCGCAGCACCGCGCGCAACAGGCGAAGAACGAAGCCACCCTGTCGTCGGTGACATCGATGCGCGAGGCGACCGCGGCAACGGCACAGCTCGAGCAGACCAAGCGGATGATCGACGAATGCGAGCGAGAGCTGGCGACCGTCGGCCAACGCCTCGTCGAGGCGAGCCGACAAGTGGAAGAGCGCCAACGGATCGCCGTCGAGCTGGAGCTCGCCCAGGCCGCGGCCCACGAATCGCTCGCCGCCGACCAACAGGAGATCGAAGTGCAACTGGGAACGGTGCGCGCTTCGCGGAAGGAACGCGCCCGCGTGGTGCCGAACGGTCTGCTGTCGCGATACGAGCGGATCAGGTCCCGAAAACGCGTGCACGCGGTTTTTCCACTTCGCGGCGCGAGCTGCGGGAATTGTGATACGATGATCCCGCTCCAACGCCGCAGTGGAATGCTCGGGACTGGCGCGACGGAAATCTGCGAGGGATGCGGCGTGATGCTGTACGCGGCCGATTGATGATTGTTGGCGGCGCGCCGCGATCATAACTTTCCGCGGTGACCGCCTCCGCCCCCGCCGTTCGCGCTCGACCGAGCGCCCGATGGATCCTTCCCAGCGAGCCGAACCCGGTCGCGGTCGCGCAGCTCGCGGCCGAGCTGCATCTACCGGATGCGATCTGCCGGTTGCTCGCGTGTCGCGGCTTCGGTGAGCCCGACCACGCGAAGGCGTATCTCCGCCCGCGCCTCGAGCATCTGCACGAACCGAATTCCCTCGCCGATCTCGATCGCGCCGTGGAACGCATCGTCGTCGCGCTCCGCGAGAACCAGACGATTCTCGTGCACGGCGACTACGACGTCGACGGCATCTGTTCGACGACGGTGATGACGAGAACCCTGAACACGCTCGGCGGCAATGCCGTCCCGTTCATTCCGCGGCGTCTTCAGGATGGATATGACCTCAGCGATGCCGGCGTGCGCGCGGCGAAGGAATGCGGCGCCAAGCTGGTGATCACCTGCGATTGTGGAACGAGCGCGCACGGTCCGGTCGCCGAGCTGCAAGCGTCGGGAATCGACGTGATCGTCACCGATCACCACTTGCCCGGCGGTCCGCTCCCGCCGGCGTATGCCGTGCTGAATCCGAAGCGCCCCGACTGTCCGTCGACCGACAAGGATCTCGCCGCGGTCGGCGTCGCGTTCAAGCTGGCGCTCGCGCTGACGCGCGCCGTTGGAGGCAACGACGGCGCCGTCTACGCGATGCTCGATCTCGTGGCGCTCGCGACGATCGCCGACGTGGCGCCGTTGCGTGGTGAAAACCGCGTGCTCGTTCGCTACGGCCTCAAGCTGCTCAACGACCCGCAGCGGCCGGGCGTGCGCGCGATGATTCGCGCCGCGGGTCTCGATCGAAAATCGCTGACCGCGGGGCGCGTCGGGTTCATTCTCGCGCCGCGGCTGAACGCGGCCGGCCGGCTCGGCAGCGCGCTTCGCGGCGTCGAGCTGATGATGTCCACGTCGGACGAAGAGGCGAATCCCATCGCCCGCGAGCTCGAGGAGCTCAACGCGCGCCGCCAGGAAATCGACCGTGCGACGTTGGAGACGGCGCGCGCGCGCGTGCTCGAGATGGATCTGCCGTCCACCTTTGGCATCGCGCTCGCCGGCGACGGCTGGCACCCCGGCGTGATCGGCATCGTGGCGTCGCGCATCGTCGAGGAGTTCGGACGTCCCACGATGCTCATCGCGATCGAGGGAGAGCAGGGAAAGGGATCGGGGCGTTCGATCAGCGTGTTCGATCTCCACGGAGCGCTCACCGAATGCCGAGATCTGCTCCAGCGCTTCGGCGGACATCGCTCGGCGGCGGGCATCACCATCGCGCGCGACCGCGTCGACGAATTCGCGGCGCGGTTCAACGCGGTTGCCGCGTCGCGCTTGACCGAGGATGATCTCATTCCGGAACTGCGCGTCGATCTCGAGCTGCCGTTGTCGGAGGCGAACGCGGAGCTCGAGACGCTGCTGCGCTACATCGAACCGTGCGGCGTCGGCAATCCCTCGCCGCTTCTCGTGTCGCGCAGGCTCGTCGTCGCGTCTCCACCGCGCGTCGTCGGCAAGGACGGACTCAAAGTCGCCTTTTCCGACGAAGGCCGAACCCTCGTCATGGTCGGCTGGGGCATGGCGCCGCGGGCGCGCGAGCTCGACGTGGGGATGCGGGTAGACGTCGCGTATCGGCTCGAGCGCGATGAGTGGAACGGCGAGTCGCGGCTGCAAGGGCGGCTCGCCGACTTCCGCGTTTAAGTGCGCATCATCGCCGGGAAATGGCGCGGTCGTCGGATCGACGCCCCGGCCGATGACCGCGTGCGCCCCACCGGAGACCGCGTCCGCGAGGCATGGATGAGCATCGTGAATTCATGGCTCCCCGGGGCGCGGGTCCTCGACCTCTTTGCCGGTTCGGGAGCGCTTGGACTCGAGGCGCTGTCCCGCGGCGCCGAATCGGTCGACTTCGTCGAGATCGCGCCGAAGAGCCTTGCGGCGATCGCGACGAACGCCGAGCGTCTGAGCGCGGCCGGCCAGATCACGCTGCACCGCACCGATGCCCTGCGCTTCATCGAACGGGTCGAACCGCACGCCTACGACGTGGCGTTCGCCGACCCGCCGTACGGCATCGGCCTCGCCGAGCGTCTCGCCGACACGTGGCGGGAAAAGCCTTTTGCCGGGATTTTCGGCGTCGAGCACGCGGCGCGGGAGCGAATCGCCGCCGGCGACACCCGAACGTATGGCAGCGTGGCGATAACTTTCTTCGGGCTCGACGCCTAGCGTAGAGCGAGCCATCCAGGGTTGCTATGTTAGGGGCGGCCGGTTGAAGCGGCCGAGACCCGATCAACGCTTCTCATGCGCACCGCTATCTACGCCGGCAGCTTCGATCCAATCACGCGCGGGCATGAAGACCTCGTCCTGCGCAGCCTCGAGTTCGTGGACCGCTTGATCGTCGCGGTCGCCGTCAACTCGTCGAAACAGCCGCTGTTCACGATCGATGAGCGCGTCGATCTGATTCGGGCGGCGGTCGGCGCCGACCCGCGCATCGCGGTGAAGAGTTTCGGCGGCCTGCTCGTCGACTTTGCCGCGCAGGAAGGAGCGACGCTGTTCATTCGCGGCCTCCGCGCCGTGAGCGATTTCGAGTACGAGTATCAAATGGCGCTGATGAACCGGCACCTCGCTCCCAAGCTCGAGACGGTATTCATGGTTCCGTCACTCGACACGACCTACATCAGCGCGAGTCTGGTTCGCGAGATCGCCCGCTTCGGCGGCGACGTGTCGAGCCTCGTCCACCCCGCGGTCGCGAACGCTCTCCGCGCGCGCTCGAATTCACGTTGAGCTTTCTCGCGGACGTTCAGACGCGCGCGGCCGCGTCGGTTCGCCGCATCGTCTTCCCGGAGAGCGCCGACGAACGGACGCGCGCCGCGGTCCGCGAGCTCGCGCGCCGGAAAATCGTCGAGCCGATCGTCGTGCTCGATCGCGCGGCGCCGGCGTCGATCGACGCCGTTCGTGCCCTCGGTGTCGCCGTTCGTGATCCGGCCGACGACCCGCTGGCGTCGTCGGCCGCCGAGGATCTATTTGTCCGGCGGCAACGAAAAGGTCTCACAAAAGAGCAGGCGACCGATCTTCTCCACACGCCGCTTTTCTTCGCCGACGCGCTGGTCGCTGCCGGAGAGGCCGACGGTTGCGTCGCGGGCGCGGTGCACACGACCGGCGACGTGCTTCGAGCCGCGCTCTGGATGGTCGGGCCGGCACGAGGCGTTCAGACGGTGTCCAGCTCCTTCTACATGGTCGTCCCGCCGTTTCGTGGGGCCCAGCCTGAAGTGCTGACATTCACCGATTCGGCGGTCGTCCGATATCCCACCTCCTCGCAGCTCGCTGACATCGCCTTGGCCGCGGCCGACGATCGTCGGCGGATCGTCGGCGACGAGCCGATCGTCGCCTTCCTGTCATTCAGTACGAGGGGGAGCGCGGAAGGCGAATCGGTCGATCTCGTGCGACGTGCCCTGGACGAAGTTCGCCGGCGAGCGCCTCACCTCGCTGTGGACGGAGAATTGCAAGGAGATGCTGCGCTCGCCAGCACGGTGGCGGCTCGCAAGGCGCCGGACAGCACCGTGGCCGGTCGGGCGAATGTGTTAGTCTTCCCATCGCTGGATGCCGGCAATATCGCCTACAAACTCGTGCAACGACTTGCCGGCGCCGAAGCGATTGGACCGATCGTGCAGGGGCTCCGTCGGCCGTGCAGCGATCTCTCGCGCGGCGCGACCGCCGAGGACATTATCAATGTGGCCGCCATCACCGCGCTCCAGTCTATGGACGCGACGGCGGCACCGAACGAGGACCGCCAGGAGAGAACGTCATGAGCTTCTCGGTGAAGAAAGAAGGGGAGGTGGTTGTGGTAGACGTGGAAGGTCAGTTGATCGTCGGGAATCGGCAGGAGCTCAAGCAGAAGGTGCTCGATGAGCTCGAGCGCGGTGAAAAGAAATTCTTGATCGATTTTTCGCAGACCGGCTACATCGACAGCTCCGGCCTGGGCGTGTTGGTTTCTCTTTCGAAGAAGATCCGCGAGCAGGGCGGTGAGCTCCGGCTGGCCAACCTGAACGACGACCTCAAAACGCTGTTCGAGCTGACAAAACTCGACACGCTCTTCCAAATCGCCGACACGCGCGAGCGAGCGTTGCAAAGCTTCTAGATGCCACGAACTGAACGCCACGGGCGTTCGCCCGACGGCCGCGTGCGGGTCGTCGACGTCGAAATCCCGAACGACGTCCGGTACATCGAGAAGGTTGTCGAGCTGGTCCGTCGCGAATGCCAGGTCATGGCATATGGACAACGACAGCTCATGCTCAACGTTCCCGTGGCGCTCACCGAGGCGCTGTCCAATGCCATTCTGCGCGGGAACCGCGACGATCCGGCCAAGCACGTGCACGTGCGAGCGGAGGTCGATGCGGAGCGCCTCGTCGTCGAGGTCGGCGACGAGGGCGCGGGCTTCGATCTCGAGGCCTCCCTGATCGATCCGACGACCCCCGAGAATCTCGGGCGTGAAGACGGCCGCGGGCTTTTTCTGATGCGCAAGCTGATGGACCACGTCGAGCGCCTCGAAGCGCCGCGCGGCAGCGTGGTCCGCATGACTCTGCACCGCGAATGAGCGACCTGGCGGAGGTCCTCGATGCATTCCGCAAAGCGACCGGCTGTGAGGCGGCGCTCTGGGTGCAGGGGCCATCGGCGGGCGACGCGCCGGTCGCCGATCCTCGAACGGCGGGTGCGCCCAAGCTGACAGAGTTTCCGGCCGGCGGTGACACCCCGGTCGACGTTCGATCCGATCGTGGATCAGTGGTCGTCGCCGCGGTGCCGGGACCGCATCGCGCCTGGCTTGCTTTGGGTCCCTGCGCGGCGCCGGGAGTGGAACTGCGGACCTACATGAGCTTTTTGCTCCCAGTCGTCACGCAATATCTCCAGTCGGCGCTGGAAGTCGAGCACGCGGCGAACGAGCTCGCCGAGCGATACGAGGAGATCAACCTTCTCTACACGATCAGCGAGATTCTCGGCCGAACGGTTTCGCTCGACGAAGCGGCGAAAACAATTCTCACCGAAGTCTCAGAGACCGTCGGCGCGCGCAAGGCGACCGTGCTCGTGCACGAGCGATCCACCGACACATTAAGGGCGGTCGCCGCGCTGGGAATAGACTTGACTACCGTTCCACCGATCCGCGTCGACGACCCGTGCAGCGTCAGCGCACGGGTTTTTCGTAGCCAACATCCCGCGTTGCTCGAGGCGGGGGAGTCGCCGTGTCCGGAAGAAGCCGGATATCGCCGCGGCGCGATGCTCTCCGTTCCGATCATGTGGACCGCGCCTGCCCCGCGCGGCGCTGAGCCGTTGGGCGTCGTCAACCTGTCCGATCGGCGTTCCGGTCAGCCATTCACCGCCGGCGATCAGAAGCTCATCGCCGCCATCGCGACGCAAATCGGAACCGCGATTCAAAATACGCGGCTGGTTCGCGCATCGGTCGAGCAGCAGCGGTTGTCGCACGAGATGCAGCTCGCGCACGAGCTTCAGATGAAGCTTCTGCCGAGTGACACGATCCTCGCTCCGGATGCCACGGTCGCGGCGCGTGTCGTTCCGGCGGAAAGCGTCGGCGGCGACTTCTACCACCTCTTCCACCTCGGCGGCTCGCGCACCGGAATCATGATCGGCGACGTCTCCGGGCACGGCTATCAGGCCGCGCTCATCATGGCGCTGACGATGAGCGCCGCGGCGATTCACTCGCAGACGACGACCGATCCCGGCGAGATGCTGAACTCTCTCGTCTCCACCGTCCGCGACGAGCTGACGATGACGGAGATGTTCATCTCAGCCTTCTACGGCGTCATCGATCCGGACGAAGGAGAGCTTCACTACGCGAACACCGGGCACCCGCATGCGTTCCTCGTCGACCGCGAGCGCGGCTTCGAGCGGCTCCCGGCGATCGATCCGCCGCTCGGCATGAACGAACAGCCGCCCGTCACGGCGCGGCGCTCGTGGCGGCGCGGCGAAGACTTGTTGGTGCTGTTCACCGACGGCGTGAGCGACGCGCGCAACCGTGCGGGCGAGCGACTGGGGGAAGAGCGCGTGATCGAGACGATTCGTGATCACCTCGACTCCGAACCCAAAGTGATCCTCGAGCGCATCGTCGAAACACTCAACGCGCACACGCAAGGCGCGCCGCTTCGCGACGACCTCACGGTCGTCCTCGTGCGCAGCTGAGCGATCGGCGCATGCCGGCGCGAGGTCGCGGTG
>Ga0310810_10010942_pt1 | contig 10590 bp, 8 predicted proteins | sample NCmetagenome_FD_207641 | JGI IMG/M metagenome (GOLD analysis project Ga0310810, IMG submission 207641) | Soil microbial communities from experimental microcosm in Duke University, North Carolina, United States - NC | ecosystem: Engineered > Artificial ecosystem > Soil microcosm > Unclassified ... | reverse complement strand
TGAGTGATTTTGCTGTCAGGTTCGCGGCTGGCCTCGAGTTCGACTTCTTGCCTCGGGTCTGTGCGCGTGCTGAGAAACAGGATCCTCGTAATCTTTCCATTAACATTCATCTTGTTAAGGCTCTGATTAAGATTGTTCGCTGCGGTTGCAGCCGCTTGCCAGTTGTCCGCTATTTTCTCAGGTGTAAGCGACGAGGTGCCGGTCTGGACGATTTTCACTTCATCGTCGACGAGTTTTTTGGCCGGCTTACTTGCGGGTTTGAACTCTGGTGTGACCGGCATCCAGGCTGGGAATGTGGCCGGCCCCGGCGCATCGAGCTGTTTCTTTAGTGCAGCCTGTAATTTTTCCTTCTCCTCCTTTTCCTCCTGATCTTGTTGCGCCGCTTCCTGTTTTGCCATGGCTTGCATTTCGGAAAGTTTTTTCCGGCCATCGTGCGATCCGGAGTTCTTTTGCATTTCCTGCGCCTGTTTCAGCAACTGCTGAAGGTCTGGATCGTCCATGGGATTCTCCTCTGCGCGCAGAGATGTGGCGAACAGGATCGCGGCGATGAGGACAGCGCACGGCAAATACTTCAAATTCATGGGGCGAGGTTAATCGGCATAGCTGATTTCCTGCAATGAAATTTCTCCCGAGCTCGGCTTAGATTCCCACTAACCAAATCATCGCTGCAACCAACACCGCTGCGATTAGCAACAGGCTCGCGTATACCAGCAAGTCCTGGGTCCGCGCCCGCCTGGCCGCTTTTGCGTAAGGCATTCTTGTGAAAGTCACCATCGTGTAAAGCGGCAGATAAATTCCCGGCAACGCGGCTTCCAACGCGTGATCCAGTTTCTTTCTGGCGCGATATGTTTTCGACGCAGTCTTGTCCCGCATCTCGATGAAATTTTCGATCGCAAGATCCGCCAGCGCGTCGGCATTTTCTTTTCGGCGACGAAAGTATTCGGCGAATGCGCGCTCCCGGTTCTCGGGAAATTGTTGCAGGCATTCATCCAGCACGACGCAGTCTTCGAAGGCGGCATTCATTCCCTGGCCATAAAATGGAACGACCGCGTGCGCCGCATCGCCGACGAGGCAAGTCTTGTCGCGGTAAAACCATGGCGCGCAGCGAATGGTCACGAGTGAACCCGTTGGATTATTCCGAAAATCTTCGAGCAAACCTGGCATCAGCGGCACGGCATCGGGAAACTCTTCTTTGAAAAATCGACGGACATCCTGATCGGTCTTCATCGTACTGAAACTGCGGGGTCCTTCGAATTCCCAAAAAAGCGTGCAGGTGAATGATCCGTCTGGATTCGGCAGGGCGATCATCATGAAACTTTTCCGTGGCCAGATGTGAAGGGCGTTCTTTTCCATTCGCCATGAACCATCCGACGCGGGCGGAATGGTTAATTCCTTGTAGCCGTGAGCGAGATAACTTTCGTCGTATTCAAAATTGCCGATCGCGATCTGCATCGAATTGCGCACGGCAGAGAAAGCACCATCGACGCCGATCACTGCATCGCCCCCTGCTGTTATCGCGCCATTTTCCGCTTCCAAATGAGCAAGTGCGGAGTCGAGCTCGACGCCAGTGCACTTGTGATTGAAATGCACACGAACATTTGGATAGCGCTGTGCCGCTTCGATGACTGTGGTATTCAGCGCTGCGCGTCCGATCGAATTAATACATTTTTTCGGATCGACATCATACGGGCTAAAATGCAGCTCACCGGATCTGTCGTGAATCATCCGACCGCGCATCGGAATCGCATGTTGCAGTGCTTCGTGGCCGATGCCGATCTGTTCCAGCGCGTGAATCCCGCGTGTCGAAATGGCCAGATTGATCGAACGCCCGCCCACGATATTTCCTTCTCGTGGGTCAGCACGGCGCTCGTAAAGATCTACGTGGTGACCGCGCCGACCCAAATACGCGGTGAGCAATCCCCCGGCGAGACCGCTACCGATTAGAACAAACTTTGCCACTTCCCGAGAATCTACGATTCAGGAAACGAGGAAAGCAGGAAAAGCCAGCAAGGCGGATGCTGCATCCATTGCGCGGCGTCTGACACAGATACCCTACAATTCCTTAAATGCTTCGCCAAGATGATCGAGAGCATCGCGTGGTAACAACGATTGCTCGGTCTGGTTGCCGCTGAAGATTGCGATCTCCGCTGCGCGACCGCATAGCCATGCTCCAACTCGCGCCGCGTCATAAGGCGAGAGTCCCTGTCCCAGCAAAGCGGCGCAAACTCCGGTGAGGACATCGCCCATTCCGCCGGTGGCCATGCCCGGGTTGCCGGTCGTGTTGTAGCTTAATGGCCGACCGTGTTCAGCAACGATAGTTCGACTACCTTTAAGTAAAAGAGTGACCGGAAAACGATCACAGAACTTCGTCGCTGTTTTGCGACGCGACTGTTGGTCCTCGCGAAAAAGCCGTTTCATTTCCCCGGGATGCGGCGTCAGCAACCGTTTACCTTTGCATCGTCGAAGTACTGAAATTTTTTCAGACATGATGTTTAATCCGTCAGCGTCTACGACCATCGGTCGCCTGCTGTTTTCGATGAGCTCAAGAATCTCGGGCGCGCGCGATTTCCCAAGGCCAGGCCCCACCGCCCAGACATTAACTTTTTCCTTCAGCAACTGACGATACGATGCCACCGGCTTTACCATCGCCTCCATGAACGCCGCTCCGGCGATGATTTCGTAGATTTCTTCGGGAACAAAGACTTCTACTAATCCGGCGCCAGCTCTGAGCGCACCTTGTGATGCCATCAGCGCCGCGCCGACAAATCCTTTGGAACCAGCTATGACCCCGACGCGGCCAAATTGATTTTTGTAGGCGTTATATTTGCGTCTCGGCAGCAAAGGGCGCAAAGCGCTCGGCTCGGCCATGATTTCTTTCGGTTTGGTTTTCGGCGGCCGCAATTCGTCGAGCGGAACAACGTCAATCCGGCCGACAAAATTCAGAGCACCGTCCGCGACGAGACCCGGCTTCGCGTAACCAATGGTAACGGTAAAATCGGCGACTACGCAGTCGCGATCTGCCTTGCCTGAATCTGTGTCGAGACCGGTTGGAACATCCACTGCAAACACATATGCGCCCTCTGTCGTCCGCAACTGATTGATAGCGCGACAGGCGGCGCGGATCGGCTCGCGGAGAGGTGGTTTTGCTCCCACACCAAGCAAACCGTCCAGAATGACGACTGGCATAGCAACCTGCGAACATGCCTCTGTCGAGGTTGATTCCTGCGTCGTGCGCATGTGGTTCGTGGCCGACGGGTTTCGATTCACGGTTTTCGACGGCGCAGTGGCAAGAGTTTCCGGTGGTCTTCGGCACAAATCTACGAGCTTCTTGCGCGTTAGATCACTGCAATCAGCTTCTTTGAAAGCGAGACGTAATTCGATTTTCCATCCGCGCTGCTCCAAACACTGCGCGGCGAATAAGGCGTCTCCCGCGTTATGCCCTTTCCCGGCGAACACTATGCATCGACCGGGTTTCGCGAAAAATTTCGTGACCGCCTGAGCGACACCGGCGCCGGCCTTGTTCATCAGCGCCTCGACTTGAACGCCGCTTGCAAAGGCAGCGTGTTCAGCGGCGCGCATTTGCGCCGTAGTTAGAATTGGCAGAACCAATTAACCCCCCCAATCCGATGACGCCACGCGCGCTTCTATCTCGGCGGGTTTGGATGAAGTCTTCTTTTTGTGTCGACTGCTTTTCCTGGCCGAACGCTTTGACCGCTTCTTTTTGGAATGGGTGACCTTGGTCTGGTCCATATACGGTTGGAGCGGAATTGTTTCGTCTGTCGCGACTCGAGTTGTGCTAAAAGAACTCCCAACGGAATTGCGGCTTCGAACTCCCGCTGCAATTTCATCGGCGAGCTTTTGACGATAAGAAGCATTTTGAGCGTACCCAGCTTCGGTCGGGTTGGTAAGAAAACCGCATTCAACGAGTACGGCCGGTATGCTCGTCTTTCGCAAGACGTAGTAGCCACGTCGGCGCACGCCGCGGCTCCCTGAGGGCGCACCTCCGACGACGTAATGATGGATGGCGGACGCGAGGGCCAGGCTGTTGCGACTATAAAAGTATGTTTCTATGCCGCTTGCTCCACCTCGTGTCGCTGAATTGAAATGGACGGATACAAAAATGGCGTTCCGATTGGAGTTGGCGATCGCGGTTCGCGTTCCCAATGGAACAAAGACGTCGCTGTCCCTGGTCATTACAACATGATAACCGCTGGCTTCGAGGACACTTTTAAGTCGCCGCGCCACGTCGAGTGTCATGTCTTTCTCCGAAACCCTCTGACCGGGAATCCCTCCGCGGTCGAACCCACCGTGTCCTGCATCGATCACCACAGTCGTGGGTGAGCTGTCGCCGCTCGCCCCGTACGAGCGACATGCCAGAAACATGGTCAGCAGACCGGCGCCTAATAAAGAAATTCGCGAAAAATTCCTGCCCATCACCGGTCGTTTGTTGGTGCGCCCGGCGGACGCGCCGAAAGTTTTGGTGCCTTGCTCCCGGAGCTCTGCGCAGGCGCTTCGGCGATGCCACCATGCACCGCTATTTCGCCGTTACCCGAATGAACAAGGCGGGGCCGCGTTCGGGTTTCCATGAACGAAGAGTGCGTCAGCAATTGCCCATCTAGTCCGATCCGGGCATAGGACCATGCGCGCGGAGCGGAGCAATGCAAAACGTGCAACTGATTGGCGCGATCGATTTCCGCCTGCGGTTGCTCGAAAGAAACGGTGCGGCCTAACGAGTAAGTGGCATAAACGACGCCGGTATCTTTGTCCTGAACTCGGACGTACAAAGAAGTGTGGTCTGGAAAACGATTGGTCATCAGCGAATAGGTGCGCACATCGCCGGATGCACCCTGTGGAACTCCAACCGTTTGCTGCCAGATCGGCCGCGCGTCCGTCACTTCGAAGACGCCGGTGCCGGAGTAGAAAAACTTTCCCAGATCGGCGAAGTAAATATTCGTGCGCACATGATAGGCGCCGAATTCATTTACGGGGTAGAGCGGCGTGAGATCGATTTGTCGCGTGACTCTCTGGCCGGCTTGGATTTTCAGCGGCGGTTCTCGAGTTCCACCACTGAGCGGCGCAATGGGCTGTTCCTCACTGCCCGTGATCTCGAAGCCCAGCCACGGTTGTCCGTTCGCATCGTGAAGTTCAATATCCCGTCCGGCCAAGTTGGTGATGGCAACTGTCGCCACGACGGGTTCGTAAGCAATGTACTGCAATCGCTTGAATTTGAGGTCGACCTGAACCTGCGCTTCCGCTCCCGCGGCAAAAAGAAAAATACCGAACCATGGAAGAACGCGTCGAAGATTGTCTGAGTGGCTCCGTTGGGTTCGGACGCAAGCAACACAGCCTCGAAGCAAGCGAATCATCGCGCCGAAGGAGTCTTCAAAGCAGGAAACTGCTGCAACAGCCGCGACGGCTCCGCCTGAACAGCCTGCAGGTCGTCGCCGTAGTAGACGCGAACGATGTACCCGAGATATTTGCGTTGACCAACGTCCGCGGAACCTTTTGAACCGCGGCTCTTTTGGCCCGGCCGAACTTTTGCGGCCGCCTCTGACAGTGACGATTCGGTTAATGCGCCGCCGGTCTTTGCGCGCACATACCGGACGAGAAGCACTTCCGGATTCGTGTCCGACCAATCATGTTTCGAGGTAAGCCATTCGTTGCTCACATCGGCATCGGTGAGCTTGATGTCTTTGTCGTTCACCACATCGTAAAGAAACACCAGGATTTTCACTTTGTTATGATCGATAACCGCGCCTGGCTGTTTTTTTATTCCGATCTCCAATGTCAGATTGGTTTCGACTTCCGGATCGGACGTTTGCGTGGTTTTTACGTCGGAAATACCCATAACTGGACCCTCAGTATTGCCGCCGACATCTTTGCCTGAGGAAACGTCCGCTTCCGCAGGGGCGCCGCCCGGCTCGACGGTTGGTGGCGCGGGAACTCCGACCTTCAAGCGACGATCGGCTAAAGCGTATGTCGCGCTGTCGGACGGACTGATTTGCTTGATTCTGCGCCAGAGATCGTTGGCCCGATCCAACATTTGCATGGACTCGTAGGTCTGCGCAGTCTCCTGGAGCACGCCAGTGTTGTCCGGTTCGCTGTCCAACGCTTCCTGAAAACGTGCGAGCGCGTTTGTGGTGTCGCCGCGCTCGCGGAACTCTTTACCTTGTTGCAGGAGCTGATCGACGATTCGTTGAGGCGGTGCGCTCAACGCGGCGGACGGCGCGATGCTTGGCTGCGCAGCCGCGGGCGCTAATGTTGCAGGCGAAGAAGCCGTGGGCGCACGCGCGGTCACCGGCATAACTGGCCGTGCCGACAGGCGGTTCGCTCGCGCGCGACCGACATAATACGACGTGGCAAAGAAAACCTCAGCTACGGCAAAAATTACGATTAGCCCGAGGCCGACGTGAAAAGTTGGATCGATTTGAATCGCTCGTGAAAAAAGAGTCCGCATGGGGAGAATAAACCCAGTCTTGTTATGCGCGCCGTTGCCACCCTGTCAACAATCTGCCGGATATTTGACCGCTCAAACGTTAAAACGTTAGAACGCTGACCATCGGCTATCGCGAGATATCGTCCTGGCTCAACAATTTGAATCCTTCACCCTTGAGCACAGAAGAAGCGCAATCGGTGTCATCGAGGTGTAGAGCGATCGCAGAAAATCCGCGTGGCCGGATCAGCAGCGGATACGCGAAATGCACATTGACCTCCGCCATGACCAATGCTGCGAGTAATTTTACCAGTTGCGTCGCTACTTCTCGCATCTCAACCACCACGACCTGGCTGACGCCGAAACCGACATTGTTTTCCCTGAACAGTTTTTCCACACCTTGCGGATCGCTGGCGATGATCCGTGCAATAGCTGCGTCGGTGGATTCCGATACGCTAAGGGCGACAACGTGCGTGTGATGCATGCTAAGCAACTTCACAATGTCTAGCATTGCGCCAACCTTGTTCGGCAGAAAAACCGAGAACTGCTTGACCAGCGGCCCGTCCAGCTTGGAAGTCGTTTGCGGCAAGTTAGCAGTCATGTGAATGATGGCGCCGCGACCGAAGTTCATCGCGCGCGCCAGCTCAAACTATCTCACTGCAGATGTTTGCTTGGCAAACCTAATATGTTGGTTTCGGTCTTTGAAGGCACGAATCTAAAAAGCGGTTCACGATTTGACGTGTCGAAGCACCTGCCGCGCCTTACATTCGCTGTCCGAATATGGAAGACGAAAACGAGCTGATCGGGCTCAGGCGAAAAAAACTTGAAGCGCTGCGTGCAAAAGGCATCGACCCGTTCGGCGCCGCCTTCGATGTTAGCGGCTCGATCGCGGAGGTGCGCGCACAATTTAAGGAAGGTGAAACCCTGCGTGTCGCCGGCCGCATCACCGCGCATCGCGACATGGGCAAAAGCCATTTTCTCGACCTGCGTGACGTCACCGGTCGCATTCAAATTTACATTCATGCCAGGGAGATTGGCCCGGAATTGTTCGATGTTTTTCGGTTGCTCGACATAGGCGATTTTATCGGCGTTGAAGGGACATGTTTTGTAACCAAAAGCGGCGAACCGACAGTAAAAGCACAAACTTTCCAGTTGCTTTCCAAGACATTGCGGCCGCTGCCCGAAAAGTGGCATGGACTACAGGACATCGAAGCGCGTTACAGGCAGCGGTATCTCGATCTTCTCACCAACGAACATTCGCGCGGGGTGTTCGAAAAGCGCATCGCCGTGATGCGCGAAACGCGGCGCTTCTTCGAGGAGCGGGGCTTTGTTGAAGTGGAGACTCCGATTTTGCAAGCAACGGCTGGAGGTGCTGCAGCCGAACCGTTCAAAACACACCACAACGCACTTGGTATCGATCTCTATCTGCGAATTGCGCTGGAGCTTTATCTGAAGCGTCTGCTGGTGGCCGGGTTCAACAAGGTATTTGAAATCAATCGCAACTTTCGCAACGAAGGGATCTCCAGGAAGCACAATCCGGAATTCACAATGCTCGAGGCCTATTGGGCGTATGCCGATTTCGAGAAGATCGCGAATCTCGTCGAAGAACTGATCTGTTTTCTGGCTCACACAATCTGTGGCTCCCTGACAATCGAGCATCGGGACGCTAACGGAAACGTCACCCGCACGATCAATTTAAAGCAGCCGTGGCGCCGTGTGCGGTACCGCGATCTAATGCGCGAAGTCGCGGGCAAGGATTGGTTTGAGCTCTTGCCCGAAGAAAGGCGCGAACGCGCCATCAACGAGTTCAAGCTCGAGATTCTACCGCAGCTCGCCGATTTCGAGGTGACGCAGCATGTGTTCGAAAAACTCGTCGAAGAGAAAACGATGGATCCGTTGTTCGTGACGCATTGCCCGAAAGAGCTCGTACCACTGGCCAAACAAAACGCAGAAGACGGCTCGCTCGTGGACGTTTTTGAACTGGTAATCAACGGTGTGGAGATCGCCCCGGGTTACAGCGAGCTGAATGATCCAGTTGTGCAACGTCAGCGTCTGGTCGAACAGGCGGGAGAAGAGAAGCAAAACATCGACGAGGAATTTCTGCTCGCGCTTGAGTACGGTATGCCGCCGGCGGGTGGCTTTGGTATCGGCATAGACAGGCTCACAATGTTGCTCACGGGCGCCGAATCCATTCGTGACGTAATTCTGTTTCCTTTGCTGCGACCCAAGAAATAATGCGGAAGGGACCTTAGTGTCCCGACGGTCGCGGCGCTTCCACATTACCGCGGACTGGAGACCGCTGCTCCTTGTTTTATGATTCGCGAATGCGGCGAATCATTTCACTGCTGTTTCTCATCGTCTGCGCGTATGCCGCAGCGGTCGTTCCCGCGCAACCCGGGCGTCGTGTCTTGCTCGTCGTATGGGATGGAATGCGTCCGGATTTTGTGACCGAGGAAAATACTCCCACGCTTTGGAAGCTTGCGCGCGAAGGCGTAACATTTCGAAACCATCATGCGGCATATCCCAGTGCGACGATGGTAAACGGCACGGTCATGGCGACCGGTGTTCATCCTGGAAGAAGCGGAGTCATCGCAAACCATGTCTATCGATCGGATATCGATCCTCACCACACGGTGGACGTTGAACTGCCGCCTATCGTCAAAAAAGGCGATGAACTCTCGGGTGGGAAATACATTGCAGTTCCAACAGTTGCCGATCTCGTCGAACGCGCAGGCGCTCCCAGCGTCATTGCTGCTGCAAAAAGTGTGGGGCTTTTGTTGGGTCGGCGTCCGAATGACGCCGGCGCGAATAGGAGTGTGACATTGTTTCAAGGTAAGGCGTTGCCGGACGCAGCAATTGATCCGATCACGGAAAAGCTAGGCACATTTCCCTCTGCTCATTTGCAACGGGATTCCTGGACAACCAAAGCGTTGATAGACGTTCTTTGGAAAGACGGCATCCCGTCATTTTCGATGCTGTGGCTGGGTGAGCCTGACTTAACCCAACATCAAACCGCACCAGGAGCGCCGGCGGCGGTGGCTGCGATCAAGTCAGCTGATCAAAATCTCGCCGCCGTTCTTTCCGCATTGGACAAACGCAAAGCCCGCGAAACAACGGACGTCTTTGTTGTGTCCGATCATGGTTTCTCCACGATCAGACGATCGATTGATATTCCAAAAATTTTGAACCAGGCGGGCTTCGCAGCAACGACCGAGTTCACCGGCGAACCCAAACCAGGAGACATCATGCTGGCTGGGAATGGCGGCAGCGTACTTTTTTATATTGTCGGACACGATTCAACCGTGGCGCATCGTCTTGTTGAGTTCTTGCAACAATCAGATTTCGCTGGAGTGATTTTTGCAAAACAACCCCTGGATGGGACATTCGCATTAGAGCAAGCAAATATTCAAAATGATCACGCGCCTGATGTGGTAATGGCGTTTCGGTGGGACGCTTCAAAAAATCAATTCGGCATCCCGGGGATGATCGATGCGGATTGGCAACGCAGTGCAGGCAAGGGGACTCACGCTACGCTCAGCCGATTCGACATGCACAACACATTGATTACGGCAGGCCCGGATTTTAAGCGCGGCGAAACGAATGATCTGCCAAGTGGCAATGTCGATCTTGCGCCAACAATTTTGCAGATTCTACGGATCACGCCGCCAGACAAGATGAACGGGAGAATTTTATCCGAAGCCATGACCGTTACGATCCCTTCGGAACAGCCCCAAACGAAAAGAATCGAAGCCATGAAACATTTTTCATCGGGCACATGGCGACAATCGCTTCAAATCTCGCGAGTCGGTTCGACAACGTATCTCGATGAAGGCAACGGCGCTTTTGTTGGGAATGCACCAGCTCCTAACGAATCAGAGCGCGATCGCTGAGCGCATTGCTTCAATCGGTGCTTCGCGGTTGAACCACATCGAGAACGAGAGTGCGCCTTGATGCAGCAACATTGACAACCCATTCGCGCCCCGTGCGCCGGCTTCGTCGGCGGCGCGAAGCAGTGCAGTTCTCGACGCGCGATACACGCAGTCGAATACCATATGGTGGGGCGCGAGTAATCGCGCCGGAATCGGCGCGGAATCGCTAGGGTTCATTCCCAGTGGCGTCGCGTTGACGATCAGGTCGATGTCTGCGAGTTGCCCGCG
>Ga0310810_10010941_pt1 | contig 10591 bp, 5 predicted proteins | sample NCmetagenome_FD_207641 | JGI IMG/M metagenome (GOLD analysis project Ga0310810, IMG submission 207641) | Soil microbial communities from experimental microcosm in Duke University, North Carolina, United States - NC | ecosystem: Engineered > Artificial ecosystem > Soil microcosm > Unclassified ... | reverse complement strand
AGGTCGCCTACCTGGTCGACAGCAGCGCTAAAAGTGGTAGATTTCGTGATTGTAGATCCTTGTTCAGCATACGAAAAACTTTTGGCGCCGGGAGGATCGCGTAGAACCATTAATATTCTGTCAGGCCCTGCTGTTACGAAATCGGTGCCGGTGAGCTTGCCGCCTACCACAAACACCCTTAATTGAGGATCTCCTAACCAGTTCCAATTTATGTTGGTTGCTTCTCCAAAACGAATGGTGGCAGATAAGTCTTTTATCCCTTGAGTTGCCAGGCTTGGATCACCTGCGGTAAACTGGTACTCAGCGAGACCTTTATCGTTAAGGCTGAATGTATCTGGCGCCGCCGAACCATTGCGAATCTTGTTCAATACCGATACGAAACCATCACTCGTGGGCACATTGTCCGTAACGTCTTTCCCTCCCACCTTTTTGATGATGGGAACACCATTAACGACATTTTCATAAAATGGATATTGCTCGAAGGCTTTTATTCCAAACGTGAACAGTTGATTTTGCGCAAAAACAGGATTTCCAAAAGTGTACATTGCCTTTCCGGTTTTTGTCGTGTCGACAACAACTATGTTATCTTTTTCACCTGTCAGGGAAACAGATTCGTACTGGCGGTTGCCGAAATAAGGCAGTTGATTATCATTGTCATCCTTCTGGAAAATCTCAACAGACGGGGTAACGCGTTTAATAAATTTATACGATGCATTAAACGTCAAACTATCATAGTAGCTGGATTTTTCATACACATTCTGGCTGTTTAACGTTGAATCCTCAAAATGACGTGTTGAACTTTGCAAACTGAATTTATCAATAAAATCAAGTAATTCGGGTTTTCCTCCCAACAGATCGCCCCAACCAGTAACATTGACCGTTGAGGCAATAAACTTAACAGGAATAAGGTCTGCCACAAATTCACCAGTAAGCGAATCCGGAGTGATTACAATGCTGTTGGTATTATAGCTAACCTTTGTTTTATGAATTTTAGATGAGTCTGATACGTTTGCAGGTAAGAGGTGCTTTACTGTAATTATCTTGCTTGTTGATTGCTTGTTTAATGTATACTTATTACCGGTGGGAAGCACCAGCGTCACACTGAGATCCTTTCCCAGGTTGTTTACAGAAACTGAATGACCAAGCGGCAAATCCTGCTGAATAGCTCCGCCGGCAACTCTGCCAATAAAACGGATGGTTGTAATATCCGTTAATTCCAGTCCGGCGATATTATCCTGGTAGTTTAAATTGTGGCCGTCCCTGTCCGTTATTTTACCATCATTGGCGAAGACGTGATTGGCTTTTACTGTTTTTACCTCGTGTGTGCCAACCGGAACTGATATGCTGAACGCTCCGTTCTCATCGGTTTCAATGATGGATCCATTCGATTGTTGCGCGTACTGTCCGTCAATTTTAAACTGGACTCCCGGCACAGGCACCGTAGTGTTATTATAATACACATATCCTGAAACAGGGAACGATGATTTGTCTTTGAAATCAACCGCGAACTGTGTTGATGAGGGAGAAATAAGCCTGTTCACGGAGATGGGATCAAATTGGTGTGTTCCCTTTAGCGGGACAATTGTATAGGTGGTGCCATTGCCGACATAAGGGATTCCAGCAATAAAATAGTTGCCGGAAAGGTCTGTGTAGGACTTAAGCCCAAGCTGCTCGGGTTTTGGAACGATAGTTGAACGTACAACTGCAGTTCCGTCCATAGTACCATCAATGCGGTTGTAATTTTCGCCATGAAAAGAAAGGTCATAAAACTGGTCCGTGATTGTTTCATCGAAGCGGTAGTATGCCGCAAGACCTGGTTCGTCCCCCGCGAATAGTCGCGTTTGATTTTTTATTGCCTCTTCCACTGAAATGGCACGGTTATAAATCCGCATTTCGTCTATGTACCCATGGAAGGAATTTCCTGAACGGCTTGTGCCGATCAATATTAAGTTATCCGGAACAGAAGGCAGGTATGGAAGGGCAATTCTGCCGATAACATTGGTGTTCAACATGAGAAACAAGGAATCCCTGGTATGTATACCGGTAACATGAACAAATGAATTGTTGGGATTGCTATAGACGACCTGCACACCGACTCCCAGGTACGAAAAATTCAAATTTCCGGCGGAGTTAAAGCCCAGGAAATATTGATCATTCCCCGAAAAAATAACCTGGTTAATTGGCTTTGCCATATCAGGCTTGATCCACGCTTCAATAGTGAATGCACTGTCCGAGAAAGGAACGGTAGTATTTGCCTGCAAAAAACTGTTTGGCGATCCATCCAGGTAAACGCTTCTGCCTAATTGTTCCTGGCTATTGCTCTGCAGTCGAACAGCCACATCCTCCACCGATTGCCCGTTTTCATAAGTTATGCGGCCATAGATATTTCCCGTTGGGCTTCTAAACCCAATGCCCGTTAATGTTTCATTGGAAAAAACCGTGGTGTTGTTACATTTTACCGCCCCGATTACCTGGTAAATATAATAGACACCTGGTGTTCCTTTTGTATCATCGGTTTGATACTGGCTGTTGATAGAACCCGGCACTGATGCCACTTGCACAAAGGCATTAGTACCATAAACCGCCCGTTTTATGATGAAGTTATCAAAGGATCCGTTGGTTGACCAGCGCAGTTCCGTTCTGTCGGGAAAATATCCTTTTGAAACGTCCAGCTTTATCAACGATCCAATTTCAGTGGGTAATATTTCGCCGGGTATCTGAACGGGGGCAAAGGCGGTGAAACTGGAGGCAACGGGCGGCACTACCTGCAGGGCATAGTTATAGCTGTTGCAAACTGAAATTTGCGGATCTATGTACGCTCCTTTGTCAAAATCCTGCTTATTAAGTTTTATTTCGTTTTGTGTTTTGGCAGTGTTATTTATGCGGGTTAAAACAAGGGTTGCGCCCGGTAACCAGGCACTGGCTAACGGTTCCCAGGTGATCAAAGCAGTCTTGCTGTTTTGCAGCACAGCAGTTGCCGTTAAAGGAATACTATTGAAAGTTACAGAAGTAGTAGCCTGCTTGGCAAGTTCCCAGTTAAACCCTGTATGAGCCCTTGCCACCCTGAAATACATTTGCGGCGAAAAATCTTTATCAACTATATAAGTAAAGGAGGATTTCGACGGATCATAATCGAAGCTTACTTCCCGGGCATCGGTAAAATTGACATTGTTAGCAACCTGTATTTTGAATTTATCATTGACGAAACTGGTACCGACCACCGGATCGATCGTCCACGAGAATTTTACCTGTTGCGCGACCGGGTCATAGGCGGCCGTCGCCGTATTTGGAAATGTAAAGGCAGGCACGGTAACGGCCGCTGAACTGTTGTACCATCTTTCGCCATAGGCTAATTGCTGGTAGTAATATTTTTTTGCAGTATTGGAAGTCGGCAGATCGTTTGAGCCACTGGTGGCAACCTGCTGATAACCTGTTAAACGCTTGTCTTGTGGAGGGCTTGACTCGTTCAAGACCATAACGCTGAGCCTGTCTATGTCACTTAGACTTGTTTTTGTGTAACTAATTGTGGCTTTCGGTTCAAAAACACCGTTATTTTGAATAGTAACAAAATCATAGGTTGGCGTATTGATTGGTGTAAACTGTGGAATCGTTATATCTTTCGTATCAGAGCCATTGTATTGATCATGGTTTCCGCAGCAAATCTCACCCCACATTTCAAAGTCGATTCTGATCGACCTAATATTCCTCATATTGTTATCCAGGGACAGGTCAACGTTTATTATCTGTGCATTATCCACCTGTGTAATTCCCGTAACCATTGAAAAAGGTGGATAAGGTATGCTATATGAAATATTGTTTTGAACAAAGCCAAACTGGTAAAAAGGAGTCCAGCTAACGCCGTCAGTGGTAAAAAAAAGGATAGCATTCCGTATATATGCCATGTAGTGGCTGAGCGTGAGCGACTGAATCCAGTAATCCGGGTGATGGGCGAAGGTTTCAACATGAAGGGTGCCATTCGTTATATTAAAATTGACTTTGAATTGGGAAGACGCTGCCACCGCTCCCGTCCTTGATTGTGCCCACATAGTCTGAGCTTCTGACGTCACCGACGAAAAATAAAAGACACCAAGAAACAGTGTTATCCTGAACAGTTTTCTGACACTAATTTTTCCAGTAGTTGAACCATGTTTTCCGGAAGATAACTGGTGGTTTGTAAAATTCAATCTCATGTTGCGGTGGATTTAAGTAAAACGGTTCAATGTGTGGCTGAAGTGGCTTTATCTTTCCTGGTTCATAAAACCCCCGCGGTTCAGACGGAGGCACCACCTATATAGAATGGCATGGCCTTATCAGAATGCGAATAGTCGCTCGCACTTCATATTTTCCTATGGACCATCAAAGCCTATTTGGAGCTCAAGTCAGGGCGGAGAAAAAGTAATTCGCTCCAGGCTTCGTTGGTGTACTCCCGAATATTCTCAAGATATTTGTCAAAAGAACCTGCGCCATTTACACTTTCGTAAGTTGCCTTAAATGGTTTACGAAAACCATCTGCCTTCTCTTTTAATCCCTGTTTGTACCGGGTTACAAGTGCGTACTGGGTTGGGCCGGAAGAATTCGCAGAATAAACTGCAACTGTAGACCCATCAGCGGTCCATGCTTTTTTCAGATCTTTTATTATGCCAACTATTTTAGGGCCGCAACCAGGTTTTGGAAATACGTGGGTAATATTTATTTTATCGGAATAATCGCCGATTGCAACGGTACTCAGCGAATCAACATAAACAGAATAGCTGGCCGATTGCCTGTCCGTTAAATGTATTGCTATAGTTCTATTCCAGTCGTCGGTATGTTCCGTGCCCAGGTTTCCCCTTTTATCGAATGCTTCCCAACTTGATGGCCCTTCTACGAGTTGATAACCACCGAAATCCGGCCCGGATTGTATTTCAAAGACACGCCATTTCACATCCCCAGTGTGATATTTTTGGGCATGAGCCGTTATTGCTTTTTCAAATTCCGACACTTTATCAATTTTTGGAAATACACGATGAGTGGAAACCACATTCTTGATTTGACTTGTTGCGATAAATGGAAAAAGCATACAGACAAGAGTCAGCTTCTTAATCCCGACAAAAGATTTGTTGTTCATTTTTAGATTGATTTATTGATTGAATAGGATTGGTCGATTGCTATAAATTCATGTCAGTATTGCATTTCACCAGCCTTTTATCGTCTTGAGTGCGTTTCTACTTTATTGATCCATTCGGGTCTGGCGGTTGTGAAAACGTCCTGCAGGGGTGACTAACAGCTGGTTTTTTTAAATGCGTCGATTGAATATAATTTGTTAAATCAACGGGATATTTACGGTTAGGACGAACGACTACTAAAATTGTCCGAAGCTGGATATTTACTTATCGCCCGACTAAGGTGAACAGGAGTTAGGAATTGGCAAATTGCCGTGTCCGGCAGGGTAAAATTTGCCCGGTCGGGCAATTTTCCGGAGTACAAAAAAAGGTTGATCTTTAAACCACAACAAATCAGTCTGCTGCTTAAAAACCAAAACTATGGATTATTGCGTGGCTACTTATTCAAAAAAGCTCTTTCAAACTGGGAAAACTATCCTGGTTGTCCTCATCGCTTTGTTAAATACCAATATGCTGATTGCTCAACCCGCCCCGGTGAGTCGATCGGCAATAGATAGCCTGAAAAATATCATAAGCGGTAATGCCGCGGACACAAGTAAGGTACATGCTTTTTATTGGCTGAGTCGTGGTATGACACTTGCTAATACTGCCGAGTCCATTGATTTGGGCAATAAAGGACTTGATTTGGCAAGAAGAATAAAGTTCACGTTAGGTCAGCTGGAATGCCTCGAAGCGCTTTCTTTCACTTATGCGATTACATCTTCATTTGAAAAAGGTTTTAGTACTGCTTATGATGTAATAGATTTAAGTCGAAAATACGCTCCTGTAAGAGAGGTTTTTGGCATAAATATGATGGGCCTTCTCTACCAAAAGTTGGGAGATGATATAACGTCCTTAAAATGGGCACAAGATGCATACTACCACCCTCTAATGAAACAGTCGGATCACTTCTCTCAATGGAGCGCCATGTTCCTGTTAGCTCAGGAACATGAAAGATTGAACAACCTGGATTCCGCTTCCTTATTCGCGCAGGAAACCGTAGATTATTCAAAGCTTTATTTCCCGTTCCAGGTCGATTGGCCGACGATGATCCTGGCCCGGATCAATAGCAAGCTGGGTAAATATGACCAGGCGGTAAATTACAGCATGCAGATTTTGCGAAATTCAAAATCGTATGAGGGCTTTTTTGAAACCGAAGTAAAAAACGAGTTGGCGCAGATCTATTATAACCAGGGAAAAATTGACTCCGCTCAAAAATATGCCAACGAAACGCTTGCCGGAGGGAGCAAATTCAAAAATTATCTTGTAATAATGAATTCCTCGCAGTTGTTGTCACAGATTTTTGAAAAAACAGACCCGGCAAAAGCTTATAGCTTTCTAAAGACATCGGCAGATGCAAAAGATACCGTTACCAATATTGAAAAAACGAAACAGGTTAAACTATTAGAAATAAAAGAGAAACAACGTGTAGAGGATTTGCATTTAGCTAAGGTTAATGCTAAAAACCAAATACGTTTTTATTCTGTCATTGTTCTTTTCATAAGTGCACTTATTATTTCATTTATTCTCTATCGAAATAATCGCAATAAACAAAAGGCTAACATGGCGTTGAAAGATAAAAACGATAAAATTGAAAAGACCGTTTCAGAACTAAATACGACGCAGGCATCGCTGGTTGCCAGAAATGCGGAAAACGAGTTATTGTTGAAAGAAATTCATCACCGGGTAAAAAACAATCTTGAAGTGGTAAGCAGCCTCCTTGAATTGCAAAGTAACCAAATCGATGACCCTCACACGAAAGATGCCATGCTCGCCAGCCAAAATCGCGTTCATTCCATCGGTATTGTTCACCAGAAATTATACCAGGGTGAAAATCTCGGCGCTATTGAAATGAAAGACTATTTTATTAATCTCAGCGAAAGCATACTTGATTCCTTTTCAGCACATAAAAGGGTGCAGGTGGAGTGTGCCATGAGTTCATTGAATGTCGATATAGATACGGCCGTACCACTTGGTCTTATTGTAAACGAATTGCTTACTAACACTATTAAATACGCTTTCCCGGAAGGACGAAACGGAAAAGTAAAGATCAAACTGGAGCACGGAGCGAATGGCAATTTACAAATGCAGGTGTCCGACAATGGTGTAGGCAAAAGCGGATCGATAAAAGGAACCGGTTTCGGTGGACAGCTTATATCCCTGCTCACCCGTCAACTGGGTGGCACCATAAAAGAAGATAACAGCAACGGCACTCATATATTCTTTGAATTCAAAGCAACCCGGGCTGCATAGACCCGGAGCGGATAATCTTTTGGTTGCTCCTGGTAATCGAAGCGTGGCGACAGAAGATGTGCAATGATCTTTCTTACAGGGTCCGGATTCTTTGCAACAACTTTTCTTTAAGTCCTTCGCTTACGGGGATTGCTTTTTGATTGATGATCACATGATCCTCTGCAACGGCGTCGATATGGGAAAGGTTGATAATATAGGATCGGTGAACACGCAAGAAAATGAGGTTGTCTAACTTTTCTTCAATGGTCTTTAGCGTAACACAAAGCAAATATTCGTGCATTTTTGTAAACATCCGGCAATAGTTTCGGTCTGCTTCAATATACAAGATGTCCGCAACGAAAATCTTGATCATCTTTTCCCTTTGTCGTACGAATATCCGGTCGCTTAGAATAAATGGCCGGTCGCCTTCCCCGCTATCCCCGGGTGGTAATTTGTTTTCATCTTCAGCCAGGCGGCTAATGGTCAGTTCAATCGCCCTTTGTAAATCAACCTGCTTATAGGGTTTTGAAATGAATGCATAAGGCTTTGCGGCTTTTGCTTTATTGAACGTTCCTTCGTCGGCATTGGCAGTGAGGAAAATAACAGGCAGATCTCCATTTTTCTGCATGCGAATGGCGGTATCTATTCCATCCAAGTCGCCTCTAAGGCGAATATCCATAATCACAATGTCTGGCCTGTTTTCTTCAACACTCATTATGGCCTCTTCGCCGCGTGGCAGAATGCCTGTCACTTCATAGCCAAGATTCGTTAAATGCATGGAAATTTTTGCTGCAATGATCATTTCATCCTCTACGACCAGGATTTTTACGGGCGTTTCCATTTTGCTATTGTGGCGGGGGTTGATGATGTATTTGCGAGATTCGGATTATTCGTTTCTGCTCTTTAATAAATATACTGATTTTGGACTGTTCAACCTATCGGTACCGACCTTGAAAAATGCATAGCCGGAGAGCAGCGCGCCCGGAAACAACAAAAAGGCAGATCTTTTATCAAAAATCAGTCGAAACTGTATTTTAAAACAGAAGGATTGATAACAACATCTAATCACATTCTGATGAAAGAAGATATTCACCGACAACAATAATTTTGTAAGAAATCCGCTCATATTTAACTTTAAAGGTGTTCCATCTTCAAATTACCAATGCTTATATATTATGACATCGAAAAATTTCCGTTTGATTGTTTTATTCATTTTAAGTATCACCTCGCTTCATTCCCATGCTGCCATAGTAGATAGCCTGGACATACCCAGTGCAGCTATGAATAAAACGTACAAGGCTGCAGTTGTACTTCCATCATCGTATTCGAATAATAAGAAGGCTTACCCGGTTTTGTACCTCTTACATGGTGGCGGTGGGCATTTCAGAGATTGGCTAAATCTGACCCCGGACAAAATGCTCGTTAAAAATTTAGCGGACCAATATAATATTATCGTAGTAATGCCGGAAGGTGAAACCTTTGGATGGTACCTTGACAGCCCTTTTGATCCTAATAACAAATTTGAAACCTATGTCAGTAAAGAGGTCGTTCAAAAAATAGACAATACCTACCGGACAGTTCGAAGTAATAAAGGCAGGGTTATTACCGGTCTTTCCATGGGTGGACATGGCGCCATGTATTTGTCAACCAGGCATCCGGATATTTTTGGAGCTGCAGGAACTATGAGTGGGGCAATGGACATGAACTACACGAAATATTCGCTTAATGAAGATTTTAAAAAAATGTTGATAGAACGGTTTGAAAAATTGCTGGGCACATCAGATGTCTCAAATGATGTATTCGTAAGAAACTCCGTTATTAATATGTCAGAAACCATTAAAAAGAATGGAATTCCCGTTATCATTGACTGTGGAGTTGACGATTTCCTGATTGACGTAAACAGGGAATTGCACAGGCGACTGGTATATAATAATACTCCCCATGATTATGTGGAACGACCGGGAGCACACACGTGGGAATACTGGCAAAACTCATTACCCTATCACGTTTTATTCTTCAGCAAAGTTTTAAAAACTAACGGAGTGGCTGTGGAGTAGTCGTAAAGTATTTGTCTTCAAAACAGACCGAAGTATAAGTTAAGAAGTCAATTCTTATGCAAATGCCCCACCATCTACCGGCATTGCATGCCCGGTAATAAATGATGATTGATCAGAGCATAGCCACAAAATGACATCGGCAACTTCTTCGGGACGTCCCATGCGTTTCATGGCCTGGTAGTTTTTTGCAGCTTCCAACGCTTCCGGATTGTGTGCCAGCCTTCTTCTGCCTTCCATGGTCATAGGTGTTTCAATTGCCGTAGGACACACAGCATTAATGCGGATATTTTGCGTCGCGTACTCTTTGGCAGCAGTTCTTGTCAAACCAACAATGCCAAATTTGGAAGCGGCATAGGGAGAGTTCCCGGGTTGGGATATCAACCCCGCTGCAGAAGACACGTTTACAATATTGCCACCGCCATGGCTTACCATTTGCGCTATTTCTTCTTTAACGCAATAGTAAGTGCCAATTAGATTCACATGGATCATGTTCACCCATTCATCTTCAGGATATTCGTGAAGGTTTAAACTATGCTTGCCTGCAATGCCTGCGCAATTAACGGCGCAGTCTATTCTCCCAAATGCAGCGACGGTTTTTGCAATCATGTTCTTTACATCACTCCGGCTGGAAATATCAACTTTCAGAGCAAGAGAGTTTCCACAATTTGATTCGATAGCAGTAGCAACATCCGTAACCGCACTAAGGTTTATATCGGCGACAACCACATGTGCTCCTTCACGTGCGAAGGCGAGAGCCGTGGCTTTTCCAATTCCAGAAGCCGCACCAGTTACCAAACATATTTTATTTTCAAATCGACCCATATGCATTTTGGTTTTTGTCCCGATAGCAAATCGGGATCGAATTTAGTGCTCCATGTATTCCGGCAAAGCCGTTCCATTTAATTCAAAGGGTTTCGCTTCCGTTAACACAAATACAATCCGGCAAATAGTAGTGTTGCTCGGATTACGCCACCTGTGAATAGTGCCGCGCTGAACAATAATATCTCCCATTCCGAGGGTTTTGAAAACATGGTTATCTAATTCCAGTTCAATATTGCCACTAATGACAATTCCATAATCAATACTATTCGTGCGGTGCATGGGAGAAAACGCGCCTGGTAACATATCCACAACACGTATTACCGAACCGCCTTTTAATGT
>Ga0310810_10010940_pt1 | contig 10591 bp, 6 predicted proteins | sample NCmetagenome_FD_207641 | JGI IMG/M metagenome (GOLD analysis project Ga0310810, IMG submission 207641) | Soil microbial communities from experimental microcosm in Duke University, North Carolina, United States - NC | ecosystem: Engineered > Artificial ecosystem > Soil microcosm > Unclassified ... | reverse complement strand
GCGAGAGGCTCCAGCTCGTTCTTCAGCAGTTGGAGCCGCCGCCCCTGGCGAAGCGCCTTCCGGGCATCCTCCCGGACCAGGTTCAATGCTACCGCGAAGAGCCACGATCGAGGATTCCGTGGCTCTGCCGCTAGCGCACGCACGAGCGTCTCCTGCGCGAGCTCCTCCGCCCGGTCACGGTCGCCGGTCCGGCGCCAGAGCATCCGGACCAGCGAGTCGTGGTACTCCTCGAACAATCGTCCGGCGTCCCCGGTCATGCTGCGCTTGGGCTCACGCTCCCACTCCCCGGAAATCGCGAACGACCCTCTCCAGCTGGCCTTGTTGCCAGGACTCGAGCCCCGCATGCCCGATTCGGAGGCTGACCCGGCGACCTGCGATCAGGACTTCGTCGCCCAAGCGAAGGCACTCAGTCAACTCCGGCAGCGCACGGACCAACGAGAAGTACGCATCGGAGAAGGATGCGACGGTCATCACTTGGAGGGTATCTAGATGACCTGCGTCAGTCCATACATTGCCCCGCAGAAAAAAGACCCGACCAGCGGCCGTGCGGGTTGCAGAAGCCGGGCCAGCCAGCGAGCCCAGCGACGCGGTTGGGGGAGCCGCCTCGGCCGCCGCATCCAGGCTCTTTGCCTGTGCCAGCTTAGCCGACTGCTCGGCCCTTCGGAACGCAAGCTGACCAGTCTCTCGGTCGGCGTTGGCGGCACCACCGATTCGAGATGCGTCTTCCTGTAGTACGGGCCTGCCCCGCGGGTCGGACGCCAACGCTTCCGGCTCCTGCACCAGATAGGACGTGTATTCCGTCAATATGCCGTACCGGAGCCCAAGGTCGCGCACCCGCTCAACCAGTTCCGCAGACTCCCCCTCGAGGCGCATCTGACGGGTCAAGTCGCCGACCCGGCGGGACGCCCACAGTCGCGGGATGTAGTCATCCTCGGACCGATTTTTCGGAAAGTCCGCGCGAACGACGAAGCGCTCGCGACTGCCGCTCCGCTCGCCGGTGATGACCAGGTCTCCGGACCCGTGCCCGCGGTAGCGGCCCAGTAGGACCAGTTCCTCACCCTGAAACAGGTCCGGCACCTGGCTGGGGGTCAGGTCGGTGAGACCGACGGGCGCGCTCTCGATTCTGAGATTGACCAGGGCAGGGTGGCGAATTCGGGTGGTGATCGATCCGATCGCCGTCTCGACGCTAGCGCCGGGAGCAACGTACTCGACGCTGCCGCGACCTTCCGCAGCAAGCCGGTCAAGCAGGTAGGTATTGACGTCGTGTCCCACGCCGACAGTGAAAATGCGCCGACCCGCCAGACGAGTGCTTGCCCGTTCTGCAATACGATCCGGGGCCTGCTCACCCACCGAGGGCAATCCATCCGTCAGGAACAGGACAATCGGCAGGCGGCTCGAGTCAACCGGACCTTCAAGGGCTGCGTCCAGGGCGCCGGCGATGTTGGTTCCTCCGTCCGCCGAGAGGCCATCCACAAACCGGCGGGCCGAGTCGATTGCGGCCGGGCTCGCCGGCGTAAGGCCCGAGCGAAACTCGTGGACGGCTGACGAGAAGGCGATGAGCCGAAAACGGTCCTGGGGTGCGAGCGTACCCAGAGCCTGGCGCAGGCCGGCCTGGGCCTGTTCGAGCTTTCCGCCGGACATCGAACCCGACACATCCACCACCAGCGTCACGTCCCGGGGCACCCGTTGAGCTCGGCCCTCGGAGCCGGGCGCCATCAGCAGCATAAAATACCCGTCCTCCCCGACTGGTGCGTGAGCGATCAGGCTGCTCGCAACGATGCCCCTGGCGAACGGGAAGAACAGCTCCACATCGCCTCCGGCATCGGAGGTCAGAGTGATTTCGAACCGGTCGCCTTCCCGACGGCTCTCGAGACGGTGGGTGGGCGAGTAGGGCTCGCCCAGCTGGTCGGCATGCTGGACCGTTACGTGAAAGCTGAACGCCGAGCCGGTTCCGCGGTCTCCGATGGGATAGCGAAGTCGGAGCGCATCCCCGGCCCGGGTCAGGAGCTGGGTATAGCGCAGCGCGATCCTTCGGGTTTCGCCCGACTGAATGGGAAAGACTTGTGCGCGCACGAGCCGGTGACCGGCCAGGGTGAGCAGCGCCGGGTCTTTGCGGCGCCGCACGATCTCCTCATAAACCCGGCAGGCCTGATCCGCATTGAGCATCTCGCCCTTGAGTTCCGTCTCACCGGCCCAGAGAGAGAAGTTCTGGAACACCGCATCACCGGGCAGCGGATAGAGATAGCTTCCCTCGGCCAGACCGCCGCCGTCGTTGCGGAAGCGCTCCGCGACGGCGACTTGTGCTACCTGCCCATCGATGGTGACCCGTACATCGGAGCTGGTACGGACCACGGCGCCGGGCCGTCCGGGAAGGACAGGTCGCTCGATTTCAATCCAGCCCTGGCCGAAAGCCGGAGAAGGAGAGAACAGGAGAAAGGGGATAGGGGTGAACGGTGCTAGGGCGGTGAGGATGGCGATCGCCCTGGTGGACATGCACATCTGGAGCTCCGGTGATCGGGACGGCGGGGAGATGCGCCAGGGGTGCCGACTTGCACGACCATCCGCAACCCCTCTCCCGGGTTCCTCCTTCTTTCTCCCCTTCTCCCTTTCTCCCTTTCCCCCTTTAGTCATACTAGGTTACGCAAACCACCTCGACCCAGGACTGCGCCATGCACACAGAGGCGCTCGGCGCTCCAGCTCAAGCCGACACGTTCCCGATCAATGGGACGGATTTCATCGAGTTCTACGTCGGCAATGCCAAGCAGGCTGCGCATTACTACTGTGCCGCCTTCGGATACCGGATAACGGCCTTTCGCGGGCCCCACACCGGCGTGCGCGACCGGGCCAGCTACGCGCTCGAGCAGGACAAGGTCCGCCTGGTGCTGACGACAGCCCTAAGACCCGACCACCCGATTGCCGCTCACGTGCACGGTCACGGGGACGGAGTGAAAGACATTGCACTGTGGGTGGACGATGCCCGGACGGCGTTCCGGATGGCGGTGGAACGGGGAGCGCAGCCGGCCTACGAGCCGACGGTGCTGAGGGACGATGAGGGAGAGGTGGTCATCGCAGGGATTCACACCTACGGCGAGACGATCCATTCCCTGGTCGAACGCCGCAACTATCGAGGCGCGTTTCTGCCGGGGTTCCACCCCTTCGACTCGCACTTCACTCCCCAGCCGGTCGGGCTCCGGTACGTTGACCACTGCGTCGGGAATGTCGAGCTCGGGGCCATGAACCGCTGGGTGCAGTACTACGAGCAGGTACTTGGCTTCTACAATCTCATTTCGTTTGACGACAAGGCGATTTCCACCGAGTACTCAGCCCTGATGTCAAAAGTCGTGGCCAACGGCAACGGTCGAATCAAATTCCCGCTCAATGAGCCGGCCAAGGGGCGCAAGAAGTCCCAGATCGACGAGTACCTCGAGTTTTACCGGGGTCCGGGGGTCCAACACATCGCAATTGCGACCGACGACATAGTGGCCACCGTCACCGCTCTCCGAGACCGCGGGGTGGAGTTCCTTCGGGTACCGCACACGTACTACGACACGGTGCTGGACCGGGTCGGGCGAATCGACGAGGACATCGGGCCACTGAGCGAGCTGGGCATTCTGGTCGATCGAGACGACGAGGGATATCTCCTGCAGATCTTCACCAAGCCCGTCCAGGATCGGCCGACGCTGTTCTTCGAGATCATTCAGAGGAAGGGCGCGAAGAGCTTTGGTGCGGGGAACTTCAAGGCCTTGTTCGAGGCGATCGAGCGGGAGCAGGCGGCGAGAGGGAATTTGTGAGAAAGGCGTTCTTCGAGGGGAACCATGCCTATCTACCACACTTTGGGTGGCATTCCACGGAAGCGACACACCGTCTTCCGCAAGCCGGGTGGCGGGATTTACGCGGAGGAGCTGATGGGCCACGAGGGCTTTGTGGGCACCTCGTCGCTCCTCTATCACGTACACCCCCCGACCACCGTGAAATCCGCGCGGCGGGTGAAGGAGATCGTGTGGGAGGCCGATGACGACACCTCGCTTAGGCACCGCCACTTTCTCACGGCACGGGCGAAGAAAGGCGGCAGCCCGACTCTCGACCGGATTCCGATCCTGTTCAACCAGGAAATCGCGATGCTGTACGTCGAGCCGGACGAACAGGATGCCCACTTCTATCGGAATTCGATGGCCGATGAGGTGACCTACGTGGTGGAGGGTGCCGGCGTCCTCGAGTCGGTCTTCGGCGACCTGCCGTTCCGGTCGGGTGACTATGTGGTCATTCATCGGAACATCACTCACCGCTGGCGGCTCGACCTCGCCGCGGGCCCGGCCAAGCTACTGGTGTTCGAGAGCCGAGGTCACGTGCGCTGGCCCAAGCGGTACCGGAACGACGTAGGCCAGCTGATCGAGGGGGCGCCGTACTCCGAGCGAGACATCCGCCGGCCGACCGAGCTACGCACCCATGACGAGACCGGGGACTTCCCGGTCCTGGTCAAGCAGTACAACCAGGTGAATGAGCTGATGCTGGATCACCACCCGTTTGATGTGGTCGGTTGGGACGGCTACTTCTACCCTTGGATCTTCAACATCCACGACTTCGAGCCGATCGTGGGCCGGATTCACCAACCCCCGCCGGTGCACCAGACGTTCCAGGGGGACGGCTTCGTCATCTGCAGCTTCTGCCCGCGCCCCTACGACTTCGATCCGCAGGCCGTGCCGGCCCCCTACAATCACAGCAACGTGGACTCGGACGAGGTCCTCTTTTACGCATCCAGCGAGTTCATGAGCCGGAAGGGGATCGAGTACGGCAGCATCACCCACCACCCGGACGGGCTGCCCCATGGCCCCCACCCGGGACGGGCGGAGGCCAGCATTGGTCAGAAGTTCACGAATGAGTTGGCGGTCATGATGGACTCGTTCCGTCCGCTCAAGATTGCCAAGGCGGCCAGCTCCTTCGAGGATCCCAACTACCACCGATCCTGGATTGAGCAACAGCACGCGGCGTTCAACCCGCCAACCAGTTGAAGCGTGGCCGTGAACAATGAACGATGAACGGGGGGTCCCTGTGATGGGCGCCCCCCGTTTACCGTTTTGCCGTTCACCTTTCAGGCGGTTACAAAGTAGCGCGACCCTCCGGACCGGCCGCCGTCGCGCCCGACCGCCTGAGGACCGGTCGAGATGCATCGGTGGTGCCGGCGAAGGGCCGCAGGCGGGGGGTATGCACTCCATGTGCCACGCGCGTTTTCCGGAAATCAGAGGGAACACATCGCTTTAGGGTGGGGTACGTGGATGCGCCGGCGCCACGGCTGGTGAGAATCCGCAACGATTCGAGAGACCCCTGGCGACCTGGCCAAGGCCGCAGTCACGGTCAGCGCATGAGCCACTTCGCAGACCAGCCCATCTGGACGCCTTCTCCCGAGCGCATCGCCCGGGCGAGCCTCACCCGCTTCATGCACGAGCATGCGCCGGTCCAGGGGTATGCGGAACTGTACCGGTGGTCCGTGTCCCACCCGGAGGACTTCTGGGCGGCGGTATGGCGGTTTGTCGGGATCGTGGCGGAGCAACGCCCGGGGTTACCGTGGGACCGGGTGCTGCTCGGTGGCGAGCGGATGGCGCCCCCTGACCCCGCTAAAGGCCCCCGTTGGTTTCCGGGCGCCAGACTCAATTTCGCTGAGAACCTGTTGCGGTTTCGCGACTACCGGCCAGCACTCATCTTCTGGAACGAGCTGGGTCGGCAGCGCGAGATGAGCTTCGTGGAGCTGGCGGGTCAGGTTGGGGGCCTGGCGGGTGCCCTGCGCGAGGCGGGGGTGGGACCGGGAGATCGCGTTGCCGGGTTCCTGCCCAACCTGCCCGAGACGGTCATTGCCATGCTCGCCACCACCGCACTCGGCGCAGTCTGGTCATCCTGCTCCCCCGATTTCGGGCCGACCGCTGTACTGGATCGGTTTGGGCAGATCGAGCCCAAAGTGCTGTTCTGCGCCGATGGGTACCGGTATGGCGGCAAGGAAATCGATTGCCTCGACCGAGTCCGGGAGGTCCGCGAGCGAATCACCGGAATCCGGCGAGTAGTGGTCGTCGAATACCGGAAGGATCGCCCCCCGATTGCCGGTATACGGGACGCGGTGCGTTGGTCGGAGTTCGCGGCAGGGGACTCGCAGCTGGATTTCGCCCGCTTCCCGTTCGACCACCCCGCCTTCATCATGTACTCGTCCGGCACGACCGGACTTCCCAAATGCATGGTGCACGGTGCAGGCGGGACCCTGCTGCAGCAGCTCAAGGAGCTGGTGCTCCATACCGACGTAACCCCGGCGGACCGGGTCTTCTACTTCACCACCTGTGGCTGGATGATGTGGAACTGGCTCACGGCCGCGCTCGGCGCCGGCGCCACGGTCATTCTCTACGATGGTGCCCCACTGTCGCCAAATCCTGGCATCCTCTGGGATCTGGCCCAGGCAGAGCGCGTGTCGGTGTTCGGCACCAGCGCCAAGTATCTCGCCCTGGCCGAGAAGGAAGGGCTCGCGCCGGGCCGTACGCACCAGCTGACCGCGCTCAGGACCGTGCTTTCCACCGGCAGCCCGCTGGCCGGTCATAGCTTCGACTACGTCTACCAGCGGGTCAAACAGGACGTTCATCTCGCCAGCATCAGCGGCGGAACCGACATCATTTCGTGCTTCGCCCTGGGCAACCCTCTCGCACCAGTGTGGCGCGGAGAGCTGCAGACGCGCGGCCTCGGCATGGCGGTCGAGATCTACGATGCCACTGGAAAGCCGCTGCGCGGTGGAGCCGGCGAGCTGGTGTGCAGGCGACCGTTCCCCAGCATGCCGATTGCGTTCTGGAACGATGCCGACGGATCGAAGTATCGGGCCGCCTATTTCGATGCCTTCCCCGGCGTCTGGCGCCACGGCGACTGGGCTGAGCTTACCGCGCACGGCGGCCTCGTGATTTACGGCCGAAGTGATGCGACTCTAAACCCCGGCGGTGTGCGAATCGGGACGGCCGAGATCTATCGCCAGGTAGAGCAGCTCCCAGAAATCGTCGAGAGCCTGGTTGTCGGGCAGGACTGGGACAACGACGTGCGCATCGTGTTGTTCGTACGGCTCCGGCCGGGCAGCGTGCTCGACGAGCCGCTGCGCGAGCGAATCCGCCGGAAGATTCGGGAGCACGCTAGCCCGCACCATGTCCCCAAGCGAATCGTGCAGGTTGCGGACATCCCGCGGACAATCAACGGCAAGATCACAGAGTTGGCGGTCAGAGACGTCATTCACGGGCGTGAGGTGCAAAACCGCGACGCCCTCGCGAATCCGCAGGCACTCGAGCTGTATCGGAATCTCCGCGAACTAATGACTTGATCGGTGTGTGTCGTGTGTCGCCTATAGGATGTGACGCAGGCTGCTGTGAGCGTTTTCGGCGGGGTCTAGGTTAAACAGCGACCGGTTGAGACCCGACAATACGGGAACGGCCACACTTCGAAACCCCTAACGAAGGGATTTCGCTATGCGGTTACTGATCACGCTTGCAGCTGCAGCTGCTTTGGCGGCCTGCAGCCACCAGAACGAGAACAACGGCGTCGGACAGGCTCCTCCGGAGACGGGAAGGGTTTCGCCGTCCGATACGGCGATGCGGAAGCCTGATACCACGATGACCGGTGGATACAAGGCGGATACGACCCGGAGGGCGCCGCCGACCACGACTGATACGTCGACCACGTTGCGGCACGACTCCATGTAGCAAGCCGAACTGTATGGGATGGCACCAACGCTCCGCCTCCGCGGGGCGTTGGTATATCTTGCGTATGCCTCTCCTCGACGTGACGCGCACGTACCTGGAAATGCGGTCGCCCGCCGATCTGGTGGACGCACAACCCTCCCACGCCGATGCAATGATCCAGCGAGTGGGGTTCTGTCCAGCCGCTTTCTTTCGATATCTCTATGCCGAGGTCGGGCGGGCCTACCGGTGGACCGACCGGTTGAGTTGGAGTGACGCACAGGTTCGCGCCTACCTCGACCGTGGCGACGTCACGGTGCACGTCCTTTACCTCGATGGCGTCCCCGCCGGCTACTTCGAGCTGCGACGACATCCCGATCGTTCGGTCGAGGTTGCCTATTTCGGGCTCATGGAAGACTACATCGGGCGCGGCCTGGGTGGCTGGTTACTCACGCAGGCGACGCGCGCTGCCTGGGCAGAGAAGCCGGAACGTGTGTGGCTGCACACGTGCACGCTGGATCACCCGCACGCGCTGCCCAACTACTTGCGCCGGGGATTTCAGGTGGTGCGAAAAGAGGTATATCAGGTGGAAGCCGTCTCCTGAGGTAACGGTCACCGATGGCAGAGCCGAAGGCAGGTCCCGATCTCACCCGAGGGGTCGCCGCGGATGCAATTCCCGACGGCGGCATGCTCTTGGGTCACGTGGGCGACGAGCCGGTTCTCCTGGCACGACAAGGGCGCGAGCTGTTCGCGATCGGAGCCGTTTGCAGCCATTACAGCGGGCCGCTTCACGAGGGTCTGGTGGTGGGGGAGACGGTTCGATGCCCTTGGCACCATGCGTGTTTCAGCCTTCGGACCGGAGAACCGGTTCATCCGCCCGCGCTGAACTCGGTGTCGTGCTGGAATGTCGAGCGGAAGGGCGATCAGGCCGTGGTGACGGGCAAGCGGTCGATCGGGTCGCCGGCGGCTGTGGCAACCGACGTCAAATCGATCCTGATCGTGGGTGGAGGCGCCGCTGGGGAAGTGGCCGCGGAGACACTCCGCCGCGAGGGCTTTGGCGGCCGCGTCACGCTGGTGACGGCGGACTCGCAGGGGCCGGTCGATCGCCCGAATCTGTCGAAGGACTATCTGGCGGGGAACGCCCCGGAGGATTGGATCCCGCTGCGCGGCGACGACTTCTATCGTGAGCAAAAGATCGAGCTGCTCACAGGCACGCCCGTGAGCGATATACCCTCCGGGGAGCGCACTGCGGTGCTGGCGGACGGCCGTTCGCTCTCCTGGGATCGATTGCTGCTGGCCACCGGGGCCGAGCCCGTCCGCCTCACGATTCCAGGGGCGGACCGGTCGCGGGTGCACTACCTACGGTCACTCGCTGATAGCCGGGCGATCATTGCCGCGGCGAAGCAGGCCAAGCGCGCAGTCGTGCTGGGAGCGAGCTTCATCGGACTCGAAGTGGCGGCTTCGCTTCGCTCCCGGGACCTCGAGGTCCACGTGGTGGCGCCGGGGCGGCGTCCGCTGCAGCGAGTCATGGGCGACGAGGTCGGCGACTTCGTGCGTGCTCTCCACGAAGAGCACGGCGTCGTGTTCCATCTCGGCAACACAGCAGAGCGGATCGATGGTGCCGGGGTTGCGTTGTCGAGCGGCACCGTGCTCCCCGGGGACCTGATCGTGGCGGGCATGGGCGTACGGCCGTCGATCGGCCTGGCCGAGCGGGCCGGGATCACGGTGGACGGGGGCATAGTGGTGGACGAGTTCCTGGAGACCAGCCGGCCGGGAATCTTCGCGGCCGGCGATGTCGCGCGCTGGCCCGACCCGCGCACCGGTCAGCGAGCCAGGGTCGAGCATTGGGTCGTGGCGGAGCGACAGGGGCAGGTGGCCGCCAGGAACATGCTGGGCCGGCGCGAGCGCTTCGACGCCGTCCCGTTCTTCTGGAGTCAGCATTACGACGTGACGATTGCCTACGTCGGGTACGCGCCCGAGTGGGATCAGGTCGAAGTGCGCGGTAGCTTGTCCGAGCGGGACGCGACCATTGTGTACCGCCTGGGCGGGCGCGTGGCCGCGGTTGCGACCATCTTTCGTGACCGTGTGAGCCTGGCCGCCGAGGCGGCCATCGAGCGGGGAAATGCCAACGCGCTCGACCGAGCCCTGGCGGGCTGACCGTCAGCCCGGAACGATCGCGGTTCTCCTTTTCAGAAGCGCGTTGAAGCCAAACACGAAAGCCGCGCCGACGACCATCGCGCAGGCCGAGAGGGCATCGGCGCGGGTGGCATTCGAAGCCAACCAAACCATCAAGAGGCAGGCGAGGGCCGGGATTACCGGGCCGCCCGGAAGCCGGAGTGGCGTACCGTCGGTCCGCACGTCGCGGCGGTTCAGCTCGACGCTGGCCACGGCCACGCCGGTGTAGATGATCAGGGCTCCCAGATTGGCGAGGATCAACAGCGAGCGGAACGTGCCGGTGAGGGCAAGGACTGCCGAGACTCCCTGATTCACCAGGATTGCAGCTGCGGGTGTCCGGAATCGGGGGTGAATACCGGCCAGCCAGCCAGGACCCACGCCGTCTCGTGCAAACGCATAGAGCATCCGTGGCGTGGCGAGAGCATCGGCGCTCAAATAGCCCAGCATCGAGACACCGGCGGCGAGCAGCAGCAAGCTCCTGCCGCCGGTCCCAAAGATTCGCTCGGCGGTCGCGGCCAGGGGTGCGTTGGTCTCCCGGGCCAGCTGACTGCCAAGAACGCCCTGGGCGCTGACTTGAAGGGCGAGGTATAACGCCGTCGTCAGCACCAGTGCGAGCAGGATGGCGCGGGGAACTGTTCGGGCCGGATTCCGGATCTCGCCGCCGGGCGTCACCGCGATCTCGGTGCCGGCAAAGGCGAAGATCACGAGCAGCGCCGATTGGCCGACTG
>Ga0310810_10010939_pt1 | contig 10591 bp, 10 predicted proteins | sample NCmetagenome_FD_207641 | JGI IMG/M metagenome (GOLD analysis project Ga0310810, IMG submission 207641) | Soil microbial communities from experimental microcosm in Duke University, North Carolina, United States - NC | ecosystem: Engineered > Artificial ecosystem > Soil microcosm > Unclassified ... | reverse complement strand
CGCGTCCTCGGAACGTCGGCAGGCGGGCGTCGATCTGGGGGCCGCGCTGGCGCCGCTGCGTGCCTGCCTCGATCCGCGCGCCGTGATCGGTCGATACGCCTTGCGCTTCGGTCTGGTGACCAGCGCGGCGGTCGGTGTGTCATGGTTCTTTCCGCCGCCGTTCGGCTTCTGGGTACCGCTCACCGTGACGGTGGTGCTCAAGCCCTATGCCGGCGCGACCTTCCTGCGGATGCTGCAACGCGTGCTGGGAACGATGCTGGGTGCGCTGCTCGGAATGGCGCTGATGCCCCTGCTTACCGGCGTTGCGCTGCAGGCGGCCGCGGTTGGGGTCGCCTTTTTCTGCATGATGGCCGTGCTGCCCATCAATTATTCGCTGGCGATCCTGCTCCTGTCACTGGGCGTGGTGCCGCTCGAGCATCTGATCATGCCCGGCCTGACTGTCGATGTTGGCGTGATGCGTCTGGCCGCGACAGCGATCGGCGCCACGCTGGCGATGGCCGGCGGCCATCTGTTGTGGCCGGATTTCGAGCGATTCGAGCTCGCCGGGATCCTTCGCCGGAGCCTGCGTTCCGCAGCTCGCTACGCCGATGCCGCATTCGGCGCTGCCGAAATGGGGCCCGACCATCCCGCGCTCGCGGAGGCCCGCCGGGACGCCGGAATCGACGCGACCAATTTCCAGATGACCGCGCATCGCGCGCTCAGTGAGCTCGGTGCCTTCCCATTCCCCCAAGAACGGGTTCTCCTCGCCGCTGCCGCGCTGCAGCGGATGCTGCTCGCGATCAACACCATCGCCCACATCGCTTCCACCAGCCAGCTGGCAGAGACGACCAGAAAACCCCGGGCGGCCTTGGCGATGCTGGCGACCGGCGCGGCGGAAGCTTCCGATGTGGCGGCCGAACTGCGCCGCTGTCGGGCGCAGCTGCCGTCCGAGCACACACTGGGGGCGCCCCTCGACACCCTGGCCCAACAGATCGAGCGGCTGGCCGCGTTCGAGGACGCCTGAGCGGGCGTCAGGCGTTGTGCGCGCGGTTCAGCCGCTCGAAGCCTTCGGCGAGGTCGGTCTTGAGGTCCTCGACATCCTCGAGGCCGATATGGACGCGCAGCACGTGCTTGTCCTTGGGCCACGGCACGGCGGTGCGGTAGTTGTCCGGATGCGCCGGGATCAGCAGGCTCTCGTAGCCGCCCCATGAGGCGCCCATGCCAAAGATGTCCATGCCGTCGAGCATCGCGGCGACGGCCGTCTTGCTGATGCCGTCACGCAACGTGAAGGAGAACAGGCCCGACGAGCCCTTGAACAGCTTCTTCCAATTGTCGTGGCCGGGGCAGTCGGGCAGGGCGGGGTGCAGCACCTTGTCGACCTCGGGCCGGGTCTTGAGCCAGTGCGCGATGTGCAGGCCGCTCTTCTCGTGATGGCGCAACCGCACCGCCATGGTGCGCAGGCCGCGCAGCGCCAGATAGCTGTCGTCCGGCGCGGCATGACAGCCGAAGTTCATGCACGCGGTCTTGGCCACCTCGAACATCGCGCGATCGCGGCAGGAGATGATGCCCATCATCGCGTCGGAATGGCCGACGATGTACTTGGTGCCGGCGTGGATCGACAGATCGCAGCCATGATCGAACGGCTTGAAGTAGAGCGGCGTCGCCCAGGTGTTGTCGATCAGCACCGCCGCGCCATGCTTCTTGGCGATGGCGGCGATCGCGTCGACGTCCTGCACCTCGAAGGTCTGCGAGCCCGGCGCCTCGAGGTAGACGACCTTGGTGCTGGGCCGCATAAGCTTCTCGATGCCCGCGCCGATCATCGGATCGAAGAACGTCGTCTCGACGCCGAAGCCCTTGAGCGTGGTGTTGGCGAAGCGCCGCGCCGGGCCGTAGCAGTTGTCGGTCAGCAGCATGTGGTCGCCGGTCTTGAGGAAGCCGACGATCGCGCCGGTGACCGCGGCGAGGCCCGACTGGACGGCGATCGAGCGGTGCGCACCCTCGATCGCGGCAATCGCGTCCTCGAGCGCCTTCTGGGTCGGCGTGCCGTTGCGGCCGTACCCGAAGCCCTCGAACGGGATGCGGTTCTCGAACTTCGCCATGGTCGGCGAGAGGATGGTCGAGGCGTGGTAGACGGGCGGATTGACGATGCCGAAGTTGTTGTCCGGGTCGCGGCCGGCCACGGCCAAAACGGTGTCGGGACGGGTATAAGTTTTCTTCGCGGTCATGATCGCGACTATGGCACAGCCGTCAGTTCGGCGGCCACCGATAGATGTCCGGCCACAAGACGCGCGGGTCCTGCAGCTCCTTTTCCTCGCGCCGGACGATGCGAAAACCCGCCTTGCGATACGTGTCGAGCGCGCGCGGATGATCGAGGGTGTTGGTGTTGAGGATCAGCCTCGCTGCACCCCGAGCGAAGCCGCGCTCGATCGCACGGTCGAGCAGCCACGGCCCGACGCGACGGCCGATATAGTCGGGCGCCAGGCCGAAGAAGACGATCTCGTCCTCGTAGAGCTCGAAATAGCCGACCAGCGCGCCGTCGTGGCGGGCGATGTGCAGCTCGTGGCCCGGCCGGGTGATCAGCGCAGCGAGCGCCTCGCGCGCGAGCAACCGGCGCTCGTACCACAGCCACAGCCGCCCGACGCGGTCGTAGAGATCGAGGTACTGCGCGGCTGTCGGCGCGACCTCGCGCGCGATGTCGATCACAATGTCCGGCGCGAGCCCGCGCCGCGTCCAATCGGCGGCGGCGAGCTCGAGATGCGTGATGGTGACCGGCAACTTGCCGTCCAAGCGCGGCGGCGGCTGGTGGCCGACGACTCCACTCATTGCCGGGGACGGGCGAGCCCCAGGCGGCGCGCTATGAAGCGGTCCATCGCGCGCTTGGGCATGACGGCAGTCACCAGGCGCCACATCGGGTCCGGCGCGATGGTGTAGCGGGCTTTCGGCTTGGCGGCCGTGAGCGCGGTCTTGACCGCTTCGCCGATGCGCTCCGGCGGCAGGCCCTTGCGGCCGAGCGCGATCATGAAGCTCCTCATCGTCTTGAGCGCCGCCGCGTAAGGCGTCGCGGCAAACGGCGCGAGGTCCACCGCTTCGGCCTTGTCCCAGATCGGCGTCGCCACCGAGCCGGGCGCGATGACGACCACGTCGATGCCGAACAGCATCAGCTCGCGGCGCAGGGCTTCGGACAGGCCTTCGAGCGCGAACTTGGACGCGGCATAGGGGCCGGCGAAGGGCAGGGCGTTCTTGCCGCCGACCGAGGAGATCATGACGATGCGCCCCGGCGCGCCGGTGCGGGCGGCGTCGGCGCCGAGCAGCGGGGCGAAGGCCTGCGTCACGGCGAGCTGGCCGGTGACGTTGACCGCCAGCTGACGGCTGAAGTCGTCGATCTTGAGATAGAGCAGCGGTCCGGGCACCGCGATCCCGGCATTGTTCACCAGGCCGAACAAGGTCGCGCCACCGAGCGCGGCGGCCACCAGTTTGGCGCCGGCGGCCACCGCGGCGTGGTCCGTGACGTCAAAGATGAGCGGCGTGAAGCTCGTGCCGAATTCCTTGGACAGGCGGTCGGCGTCGGCCTGCCGGCGCACGCTGCCGAACACGTGGAAGCCGCTGGCCGTCAGGACCTTGACGCAGCCCCAGCCGATGCCGGTCGAGGCGCCCGTGACGACGACGGACCGGTCGGCAGCCATTGACCTAGGGGCCGGTGACGATCGGCGTGTCGGGGCGTCCGCCCCATTCGGTCCAGGAGCCGTCGTAGATCGCCGCCTCGGGGGCGCCGGTGAGATAGAGCGCGAGACCGATCACGCAGGCCGTGACGCCGGAGCCGCAGCTCGCGGTCACCTTCTTCGCCGGGTCGATGCCAGCCGCCTTGATCCGCGCCTTGAGCTCGGCGGCCGGCCGCATGGTGCCGGTCTTGGAATCGAGCAGCTCGTTGTAGGGCAGGTTGAGCGCGCCCGGCATATGGCCGCCGCGCAGGCCGGCGCGCGGCTCCGGCGCCTCGCCGCGGAAACGCGCCGCCGCGCGCGCGTCGACGACCTGCTCGCGCTTGCTGTCGAGCAAGCCCTTCACGTCGTCGACCGAGCGCACCAGCGTGTTGTCGAGCCGTGCCGTGAAGTGGCGTTCGCGCGGCGGCGTCGGGTCGTCCGTCACGGGCCGGCCCTCGGCCATCCATTTCGGCAGGCCGCCGTCCAGCACCGCCACGTCCTTGTGGCCCATCGCCCGGAACATCCACCATACGCGGCAGGCACCGGTCATCGGCGAGGTGTCGTAGACGATGATCTTGTTGCCGTCGCCCAGCCCGAGCCTGCGCACGCGCGCCGAGAACTTCTCGGGCGAGGGCAGCATGTGCGGCAGCGGGCTCGAGGTGTCGGCGATCTCGTCGATGTCGAAGAACACCGCGCCCGGAATGTGCTGGCTGGCGAACTCGGCCTTGGGATCGCGCTTTTGCGCCGGCAGGAAGAACGAGCCGTCGACGATGCGGACGTCAGGCGCGTCGAGATGGGCCGCCAGCCACTCGGTGCTGACGAGGGCATCGGGTCGGTCGTAGCTCATGACGTTTCCTCTTTACGGCAGGGCGATGATGAACCGGCGGTTCATCTTCCCCTTGTTCTCGATCTTGATGCACTCCACGCGGCCGATCTCGCCGGTGCGCGCGACATGCGTGCCGCCGCAGGCCTGCAGGTCGACGCCTTCGATCGACAGCAGCCGGACGCGGCCGGCACCCATCGGCGGGCGCACGCTCATGGTCTTCACCAGTTCGGGGCGCGTGTTCAATTCCTCGTCGGTCACCCATTGCGGCACCACCGGCCGATCGACGGCGAGGATCTTGTTGATCTCCTCGGTCACCCATTCCTTGGTCGGCACCTCGCCCTCAAGGTTGAAGTCGAGCCGGCTCTTGTCGGCGTTGACCTGGCCGCCGGTGACGTTGCCCTTGATGACCGCCGACATGACATGCAACGCGGTGTGCATGCGCATGTGCTTGTAGCGCCGGTCCCAGTCGAGCGTGGCGTGCACCCTCGTGCCGACGGCAGGCCGGGCCGCGTCGGGCGCCAGCACATGCAGCACGTCGTTGCCGTCGGCCTTGACGGTGTCGACCACCTTGGCCTCACCGCCGTCCCAGCGCAGCACGCCGGTGTCGCCGGGCTGGCCGCCGCCAGTCGGATAGAAGATCGAGCGATCGAGCCGCACGCCGCGCTCCTCGACTGCGGTCACGGTGGCGTCGCCTTCCTTGAGGTAGGCGTCCTGACGAAAGAGTTCTTCGACCATGAGCAGGGTTTAAGCCCGGGCGAGCCTCGCTGCAACGTCCTTGGCCGAGGGCATGGCGGGTGCGGCGCCGAGCTTCTCGACCGCGCAGGAGGAAGCGGCGCAGGCGTACCGGGCGGCCTCCACCGGCGTCGCGCCGGCCGCGAGCTTCACCGCCAATGCGCCGACGAAGCAGTCGCCCGCGCCGGTGGTGTCGACGACGTTGGCCTCGAAGGCCGGGACGTTGGTCTGGCCGTCCTTGGTCACCACGACCGCGCCGCGTTCGCCCAGCGTCGCGATCACCGCCCGCGGCCCGCGCAGGCGCAGCCGCTCGCAGGCTTCGCCCACGGCCCGCCGGCTGCTGGAAACGCGCAGACGAGCGCCGGTCGCCTGGGCGAGCTCGATCTCGTTCAGCACGGCGACGTCGACGCACTTCAGCAGGCGGACCGGATGCGGCACGAACGGCGCGAGGTTCAGGACCGTGCGTGCGCCGGCATGTTTCGCCTGCATGAGCAGCGCATGGGTCGTCTCGACCGGCGTCTCGAATTGCGCCACCCACACCTCGTCGCTGCGCGGCTTGATCCGCACCATTGCGCTGGTGAAGTGCTGGTTGGCGCCCGAGGCGACGGTGATCGCGTTGTCGCCCTGAGCCACCTGGATCAGGGCGAGGCCGGTGGCATGCTGGCGCAACGAGCGCACGCCGGAGCTGTCGACATCGTTGTCGGCCAGGAAGCCGCGCAGGCTGTTGCCGAAGGCATCGTGGCCGATCGTGCCCAGCATCGCGGTCAGCGCGCCGAGCCTCGACGCGGCGACCGCCTGGTTCAGCCCTTTGCCGCCGGGCAGGAAGGACACCTTGGCGCCGAGCAGGGTCTCGCCGGACTGTGGACGCCGCGCGCTCTCCACGACTACGTCCATGTTCAAACTGCCGCAGACGACGATGCGACTCATCACGTCACCAGAGAGCGGACTGCAAAGCGCGGTTCCTGCCACGTGCCGTGCCGCAGGATGTCGGCCAGCGCCTTGGCGGCGTCGAGCACGTCGCAATAGCGCAGATAGAGCGGGGTGAAGCCGAAGCGCATGATGTCGGGTGCGCGGAAGTCGCCGATGATGCCCCGTGCGATCAGCGCCTGGACGACTTGGTAGCCATGCTCACAGGCGACGGAGACGTGACTGCCGCGCATCGCCGGATCGCGCGGTGTGACGACGCGCAGGCCGAACTCACGGCAGATCGGCTCGAGCAGATCCATGAACATCTCGGTGAGTGCCAGGCTCTTGGCGCGCAGCTGGGCGAGATCGACGTCATCGAACACGTCGAGCGCGGCCTTGAGCGCGCGCAGCGACAGGATCGGCTGGGTGCCGCACAACATCCGTCGGATACCGGACGCCGGCTGGTAGCCGCGCTCCATCGCGAACGGCCGGGCATGCGCCCACCAGCCGGACAAGGGCTGAACGAGCCGGTCATGATGCCGGCGGGCGGCGAACACGAAGGCGGGCGCGCCCGGCCCGCCGTTCAGGTACTTGTAGGTGCAGCCGACCGCGAAATCGGCATTGGCGCCGTCGAGATCGATCGGCAGCGCGCCCACGCTGTGGCAGAGATCCCAGACCGCCAGGGCACCGGCAGCCTGAACGCGACGCGTGAGGCTTGCCATGTCGCGCAGGACGCCCGAACGGTAGTCCACGTGGTTGATCAGGACGACGGCGGTACGCTCGTCGACCATCGATTCGATCGGTTGATCGGCTGCCAGACGCAAGCTCGTGCCCGGATGCGCCGCCGCGACACCTTCCGCCATGTACAGATCGGTCGGGAAGCTGCCCGCTTCGGCGAGGATCACCGTTCGGCCCGGTCGCAGCGCCAGCCCCGCATGCAGGGCCTTGTGGATGTTGATCGACGTCGTGTCGGTCACCACCGTCTCGCCCGGCGCGGCACCGATCAGCCGGCCGACCCGGTCGCCGAGCACATCGGTGAGCGTGAACCAGCCGGCGCCGTTCCAGCTGCGGATCAGCCCCTGGCCCCATTCCTGGCGCGCGGCCTGCTCAAGTTCGGCGAAAGCCGCCTTCGGCGGCGGCCCGAGCGAATTGCCGTCGAGATAGATCACTCCGGCCGGCAGCTCGAAGCGCTCACGCATGGCGCGCAACGGGTCGGCGGCATCGAGGGCCGCTGCGTCTTTCATTTCATCCAGGGCGGCAGCGGCAGCTTCTTCTCGCGCAGGAAGTCAGGATTGAACAGCTTGGATTGATAGCGCTGGCCGCCGTCGGCCAGGATGGTGACGACGATCTTGCCCGGCCCTAGATCCTTGGCGAGCCGCATGGCTCCGACGATGTTGATCGCAGTCGAGCCGCCCAGGACGAGGCCCTCATGCTCGATCAGGTCGAACAGGACGGGCAGGGCTTCCTCGTCGGTGATCTGGTAAGCAAGGTCGATCGGCGTTCCTTCGAGGTTCTTGGTAACGCGACCGTTGGCGATGCCTTCGGTGATCGAGTTGCCTTCGGCCTTCAGCTCGCCCCGGGTGACCCAGCTGTAGAGCGCCGACCCCATCGGGTCGGCGAGCGCGATCTTGATGTCCGGATTGCGTTCCTTCAGCGCACGCGCCACGCCGCCCAGCGTGCCGCCGCTGCCGACCGAGCAGGTGAAGCCTGCGACCTTGCCGTCGGTTTGCTCCCAGATCTCCGGGCCGGTGGTGCGGTAGTGGCCGTCACGGTTGGCGGTATTGTCGAACTGGTTGGCCCAGATCGCGCCGTTCGGCTCGGTCTTGGAAATCTCCTCGGCAAGCGTGCCGGAGTAGCGGACGTAATTGCCGGGATTGGCGTAGGGCACGGCCGGCACCAGCCTCAGGTCCGCACCGCACAGCTTCAGCATGTCCTTCTTTTCCTGGCTCTGCGTCTCGGGCATGACGATCACCGAGCGGTAGCCGCGCGCGTTGGCGACCAGTGCGATGCCGATGCCGGTGTTGCCCGCCGTGCCTTCGACGATCACGCCGCCGGGCTTGAGCTTTCCCTGCTTCTCCGCATCCTCGATGATGGCGAGCGCGGCGCGATCCTTCACCGAGCCGCCGGGATTGAGGAATTCGGCCTTGCCGTAGATCTCGCAGCCGGTCGCCGCGGAGGCGGCTTTGAGCTTGATCAGCGGCGTGTTGCCGATGCTGTCGACGAAACCCGACCGGACATTCATTTCACTCTCGCTCCGTCCGCCCCGCACGCGCTCCCGGACCGGACGGTAGCGCAAAGCATCAGGGCCGCGCCAGCGCGGCCTAATCAACGCCAGCGCCTGCGGACCTCGTCGCGGTGCAGGGCGAGCCACAGCAAGGCAACCACGCCGACCGCATTGTCGACCTCGTTGCGCTCGACCATGGCGTAGGCGTCGGCGAACGACATGACCTTGACCAGGATGTCCTCATGCTCGTCGGCAAGGCCGAACACACCACCGGCCTTCGCAGTGTCGACCCGACCGAGGAAGATTCGGCAGGCCTCCGAGCAGGCTCCCGGAGTCAACATCAGGTCCTGGATCGGCAGCAGCTCGCCGACCGCGAGGCCTGCTTCCTCGACCATCTCACGGCGGACCATGGCCTCGGCGGTCTCGTTCTCTTCGATGATCCCGGCCACCACCTCCCAGGTCCAGGGATGGCGGCCGGCGACGTAGGCGCCGGCGCGAAACTGCCGGATCAGCACGACTTCGTCGCGCTGCGGATCGTAAGGCAGGACTGCGCCGGCCTGACCGCGCTCGAACACCTCGCGGCTGATGGTGCCGCTCATGCCGCCGTTGTGCAGCGTGTGACGGAGGAAGTAGCGGATGACTTTGAAGTACCCCTCGAAGGCGACTTCTCGGCGGACCAGTTCCACCGTCTGCTCGGCCATCACACGTTCCTCCTCAAACAGCTACGGCGCGTCCGGTGAGAACGCGCCGTAGTCGATGATGGCTCCGGAGGCAGGGATCGAACCTGCGACCCGGCGATTAACAGTCGCCTGCTCTACCGCTGAGCTACTCCGGAAAAATTCAGTCGCAGCCGGCGGTATGGCGGCCTGCGAAGCGGCGTCTTTTGGCAGAGCGTTCCCCCGGAGGCAAGGGTCCAATCCCCGGCAGGGCGGGTGGACGCCGGAGCAGGGCGACAGAAAGGCCCAGAAAGGCGATTTTTCTCATCCTCCTGGAATTGCGGCATCTACTGTGCGGCATTTGCTCGCCGCAAAACCCGATCCGTGAAGCTCCGAGCGAGCCCGTAGAGGGTGCACTGCCGTGCATGGGCCTGCCTCGGCAGCAGCCGTCATCCTTGACGCTCCCGGTACTGCATCGGGGTTGTGCCGGTCCAGCGCTTGAAGGCCCGCACCAGGGCGGCAGGCTCGCTGTAGCCGGTCAGATAGGCAACCTGTTCAAGTCGCAAATCGGTGTCGCTGAGATACCGCTTCGCCAGGCCGCTGCGGACATCGTCCAGCAGCGTGCTGAAAGACCGGTCTTGGGCAGAAAGACGCCGCTCCAGTGTCTTGCTGCTCATGCCGAGGTCGCGCGCGATGTCGTCGATGCGGACTGCTCCCTTTGTCAGCCTTTGCATCACGAGTTCTCGGGTATCGTGCACCAGGTCCTTTTTCCTGGGTGCCGGCCCGACGATCTGGCGGCAGGCCCGCTCGAGCACCTTGAGCAATTTGTCATCCGCGCCGATGACCGGCAGCCGGGTCGCATCGACGTCATAGATCAGCGCGTCCCACTCGGTGCCGAACCTGACCGGGCTGTCGAGGTATCTGTCGTAACCCACCCTGGCGTTAGGCCGGGCGTGCATGAACTCGACACGCACCGGCGATATGGCCTTGCGCGTCATGTTGCGAAAGGCACGCACGAGGATGGCGGCGATGTACTCGGAATTGTGCCGCAGACCTCGCAGCGCGGGCTCCGTTTCCCGGAACCGCACCACCACGTGCGGCCCGTTCTGCTCGATCTTGAGGTCTTCGCCGTCGCCGACGACACGGAAGTATCGCTGCAGATTGGCGATTGCATCCATGAGCGTGGGCGAATTGAGCAGCACAAATCCCAACAGACCGCCTTCCCGCAACCCGTAGGACGTGCCCAGACGGAGACCATAGTTCACGTCGTCGAGCATGCTGGCGGCTCGTTCAATCAGACCGAGAACCGCCGCATACGGTACGCGCGCGTCGGGATCGACGACGTCGCTGCGGCTGAGCCCAACTTCCTTGAGCAGCGCGTCTGCGCTCACTCTTTGACGCCGCAGATCGTCGACCACTCGGCAGGCCAGGCGGGCGTCGATCTTGAGGACAGTGGACACAGCCAATGGTCATTGGCCCGCCGTGCTGTCGTCAAGGATCAACAGAGTGTCGGCTACTATCAATGCTGGTCTCCCCCGATGAACCATATGAGCGGCATCAGCGAGGGGGA
>Ga0310810_10010938_pt1 | contig 10592 bp, 8 predicted proteins | sample NCmetagenome_FD_207641 | JGI IMG/M metagenome (GOLD analysis project Ga0310810, IMG submission 207641) | Soil microbial communities from experimental microcosm in Duke University, North Carolina, United States - NC | ecosystem: Engineered > Artificial ecosystem > Soil microcosm > Unclassified ... | reverse complement strand
CCTCGCGGAGCTTCAGGCGGCCCTGGACGGCATGGAAGTACGTGTCGCGCTGGCGCAGGTCGCCCTGGTCGTGCGCGCCGAACTCCAGCGCGGCCTGCAGCGTCGCCTGCGGATCGGGGTCGATCGCCTTGACCTCGAGGTTGCGCTGCCGCCCGGCCATCGGCTGCAGGCTATCCGCACCCGCCTGGTGGCGGGCGGCGTCGGCTCGGGCTCGGTCAGTAGCCGAGGCGCGCGAGGCGCTCGCGCTCCGCGCGGCGCTTGGCCTCGCGGGCTTCCTTGCGGACGCGCTCGCGTTCGCGGCGCTCCTGATCCTCGTCATGGCCGGTGACGATGCGGATGCTCGTGCGCAGCTTGCCGTCCTGCGCGTGGGAGGCGAACTCCTGCCGGCTCGGGCGGTCGTCGCGGCGCGGGCGATCGCCGCGTCCGCCGCCGGGGCGCTGGCCGCCGGGACGGCGGCCACCGGACTCGCCGGGGCGTCCTCCGGGGCCGCGCTCGGCCTCGGCGGGGCGGGGAAGCTGGGCCTTGACCTCGCGGACGGGCGTCGCGGCGAGCCGGACCCAGGCGTTGAAGACGGGATCGCCGGGCTTCAGGCCCTCGGCGGCCTGGGCGCAGACGGCGGCCCACTTCAGCGGCTGGCCCTTCTCGTCCTGCTTGGGCTTCAGCGCCTCCTTGATGATCTCGGCGCCGCCGACGCGCTCGATCGCGGCCGTCAGGCGGGCGGGCGAGGAGAGCGAGCGATCCTGCTGCGCGGCGGACTCGCCCTGGGGCTGGTCCTCGGCCGGCGCGGCGGCCTCGGGGGCCTCGCTCGTCTCGGCGGCGGGCTCGGGGGCTGCGGCCGCCTCGACGGCGGGGGCCTCGACGGCGGGGGCCTCTGCGACCGGCGTCTCGGCGACGGCCTGCTCGTCGGCGGGCTGCTCGCCCGGCGCCGGCGACTCGGCCGTGGCCGCTGCCGCGGCCGGGGCGGGCGCGCCGCCGCGGCGTAGGTCGGTGAGCGCGGAGAAGAAGGCGCGGCGGTGGCGCTCGGCGGCCGACGGGCGGCGGCGGCGCTTGCGGGCCGGCGTCGGCAGCGTGGCCTTCACGGTCGGCAGCGGCTTCGGCGGCTGGGCGACGCCGAGGATGCGCGGGCCGACGGCGGGGCGCTCGGCGTCGGGGACGACGACGGGCGGCGCCTCGGCGGCGGGCTGCTCGGCGGTCGCGGCCTCGGCGGCGGGCTGCTCGGCGGGCGCGGCCTCGGCGGCGGGCTGCTCGGCGGTCGCGGCCTCGGCGACGGGCTGCTCGGCGGGCGCGGCCTCGGCGGCGGGCTGCTCGGCGGGGGCAGGCTCGGCGGGGGCAGGCTCGGCGTCGGCAGGAGCCTCGACGGCAGCGGCCGGCTCCTGGGCCGCAGCGGGCTCTACGACGGCCACGGGCTCCTCGGACGGCGCGGCAGGTGCCTCGGCGGTGCCGTTCGCGGTCGCGTGCTCGCCGCTCGCGGACGAGTCGGCCGAAGCGTCGGCATCGGCCTGTACAGCAGCCTCCGCATGCGCGGTAGGGCTCTCCCCCGTGGGTTGAGTCGCCGTCAGGCCGTCAGGTTCGGCCGTCATCTCGGCTGACAAATCGCCAGTCACCGCAGTCAGGTTATCGAGGCTGAGAGGTTTCGCGCGCTGTCGTTGCAGAATACTGGTCTCGCAGGGGTGACCGGAAGCCTCCGGAAGGCCCTTTCGAGGCCGTTCACGCGGTCACCGGGACGTCCGGTGTCGCCGCGATCACAGAGGCGACGACGAGCAGTTGGATGTGCGCCACGCGCTCGGGGATCGTCTCGCCGACGGGCTGCGCGAGCGCGAGCTCGAGGAGCGCGACGATCGCCGCGCAGTGCGCCGCCTGCGGGGCGTCGTCGGCGACGATGCAGGCGAGGCGCGCGAGATCGATGAACTCGTCCGAGGAGCCGCCCGCCAGCGCCGTGCCGAATGCGGCGACGAGGAAGGACTCCGCGCGGGCGAGCACCGGATCGCGGCGGGTGCCGCCCGGCGCCGCCGCGGGGCCGAGGTCGAGCGTGTCCTCGCCGGCGACGATCCGCGCGAGCTGCCCGCCGGCGACGCTCGCGAGCTGCTCGGCGCTCAGGCCGGCCTGCAGGGCGCTGCGGAACGTCCCGATGACGGTCTGGCGCGGTGTGCCGAACGGGATGTCGGTCGCGTAGAGGATCTGGCCCGGCGGCACGAGCGAGAACAGCGCGAGCTGGTCGGCGACGCTCCACCAGGCGGTGTCGAAGAAGACGTTCGGGTGCGCGACGACGTCACGCCAGATCCAGGCGAGGTCGCAGACGCCCGCGTGGGCGAGGATGAAGCGCGCGCCCGGGAACTGCGTCGCGTACTCGAGGACGTGCGCGCCCAGCGCCGGGATCCCGCGGCCGGCGTGGATGAGGATCGGCAGCCGGAGCTCGTCGGCGACCTCGACGATCTCGCGGACCCCCGGGTCGAGCATCTCGAACTGCTCCGCGCGCGGATGCAGCTTGATCCCGCGCGCGCCGAGCGCGAGGCAGCGGCGGATCTCGGCGGCGGGGTCGTGGCGCGGGTCGAGGCGGCAGAACGCGACGAGCACGTCGCCGGAGTCCAGCGCCGCGGCGATGACGTCGTCGTTGGCCGGCGGGTAGCCGTCGGGCTCGTGCATCGGGAAGACGACCGCGCGCGAGCCCGCCGGCGCGAGCACGGCGGTCAGCTCGGCGGCCGTGCACGTGAAGCCGTCGGGATCGTTGACGCCGATGTGCGTGTGCGCATCGAACAGCGTCGCCGCGGGCAGCTGACCGCGGGTCTGCTCGAACAACGGGGTCAGCAGGTCGTCCGCGTACACCGGCGCGGAGTCTAAGACCCGCGCGACCCGCGCTTTGCCTTCCGGGCCGAGCGCGGCGCGATGACGTGCTCGCAGCCGATGACCTTGTCGCGGCGGTCGACCTCGGCGGTGTCGTCGCCGGGACCGCAGTCGACGATGTCGGCGGAGCCGTCGTAGGCGCTGAGCTCGTCGTTGCCGTCGCCGCCGCGCAGGCGGTCGCGCCCGATGCCGCCGAAGAGGCGGTCGTCGCCGGCGCCGCCGGAGAGGCGGTCGTCGCCGCGGCCGCCCTCGACGTAGTCGTTGCCGTCCTCGCCGAAGAGCACGTCGTCGCCGGTGCGCCCGAACAGCACGTCGTCGCCCGGCCCGCCCCAGATCGCATCGTTGCCGTTCTCGCCCTCGAGGCTGACGTCGTTGCCGTCGCCGCCGCGGATCGTGTCGTCGCCGTCACCGCCGAGCACGGTGTCGTCGCCGGGCGAGCCGTCGATCACGTCGTCGCCCTCGCCGGCGTTGAAGACGCTCGCGCCGTCGGGGCTGCCGGCCGGCGTCAGCGTCCGCACGTTCGCGGCCTGGCCCGCGGGCACGGCGGCGAGCGTGTCCGCCAGCGGCGTGCCGCGGACGTTCGGGCGCAGGTCGTCGGTCGGGTCGGCGAGGTAGCGGCTGCTGTAGTCCGCGCACGAGCTCAGCGCGGCTTCGTCGGTCGGCCAGGCGGGCTTCTCGGCGAACGGCGACGGCGTCGCGAGCACGCTGTTGGCGTTCGGCGGGTAGCGCGTCGCGTCGAGCTTGTTGCCGGGCTTGACAAGCCCCCCGTAGAGCCAGCGCGAGACCGCCGCGCACGAGGAGGCGCCGGAGCGCAGGACGACGACGTACTCGCAGCCGCTGATGAGGCCGCGGTCGTCGGCGAGGTCGATGACCGCCATGTCGTTGCCGTCGCCGCAGTCGATGGCGTTGTCGCCGGGCGCCGTGAAGAAGGCGGGGTCGAGGACGTCGGTCGAGTTGCGCTCGAAGTCCGTGGCCCAGATGAGGTCGTCGCCCGGCCCGCCGACGAGCGTGTCGGCGCCGCTGTTGCCGACGAGGACGTCGTTGCCGAGGCCGCCCTGGATCTCGTCGCCGCCCTTGCCGCCGAGCAGGAGGTCGTTGCCGTCGCCACCGTCGACGAGGTCGCCGCCACCGCCGCCGAAGACGACGTCGTCGCCGCCGGGGCCGTCGGGGCGCCCGTCGCCGAAGAGCCGGTCGTCGCCGCCGTAGCCCGTGACGAGGTCCGCTCCGGGGCCGCCGTAGACCCCGCCGAGCGCGTCGAGGCGCGAGCCGTCGTTGCCGTTGCCGCCGTCGACGCGGTCGTTGCCGAAGCCACCGAGGCCGAGGTGGTCGTCGCCGTAGCCCAGGCGCACGACGTCGTCGCCGTCACCGCCGTCGGCCGCGTCGTCGCCCTGTCCGGCGTCGAGGACGTCGTTGCCGGGACCGCCGTCGAGGACGTCGTCGCCGCGCTCGGCGCCGAAGTCCGAGCCGTGTCCGACCTCGTCGTCGCCGACGCCGCCGATGAGCCGGTCGTCGCCGCTGCCGCCGCGCAGGCGGTCGTTGCCCGAGCCGCCGTTGAGCAGGTCGTTGCCGACGCCGCCCGCGAGCAGGTCGTTGCCGCCGAGCGCGCAGATGCGGTCGGCGATCCAGCCGCCCATGAGGCGATCGCCGCCGGCCGTGCCGCGCTTCGTGCACTTCGCCGCCTCGGCGGGTGCGGGCAGCCCGACGAGCGCGAGCGCGAGCAGAGCACCGATCCAGCGCAGGCGAGTTGGGGCGGACCGCATGCCCCCGGTTATCGACACGAACCCGGTGCCCGTGAGCAGCGGCCCCGGCAGGCGGACGGACGGGGCCCGCGGCTGTCATCCGCTCGCGCAGGGAAAGTCCATCGCGCGTCGCCCGAGGCATAGACTTCCGCGCATGAGCTATGCGAACGGGAGCATCGGGTCCTGTGCCTGCGGCCGGCCGGCCGTCGCGACCTGCGGCCGCTGCAGCAAGTCGATCTGCGACGTCCACGCCAACGAGCTGCCGGCGACGCCGACCGGCATCTCCCCTGACGCGATCGGCCACTTCACGGTCGCCATCCGCTCGGCCCCGGTCGGGACGTGCCTGGACTGCCGCGCGGAGATCGGGCAGTACGCGCTGCACGAGACGGTCGCTGCGCCACGGGCGCCGCTGCCCGGCCACTGGCTCGACCGCGCGATGGCGCTGAGCAGCGACAACAGCCGCAGCGATCTCGAGAAGGCCGAGGATCTGGACCTGCCCTCCGGCCTCACGGCGACGGAGGTCGCGGCGGAGTTCCTGCGCCGGATGGAGCGGCGCCCGGTCGAGAACGTCCCGATCAGCGAGGCGACGATCCTGCGCAAGTCGGAGTACGTCGAGGGCTGGACGGTCGACTGCCGCCGCACGGAGTACGCGTCGCCCGGCAGCGGCAAGCGCTACCCCCTGCCGTGCCTCATCTCGATCCACGGCGAGCTGCTCGGGCCGATCGTCGAGGACGGCAATCAGGCGAGCGCGACGTGGTGGATCGTCGAGCCGTCCGACATCGACCTCCCGCGCCTCGTCGCGAGCGTCGCGAACATCCTCATGCTCAGCGCGTTCGTCACGCAGGCCCCGCAGTTCCCCTGAGCGACGCGGCGACCGACCTGCTCGCCGCGCTGGTGGCGATCGACTCGGTCAACCCGGCGCTCGTCCCCGGCGCGGCCGGCGAGGCCGAGATCGCGGCGTTCGTCGCGCGCTGGCTCGGCGCGCGCGGCCTCGAGGTGACGGTCGACGAGTCGCTGCCCGGGCGCCCGAGCGTCGCCGGCGTCGCGCGCGGGACGGGAGGCGGCGCGGCGCTCATGCTCAACGCCCACATCGACACGGTCGGCGTCGCCGGGATGGCGCGCCCGCACGAGCCCACCATCCGCGACGGCCGCCTCTACGGCCGCGGCGCCCACGACATGAAGGGCGGCCTCGCGGCGATCATGCTCGCCGGCGCGGCGGTCGCCGGCGCCGGGCTGCGCGGCGACGTCGTCGTCACGGCCGTCGCCGACGAGGAGTACGCGAGCGCGGGCGTGCAGTCGGTGTTGCGGCGCTTCGGGGCCGACGCCTGCGTCGTGACGGAGCCGACGTCGCTGCGTGCGTGCGTCGCGCACAAGGGCTTCGTCTGGGCCGAGCTGGAGACGCGCGGGCACGCAGCGCACGGCTCGCGCCCGGACCTCGGCGTCGACGCGATCGCCGGCATGGCCCCCGTGCTCGCCGGGCTGCGCGCGCTGCAGGCGCGCCTGCAGGAGCGCCCGCATCCGCTGCTCGGCCCGGCGAGCATCCACGCCTCGCTCGTCGCCGGCGGGCAGGAGCTGTCGAGCTACCCGGAGCGCTGCGTCCTGTCCGTCGAGCGCCGCACGCTCCCGGGCGAGACCGTCGCCGGCGTCGAGCGCGAGCTCGATGAGCTGCTGGCGCTCGCCCCCGCCGAGGACGCGCGCATCGCGACGGCGCTGCGGATCGGCCTCGCGCGCGAGCCGTTCGCCGTCGACCCCGGGGCGCCGATCGTCACGGCGCTGCTCGACGTGGCGGCGCAGACGCTCGGGGCGGCGCCGGCGGTCGTCGGCGACCACCCGTGGATGGACGCCGCGTTCACGTCCGCCGCCGGGATCCCGACCGTCGTGTTCGGCCCCGGCGGGGCCGGCGCGCACGCCGTCGAGGAGTACGCCGACCTCGCGAGCGTCGCCGCCTGCGCCGACGTGCTCGAGGCGCTGGCGCGGCGGTTCTGCGCCTAGCCGCCTAGCGCCGTGCGCCGCCGGCGTGCGTCGCCGGGCGCCCGGGCGCGAGCCGCAGGACCTTGCGCAGCCCGTCGGGCAGGTACCAGTTCCAGTCGCCGATGAGCTTCATGAGCGACGGCACGAGCAGCGCGCGCACGATCGTCGCGTCGAAGAGGATCGCCGCCGACAACCCGATGCCGAACTCCTGCAGCCCGACGAACGAGCCCGCGGTGAAGCCCGCGAACGCCGCGATCATGATGATCGCCGCGGCGGTGATGATCCGGCCCGTGTGCTCCAGGCCGCTGGACACCGCCAGCTCGTTGTCGTGCGTGCGGTCCCACTCCTCGCGCATCCGCGACAGCAGGAAGACCTCGTAGTCCATCGAGAGGCCGAAGAGCATCGCGAAGAGGAAGATCGGGATCCAGGCCTCGATCTGGTCGGACCCCTGCAGCCCGAGCGCGTCGTGCAGGCCGTGCTGGAAGACGAGCACGAGCACGCCGTAGGTCGCCGCGACCGACAGGAGGTTCATCAGGACGGCCTTCGCCGGCAGGATGATCGAGCGGAACGCCCGCAGCAGCAGCATGTAGGAGAGGACGAGGACGGCGACGATGAGCCACGGGAATGCGCCGTAGGCGCGGTCGATGAAGTCCACCCCGAAGGCCGGGGCGCCGGTGACGATGACGTCGGCGTCGCGGAAGCCCGCCTCCGGGACGTAGTGATCGCGGATCCGCTGCACGAGGTCCATCGACGCCTGCACGCCGGCGTCGTGGCGCCCGGCGACGCGGATCTGCAGGACGCGGTGGTCGCGGTCGACGAGGTTCGCCCGCTGGGCCGCGATCAGCCCGGCGCGGTCGTGCGGGAGCAGCACCGGCGCCTGCAGCGTCTTCGGCTGGATCTCGCGGTCCGCGCGCAGCGCCGCGACGAGCCGGGTCTGCGCCGCCCGCACGGCGTCGGTCAGCGCACCGCCGTGGCGCCCGGTGTCGACGACGATCTGCTGCGGCGCGAGCGCCCCGGGCCCGATCGTCGTCTGCAGCAGCGCGAGCCCCTTCGTCGACTCCGTCGTCAGCGGGATGCCGCGGTTGTCGCCACCGGTGAGCTTCAGGTCGAGGGCGGGGAATGCGAGCGCGAGCATGAGCGCGCTCGAGCCGACGAGGAAGAGCACCGGCCGGCGCATGATCGCGCGCGAGAGCTTCGTCCAGAACCCGCCCCGCCCGTCGGCGCGCGCCGCGAGGACGCGCTTGGGCACGATCCGCAGGCGGTTGATCTTCTGCCCGGTGACGGCCAGCAGGGCGGGCAGGAACGTCGCCGCCGCGAGGATCGAGAAGAGCGGGACGAGCAGCCCGCCGACGCCCATCGAGCGCATGAACGGCAGCGGCATGAAGACGAGCAGCGCGAGCCCGATCGCGACGACCCCGCCGGAGAACAGCGTCGCGCGGCCGGCGGTGCGCATCGTCGTGACCAGCGCCTCCTCGACGGACTGCCCGCGCGCGAGCTCCTCGCGGAAGCGGAACACGACGAGCATCGAGTAGTCGACGGCGATCGCGAAGCCGATGAGCGTGACGATGTTCGTCACGTAGATCGCCATGTCCATGAAGTGGGCGATGATCCAGACGGCCCCGAGCGTCGACGGGATCGTCACGAACGCGAACGCGAACGGGATGCCGATCGCGACGAGCGTCCCGAACATGAACGCCAGGACGAGCAGGGCGATCGGGATCGCGATCGACTCGCCCTTGGTGAGGTCCTCGTTGTAGAGCTTCTGCGTGTCGTGGTTGATCGCCGGGAAGCCGCTGAGGTACGTCGTCGCCCCCGGGACGTCGCCCAGCGCGCGGCGCATCGCCGGCGTCTTCTCGGCGGCATCGGCGTTCTCGAACGGCGTGTTGATCTGGACGTACGCGACGTCGGGGGCGGCGATGAGCACCGGTCCGGGGCGCGCGCCGTTGACGGCGGACGCGGCCCGCCTGGCGGCCTGCGCGACGTCGCGGCGGGTCGCGACGGTGCGCGCGACGGGCTTGTCGGTCAGCACGACGAGCGTGAAGGCGCCGTCGCCGCGCTCCTGGAAGCGGTCCTTGAGCAGGTTCAGGCCGCGCTCGGCGTCCGATCCGGGGACGCTGAAGCGGTTGCTCAGCAGGCCGCCGAGGTTCGCCGCGCCCAAGCCGCCGACGAGGAACAGCACGAGCCAGAGCGCAAGGACCTTCTTGCGATGGCGGATGATGACCCTCGTCCAGGCTGCCACGTCCGAAGACTACGTCTCACCCGCCGGGGCACGAGTGTGATGTCGGTCACACTGCGCAGCGTGCCGCGCGCTCAGGCGATGGCGGTCACGCCGCTCACCGGCGGGAGGCTCGCCGCCGCCGTGAACCACGTCGCGCCGGCATCCGCCGAGCCGAAGACGTCGCCGGACGTCGCGCCGAAGTACAGCTGCAGCGCCGCGCCCTCCCCCGCGCTGTCGAACGCCTGGCGCAGAACCGTGAGGTACGCGTCGGGCCCGGGCAGCCCGTCGCCGCGGGCGGTCCAGGTGGCGCCGGCGTCGCGCGTCTCGTAGACGCGCACGCGCCCCTCGGGCGTGACGCGGTCGCTGTCGGCGTTGAGCGGGATGACGAAGGCGCTGTCGGGGTCGGCGGGGTCGACGGCGAGCGGGAAGCCGAAGTCCGACGGCAGCCCGGCCCCGATGTCGATCCAGCTGCGGCCCGCGTCGTCGGAGCGGTACACGCCGCCGTGGAACTGCATGAAGATCCGCTCCGGGCGGGCCGGCGCGCGCTCGAGGTGATGGACGCAGAGGTCGTTGGTCGCCGCCCGCGCGTCCTCCGGCATGTAGCGCGCGACGAGCCCCGCGTTGCCGCGCTCCCACGTCGCGCCGCCGTCGGCGGTGAGCCAGACGCCGGCGGCCGAGACCGCCACGGCGAGGCGGTCGGGCTCGCCCGGCCAGGGGACGATCGAGTGCAGGCACAGCCCGCCGGCGCCGGGCTGCCAGCGGCTGCCCGACTGCTCCTCCCAGAGCGCCGCGTTGAGCTCCCACGTCGCGCCGCCGTCGCGGCTCTCGAACAGCACGCCGGGGTCGCCCCCGGCGTACAGCGGCGCCTCGTCGCCCTCGCCGGCGACGATGACCCAGATGCGCTCCAGGGCCTTCTCGCTGCCCTCCGGCAGCACGGCACCCGTCGCCTGCTCCCACTCGCCCGCCGGGTCGTCCGCGCACCAGATCTTCGGCCCGTGCCAGGCGGACGTCACCGACGCGACGAGGCGGCGCGTGCGCGGGTCGCGCATCGCGTACTCGACGGGCTCGCCCGCAAAGGCGCGCGCCGTCAGGTCGAAGGGCCCGCCGGGGTCGCCCTCGAGGACGAACAGCCCCTTCTTCGTCGCGACGAGCAACTCGGTCACGCGCCAGATCGTACGCCGCCCGCGCGGCGCGGGTTAGGATCTGAGGCAATGCCTGAGCAGCTGTATTTCACCGCCTCCGACGAGGCCAACGCGCTCATCGCGACCGACCCGATGGCCCTGCTCGTCGGCTTCGTGCTCGATCAGCAGGTCACCGTGCAGAAGGCGTTCTCGGGCCCGCTGGCGCTGCAGGAGCGCCTCGGCGCGCTCGACGCGGCGACGCTCGCCGCGGCCGACCTCGAGACGGTGTTCCGCGAGCGGCCGGCGATCCACCGCTTCCCCGGCGCGATGGCCCAGCGCGTGCACGATCTCGCCGTCCACGTCACCGAGCGCTACGACGGCGACGCGGCGCGCGTCTGGACCGACGCCGCCGACGCCGAGCAGCTGCGCGCGAACCTCGCCGCGCTTCCGGGCTTCGGCGAGATGAAGGTCAAGGCGCTCTCCGGCGTCCTCGCCAAGCGCTTCGGCGTCGAGGCCGCGCGCGAGCTCGTGCCGTGGCACCCGACGCTCGGCGACGTCGACTCGCCGCAGGCGCTGGCCGACTACCAGGCGGCCAAGCGCATCCACAAGAAGGAGTGGTCGAAGGCCCGCGCCGGCGCGTAGGTCAGGCGAGCGCGCGGGGCCGCAGCGCGCCCGACAGCGCGTCGGCCCTCGCACGGTCGA
>Ga0310810_10010937_pt1 | contig 10592 bp, 12 predicted proteins | sample NCmetagenome_FD_207641 | JGI IMG/M metagenome (GOLD analysis project Ga0310810, IMG submission 207641) | Soil microbial communities from experimental microcosm in Duke University, North Carolina, United States - NC | ecosystem: Engineered > Artificial ecosystem > Soil microcosm > Unclassified ... | reverse complement strand
AACGCCGCGGGCGCCGGCACCCGGGCCCGGAGCATCCCGGCAAGCCGCGCGGGCTCTCCGCCGATCCGGAGCGGCGTGAGCGCGCAGGCCGCATCGCCAAAGGCGTTGAGGGTGACGGCCTCCCCGAACGTGATGCGGGTGCGGAGCCCGGCAAGAATCCAGCGGATCCGGAGCGCACGGGCCAGGAAGTCCGCGGCCATGAGGCCAAGGCAGATGAGGTGCGCCTGCAGGGGGCTCATCGGGCGAGCGACCGGTACAGCGCGAAGATCCGGTCGAAGACGCGGCCCCACGCGTGCTCGCGCTCGGCGTAGCGTCGGCCTTCGCTTCCGAGCTGCAGCAGATCCCGGCCGAACAGGGCTACGGCCCGCTCCGCGAGCGAGCCCGGATCGCCGACGGCGTAGATATCGCCGGCGCCCGATCGGCGCACCAACTCCGGGACACCGCCGGAGTCGACGCTCAGAACCGGCGTGCCGCTCGCGAGCGCTTCGAGCGCAGCAAGTCCGAACGTCTCGGCGGGACCGGGTGCCACGTAGAGGTCGGCGGCGGCGAGGAGATCGGCCAGCCGGTCGCGATCGCGCTCGAAGGGAAGCCAGCGGACGCGATCTGCTCCCGGGATGCGCCGGAGCCAGGCCGCGGACGGCCCGTCACCCACGAGGGCCAGGACCGCTCCGGTGGCATGCTCGACCGCCGGCCAGGCCCGGATCAGGACATCGAGATGCTTTTCCCGCGCAAAGCGTCCGCAGTAGATGGCGAGCGGCCCGTCGGGAAGTCCGTGCCGCCGCCGAACGCGCGTCCGGTCGGCACCGCGCGCCGGGTTGAACCGATCGAGATCTACGCCAAGCGGCACGCGCGCGACGTTAGTGATGCCTTCCCGCTCGAGGTCGGCCGCCACGAAGTCGGAGGCCACGAGCGTTGCGCGGACCCGGCGGCTCACCGCGCGCACGTAGCCCCATGCCGCGCGGTGACCGATGGACCGCGCCAGGCCGTCGTGCCCCGGCCGCTGCGAGATGAGCCGCGGCACGTTCCCGTGATAGAACCAGACGAGCGGAACGCCGAGTCCTCGCGCGGCGCGGCGGGTCACCCACGGCACCAGGAACGGGCTTCCGATCTCGATCAGGTCGGGCCGCTCCCGGAGCAGGATGTCACGGAGCCCGGCGGCCGAATGCAGGAGCCGGTAGGGATGCTGGGTGGGAATCGGCGGGCCGGCCAGCCGGTAGGTGCGGGAACCCGGCGTGTCGGACACGGAGGTTTGCGCGCCTGGCACGACGACCACATGCCGCAGCGCCGGATGCGCGGCGACGTAGGCAGACTTCTCGTCGAGGTAGGTGCGGACGCCGCCGGTGGTATCGCCGTAGTACTTGGTGACGTCGAGGACGCCGAAGGTGGCGTCCGGCCGGAGCGGCGGCGGAACGGAAGCGCTCAGTCGGAGCAGTCGCCGAGCGGATAGACCGTGCCGCAGTTGGCGCACGGGTTCTTGCAGCCCTGCGGATGGGACGCGACGGGATGGCCGCAGCGCTGGCAGGGCGCGGCGCCGCCGGCGCCGGACGCGTCGGCGGTTTGCCGGCCCGCATCAGTCCATTTCATAGGCACCGGTCAGGAACGGGTTGGTGAGCCGCTCGACACCGATCGTCGTCTCCGGGCCGTGTCCGCTCCGAATCACGGTCGAGTCCGGGAGCGAGAGGAAATGCCGCTGGATGCTGGCGAGGAGCGTGGCGGAATCCCCGCCCGGCAGATCCGTCCGTTGAAGAGCACGTCGCCGCCGAAGACCATGCCGTGCCCCACGAAGCTCACGCTTCCCGGCGAGTGCCCCGGCGTGTGACGCACATCGAACGAGAACCCGCCCACTTCCACACTCCCACCATCGGCCAGCTCGACGTCCGGCTCGGGCAGCGGATCCACCCGGAGCCCGAACCACTCGGCCTGGCGGCTCACGTTGTCGTACAGCGGCCGGTCGGCCGGATGCAGGTGGATCGGCACACCGCGGGCTCGGCTGATCGGCCCGACGCCGACCACGTGATCGATGTGCGCGTGAGTGAGCCAGATGCCGCGGAGCGTCCAGGCCCGCGTATCGAGCTCCGCGAGGAACATCGCCGGCTCCTCGCCGGGATCGATGATCACCGCATCGCGTGTTGCCCGGTCGGCCAGCAGGTAGCAGTTCTCCACGAACTGGCCATTGGGCAGCGCGACGACTTCCAGCTCAGACACCCGCCGCCGCCTTCCGCCCGCTCCCCGCCGCCAGCGCCGCGCGGCGGTCGGCGAGGTATTTCTCGACGGCGATCGCGGCCGTCGTCGCGTCGCCCACGGCGGTGGTGACCTGCCGGGTGAGCTGGACCCGAAGATCTCCGGCGGCAAAGAGGCCGGGAATGGACGTCATCATCCGGTCGTCCGTGATGATGTACCCGCTCGCGTCGTGGCTGAAGTGACCGCGGATGAGGCCGCTGTTGGGCTGGAACCCGATGAAGACGAAGCAGCCGGTCACCGCGAGCGACGAGCGTTCGCCGGTCACCGTGTCCTCGAGCTCGGCCGAGGTGAGTCCGGCGGGGCCGCCAATGAGCTCGTGAACCCGGCGGTTCCAGATCACCTCGATCTTCGGATTTTCGAAGAGGCGCTCCTGGAGGATCTTCGACGCACGGAGCTCGTGACGGCGGTGAATGAGATAGACCTTCGCAGCGTAGCGGGTCAGGTACTCCGCCTCCTCGACCGCGGCGTCGCCGCCGCCGACCACGGCGATGGTCTCGCCCTTGAAGAACGCGCCGTCGCAGACCGCGCAGTACGACACGCCGCGCCCGGCGTATTCCAGCTCGCCGGGCACGCCGAGCTTGGTCGGCGTGCCGCCGGCCGTCAGGATGACGGCAGGCGCGCGGAAGATGGTGCCGAGCGACGTGGTGACGCTGAAGATGCCGTCGTCGCCCCGCTCGATGGTGTCGACGTTCTCCTGCCGGATATCCGCACCGAACTTGACGGCGTGCTCCGTCATGCGCGCAGCCAGCTCCCGCCCCGTGATACTCGGGAAGCCGGGGTAGTCCTCGATGAGCTCGGTATTGAGGAGCTCGCCGCCGGTGACGCCGCGCTCGAGCAGCACCGCGCGCAGCATCCCCCGTCCGGCGTACATCGCCGCGCAGAGGCCGGCCGGTCCCCCGCCGATGATGATGACGTCAAACTCGAGACTTCCGATCATTCCGTCCCCGTACGCGTGAATCGGTGGCAGTGGGCTTTCCCCAATATAGAACGTGCGGCGGTTCCCCTCATCCCGCGCCGAGGTGCAGCAGGCTGGCCGCGCCGTGGCAGGAGGAGATGGTGGCCACCAGCACGTCCACTTCGGCACCGGTCGCGCCGGCGGCGGTCACCGCGGCGTCACCGGCTTCGACATCGGCGGCGTCAAACATCCCGACGCCAAAGGCCCGGTGGCGGCACTGGAACAGAACGGGGCCGGCGGTTGGCCTGGCCTGCCCAAGGCGCTCCGCCAGCGATCCCATGGCCTCGGACATTTCCCACGTGCGGGGCGCGCGGATGGCGGGACAGAGGGCCGGCTCCACGCAGTGGGTGGGGCAGATCCAGTCGGCAAAGGAGACGTAGCGGGTGCCGTCCGGCGCCAGCATGTCGTACGGTGTCCGGGCTTCGGCGTCCACGGTCCGGGCGGAAACGAGGCGACCGGGCCAGCGGGCCCGCGCCCGTCGCACGAGCCATTCGTACATGAGATGCGGCATCAGTGGCGACGGGACGATGGCATCGGCCTCGGAGGCGCGGCCGGCGCCGCGGGGCCGGCCCAGCCATCCGTCCAGAAAATCTCCCCAGTCCGCCACGATCAGCCGGCGATCGGCCTGCTCTCCCAGCTCGCGCGCCATCTGGCACTGCGGGTCGCGATCCACGACGAGGAGCGCGTCGTAGGCCAACGCCCCCTTCTCCCGGGCGCGCTCGAGCTGGCGTATGTAGAAGCTGCCGTAGCATCCGCCGCCGATGATCGCGATCTCGCCCGGGCTAGCGGAGGATGCGTCCGCCATCGACCACGAGAATCTCGCCGGTGACGAAGTCGCCACGCTCGAGCAGATAGAGAATCGCCTCGGTGGCGTCGGCGGGGGTGCCCAGGCGCTGCAGCGGCGTGCTGGCCGCGAGGCGCTGCCGCTCGTCGGCGCTCGCCGACTCCGGCACCAGGACCGCGCCCGGCGCGATGGCGTTGACCGTCACTTCGGGCGCCAGCGCGCGGGCCAGGACTTTCGTCAGCATCACGACGCCGGCCTTGCTCACCGAATGGGCGGCGTAGCCGGGCCATGGCTCGAGCCCGCCGAGGTCCGCCAGGTTGACGACCTTGCCGCGGGCGGCGCGGAGCGCGCCGGCGGCGCCCTGGGTGCAGAAGAACACGGCCCGGAGATTCAGGTCGAGCACCTCGTCCCACTGGGCGACGGTGGTGTCCTCGAACGACAGGTGCCGCATGACCGCGGCCGAATTGATCAGGACGTCGAGCGAGCCGAACCGCTCGACGACACGCGAGGGCAGCTCCCGCGCCGCCGCCGCATCGGTCAGGTCGGCGCCGAAGCAGTCGGCGTCGCCACCGGCGTCCGTGATCTCCTGCTGGAGCTTGCGCGCGCCCGCGTCGGACGCGTTGTAGTGGATGGCGAGCCGCATGCCGCGGCCCGCCAGTGCCACGGCGATGGCCCGGCCGAGTCGCTGACCCGCGCCGGTCACGAGCGCGACCCGCCCGGGAAGCTCCACCGTCAGCTTCGGCCGGTGATGGGAACGATCTGCCCCGTGACTCCGTCGGACCCGGGCCCGGCGAGGCGGAGGACACCGGCGGTGATCTGGTCGAGCTCGACGTACACCGCGCCCGCTCCGGAAGCCGCAACGTTCTCAGCCGTACGCACCATGCCGGGGGCAATGGCGTTGACCCGGATGCCGCGATCGCGGAGCTCGACGGCAAGGCTCTGCGTGAGCCCGGCGACGGCGGCCTTGGCCGCGCTGTAGACCGCGAGCTGCGCCGCCGGCTCGAAGTAGGCGATCGAGGCGAAGTTGACGATCGCCCCGCGGGTGGCGGCGAGCGGCTCGATGGCGGCCTGCGACATGAGGAACGTGGTCTTGAGGTTGATCGCGATCTCGCGGTCGAAATCGGCGACGGTGGCCCGCTCGACCGGGCCGTAGGTCGTGAGCCCGCCCGCCACGTTCACCACGACGTCGAGCCGCCCGAAGTGCCGGAGCGCCACCTCGACGGCGAGGGCGGCAACATCCGGCTCGGTCAGGTCGCCGGCAGCGGGCCGGGCCTCGATGCCCTGCGCCGCGAACTCCCGCACCCGATCGGCGACGCCGACGGCGTTCCGGTCGCAGGCCACGATCCGGGCACCGGCCCGGCCGAAGGCCAGCGCGACGGCGTTGCCGATCTGCCCCGCCCGCCCGACACCGGTGACGAGGACGACCTTCCCGCCGAACGACTCCGCGGCGGAGGTCATTGGCGGCTGAGGGATTCGAGGCTCACATCGGCGCCCGGCGCGCCAGAGGCGGAGAACCGGATGATGCCGCCCCGATCAATGAGGTAGACGCTCCGCGAGATGCCGCGCATCGGGTTCACCGCGTGGTACGCCGTGGCGATCTGACGCCCCGGGTCGGACAGCAGCGGAAACGGCAGCCCGAGCTTCCTGGCGTAGGCGGCATGCTGCTCGACCGAGGCGGGATTGACCCCGAACGGCCGTACATCCTCTAGCTGGTACTGCCCGATCTCATCGCGCACGGCGGAGAGCTGGCGGTTTCAGCCGGGGGTGTTGTTGCCGGGATAGAAGACCAGCAGCACGCGCGAGTCCCGCACCAGATCCTGCAGCCGATACGTCTGGCCGTCGGACGCGGCGGCGGTGAAATCCGGCGCGATGTCGCCCGGGGAGAGGAGTGTCATGACGATGCCTTGGTGGGGGTGTGCGCCGGCCGCCGCGCGGCGAGCAGCTCCAGCCACTCGGCAGGCACCTGCTGGGAGCCGATCGTCGCGTGATCGGTATCGGTCAACTGGTCGCCATGCCAGTCACTGCCGCCACTCCGGCCCAGCCGGAGGGCGTTGGCGAGGCCGGTGAGCCTCGCGCGCTGCTCCGGCGAGTGGCTCGGATGGCGGACTTCCACGGCGTCGAGCCCGTCCTCCCGGAAGCGCTCGAGCACCGCCCGCGTGGCGCGGTCCTTGAGATGGGCCGCGGATACGATGCCGCCCACGCCGTGCACCAGCTCAGCCACCTCGCGAAGGGACGGCAGAATCTTGTCCACGTAGGCCGGACGTCCCCGGCCCAGGTAATGGTCGAATGCCTGATGGATGTCGGTCGCGGCCCCGGACCGGACGATCGCCCGCGCCACGTGGGGCCGGCCGAGCGCGCCGCCCCGCGCAGCGACGAGCACGTCGTCGAACGCGATCGACACGCCCATCCCCTGTAGCAGGCGGACCATTTCCTGCGCCCGCCGCACGCGGTCGCTGCGGCAGCGCACCAGGAACTCCTCCAGGTCGAGCGACTCGCCGGGAAGGAAATACCCCAGCAGGTGCATCTCACCCCACGGCGCGCTGACCGAGAACTCGCAGCCGCCGATGACCTGCACCCCGAGGCGTGTGCCCGCCTCGACGGCGGCGGGGACGCCGGCCAGCGTATCGTGATCCGTCAGCGCGATGGCGGCGAGCCCGGCCGCGGCGGCACGCTCCACGACCGCCGGCGGCGGCAGATGTCCGTCGGAAGCGGTGGAATGGAGGTGCAGGTCGACGGTGGCGCCGGCCGCGGGGGAGGTCATGCTCAACGCCGGTATCCCATCTCCGGCGCCGTCCAGGCGGGCTGCGAGTGCGCCAGCAGATCCCGCAGCTCCCGGTCGGTCAGCTCGGCCAGCGAGAGCTCGCGGCTCTTCGCGCCGAGCGGAGAATACCGGGCCACCCGCCGCTCACGTGAGGCGCCGGCGCCCCGCGAAAAGATCAGCCCGAACTCATCCTTGACGTACTGGGTGATGCGGCCGCTCACGCTGACCGCCCACTGGACGCCGTCCACGTCGATCAATCTGCGGGGCATCGGATCCTCCGCCGGCTCAGACGGCGCTGTCGGGAAACGACTGGAGCGTTGCCTTCACGTCGGCCATGAAGCGGTCGGCGTCGGCGCCGTCGACGATCCGGTGGTCGAACGCGAGTGACAGCATGCCGCGCGTCCGGATGGCGAGCGAGTCGGTGCCGTCCACCGTGATGACGGCCGGCTGCTTTTCGATGGCGCCGACGCAGAGGATGGCCACCTGCGGCTGGTTGATGATCGGCGTTCCGATGATGGAGCCGAAGCCGCCGGGGTTGGTGATGGTGAACGTGCCGCGCTGGATCTCATCCGGATTCAGCTTCCGGGTGCGAGCCCGCTCGCCCAGATCGTTGATGGCCCGTGCCACCCCGATGAGCGAGAGCTCGTCGGCCCGACGGATGACGGGCACGATGAGGCCCCAGTCGAGCGCCACGGCGATGCCGAGGTTGATGTCGCGGCGGAAGATGGTGCTCTCACCGGAGACCGCCGCGTTCACGACGGGATGCTTCCGGAGATTGTCGGCCACGGCCTTGGCAATGAAGGCGAGAAACGTGAGGTTGACGCCGCGCTCGCTGAACTCGCGCTTTTGGGCCGCGCGCAGCTGCGCCACGCGCGTGTAATCCACCTCGAAGATCGTGTTCACGTGGGCCGACACGCGGCGCGACATGATCATGTGGTCGGCGGTGAGTTTCCGGATCCGGGACCACGGCTCGACCCGGTCGCCCTCCCACGGATCCACCTGGAGCGGTGAAGGCGCGGCGACAGGTGCCGGCGCCGACGGCGCTGCGGCCGGCGCGGGCGCCGAGGGTGCTGCCGCGGCAGGCGCCGGCACCGCCGGAGCGGCCGGCGCGCTTTCGAGATGCGCCAGGACGTCGTTCCGCGTCACCCGGCCGGCGAGGCCGGTGCCCTGGATGGTGCCGATGTCGAGGTTGTGCTCGGCCGCGATCTTCCGGACCAGCGGGGTAGACTTGCGGCGGAGCCGGTCCTCGGCGGTCTCACTGCCGTTCCCGCCGACCGATGCAGCGGCCGGCTGCGGGGCGGCGGCCGGCGGCGGCGTCGGGGCCGGAGCGCGCGGTGCGGGAGCGGGTGCCGGAGCGGCGGCCTTCGGCGCCGGGCTCGGCGCAGGCGGAGCCGGTGCGGGGGCTTTGGCCGCCGGCGCAGCGGGCGCGGGTGCCGGAGCAGCCGCCGCGGCACCGGCCTCGGTCTCTATCCGGGCCACCACCGTCTGCACGGCCACGGTCTGCCCTTCCTGCACCAGAATCTCGGCCAGGGTCCCGGCGTTGGGCGCGGGGATTTCGGCATCGACCTTGTCGGTGGAGATCTCGAAGATCGGCTCGTCCCGCTTGACGGGGTCGCCCACCTTCTTGAGCCACTTCGACAGCGTGCCTTCCGCGATGGACTCGCCCATCTGCGGCATGATGACGTCAATCCGGGCCATGTGATGCCATCCTCGTCATTGTGTGGTGCCGGCCCTCACCGGCGACCCCGGAATCTAATAGGCCGCGAGCCAGCGGGCGGCGCGCACGATGTCCGCGGTCTGGGGCAGCACGAAGTCCTCGAGCGCGGGGGCGTACGGCAGCGGGACGTCGTGCGCCGCCACGCGGCGGACCGGCGCATCGAGCCACTCGAACGCGAGCTCGTTGATGCGTGCCGTGATCTCGCCGGCGATCCCGCCGGTGGCCGTATCCTCGTGGACTACGAGGACCCGATTCGTCTTCCGGACCGTGGCGACGATCGCCTCGTCGTCCATCGGCGCAAGCGAGCGCAGATCGAGCACCTCGACCGACAGACCGTCCTCGCGCTCGAGCTGCTCGGCGGCCTCGAGCGCCTTCCACACCGTCGCGGCGTAGGTGATGATCGAGAGGCCGCTGCCTTCGCGCGCCAGCCGCGCCTTCCCGATGGGGACCACGTGATCGCCGGCCGGCATCTCCCCCTTGATGCGGCGATAGAGGTACTTGTGCTCGAAGAAGAGCACGCAGTCCTCGTCCCGGATGGCGGCCTTGATCAGACCCTTCGCATCGGCGGCCGTCGAGGGGTAGACCATCTTGATGCCGGGCGTGTGCAGGAACGCGGCTTCCGGATTCTGCGAGTGGAACGGTCCGCCGCGCACGTAGCCGCCGCTGGGGCCGCGTACTACCATGGGGCACGGCAGGAACGCCCGGTAGCGCGCCGTGGCCACGTAGTTGGTGAGCATGTCGTACGCGTTGGAGATGAAGTCGATGAACTGCATCTCGCACACCGGACGCATGCCCATGTGGGCGGCACCGGCCGCGGCGCCGACGATGGCCGCCTCCGAGATCGGAGTGTCGATGACGCGGCGGTCGCCGAATTTCTCGAGCAGGCCGTCGGTCACCTTGAAGGCCCCGCCGTACGCCCCGATGTCCTCGCCGAGGCAGAAGACGTTGGGGTCGCGCTCCATCTCCTCGAAGAGACCTTCACGGATGGCCTCGAGGTAGGTGATCTCAGCCATCGTGCGTCCCCCAGCTCGCCACCCGCTCGTTGCGATCCACAGCCGAGCGCACTCCCTCACGGTACCAGAGCACGGGCGCGGCGGGCGGGTCGGCAAAGACGCCGAGCAGGCAGTCTCGGGGCTCGGGAAACGGCGACCGCTCGGCCTCGTCGGTGGCCGCGTCGACCTCGGCGCGAACCCGCTCATCCACTGCGGCCAGCTCGCCGGCCGGGAAGCCGAACTGCCCGGTGAGCACGCCCACGTAGCGGTCCACCGGGTCGTTCTCCGTGCTCCAGCGGTCGATCTCCCCCGGGGGGACGTAGGACTGGTTGTCGTGCTCGGCGTGCCCCTTCCGGCGATAGGTCATGAGCTCGATGAGCGTAACGCCTTCACCCCGCCGGGCCCGGTCCACGGCGGCCTTCGTCACCTCGTAGGTGGCGAGCACGTCGTTGCCGTCCGCCCGCACGCCCGGCACGCCGTATCCGGGCCCCTTGTCGGCAAAGCGGGCGGCGGCGGTCTGCCTGCTCGTTGGCGTGGAGTAGGCGTAGCCATTGTTCTCGACCACGACCACGAGGGGGCACCGCTGCACTGCCGCGAAGTTGATGCCCTCGTGAAAGGCCCCGGTCGAGGTGGCGCCGTCGCCGACGTAGACGAGGCCGACCCGATCTTCGCCGCGCAGCTTGAAGGAAAGCGTCACACCGGCCATGACGGGCACCATGTCGCCCAGGTGCGAGATCTGGCCGATGAACCCGCGCACCGTGTCGCCGAAGTGGATGTTGAGCTCCCGGCCGCGTGTGGGCGAATCGCCCCGGGCCATGTACTGCCGCAGGATCTCGACCGGCGTGGCGCGCTGCACCAGCATCGAGCCCAGGTTCCGGATGAGCGGCGAGAGGATGTCGCCCTTCGAGCGATCGAGCGCGAAGGCCGACCCGACGGCATCCGCCTCCTGGCCGAGCGAACGGAAGAGTCCCCCGACCACCTTGGTCTGCCGATAGAGGTTGACCAGCCGCTCTTCCAGCGTCCGGGTGAGCCGCATGTAGTAGTACAGCTCGAGCAGCTGATCGCGGGTGAGGCCGGCAGGCGGGGCTTGCAGGGAGGCGGGCACGCGCAGGATCCCGATCAGCGAGAGGGAGGGTCGGAGC
>Ga0310810_10010936_pt1 | contig 10592 bp, 6 predicted proteins | sample NCmetagenome_FD_207641 | JGI IMG/M metagenome (GOLD analysis project Ga0310810, IMG submission 207641) | Soil microbial communities from experimental microcosm in Duke University, North Carolina, United States - NC | ecosystem: Engineered > Artificial ecosystem > Soil microcosm > Unclassified ... | reverse complement strand
CGACAACGCAGTCGACGAGGCGATGAACGGCTACGCCTCGAACATCTCGGTGACGCTCCATGCCGACGGGTCGTCGATCACGATCGAAGACGACGGCCGGGGCATACCGATCGACAAGCATCCGTCGACGAAAAAGAGCGCGCTCGAAGTGATCTTCACGGTTCTGCACGCCGGGGGCAAATTCGAGCACGGCAGCTACAAGACGGCCGGCGGTCTTCATGGCGTCGGCGCGAGCGTCGTCAACGCCTTGTCCAAAGAACTGGTCGCGACGGTCAAACGCGACGGCGCATCGTGGGAAATGCGCTTCAGGCAGGGCAAGCCCGTCACCGCGCTCAAAAGACTCGGTCCGGCGCGCGGCACGGGAACGATCATTTACTTCCATCCTGATGCGGCGATCTTTCCGAAGATCGAATTCGATCCGGCTGTCATCAAAGAGCGGCTCGAGATCGCCAGTTACCTTCACAAGGGACTGAAGGTCACATTCACCGACGAGAGCTCGAAGGAGAAATCGGTCTTCGAGCACGACGAAGGCGTCGTCGACTACCTGAAGCGGATCGTGGCAGACCGCGGCTCGAAGCCGGTGCACGATGTGCCGTTCACCTTGAGCAAGGACGACGGCCTGCGCGTCGACCTCGTGCTGCAGTGGACGGAAGCGACCGACGAGCACGTGCGGTCGTACGTGAACGGCATTCCGACCGGGTCGGGCGGCACGCACGAGACCGGTCTGCGGGCCGGTCTCGCCAAGGCGGTGCGCAATTTCATCGAGACGCACAACCTGTCGCCGAAGGGCGTGACGATCGTCGCCGAAGACATCCGCGAAGGGTTGACGGGCGTTCTGAGCCTCTTCGTTCAGGAACCGCAGTTTCAAGGCCAGACCAAAGACCGCCTGAACAATCCGGAGCTCGTCTCGGCCGTGGACGCCGTCGTTCGCCCGGCGCTCGAGCACTGGCTGAATCACAACATCAGCGTCGCCGAAGCAATCGTCGCCCGCATCATTCTCTCGGCGCGAGCGCGCGAAGCCAGCCGCGCCGCGCAAGCCGAGGTCTCGCGCAAAAGCGCGACGTCCAGCCGGCTCAATCTGCCGGGCAAGTTGAGCGACTGCACGAACCCGACAAGCGACGGGAGCGAGCTCTTCGTCGTCGAAGGCGATTCCGCCGGCGGGTCGGCCAAGCAGGGGCGGGATCGCGCGCGGCAGGCGATCCTGCCGCTCCGCGGGAAGGTGTTGAACACCGAAAGCGCGTCGTTGAGCAAGGTGCTGGAGAACAAGGAGCTCTCGGACCTCGTCACCGCGCTCGGCTGCGGGCTCGGGAAGAACTTCGAACTGAGCAAGCTTCGGTACGGGAAGGTAATCATTCTCGCGGATGCCGATTCGGACGGCAATCACATCGCCACGCTGCTCTTGACGTTCATCTATCGCCATCTGCCGCAGCTCATGTCCAACGGCAAGATCTTTCTCGCGCAACCGCCGCTCTATCGCATCGACATCGGCAAGGACACGTTCTGGGCCCTCGACGATGCGCACAAAGCGGCGATTCTGAAGCAGCACACGAAAAACGGACGCGGGACCCCGGAAATCACGCGGTTCAAGGGTCTTGGCGAGATGATGCCGAAGGTGCTGTGGGAGACGACGCTGAACCCGCGGACGCGGCGGCTGCTGCGCGTTGAGGTCACCGATCAGATCGTCACCGACCGGATCATGAACGAGCTGATGGGAAAGGATGCGTCCGCCAGGTTCCGGTTCATCATGGAACGGGCAGACGAGGCTGAGGAACTTGATGTCTGATCGAAAGTGAGAAGGCAAAAGTTAAAAGGCAAAACACCCTTTTGCCTTCTGCCTTCTTACTTCGTGAGTATCTGGCGAAGGCCGTTCACGAGGCGGCCGATTCCCTCCGCGACCGTCGCTTTCTCCAGCGCGCCGTACGCCACTCGGAAATAGCAGCCATCCGTCAAACCGAACGCCGTTGCAGGAATCACGGCGACCTTATGCTCCCGAATCAGCCGTTCGGCCACGCGCATCGGATCCGCCTTCACGTTCACCCCCAAACAGCAGTAGAAGGCCCCCTCGGCGGGAGGAACCGAGCAGAGCGGTTCGAGCGATCGGAGCTCGGCAAGGACCACGTCGCGCACCTCCGCCAACTCTGCGACGTGCTGGCGGCAGTACGCGGGACCGGCCTCCATGGCGGCCGCTGCGGTCACCTGAGAGATCACGGGCGGACAAATCAGCACCGTGTCCTGGATCTTCGCCATCGCCGCGGCCAGACGTTCGGGATACGACATGTACCCAATGCGCCAACCCGCCATGCCATACGTCTTCGACAATGAATAGAGGGAGATGGTATGTCGCTCAGCGTCGGCGAACGACCCCGGCGACACGTGGCGCACCGATCCGTAGGTGAAGTATTCGTATGCCTCATCGCTGATGTGATAGATGCCGCTGTCGCGGCAAAGCGCATTGACCTCTCGGAGGAGAAGTTCGGGAAAGACAGCGCCGGTCGGATTGTTCGGCGAGATCGTCACGACTGCGCGCGTGCGAGGGGTAATCGCCGCCCGAATGGCGTCGAGATCGAGCTGATAGCGGAAATCGGTGGGGACCGCAACGACCCGGCAGTCGGCCATCCGGATCGCCATCTCATGGTTGAAGTAGAACGGCACCGGAAGGATCACTTCGTCGTCCGGGCCCGTGATGGCGAGGACCGCGTGGACGAACGCCATGTTGCCGCCGGCGGTGACCATGACGCGGCTGCCCCGCCCGACCTCGATACCGTTGTCGCGCCGGAGTTTCTCCTCGATCGCGCCGACGAGCGCCGGCTGCCCGGAAGCCGGCTGATAGTCGTGCGTGCTCGTGTTCGCGAGAGCGCCGGCTGCCGCCTTGAGGGCCGCCGGGGGCGGTCCGTAATGCACGACGCCCTGCCCCAGGGAAATCGTGCCCGGTGTCTGCCGAATGAGATCGCCGATCACGGCGATGATCGGCGCCTGGATCGCGTCCATGCGCGACGCGCAGTTCACGGAGTTGGCCATTGGTCGAATCACAGTGGGATTATAGTTTCGAGGACTCGATGATCCGGATTTTCGTCACCGGCGGCACATTCGATAAGGACTACGATGAGCTCTCCGGCTCGCTGGTCTTCAAGGATACGCATCTGCCCGAAATGCTGCGGCTGGGGCGGAGCCGTGTCGAGGTCTCCATCCGGACTCTGATGATGATCGACAGCCTCGAAATGACCGCGGCGGATCGGTTGCTCATCGTCGAACAGTGCCGGCACGCGGTCGAGTCGCGCATCATCATCACCCACGGCACCGACACGATGATCGAGACGGCCGGGGTCCTCGCCACGGCGCTCGGGCCCGAGTCCCGCAAGACGATCGTGCTGACCGGCGCCATGGTTCCCTATGCCTTCGGCAGCTCCGACGGGCTGTTCAACCTCGGCAGTGCGCTGTCATTCGTCCAGATCCTGCCCCCGGGCGCGTACGTGGCCATGAACGGCCGATACTTCTTGTGGGACCGCGTGCGAAAGAATCGAGAGACGGGTGTGTTTGAAGCGTTCGTGCCGTCGTCTTGACGCAGAGTTCGTGTCCCGGCACCGCGCAACGCTTCTCTTTTCGTTAACGAAACCGAGGCTCCGTGATCGAAATTTCTCGAAACGGCCACTCGCCATCTTTGGCAACACCTAAGCTGAACCGCTCATGAAAATTACTCTGATTGCCGCCACGATGTGGCTCGTCGCCGCCTCCGCCGTGGTTGCCCAACCAGCCACCGGGACCATTGCGGGACGGGTCCTCGATCCGCAGAGCGCTCCCGTGGCCGACGCGATCGTGACGGCGCGCAATCCCGGAACCGGATTGGTCCGGACGGTGACCAGCGACAACGCCGGCCTGTATCGCCTCGCCGCCCTGCCTGTGGCCGTCTACGAAATCAGGATTGAGAAAGACGGGTTCGAAGTCATCACTCAGAAGGGTGTCGAAGTCAACGTCGCCGAGACCCGGGGACTCGACTTCAAACTGGGGATCGCCGCGATCGCCCAGGAGGTCACGGTCACGGGCACGATGCCGCTCATCGACGCCACCAACTCGTCGGTCGGTCAGGTGGTCGATCCGCGCCGCGTTCAGGACCTGCCGATCAACGGCCGCCAGTTCGCGAATCTCGCCGCGACGCTGCCGGGCGTCGGTCTGGCATTTCATTCGGACCCGACAAAAGGCAACAGCTACGCGCCGCTGATCAATGGCGGTGCGGGCCGAAACATCAACTACCAGATCGACGGCGGCGACAACAACGACGACACAGTCGGCGGCCTCCTGCAGCAGTTCCCGCTCGAAGCGATCGAAGAATTCCATTTCGAGACCCAGCGTTTCAAGGCCGAATACGGACGCAGCAACGGCGGCGTGATGAACGTGGTCACAAAAAGCGGGACGAATCGATTCCAGGGGACGCTCTTCGAGCTGTTCCGCGATAAGGCGATGAACGCGTTGACGGAAACCGAGATGCTTTCGGCCCTGGCGGCCGGCACGATTCCCAAGAAGGGCGATTACCGTCGCAACCAGTTCGGCGGCAGCCTTGGCGGGCCGCTCGTGATGAACCGGTTCCATTTCTTTTACGCACTCGAGCGGACCCAGCAGGACACGACGCAAACGGTCAACACGAAGGGCCTCTTCACGGCTCAAGACGGGGTATACCCGACGCCGTATCGGGACAACCTCGAGACCGTAAAGATATCGGGCAACATCAACGCCGCGCAGTACTTCACGGTTCGCTACGGCCGCAATACCAACGGCTTCGTGTTCAACTCGAGTCCGACGACGACGCCCGACAACTGGGGCGACGCCGGAAACCGCTTCAATTCGGCCAACGTCAACCACAACTGGGTGTTCGGCGGTGCAAAGCTGAACGAAATCGTATTTCAGTACTCGAACTTCGGCGACGCCATTACCGCGCGGACGAAGGCATTCAACCAGTCGTTTCAGAACGGGGTGACGACGGGTGGCAGCCTCGCCGCGCCGCAAAGAACCGAACAGGTCAAGTATCAGTTTCGCGACGACGTCTCATGGGTCGCCACGGGACACGGCGGCCTCGGACACGCCTTCAAGGCCGGCGTGAATTTCATCAACGAGCCGCGGTTGTTCATCGATGGCGCGAGCGGCAAGGACATCGTCGCATACGGGATGCAGAATACGCTGTCGGCGCCGGTGCTCTCCGTCATGCAGATCGGCGGCGAAGCCTCCGCCAACATCCCGACGAAGCAGTATGGGTTGTACGTGCAGGACGACTGGCGCGTGAGCGGACGGCTCACCGTAAACGCCGGAGTCCGCTACGATCTCGTGACCGGCCTCAACTTCGACCAGTCGAAAAACCCGAACTTCGTGAAAGTGCAGGCTGCCGCGAGGGCCGGACTACTCGGCGGCATCGTGGGACTTGAAAACTTCGGTCTTGATCCGCAGTCGGATCGCAACAACATACAGCCCCGCGTCGGCGGCACGTACGACGTGACCGGCACTGCCAGGGACATCATCCGCGCGGGATGGGGCGTCTACACTGATTTCGGATATACGAACTCGAATGTGCTGCAGGCCGCGCTCGACGCGAGCGGCAACCGGTTCGGAACCGTGTTCCTGGCTACCAGTACGACAGGCCTGAAGAACCCGGACGGGTCGTTCTACCAGGTTGGTCAATCGCTCGACAACCTGAAGGGCCAGAACCAAGTCGGGGACGGTCCTGCATTGGTGGGAATATTTGTCGATCCGCGGCTCCAGCAGCCTTATCAGCTTCAGACAAATATCGGGTGGTCCCACGAGCTGACACCGAGCACCGTGATCAGCGTCGATTACGTCAATTCGCTCGGTCGCGATCTGAATTACAAGCCCCGTCTCAATCAGTTCATTCCGAACACGAAGACGCCTCGGATATCGACCTTGCTCTCCGGCCCCTTGAGCCCGAACGGCTCGTCGGCTCGTCCGGCACTCAGCCGCGGCCGGAGCGAATACAACGGACTGATTTTCAGCGGCCGGCGGCGCTTCGCAAACGGGTTTGATTTTTCTGCCTCGTACATGCTCTCCAAAGCCGTCAGCACCATCGGCAACGCCTCCGACGAGCTCAACACAGCGAACGTTCAGGATGCGAATAACCCGTTTGACAACCCCGTACAACTCGGGCCGAACGTGACGACTGACGCGCGTCATCGCATCAATCTCAGCGCGGTCGTGCACCTTCCGTACGGCGTTCAGGTTGCGCCGTTCCTGTTGTATCGCTCCGCCCTGCCGATCTTTCTTGTCGACGGCCGCGACCTGAACGGTGACGGGGATCGTGTCGACATTCCCGCAGACGCGTATGCGGTCGCGAGCACCGACCCGGTCACCGGTAAATCGACGGTCAAGATTATCGGGCCTTGCGAGACGGTCAACTGCGGACGCGGATGGGGACAGTCCCAGATGAACCTGCGCGTATCGAAGACATTCACGGTCGGCCACGCCAAGGTCGAAGCGATCGGCGAAGTCTTCAACCTCTTCAACGCCATCAATCCGAGCAACATCGTCGCCGGCGTCTCGGCGAACCGGACCGTCTACACAACAAACGGAGTTCTACAGACGACGCTTCTGCAACCCACCAGCTTCTCGGGCGACAGCCAGCGCCCTGAACAACGCGTCGGTCAGATCGGCCTGCGATTCTCGTTCTAGGCGCGTCCGCGGCTTTGCTTCTGGCGGGTGATAATCTTGTCGGGTGAGCCTCGCAACCGCGACCGTCGAGCGTCGCGCCGTCGTTTCTGTCGCGCGCCGGCCCGGAATTCCCTGGTACTTATGGTGCGCCGCGCTCGCCGTCACCGCCGCATATGTCGGCGGCTACTGGGACATCGCCTGGCACCGATCGATTGGACGCGATACGTTCTGGTCGCCGCCACACATGGCGATCTACGCGTGTGGGGTGCTCGCCGGTCTCTCCTCCGGCTATCTGATCCTGACGACGACGTTCCGGCAAAATGCGCCGCTGCGCGATGTGAGCGTCCGCATCTGGGGCCTCGCTGGACCGCTTGGGGCATTCATCTCGGCGTGGGGTGGCGTGGCGATGCTCGCCTCCGCGCCGTTCGACGACTGGTGGCATAACGCGTACGGGCTCGACGTAAAGATCATCAGCCCTCCGCACATGGTGCTCGCCGCGGGCTTCTTCGGGATCGAGTTCGGCACGGTGCTCCTCTTGCTGGCGTTCATGAACCGGTCGGATCCTGTCCTGCAGCGCCCGCTTCAGAGGCTGTTCTTATACGTCGGCGGTACGGTCGTCTGCGAATCGCTGCTCCTCAAAATGGAGTACATCAGCCGCTCCGAGATGCATACGGCGCTGTTCTATATCGTGGTGATGCTCGGCACGCCCGGGGTCCTGGTGGGGATTGCGGTGGCGTCGCGTCAACGCTGGGCGTGCACAAGTATGGCGGCTGTGTACACGGCGTTCGGGCTGGCGTTTCTCTGGATCCTGCCTCTTGTTCCTGCCGAGCCGAAGCTCGGGCCGGTCTACCGGCAAGTCACCCACCTGATCCCGTGGGAATTCCCGCTGCTCATCATGATCCCTGCGTTCGCGATCGATCTGATTCTTCGCCGCTCGAGCTCGTGGCGCCCAATCGTCGGAGCGGTGGTGAACGGATCCGTCTTTCTGATCACCTTCATCGCGGTGCAATGGCCGTTCGCGAACTTCCTGATGACTCCGCTCGCGCGAAACAGGTTCTTTGGAACGGCGTACATGGACTACAGCACGCCGCCGCAATCGGTCTATGCCCGTTACGAGTTCCTGCACAACGAATCAACGCAGCAATTCTGGCAGCGGATGGTGGTCGCGGCGCTCGTCTCGTTTCTGACGATGTGGGTGGCCCTTCACGCCGGCCGGGCGATGCAGAAGGTCAGACGGTGAAGCCGCGGCGGTCCCGGGCGATCGTTCTGTTTGTCGCCGCGATAATTATTCCGCGCGCCACTTCGGCGCACGTCGGAAGCCCGGACGTGTTCCTCGACGGCCAGGCGGGAGCGTATCGCCTGTTCGTGACGGTGAGACCGCCACACGCGGTGCCAGGCGTCGCCGAGGTCGAAGTGCTGAGCGCGTCCGACGACGTGACCGAGGTGCGGATCGTGCCGCTGCCCCTCACGGGCCCGGGAACGAAGTTCGCGCCGGTGGCCGACGTCGCGGCGAGATCGCCCAGCGATTCGAAGCTGTTCACGGGGCACCTCTGGATGATGACCGCCGGCGCCTGGCAGGTGCGTGTAGTCGTCACCGGTACTCGCGGTCAGGGGACTCTCTCGGTGCCTGTCCCGACGCTGCCACAGGCGACGTTGGGCATGACGCGGGCGCTCCGCGCTCTGCTCGTCGGCTTCATGCTCGCGCTCGGCACCGGTTTTATCGCCATCGTGTCGGCGATCGCGCGCGAAGCGTGGCTGGCGGAAGGCGAAGCACCCGGTCCCGTCGAACGCCGCCGCGGCCGCGTCGCCGGCCTTGTCACCACCGGGGTTGTCGTCGCCGTCGTCTTCTTCGGCAACTCGTGGTGGACGGCGGAAGCGTCGAGTTACTCGCGGTATGTCTACAAGCCGCTGCAAGCGACGCCGACCCTGACGACGTCCGCCCGGGGCGCATGGTTGCGGCTCGATCTTCGTGATCCGGGTTGGATTGCGAGTCGCTTCCTGGACGACTTCATTCCCGATCACGGTCACCTGATGCATCTGTTCATCGTGTCGCCTTCGCTCGACCATCTGTGGCATTTGCATCCCGACGAGGCTGCGCCGGGGCCGGAGATCGGTTTACCGCTCGGGGTCCGACGGCGCACCGAGACGTTCGAAGGGCCGTTGCCCGATCTGCCGGAAGGCCAGTACGAGCTGTTCGGTGATCTTGTGCACCGCACCGGCGTGTCGGAGACAGTCACGGGACGGCTCGACACGCCGGCGATCCGGGGCGCCGCCCTGACAGGCGATGACAGTGAATGGAGTGGCGCAACCTCGTCGACCGGTGACGTCAGCCCGACGTCCGACGGGGGACGCATCGTCTGGGTGCGCGATGGTCAACCTCTCGGAACGAAACGGCTGATGATGTTCACGTTCAGGGTGGAGGATGCCGCCGGCCGGCCGGCCGACGATCTCGAGCTCTATATGGGGATGCCCGGGCACGCCATTTTTGTGCGGCGCGATCGACGTGTGTTCGCGCACGTGCATCCGTCCGGGTCGGCGCCGATGGCGGCCATGGAGATCGCGATGCCGTCGAGCCAGCTCCACGCGCATCCGGGCGCCACGCTGCCCGCGACGGTCTCGTTTCCCTACGGATTTCCCGAGGCGGGCGACTACCGGATCTTTGTGCAGGTGCGGCGCAGCGGACGCGTCGTCACGGGAGCGTTCGACGCGCACGTCGACTGACAAATTGTCGAACGTTCCGACCCCGTCGTACGACATGTCCGGCTTCCTGACCGCCGTAGCCTTGGCGAAGGGAGCAGCCGGACCGTGATCTGGCGGAAGTGGATGCTGGTCGCGAGCGGCGCGCTGATCATCACGGCGTGCGCTTCGGCCCCTCGTCGTCCGGTTGCCGCCGTTGCTGCCGCGCCTGGCAGCGATTTGCCGCCGGGACAAGGAAGGACGATCCTTCAGACTTCCTGCACGGTCTGTCACGAGCTCAGAGAAGTGACGAAGTTCCGCGGTTATTACAACAAGCAGCAATGGCAGGACATCGTCGGCACGATGGTCGCGTACGGCGCGACTATCCAGAAGGAGGACGCGGACGTACTCGTCGAGTACCTGACGCAGTCTTTCGGACGCAAGTAGGGCGGCCGATACGGCACGCAACTAACAGCCTTCAGACGACGGTCAACGCAGAGCTCGCAGAACTCGCAGAGTATTTTCCAACCGGAAGAAAAACTCTGCGTGCTCACCACCTTCTAACGCATCGTCACCGTGATGTTGCGCTTCGGAGAGGAGCCGACTTTGATCCGCGTCACGAATTTCCGCGACGGCACGTCGACCACCGCCACCGAATCATTGTTCTCGGTCGCGATGTAGACGCGCTTGCTGTCCGGTGTGAACGTGATCCAGTCGGGATCGACGCCGCCGAGAAGCTGCACGTCCGGAAGCGAATACGCATAGACGCGGTTGTTTGGCCGGCTCGCCACCCACAGGGTGCGGCCGTCCGGCGCGACTCCAAGACCGTGGGAGGGCGCCCCGGCGAACGGTCCCTTGTCGATCTTGTCCGCTGGAACATCATTCGGCAGCTCGACGCGGCCGACCTCTTTCCGCTGCGCGAAGTCGACGATGACGAACCCGTGGAAATCAGAGAGCTGCACGAAGACGCGCTTGGTCGAGCCGTCCGCATTGGCCTCGAATGCGATGGGCCGGACGCCCGCATCAAGTACTGTCCAGACCGGCTCCTCGGTGGCTTGATCGATGACGGTCATGAGCTTACCCGCAACCGATCCGGCGACCACGTACTTGCCGTCGGGGGTGACATAAATGTTGTGGATGCCGCCCTTGGTCGGGATGCTCTTCACGCGCTCGAGCGAGCCGGTGTCGATCACGTCCACGGCGCCGGGCGCGGTGATGATTCCGACATACACGCGGCGGCCGTCTTTGCTGATGGTGATGTTGTTGGGACG
>Ga0310810_10010934_pt1 | contig 10593 bp, 7 predicted proteins | sample NCmetagenome_FD_207641 | JGI IMG/M metagenome (GOLD analysis project Ga0310810, IMG submission 207641) | Soil microbial communities from experimental microcosm in Duke University, North Carolina, United States - NC | ecosystem: Engineered > Artificial ecosystem > Soil microcosm > Unclassified ... | reverse complement strand
GGCCCGCTGCCATTCGGCCACACCAGCCATCAGATCGGGCTCGACGTCGATATCTGGTTCATGCCGAAGCCGGACCGCACGCTCACGCGCGATGAGCGCGAAAGCATCTCGGCGACCAACCTGGTCGCCGATGATTGGAAGCACATCAATCCGAAGACCTGGACGCCCGCGCATATCGCCTTCATCCGCACCGCGGCCGAGCAGCCGGAGGTGGAACGTGTCCTGGTCAATGCCGCGATCAAAAAAGAGCTGTGCCGCGCCGAAGCCAAAGAGCCGCATGCCTGGATGGCAAAGGTACGGCCCTGGTACGGGCACCATGACCACATCCACGTTCGGCTCAAATGCCCCGCGGATTCGCCGAACTGCCGCAAACAACCGCCGGTGCCGGGTGGGGACGGCTGCGCCGACAAGGACCTTGCCTATTGGTTCTCGGACAAGGTGTTGCATCCCAAGCCGAAGATCGGGCCGCCGCCGCGGCCGCTGCGAATGGCCGACCTGCCGCCCGCATGCATGGCGGTGCTGGCGGCTCCCGCCAACCCCAAAGCGGCAACGCCCTAGTCAACGCTTTTTCCCGCCGATTGGCCTGACGGTTAAGGCCTCAGGAAATCGCTGCTTTAGCGGGAAGCCGGCGTTTGCCGAGGGACTGGCACAGACGCGCGTTTCGTGTGAACCTGATGTAACTTTACACCCGCCCCTGTGAGCGTGTGTAATGTGCGTCTGAGGGCGACAAATAAAGAAATAAACCAGGGAGGAAGAAGCATGAGGAGGACACGTCAATCCATCACTCGACGCAGTTTCCTGAAGGAAACGGCGGCCGCAGCGAGTGCCGCGCCGTTATTGTCGGCACCATTCGTTTCGAGCGCTTGGGCGCAATCCAAGACGATGACGATTGTGCAATGGAGTCACTTCGTTCCGGAATACGATAAGTGGTTCGATAACTTCGCCAAGGATTGGGGATCGAAGAACAAGATCAACGTGACGGTCGATCACATCCCGGTGGCGAACGTTGCCGCGCGGGCCGCGGCAGAGGCGTCGGCTCAATCGGGCCACGACCTGTTCGGTTGGAACGGATCGGGTGGCGCGCATCTTTACAAGAAATTCCTCGTCAACCTGACCGACCTCGTCGAGTCGACACAGAAGAAGTACGGCAAGGTCAGCACGATCGGCCGGCAGATCGGCTACAACCAGGAAGACAAGAGCTGGACCGCGTTCCCCGACTTCTACATCAACTTCCCGTCAATGTACCGCAAGAGCATGTGGGACGAGATCGGGGTGAAGCCGGATACCTGGGACAACATCCGCACCGGCGGCGCCAAGCTGAAAGCCAAAGGCCATCCGGTCGGCATCTCGCTCGGTCACAGCAACGATCCGAACACAACATGGCGTGGCGTGTTGTGGAGCTACGGCGGCGCCGTGCAGGATGAGGCCGGCAAAAAAGTCGTGCTCAACAGCAAAGAAACCATTGAAGCGGTCAAGTTTGTCGCCGCGCTCTACAAAGAGGCGATGACGTCCGAAGTGCTGTCGTGGGACGATTCCAGCAACAACCGCTATCTGGTGTCTGGCGTCGGTTCTCTCATCAGCAACCCGATCTCGGCCTATCGGACCTTCCAGAAATCAAACAAAGCGGGCGCGGACGACACGTTTGTCATGGAGCCGGGAAAGGGCCCGGTGCGCCAGATCATGGGCGGTGCCATTGAGTACTATGGCATCTGGAAGTTCGCCAAGAACAAGGAAGGCGCGATCGAATTCCTGAAATACTACGCTGAGCATTGGCCCGAGGCATTCAAGGCGAGCGAGGGTTATAACAATCCGTGCTTCGCCAACCTGGTGCCGAAACCGATGCCGATCCTCTCGAACGATCCGACATCGACTCCGCATGACAAGCTGGCGATCCTTCAGGACTCCGAAAAATGGTCCGCGGCTCCCGGCTATCCTGGCCCAGCCTGGCCGGCGATCGACGAAGTCTATAACGACTTCGTCATTCCCGACATGATGGCGAACGCCGCGACCGGCAAGATGTCGGCCGAGGATTCAGTCAAGCAGGCTACGCAACAGTGCGAAGCGATCTTCAAGAAGTGGCACGACAGGGCCTGATTAAAAGATCCGGACCGCGCGCGAGCGCGGTCCGGACCTAACGGCAACAAGTCTCTTTTAAGCAATCACGCGCCGCACGTGGGGTGACGGGACGTGACGGCGTTACGTTGAATTGGGAGGTTCAATGTCTGCGGTAGTAGCAAGGGACATCGTCAAAAAATTCGGCGAGGTTCCCGCCGTCAACGGCATTTCGCTCACGGTGCCGGACGGCGAATTCATGGTGCTGCTCGGCCCGTCCGGCTGCGGCAAGACGACGTTCCTGCGCATCATCTGCGGACTTGAACAGCAGACCAGCGGCGACCTTTTGATCGGCGGCAAGCTCGTCAACGAGATGCCGCCCCGCGCCCGCGGCGTAGCGATGATGTTCCAGAGCTACGGCCTCTACCCGCATTACACGGTACGCAATAACATCGCCTTCCCGCTGAAAACGCAGCGCATGCCGCGCGAAAAAATCGAAAAGCAGGTGGAGTGGGCCTCGCAATTGCTCGGCATCAGCCACCTGCTCGACCGGCGGCCGCGTCAGCTGTCCGGCGGCGAACGCCAACGCGTTGCGCTGGCGCGCGCACTGGTGCGTGAACCGACCGCCCTCTTGCTCGACGAGCCGCTATCCAATCTCGACGCCAAATTGCGCACCTCGGCGCGGCAAGAGATCAAAAACTTTCAGATGCGAGTCGGTCTCACCACCATTTACGTGACCCACGATCAGGTCGAGGCGATGGGCATGGGCGACCGTATCGCCGTGATCGACCACGGAAAGATCCGGCAGGTGGGGACGCCGACGGAAATCTATAACGATCCCGCCGACCTCTTTGTCGCGACCTTCGTCGGCGCGCCGCCGATGAATATCGTCACCCACAATGGCGGCGGGTATCTTGGATTCCGGCCGGAGAATTTCCTGCCCAAGGATATGATAGAGGACGGCGCCGCGACCGAGTTTTCGTTCAGGGTCGACCGCTCGGAATATCTCGGCTCCGAACGCATCGTTTACGGCGTGATGGAGGGCTTCGAGTCGAAGCAGCCGATCACGGCGAAATTGCCGCCGGCCCACGTGCGCGAAGGAAGCATTCGTCCCGGCGAGTGGCATCCGTTCGCCGTGAAGAACAGCGCGCTGCGCCGTTTCGACAATAGCGGCAATCGGGCCACGCACTAAGGAGCCTTTCCGATGGCCGTCATCGCCGAACCTATCACCAAGCCGGTTTCGCGCTTTCACTTCTTCCTCGACCGGCGCGAAGTGCTGGAGCTGTTCCTGGTTGCGCCGGCGATCATCTACGTGCTGCTGCTGGTCGGATTGCCGCTGCTGCTCGCGGTCTATTATTCGCTCAGCGCCTACACGGTCTATGACCCGACCTGGAAGTTTGTCGGGCTCGCGAACTTCAGGGACATCATACAAAACCCAACCTTCATCCAGACTCTGGTCAACACCTTCATCTTTACGTTCGGCTCACAGTTGCTCGGACTCGTGCTCGGGAAGTTCGGCGCCTTCTTGCTGCTGCGCCCATTCCCCGGCCGCAAGATCGTAAGAGCGCTGATCGTTCTGCCCTTCGTCATACCGGTGGCGCTCGCCACCATTGCCTGGCGCTGGCTGTTTGACTCGCTCTACAGCGTATTCAATTGGACACTGATCGCGCTTGGCATCCTCGATCGTGCCGACGTGCCGAACTGGCTTGGCACCCCGTGGCTGGCGATGCTGTGCGTCGTTATCATCAACGCCTGGCGTTTCTTCCCGTTCGCGATCGTGATCTTTTTGGCCGGCATCACCGCGGTGCCGCAGGACGTGGTCGACGCGGCTACCGTCGATGGCGCTGGGTTCTGGCGCCGCAACTACCAGATCATCCTACCAATGATCCTGCCGATCATGGCGATCGGCCTGATCTTCGGCATCGTGTTCACTTTCACCGACCTCTCCATTGTCTTCCTGCTGACGCAGGGTGGTCCGGTCGGCGCGACCTCGGTGCTCGCCTTTGCCGGCTTTAAGACCGGCATCGAGTCCGGCGACGTGTCACATGGCGCCGCGATCTCGCTGTTCATGCTGCCGGTGCTGTTGATCGTCACTGTCTTGATGCTGCGCTTCATCCGTCGCCGGGAGATCTGAGATGCCGCGTACGCTCAGCAAGGTCCTCGGCGAGCTCGCGTTTTATTTGGCGGTCGCATTCTTCGTCATCCTCGCCGCGTTCCCGTTCTATTGGATGCTGATCACCGCATTCAAGCCGAACAGCGACCTCTACAACGTCACCAACATTCCGTTCTGGTTCAACGAATGGCCGACGCTCGAGCACGTCAAATATCTGTTCGAGGAAACACTGTTCGCGACCTGGCTGTGGAACTCGTTGCTGATCGGCGTCTGCGTCGTCGCGATCACCGTAGTGACAGCAATCCCGGCCGGTTACGCACTGGCGCGCATGCAAAGCCGCAAGGGCGAGGCGCTCGGCATCGCCATCTTCCTGACCTACCTGGTGCCGCCAACGTTGCTGTTCCTGCCGCTGTCGCGGATCATTGCTGAGCTCGGCCTGCAAAACTCGCTGTGGGCGCTGGTGCTGGTCTACCCGACCTTCACCATCCCGTTCTGCTCGTGGCTGCTGATGGGATTCTTCAAGGCGCTACCGGTCGAGATCGAGGAAGCGGCGATCGTCGACGGCTGCAGCCTGTTCGGCGCCTTCATCAAGATGGCGATCCCGCTGTCGGTGCCGGCGATCCTCACGGTGGTGATCTTCACATTCACCCTGACGTTGCAGGAGTTCGTTTACGCGCTGACGTTCGTGTCGTCGTCGGACCAGAAAACGATCACGCTCGGCGTCACGACCGACCTGGTCCGCGGCGACGTGTTCTATTGGGGCGAGCTCATGGCCGGCGCGTTGATCGCCGCCGTCCCGGTGGCGATCGCGTATAATTTCTTTCTCGACCGCTTCATCGCCGGCATCACCGGCGGCGCGGTGAAGTAACTCGCGGACAAGCGCTGTGATTGCCGCTCGTTCCCGCGTAAGCGGGAACCCAGCTCTTTGCATCGAGTCCGTAAAGCGCTGGGTCCCCGCTTTCGCGGGGACAAGCGGATTTGTATAACGACCCGATGGACAAGCTGGGGATTCTCCGCGCGCTCGAAAAGAAAGTGCTCTGGCTTTCGAGCTGGATGATCCACAACGCTAATCATCTACGCGACAACACCGACGGGCTGAAAGTCGGCGGCCATCAGGCCTCGTCCGCCTCGATCGCCGGCATCATGACGGCGCTCTATTTCGACGTGCTCAAGAGCGAGGACCGCGTCGCGGTGAAGCCGCACGGCGCGCCGATCTTCCATGCCATCCAATATCTGCTTGGCAAGCAGACGCGCGAGCCGATGGAGAACTTCCGCGGCTTCAAGGGCGTGCAGAGCTACCCCTCGCGCACCAAGGACCACGCTGACGTCGATTTCTCGACCGGCTCGGTCGGCCTTGGCGTTGCGCAAACCTTGTTCGGCTCGTTGGTGCAGGACTATGTGCGTGCCCACGGCTGGGGCCTCGAACGGCGCGAAGGGCGGATGATCGCGATTGTCGGCGACGCCGAGCTCGACGAAGGCAATATCTTCGAAGCGCTGCTCGAAGGCTGGAAGCAGGGCCTGCGCAATTGCTGGTGGATCGTCGACTACAATCGGCAGAGCCTCGACGCGGTGGTGCGCGAGGGCCTGTGGGCGCGCTACGAGCAGCTGTTCAAGAATTTCGGCTGGGACGTCGTCATTGTGAAGTACGGCTCGCTGCAACAAGCGGCCTTCAAGGAGCCGGGCGGCGACAAATTGCGCGAATGGATCGACCGTTGCCCGAACCCGCTCTACTCGGCGCTGGTATTTGCCGGCGGCGCGGCGTGGCGCAAGCGACTCAATGATGAGCTCGGCGATCAGGGCGACGTGTCACGGCTGATCGAGAAGCGCTCCGACGCGGAGCTGGTGGCGCTGATGAACAACCTCGGCGGCCATGATCTGCCGGCGTTGCTCGATGCGTTTCATTCGGTCAAAGGCGACAAGCCGACCTGCTTCATTTGCTACACCATCAAGGGCTTCGGCCTGCCGTTCGCGGGGCACAAGGACAACCATTCGGGCCTGATGACACCCGCGCAGATGGAAGTCTTCCGCAAGGCAAACAACGTGCGCGAAGGCCACGAATGGGACAAGTTCGAGGGCCTGCCGATCGACGCGGCCACGCTCGAGGATTTCCTCGCGAAGGCGCCGCGCTATCAGGGCGGCGAACGGCAGCTTAAGGCTGCGCGCATTCCGGTGCCGGACGAATTAGCGGTTTCAATCCAGCCGACGATGTCCACCCAAACCGGCTTTGGCGCGATTCTCAACGAGGTCGGCCGCGTTGACAGCGAATTCGCCAGACGCCTCGTGACGACATCACCTGATGTGACCGTCTCGACCAATCTCGGGCCATGGGTGAACCGGCGCGGCCTGTTCGCGCGCGAAACGGTCGCCGACACTTTCAAGAGTGAGAGCATTCCCTCGACCTTCAACTGGGAGTTCTCGCCGCGCGGCCAGCACATCGAGCTCGGCATCGCAGAAGCCAATCTTTTCATTTTGCTCTCGGCACTCGGGCTTTCCCATGTCATCAACGGCGAGCGCTTGCTGCCGGTGGGCACGCTGTACGATCCTTTCATCGCCCGCGGTCTCGATCAGCTCAACTACGCCTGTTACCAGGATGCGCGCTTCATGGTGGTGGCGACGCCGTCCGGCATCACGCTCGCGCCGGAAGGCGGAGCGCATCAGTCGATCTCGGAGCCGCTGATCGGGCTGGCACAGGACGGCCTCGCCTCGTTCGAGCCGGCCTTCGTTGACGAGCTTGCCGGCATCATGGGGTGGTCGTTCGCCTATATGCAGAAGGACGGCGGCGAAGTCTCGGAACGCAATTGGCTGCGCGACGAGACCGGCGGCTCGGTCTATCTGCGGCTCTCGACCCGGCCGATCGAGCAGCTCAAGCGGGAAATGACGGCGGAGTTGCGCCAGCAGATCGTCGACGGCGCCTATTGGCTGCGCAAGCCGGGGCCGAACGCACAGGTGATCGTTGCCTATACCGGCGCGGTGGCGCCGGAGGCGATCGAAGCCGTGGGACTGATGGCCGAGGATCGCCGCGATATCGGCCTGCTCGCCGTCACCTCAGCCGACCGGCTCAACGCCGGCTGGACCGCCGCGCAGCGCGCGCGCGAGCGCGGCCTTGTTCATGCGCGTTCGCACATCGAGCGGCTGCTCGCCGACGTGCCTGCTCATTGCGGCATCGTCACCGTGCTCGACGGCCACCCGGCCACATTGGCGTGGCTCGGCGCGGTGAACGGCCACCGCACCCGCGCGCTCGGCGTCGAGCATTTCGGCCAGACCGGCTCTCTCGCCGATCTCTACCGGCACTACGGGATCGATGCGAATTCCATCGTGGCGGCCGCGCAAGCAATCGCGCCCGGCCGCCCGATCCGGCATCTCAAGGCGCTGCCTTAAGGATCACATCAGCAGCGCGCCGCCGATCAGCATTGCCGGGATCGCCGCGATGACGAACCAGATGACGATCATGCACAGGATTGCGACGACGGTGTAGACGATCGCCTTGTCGGCGGGCGGGCGCATCAGCGCCGCGATGCCGGTGTGCAGCAGGTAGACGCTGTAGAGGCCGAGGATTGCCAGCACGCCGAGGATCGGAATGAGGTGAAACACCCCAACAACCCAGGCGGCGGTCGGCGCATAGCATGCGACGCGCATCGCGTTCGCGAAGTTACGTTGCGCGCCGAAAGTCTGGGCGAGGAAGTCGATCACCAACGCCGCGACGTAGACGCCGACGAAGGTCAGCAGGTAGCTGACAATCGCATGGATGAGGCCGGCGAGAATGCCGACGCGGAAACCGTGAATGCCGATCAGCGTCGTGCCGATGAAGGTGCAGACCGGCGGGATTGCCGCGACGATCGCCACATAATTCTTGAACAGCCAACCGGCGTCGCCCGGCTCACGCTCGATCTTGGGCCATTCGCCCCTCGGATCGAGCAAAATGTTCTTCACCCGCGTGACGATATCCATATTTCCCCTCCTGTCCCCTGTGAAAACGAGTCCTCCTAACGAGCTTCGGCATCCTCCAGAATCATCGCGGCGCCCTTCTCGGCGATCATAATGGTGGGCGAATTGGTATTGCCAGAGGTGATCGAGGGCATCACCGAAGCATCAACAACCCGTAGGCCATCGAGCCCGATGACGCGCAAACGGGCGTCGACCACCGCGTTTACGTCCTCGTTACGGCCCATTCGTGCGGTGCCAACGGGATGGAAAATCGTGGTACCGATGTCACCGGCCGCTTTGATCAGCCCTTCTTCGTCGTCATCGCGAACCTGCGGACCGGGCAAGTATTCCATCGGATTGTGAGGCTTGAGCGCCAGCTGCGCCGAAATGCTGCGGGTGATGCGGATGGATTCGGCGGCGATCCGTTGGTCTTCGGGCGTCGCAAGATAATTGGGATGAATGGCCGGCTCGGCAGACGGATCGGCCGACTTGAGCTTCAAGGAGCCGCGGCTGGTCGGCCGCAAATTGGCGACGCTCGCGGTGAAGGCCGGAAACGGATGCAGCGGGTCCCCAAACTTGTCGAGAGACAACGGCTGGATGTGAAACTGCAAATTCGGCCGATCCTGCGAAGGATCGGAGCGCGTGAAGGCGCCGAGCTGCGAGGGCGCCATGGTCAGCGGGCCGCGCCGGAACAGCGCGTAGTTCACGCCCATCCAGCCGCGCGCAAAAAGCGAGGCGTACATCTCATTGAGCGTGCGAATGCCGCTCACCTTGTAAATCATCCGCAGCTGCAAATGGTCGTGCAGGTTGGCGCCGACGCCGGGCTTGTCGAGCACGACAGGAATATTGAATTCGGAAAGATGCGCGCCGGGGCCGACACCTGACAGCATGAGAATTTGCGGTGAGCCGATCGCGCCGGCCGCCAGAATGACCTCACCGCGGGCGCGCGCCGTTCTTGCTTGACCATCCTGACTGAAGCGAACACCGGCCGCGCGCTTGCCGTCAAAGATCAGGCCTTCGGCCAGGCATTCGGTTTCGAGCTGCAGGTTCTGTCGATGCAGCACCGGCTTGAGAAAGCCGCGCGCCGCCGACCAACGGCGGCCGCGGCGTTGATTGACGTGGAAGTAGCACGAGCCTTCATTGTCGCCGGTGTTGAAGTCGTTGCATTTCGGAATGCCGTATTGCTCCGCGGCCGCGCGCCACACGTCGATAATGTCCCAGCGCAGCCGCGGCTGCTCAATTCGCCATTCCCCGCCGACCGCGTGGTGCTCGCTCTCGCCGAGAAAATGGTGCTCGTGCTTCTTGAAGTACGGCAGCACGTCCGACCACGACCAGCCCGGCAGCCCGAGTTGGCGCCAGTGATCGTAGTCGCCGGCCTGGCCGCGCATGTAGACCATCGCGTTGATGGCCGACGAGCCGCCGATCACCTTGCCACGCGGATAGCTGAGCGAGCGGCCGTTGAGGCCGGGCTCCGGCTCTGTCTTGAACATCCAGTCCGAGCGCGGATTGCCGATCGCGAACAAATAGCCAACGGGTATATGAAACCAGATCCAGTTGTCATGGCCGCCGGCTTCGAGCAGCAGCACGCGATTGCGCGGATCGGCAGAGAGGCGGTTCGCCAGCACGCACCCGGCGGAGCCCGCGCCGACGATGATGTAATCGAACTCGCCGATGGAATTGTCGCTCATGTGACAATGTTGTCATTTTGCGCGCGCAGCATCAAACGGATACAAAACGTGCAACGCGGAGGAACAAGCATGCGGAAAATTCTGATCGGACTCGTTGCTCTGGTTGCATTGGCGGGCAGTGCACTGGCGCAAGAACGTTTCATCACGGTGGCTTCGACCACGTCGACCGAGCAGTCCGGCCTGTTCGGATATCTGCTGCCAAAATTCACGGAGAGGACCGGCATCAAGGTGCATGTGGTCGCGCTTGGCACGGGGCAGGCGCTCGATCTCGCGCGGCGCGGCGATGCCGATGTGGTGTTCGTGCACGACAAGGCGGCGGAAGAGAAATTCCTGTCCCAAGGTTGGGCGACCAGGCGTTACGACGTGATGTACAACGACTTTATCATCGTTGGCCCGACATCCGATCCGGCGAAGATCGCCGGCAGCAAGGACGTGCTCGAAGCCTTGCGCAAGATCGCGGTGGCCAAGGCGCCGTTCATCTCGCGCGGCGACCGGTCCGGAACGAACGCGGCGGAGCTGCGCTATTGGCGCGCTGCGGCGATCGATATCAACAAGGACAAAGGCGATTGGTATCGCGAGATCGGCCAGGGCATGGGGCCGACGCTCAATATGGCGTCGGCGTCAAATGCTTACACGCTGTCCGACCGCGGCACCTGGCTGTCGTTCAAGAACCGCGGCGATCTCACGATTGTCGTCGAAGGCGACAAAAGGCTGTTCAATCAATACGGAGTGATGCTGGTCAATCCGGCCAAATATCCGCAGGTCAAAGCCGCGGATGGCCAGGCCTTCGTCGACTGGCTGATTTCCAAAGACGGC
>Ga0310810_10010930_pt1 | contig 10595 bp, 9 predicted proteins | sample NCmetagenome_FD_207641 | JGI IMG/M metagenome (GOLD analysis project Ga0310810, IMG submission 207641) | Soil microbial communities from experimental microcosm in Duke University, North Carolina, United States - NC | ecosystem: Engineered > Artificial ecosystem > Soil microcosm > Unclassified ... | reverse complement strand
GACGGAGGCTACATCCCTTCGCCGATCGGACTTGCCAACCTGACACTGCGTCCGCACTTGAACCCCACGATCGCGCAGCCGGCGGAACTGTTCACCTCGATTCCGTCGCTGGAGCCGCGCGGCCCGCGTATCAACCTGCTGACGGGCATGTATCCGCTGGGCGCGCAAGCGACGGTATCCGCGGTCCACTGGGATGCGCGCGTTGCGGTGATCGACACCTCACCGCTTCGTCTGCGCCGCGTGTTCGCCGCCTACGATCGACCCAATCCGCCTCGTTTTCCGAACGTGGTCATCGGCGTCGGCGTCACGCCATTCGTCGGTTTCAGAGTTGGTGCCTCGGTCACGCGCGGCGGGTGGATGAACGCTGGCGAGAGTCCGACGACCACGGATACTCGTGACGCGACAGTAGCGACGATTGAATCCGAGTTGGCGTTTCGACATACCAGCCTTGCCGGCGAGTGGGTCCGCGACACGCTGGAAACAAGCCTCGGCCACCGTGCGACAAGCGGATGGTATGTTCAGGGAGTGCAAACGCTCGCCCCCCGCTGGTTTGTCGCCGCACGCGTGGAACGCATCAACACCGCGTTGCCGCTGGCCGTTCCCGTTGATCAACGCTTCAACGCGTCCGAGCAGACGATCGGCTTCCGTTTGACGCCCGAGCTCACGCTGCGGGCGAGCCATCGGGTCGTCGAGCGGTTTGGGACAAACGAATTCGGCCACACCGGCGCGGTCTCCGTCGTGTGGTACCGCCGCTGGATGTGACCACCTCGACCCGCCAGGACCCAGACGCTCGCTCGGGGCAATCCGCCTCGACCCGCCAGGATCCGGAAGCTCGTCCCATCGATCCGCAGGCGCGCGACGTCATCGCGTACCTCTCGGGACTCGGCCTTCCGCCCATCGACAAGATTTCACCGGTGGAGGCGCGTCGCCAGTATCGCGAGGTGCGCGCAACGCTGCGGCCGCCGGCGCCAACCCTTCACGAAGTTCGCGATCTCCACGCGGACGGCAAAGGCGGGCCGATTCCACTGCGGATGTATCGACCGGCGGACGGCGTGCTACCGGTGTTCGTGTTCTTCCACGGAGGCGGTTGGGTCGTGGGTGATCTCGACACGCACGACGTGGTGTGCCGGCAAATCGCGCGCGATGCCGGTGCAGTCGTGATCGCCGTCGATTACCGCCTCGCGCCCGAGCATCCGTTCCCCGCCGCGTCCGACGACGCATGGAGCGCGACGACGTGGATTGCGGCGCATGCGGACGCGCTCGCAATCGATCCCGCCCGCATCGCCGTAGGCGGCGACAGCGCGGGCGCGGGACTGGCCGCTGTCGTCGCGCTGATGGCTCGCGATTCCCGGAAGCTGCGCCTCGCTCTTCAGGTGCTCGTCTATCCGGTCGTCGATCTGCGCGCCGAGAGCGTTTCCTACTCGCAGTACGCGGAAGGTTACCTGCTGACTCGCGCCGCGATGCGGTGGTACATCGCGCAGTACGCTCCGACGCCTCAAGCGATCGACGACTGGCATGCATCCCCGCTGCTCGCGCCGTGGGTACATAGCGTCGCGCCGGCGTTGTTCATCGCCGCCGAGCTCGATCCGTTAATCGACGAGGGGGACGCCTACGCGCGGCGCCTGAAGGGCGCGCGCGTCCCGGTCGACTATCACGTCGTGCCGGGGATGGTGCACGGTTTCCTGACGATGGGCGGAAAGGTGGACGCTGCAAACCACGCCACCGCGACCATCGCCGCGGCGTTGCGCCGCGCGTTTAACCCGTAGCGGCGGACCTTAGCGCTTCCCGTAGAGGCGGACTTAAGGCCCGCCTCTACCTGCCTAGATCCCTGCCGGGAAGAACACCCGCTGAACGAACCAGTACGTTCCCGCGGCAATCACGATCACCGAGCCGGCATAGGCGACCCGTGCGCCAATCGTCGCGTTACGGCGGCGCACCAGCGCCAGCGCGGTGGCGACCAGTAGCACGATGAAGAGCTGCCCGATCTCGACGCCGACGTTGAACGAGAAGAGCGACCATCCGAGCGCCTCGCGCGGCAGCCCGAACTCGCGCAACACGTTGGCAAACCCGAAGCCGTGCACGAGGCCGAACGTGAGCGCGATCAGCGCACGGACGTCGCGCCCACCGCCGCGCACGAGGTTGTCCGCGCCGACGAACACGATGCTCAAGGCGATTGCCGGTTCGATGATGTTCGGCGGCGGTGTCACCACGTTCAGCGCCGCCAGCGACAGCGTGATGCTGTGACCAATGGTGAACGCGGTGACGATCTTCAGCAGCGCCTTCCAGCCGCCGCCGAGCAGGAGCAGCCCGATGAGAAACAGGATGTGGTCGGGCCCGATCAGGATGTGATGAATCCCGGCCGGCACGAACGTCCTAATAACGGCGAGCGCGCCCTGCGTCGTCCCTGTGTAGTAGGTGCGCTCCGGGTTGTCGACGGCGAGCACGAACTGCTGCCGAAGGCGTTCGTCTTCGTAGATGTTCACAAACGTCTGATGCAGACGGTCGTAGGGGAACATCACCGCACGAACACCCAGCGTCGCGGGACGCGGCGTGTGGATGCGGAAGTGCAACTGCAGGCCCTGACGTTCGGGGATGGTGTCGACGTCGCCCCACTGAATCATCAGCGGTCGTCCGTCGGCGAGCAGGGATAGCCGCTGTGCGATGAGCGCGGTCAACCGGTCGAGATTGCCGTAGGCCGCCGACCGCTCCAGCAGTTTTTCTGGTGTCCCGATGTCGAGATCGTGTGCGACGTCGATGATGTGGACGACAAGGCTCCCCTCGATGACGTCAGCGCCGACGCGCAAGTCGAGATAGCTGAACGGGGCCGGGTGCGCGGACGCCAGCGAAGGCGCGACCAACAACCCGAGCGCGAGCACAATCTTCCGGAGCAAGGGACCTCATTATCCGATAAGATTCCGCCTCCCATGTGGCAACACAACTATGAACCGTTGAGCGGCAGCCTGGGCTGGTCGGCCGCGGTGGCCTCCCTGCCAATCGTGGTCCTGTTCCTCATGCTCGGGGTGTTCCGGAGGCCTACCTGGCTCTCGGCGCTTTCCGCACTGGCGAGCGCGTTCATCGTCGCGCTCGCGGTGTACGGAATGCCCGCCAACCTGGCGCTGATGTCCATCGTCTATGGCGCCGCCTTCGGGCTGTTCCCGATCGCATGGATCGTGTTTGCGGCCATCATGCTCTATCGCCTGGCGGTCGATACCGGTAAGTTCGAGATCATCAAAGACTCCGTTGGCGGGCTCAGCAGCGATCGCCGCTTGCAGGCGATGTTCATCGCGTTCTCCTTCGGCGCGTTCATCGAAGGAGCGGCTGGTTTCGGAGCGCCGGTCGCCGTGTCGGGTGCGATGCTCGCCGGGCTCGGCTTCAATCCGTTCTATGCCGCAGGCATCTGTCTGCTCGCCAACACGGCGCCGGTTGCATTCGGGTCGATCGGCATTCCCGTGACGACGCTCGCCAACATCACCGGTCTTCCGGTGATGGCGCTGAGTCAGATGGTCGGGCGGCTATGCGCGATGGTGTCGCTGTTCATCCCGGGTTATCTGATCGTCGTCATGGCGGGCAAGCGACGCGCGATGGAGGTGCTGCCGGCGATTGTGGCGTGCGGCCTGTCATTCGCCGTCATGCAATTCACCGTATCCAACTTCATCGGACCCGAGTTGACCGATATCGCGAGCTCGCTCACCTGCATCGCCGTGATGGTGCTGGTCATGAAGGTCTGGACGCCGCGCAACGTGATGCGCCTCGAGGGCGACCAGCCGCCGGCCGGTCCGTCGTGGACACCGAATCTCGCGGTCGCGACGGCGAGTCACGGCAAGACGACGCGGGATCTCGGCCGCGTTACGGACGTCGAGGTTACCGCCCGTACCCATACGGCCGCGGAGATTGTCGTCGCGTGGCTTCCGTACCTTCTGCTCGTCGCGTTCGTGCTCGTGTGGGGCGAGGCCGACGTCAAAGCGGCACTCAATCGGTGGACCAACAGCCTGCTGCCAGCGGGAATCCCGAGGAGCGCCACGTTGTTGAACGGCCTGCTCGTCCCGGGACTGCACAACATGATTCAGCGCGTGCCGCCTGTCGTTGCGCAGCCATCGCCGTACGCCGCCGTCTTCGAATTCAACTGGTTGAGCGCGTCCGGGACGTCGTGCTTCCTGGCAACGATCGCGGCGGCGTTTCTGTTGCGGGTCAACCCGGCGCGCTTCGGCAGGATTTACACGGGGACGTTCAAGCAGCTCGCGCTGCCGATGCTGACCATCGCCTCGATGCTCGCGCTGGCGTATCTGATGAATTATTCCGGCATGACGTCGACGTTGGGGCTCGCGTTGGCGGCCACGGGACCGGCATTCCCATTTTTCAGCGCGGTGCTCGGCTGGCTGGGCGTGTTTCTCACCGGCAGCGATACCTCGGCCAACGCATTGTTCGGCAATCTTCAGGTCGTCACCGCGAACGCGCTGCATCTGAACCCCGTGCTCACGGCCGCGGTCAATTCCGCCGCCGGCGTGATGGGCAAGATGATTTCAATTCAAAGCATCGCAGTCGCCGTTGCCGCGACAGGCATGACGTCCGCCGATGAAGGACGGCTGTTCCGCTTCACCATTAAACACAGCGTGGTGTTGATGTCCGTCATGGGTTTGCTGTCGATGCTGTTTGCGTACGTTTTGGCGGGATACGTACCGGCACCGTAGGTTCATTGGGTTCATCGGGTTCGTGGTTCTTATCAGAACGTAGACGAGCCGTCTGGCTTCATACGCCCGTTGCCAGCAGATCAAATCCTTATGCGACCGTGCGGTAGCCATCAGCCACGGCACAGCACCCGCCGTGCCGCAACTGTGTAAGCCGTGAACCTGTTGAACCGAAAGAACCTACATCAGCGAACCCAATGAACGCATTGAACCTTTTGAACCCGTTGAACCCTACAAACGTTGCGCTTTCTGCCTCTCATCCAGCTTGTATGGATCGTCGGTGTAGGTGACGGACCCGTCCGGATTAACCCACGCCGTGAAGTAGCCGATGTGCACGGGAAGATGCGGTTTGAGCGCCACGGCATGTTCATGTCCGGCGTTCATCGCTTCGTCGATCTTCTCCACCGTCCACTCCGGCTCGTCGCGCAGCACATACTGGGCGAGGGCGACCGGATTCTCCAGTCGTACGCATCCGTGACTCAGGGCGCGATGCTCTTTGTTGAAGAGCGCATCCTGCGGCGTGTCATGGAGGTAGACGTCGAACGGGTTCGGGAACTGAAACTTCACGAGACCAAGCGCGTTCTTGGGTCCTGGCTGCTGGCGGAAGTGCAGCCGGGCAACGGCGGAATCGTCGAACCAGTCGATGGCTTCGGCGTTGACGACCTGCCCTGACGTGCCGACGACCTCGATGTCCTGCCGCTGGAGAAAGCCGGGATCGTCGACGAGCTTTGGCAGCATCTCGTTGCGGATGATGCTTTCCGGCACGTTCCAATTCGGACTGAAGACCACCGTGGTCATCTCGTCGCTGAACAGCGGTGTTTCATGCTTCGGGTCACCCACGATGACGCGCATGGCGAGGACGGGCTTGTCGCCTTCCATCACCTGCATCTGGTAGGCGGGAACGTTGACGAACACGTAGCGGTCGCCAAGCTGCCGCGGCATCCAGCGCCATCGCTGCAGATTCATCAGGATTTGCTCGAGGTGACCCGACGGATTCTGGCGCTCGCGTGCGAGCGCCGTTTGCAGCCCTTTGTACTGTGGATGCGCCGGCGCAAGCTCATCGAGCGACTCTCGAACCCGATTCGAGTCCACGGCGCCTGCGAGCTGTTGTGCGAGATCCGTCTTGTTGCTGGCGCGAACCCAGTTCGCGAAGATCGCTTTCGGATCGCCGGACCAACCCAGCAGATCCGCCGCGTACCACAGATACGCGTAGGTCAGGCGCGCGTCAATATCGGAAATATCGGCAACCGCGTATCTGCCTTTGTTCTCATGGGCGTGCGCGACGGCGTGCTGAAAGCGATCCGCGTCGTAGCGGGCGGGATCCAGTCCGTGATCCTCTGCATGCTTCAGCGCGTCGAGCAACGTCCCCAGACGAGGCGACGCCTTGTCGCGGTGGAACCATGCGGGCACATTGTTCCGCGATGCATAGAACTCTCGTTCCGCCTTCCACAGCGTCGTCGCAAGTCTGTCCCGTCCAACCCATGTCGGGGCCGAGGCGACGAGTCGTTGCATCGCCGGCGCGTACTGCGAATGGTCGACCTGATCGCCGCGATGGCAGGCCACGGCCATCAGCATGGCGGCCACTGCGAGGGTACGCGCGAGGGAATCCTTCATGCGCACCCGAGGTTGCAAATTTCAATCCTGTAGAAGACGTCGGCGATTCTCAATCGCGCTTCGGCGATTTTGGCGTGTAATAGCGCTCCAGCCATCGACTCAGGCCGTCGAGCCCGGGAAACAGCGTGCGCTCGTTGATGTTTGCCTGATCGAGTTTGTCGCGCACTTCCCACTTCAACTCAGCAGGAACCACGACTCGCCGGCACAGGTCGGGATGTTCCTCGAGCCATGAGTCGAGGCGCGCCGACGGATCGGGCATCAGCGAGAACAACGCGAACTGATTCAGGATGCGCGTATCGAGCGACGGCGGCTCGAGAAACAGGACGAACGGTTCACGGGCGAGCGAGTCAAAGGCCTTCAGGGACTGAAACTCGGAGAGCATGTCGATGGTGAAGGTCTCTGATTGTTCGTCCTCGAGGATCGTCTTCAGGCGCCGCGGCAGCAGCTTGTTGGCCTCGACGAAATTCACGCACCACACGATCCCGTCGCGGTCGTATTCGTCCGGATGCTCGGTCACGAAGTGAAGGGCGACAAACGGGGAATACGTCCAGTCGATGAGCCGCGTCGGCAGTCCGTGGTGCTGACCGAGCGCCAGCCAGTGCCAGACCGCTTCGACGCCGTGCGCGGGCTGCCAGTGCGCGTATTTGGAGAAGTTGCGCAGCAGGGACAGTTCCAGCGTATTGATGTTCGCCTGACCGCCCGCCAGCCGGAGGAGACTGTTCGATAGATCGTGCGTCGTGGAGGCAAGGCCGCGAAACGCGTAGGGCGACCTGAACCGCTGCAGCGATGTGTTCCACGAGCCCGCAAACAGCACCTCGTTCAGCTCGCTCCACGTCTTCGGCTGGTCCATGACGGTCCGTTCGAATACTGTCTACGAGCTACGAAGGCCCGGAGCGCACGGAGAGTAATTTTCTTGCTCCCTGTTCTCCGTGACCGCGTGGCTGGGGTGACCGAGCTGCAACGCTACTCGCGCCGATACTGACGGCCAATGCGACGGCCGACGCCAATCACCACGCGCTGCGGCAGGATGCGGACCAGCGTCGCGATCGCCGCGTTGACACGGCCGGTGATGACGATCGGTTTCCCGGCCATGACGGCATCGTACCCCTGCCTCGCTACGTCGTGTGACGACAACCACATGAAACGCGGCAGCTTGTTCACGCTGGCACGCGTGCCGGTCACGTCATGGAACTCGCTCAACGTGAACCCCGGACACAGGGCGGTCACGAACACGCCGTGGCGACGGACCTCATGGCTCAGCGCCTCCGAAAACTTGATCAGAAATGCCTTCGCCGCAGCATACAGCGTATGACCGGCCGGCGCCGGGACGAGCCCGGCGAGCGACGCGACGTTAATGATGCGGCCATACCGACGCTCGATCATTCCGGGCAACAGGCGATGCGTCAGCTCCGCGACCGCGACGACCATGATCTGCAGGAAACGGCTGTGAACATCCCAGCTGTTCGCGACGTAGGACCCGGGGACGCCATAGCCGGCGTTGTTCACAAGCACGTCGATTTTCAGCCCGCGCGCCTCGAGCTCGGCGCACAGTCGGCCGGGAGCCGCAGCGTCCTCGAGGTCCTCGACAATCACTTCCACACGGATGCCGTATTTCTCCCCCAGTCGTGCCCGGATTTCTTCGAGCCGGCGTTCACGCCGAGCGGAGATGACGACGTCAAAACCCTCCGCGGCCAGCACCTCCGAGAACGCTTCCCCGATGCCCGAGGATGCACCCGTGACGAGAGCGACGCGTCGAGGCTGGCCGGGGTCGCGGCGCAGAACGGTCACGCGTTTTTCACGACGACCGCGCTCTGCACTTTGAAGATCGCTGCGGCGAGGACGGCACCCAGGCAGGGGCCGACAATGTAGAGCCAGACGTGTGCGATCGAACCGTGACCGACGATTGCGTGGACGAGTGCAGGTCCCAACCCGACCGCGGGGTTGAATGCTCCACCCGAAATCGGACCACCCGCAAACGCGCCGGCGGCGACGGTAAAGCCGATGGCAAGCCCATAGAACGAGTTGCCCGCCGTGTCAGGTGACGTCGCCACGTTCATGACGACCAGCACGAGCGCAGTTGTATAGAGGATTTCGACAAGCAGTGCGGCGACGATCGACACGCCGGCGCCCGGCGCGGGGACGAATGTCCTTCCGGTAATCAGCCAGACGGCAAGGCTTGCTGCAACGGCGCCGAGCAGCTGTGCGGCGGCGTAGGGGCCGTACTCGCTTGCGGCAAACGAACCGCGCAGCACGAGTCCGAGTGAAACAGCGGGGTTGTAATGCGCGCCCGAGATATGCCCGCCCATGTACACCATGACCATCAGCGCCACGCCGATCGCAAGCGGCGCCATCGGGGTTCCAACGAGCACGCTGCATCCGATGGTGAAGACGAGGAAGAACGTCCCCGTGAATTCAGTGAGATATCGACTCATGTGTGCTCCGCCACAATCCCGAAACCGGCTCCCACATCCTGATCCGTAAACGCATCGAATCTCGCCGAACTTCGGGTTGATTGATCAGGCTGGATGCCGTTCGAGCACAGCAAGAACGCGACCTACCGCTTGCTCACGGGTTTTACAAATTTTTCGGCGGTATGCGTGTCGGAGTAACGAACCACTTTGACGTCCACCAACTCGGCTCTCCTGCCCGCCGTGATTACGTCGCTCTCCGAGATGTTCGGACTCCCCTTCGGGCGGATCACCCAGACTGCGCCATCGCGTTTGAGAAACTTCTGCACCGTTTCGAGGCGCTCGAGATCGGCGCGTTGATTCGCGGCGATGAAAATGGCGTCAACCGGTTCGGTTCCACGAGCCAGCACGGTCGCGCCGCGCGTTTCGATCTCTTCGCGGAGCGTCGCGTCGCGAACGCCGACAAACAGCACGAATTGCCCCGGCTTCACGTCCAGCTTGTCGATGCGGCTCGGTGGATTGCGGATGCGGTCGGCCCATTTGACGGCCGACGGCCCAAGCTCGAATGACGCGACGCCGGTCAGCCACGCGATGTGAAGGACGCCGTCTTTGGCGTCGATGCTCGACACCGATTTGTACGGGATCGTCAGCCGCAGCTCTTCTCCCCGGAAGATCAACTCGTCGGTCTCGAGCAGCGCCTTTCCCACCGTCTTCTTGCCGCTGATTATGGCAGTGCACTTTGCCTCGGCGCCCACGGCAATCAGCCCCTCGATGCCTGGGTGTCTGGAACCTTCAGAATCTCGTCGATCAGGAACAGGTCCGTCAGAAGCGCGCGGACGTGAATGGACGCATTCAGGTTGTCGACAATCTGGGAACTGATCGAGCGCTGCGCCAGGACCAGTTCGAGTGCCGCGAGCGCGTCCGCCGCGTCGCGGCGGAGAACGTCGAGAAAGGCCGCGTACGGCTGGCGCGGTTGGCGCCCTTCGTCGTCAACGAGCGCAGCGTAGCGATCCGCGAGATTCCTGAGGGCGGCGGCCGCACGAGTCAGCAGCTGACGTAATTCTCCACCAGACTGACTGCCGGCGTCGCCGCTGAGACCCTGGGCGGCGTACGCGAGCATGAACTCGTAGGCACGCTCAATGGTCTCGCAGCGGTCGGCGAGATCTTCGCGCGGCGTCACGACAACAACGAGCCACAGAGACGCAGAGACTCAGAGGTCCATCTCGTCATCTACAAACTCTGCGTCTCTGAGCCTCTGCGGCCCGTGGTAATGGTCCAGCGATCGGGATCGTGATGCTCGAGATATTGCCGCCGCGTGATCCAGCCGACAATCATCGCTTTCGTGATCCACCATTTCTCCGGACGAACCGCGAAGTAGACGTGTGCGATGACGAGACCAACCAGCGCCACGCCTGCCATGCCATGGGTCACGTACACGAACCCCCAGGTCGAATCTGCCAGCAAGTAGGGGTTGCGGGGAAACAGCGGCGTCCTCACCCGGACCATCATCGTCAACCCGGAGGCGATCACGGAAAGGCCAACGACGACGAGCGCGAGATGGTAAAGGCGATTGCCGAGCGGATACTTGCCGGGTTTGGGACCCGGTACGTCGTGCCCCAGCTCACGCAGGATCTCGGCGCGCAGTTCGGGGACGTCCTTCGGACCGACCCAGATGGACCAGAAGTCCATCCAGACGCTCGCATGAATCACATGGAACAGGATCGACGTGGTCAGCACGAGGCCGGCCATCCAGTGCCACTCTACCCACGCGAACTTCACGCCGGCGATCGGCAGAAACGCCGTCGACAGCAACGTCAACATCGACGCCGCCATGACCCAGTGGAAAGCGCGCGCCGCGCCCGAATGCCGCGGAACACGCGACGGCAGG
>Ga0310810_10010929_pt1 | contig 10596 bp, 10 predicted proteins | sample NCmetagenome_FD_207641 | JGI IMG/M metagenome (GOLD analysis project Ga0310810, IMG submission 207641) | Soil microbial communities from experimental microcosm in Duke University, North Carolina, United States - NC | ecosystem: Engineered > Artificial ecosystem > Soil microcosm > Unclassified ... | reverse complement strand
TGGTGCCGTACAGCTCGAGGCAGCGGGCCGCGCCATCGCTCATGGCGAGCGGGCAACTGTACGTTGCCGACGAGGGAGAGAAGAGATAGAGTCGCGCAAACTGATCGATACGCGAGAGCGCCCCGTTAGCGCGCTCGTAGCCGATGGCGACAAGTCCCTCCTCGGCGGAAATGCGATCAAGTGTGCGCCAGCCCTCGCTCGTCTCAATGCGATCCACGCGTCGTCCCCACGGATCGAACGGCACATGCCGGGGCGGTGCGGCTTCCGCGGCGTCACCGAGCGCCAGAATGTCGGTGGCGACGCGTTCACCAAAGCGCTGCAAGTCGGGATGCACCCGTGCGTGCATTTCCGGGGGCAGCATGCGACGCAACCAGGAGCGCAACAGCCGGTCGTCCCGATACTGGTTCCCCAGGCGCGGTCCGTCCTGATGGAACTCGGACATTACCCGTAGCTGGTGAACGGCTCGGTGACGAGACGCACGTGCTGCGGCCCATACTCGAACACATGGGTGAGCCGGACCTCGTTCCCCACCCGCTCCACGCGCGTCTCCGCCAGCGAGAAGCCCGGCGCGTCGCCCAGGCCGAGCGCATTGAGCCGCTCCGCTTCGCCCTTGCAGATGTCGCCCGGCGTAGGCCGGCTCTCGGGATAGGCATCTTCGTGATGCTTGCGCAGGAGCTGCATCTGCTCATCGCCACCGCGCTCCACCGCGGCACGCACCGATTCGCGTGTCAGCGACATTTCAGCATCCTCCCCATCGCTTGCTCAGGCGCCGTTGTGCCGGGCGTCTCTCCGCGCTACCTCGAATGCTTCCGTCAGCGGCCGGAAACGTTGCCAGCCACTGTCGTCAATTCCCGCAATAATGCGAAGCGTTTCGCCCGGTGTCTTCACCCACGCCGCCTGAATCAGAACCTGGTAGCGTCGCCCCGATGGCCCGACAGCCTCCCTGGCCACCGGTGCCAGCAACAGTCGCTGCAGGTCAGCGTGCGATTGTGCGCGAAAGGGTTGCAACTGCTGTTCCAGCAGCGAAGTGGCTTCGGCCGTATCCATGAGAGACGCGCGAGAACGAAAGGATCGGGCAACATCATTCGGACAATTCGAAACATGACGCGCGACCGGAGCGCGCGCCAGCAGCACGTCAGCGCGGCAGCGTCGCGCGCCCCGTGTGTGGATCGTACGTGCTGCCCGCGGGCAGCACGTGCATCACCATCCCGGTTTCGCCGAGCACCGGCGCGCCTGGAGGCGTGATGGTCGCTTGGCGCGCGTCATACACCACGACCGCGCTCTCACCGAGAATCGTCCATCGGCCGTCCGGATCCACGAGCAGCGCCGTGGACTCGTCAATGCCGACACCCAGGTGGCGCGGATCCTCGAGCACCACGCTGATGAGCCGGTTATGGCGCCGCCGCCGCAGGAAGTGCTGATCCACGATCGCCGTGGTGAGCAGTCCGAACCCCTGGGTGGTCACGATGTTGCCGCGCGCGATGGTCATGAACGCGCTGCTCGAATCGCCGGGCGGACGCGCGCCACCCGGATGCCGCTCGTCGCCCGTGATCATCGGCGACGACATGACCGCCGCGCCAGCCGATGTGCCCCCAATGACAGCGCCCGCACGATAGCGCTCGTGGATCGCGCGCTCCACCCTGGTGCCGAGCAGCGCGCGCGTGAGCTTCACCTGATCGCCGCCGATGAACCATACGCCCGTCGCATCATCGAGCAGGTGCGCCACGGAGTCCTGGTCGGCCTGCTCGTGCGTGAGGTCGAGCGCGAGCGCGCGCGCGCCCAGTTTCCGCAGGTCCTCAGCCTTCTCCTCGGCGCCGGCCTTGCCATCCTCACTTGCCATGCCGAAGACGACGATGCGCGCGTGACCCGCTCCTCCGGCCAGATCCACGAATTTCTGCACCAGCGCCGGCGGCTGCGGTCCGCCGCCGACGATGAGCAGATGACCGCGCACGGCCTGCGCCTTGATGGACGGCGTCATGACGCACGGCACCATCGCCATCAGCACGCCGACCATCGCCACGCGCCCGAGCGCGTGCGCGATCCGGCGCGCCGACTTCACAGCTCCCACCCCGCACGGTACTCGCGCGTGAGATACGTATTTGCCTCCGGCACGTTGGTCACCTGCATGCTACGGCCATCGTACTCGAGTTGTCGTCCCTGTCCCGCCTTGAGCGCCACAATTCCGAGCAGCATGGTCTCCGTGAGCTTCGCCGCATACTCGAAGGGCGAGCTCGCCTCGCCTTTGCCCTTGCAGGCCTGTGCCCAGTTGATCTCGTGCGGCACGTCAATGCGCGGAACCGACTTGGGAACCGCCGAGGCGGCGAGCGCGAGCGTCCCGGGATAGACGATGGGATTGTTCCCGTAGGTCTCGTACGTCAGGTAGCCCTTCTCGCCGATGAATATTCCCCCGCCGCCATCCCCGCCGGGGCGCGGAATGCCGGGTGCGACCAGCGGAGACAGACCGCCGTCATACCAGGTGAGCTTCACCGCCGGCTGGTTACCGCGTGCGGCGAACTCGTACTGCGTGGTCATGGCCAGGGGATACGACCCTTCGCCCTTTGGCGCGCCCCATGGAGTGGACGAGGAGACGATGGTCCGGGGATACTCGAGTCCGAGTGCCCAGAAGGGCTGATCCATGAGATGCGCACCCATGTCACCGATGGCGCTCACGCCAAAGTTCGTCCACCCGCGCCAGCTGAACGGGTGATAGACCGGGTGATACGGCACATCGTCGTGACAGGCCCCCAGGAAGAGCTGCCAATCGAGTCCGGGTGGCGGGGTGTGCGGATCCTGGTCCATCGCGGCGAGAATGGCGTTGTCCACCGTGCGCATTCCCCACTGGCGCGGAGGTGGCGGCGTGGCGCCCGCCGAGCTGCCCGATGCAGCGGCCGGAGCCGCGGCCTGCTCCGGTGGCGGTCCCGAACGCGGACGCGGAATGCCCTGGGCCCAGTAGCGCTGTGGCCGGTCCGTCCACACGTGTGCCTCGTGCACCGGTCCGATCACGCCGGAGGCAATGAGCTCCACGATGCGACGCGTGCCCTCGTACGAATGGCCCTGATTTCCCATCTGGGTCACGACGTGCTTTTCCTTCGCGGTGCGGGCCAGCAGACGAGCCTCGTACACCGTGTACGTCAGCGGCTTCTGCACGTACACGTGCTTGCCGGCGCGCATGGCGGCGAGCGCGATCGCCGCATGCATCTGATCGGGCGTCGCCACCACCACCGCATCGAGATGCTTTTCCTTTTCCAGCATCTTGCGGAAATCCGCGTACTTCGTGGCCTTCGTGTACACGTCGCGAATGCGCGTCGCATCGGCATCGTCTTCCGCGGTCTTCCCCTTCCACTGCTCGAACCGGCCGGCAATGGAGCGCTCGACGTACGGGAAGTCCACATCGCAGATCGCCACGATTCGTTCACCACCCTTGGCGAGCGTGTTCATGTTGTTCATCCCCATTCCGCCAATTCCCACGCTGGCGACGTTCAACGTGTCACTGGGCGCCTGGTAACCGCGTCCCAGGACGTGACGGGGAACAATGGTCGGCGCGATCGCGAGGGCGGCGGCTGCCTTGGTCGCGTCCGCTACAAATTCGCGGCGAGTGAGCCGCGTTTTCCGGGAAGAGGACATGGAGACGCAGGAGAGGAGGAGAGAAGGACGAGGTTCGACGGGCATTATCCTACACCACGGCGTATCACACAAGGGGAACTCCCGTCCCCCTTGACACACCCGCGGTGCGGCCATAAGGTACCGATACAATCGTTGTGTTCCCGTGGTGATTTGCCCGCATATTGCAGCCACGTAAAAGAACTTGCTAAAAAGCTTCGCCCGGGCACAGCTCCCGGGCCTTTTTTTTCGACTGACTTTTCATTCCGGCCTGCGCCGGAATGCCACTGGAGCAGCATGCGCCCTGCTGTCCACACTGCCACGCGCGCCTCGTTCATGCGCGCGCATGCTCTGATGACCACCGCCGCCACGAGGCGGCTGGGGAGAGTGGCGCGCGCCACGTAGTACCGACGGCAGCACCTGTCGTGATCTCTCCCCGGCCGCGCAACCAGCGACCGGGGTTCTTGTTTCACCACACACCGCCCTGCGCGGTGTAGCGAGCACCGGGAGTGACGACCCATGCCTCACGCATCCACATCCGTCCCGCGCGACGCGCTCCGACTTACGCCCGGCGTGGAAACGCTCGGCATCGAGTCCGCGTTCGAAGTTGCCGCCGCCGCCCGGTGCCTCGAGACGCAGGGGCGCAGTGTGGTTCATTCGGAAATCGGTGAGCCGGATGGTCCGACGCCTGCGCACATCGTCGAGGCGGGTGTCCGTGCCCTGCGCGACGGCGCTACGCGGTACGCGGCGCCCGCGGGCGTCGCCGCGCTGCGTGAGGCGATCGCCGCGCACGTCGGCGATCGCGGCGTGTCCGCGACAGCCGAGCAGGTAGTCGTGACGTCGGGAGCCAAGGCCATGCTGCTGTATGCCGTACTGGCCCTGGTACGCCCGGGTGACGAGGTCCTCGTGCCCGACCCCGGCTTTCCCATCTACGAATCCGCGGTACGCCTGGTGGGCGGCGTGCCGGTGCCCTATTCCGTTTCTCACGACGATGGCGCGCTCCACGTCGAGGCCATTGCGGCACAGATCACATCGCGCGCGCGAGTGCTCGTGCTCAATCTGCCCGGCAATCCCGCCGCCACCGTGGCCTCACCGGCCGCGCTCGATGCTGTTGCGGAGCTGGCGATTCGTCACGATCTGGCGGTGCTCTCTGACGAGATCTATTCGCGGCTGTACTTCGAGGGCGCGCACGAGAGCATTGCGTCGCGTCCGGGTCTCGCGGAGCGCACCATTCTCGTGGATGGCTTCTCCAAGGCGTACGCGATGACAGGGTGGCGGCTCGGCTACGGCGTGATGCCGGCGCGACTGGCCGAACGCGTGGCTGCGCTCGTCATCAACAGCACGTCGTGCGTGCCGGCATTCATCCAGCTCGCGGGACTGGCCGCGCTGACCGGGCCGCAGCAGTGCGTGGCGGATCTGGTGTCGCGCCTGCGCGCGCGCCGCGACGTCATGGTGCACGGGCTCAACGCGATCCCGCATGTGCAGTGCGCGTCGCCCCCCGCGGCGTTCTATGCCTTCCCGGATGTGACCAGGCTGCTCGAGCGCAGCGGACTGTCCACCGCCGCGCTCGCGCGGATCCTGCTCGATGTGTACGGTCTCGCGACGCTCGCCGGCTCGTCGTTCGGCGCGCGCGGGGAAGGACATGTGCGACTCTCGTTCGCCACCTTGCCCGACCTGCTCGCAGCGGCGCTGGAACGTCTTGCCGCCTGCGCGTACGATCTGTCATCCGCCCGTCCACGCAGCTGAGGAGCGCATCATGTCCACCGGCAGAGTGACCATCGCGACGCTCAACGCGCTCAAGGCGCAGGGGCGCAAGGCGGTATTCATCACCGCGTACGATTATCCCACCGCCACCTTCGCCGATCGCGCGGGTGTGGACATGCTGCTGGTGGGCGATTCGGCCGCGATGACCATGCTCGGGCTGCCCAGCACGCTTGGCATTGGACTCGAAGAGATGCTCGTGTTCGCGCGCGCCGTGAGTCGCGCGGCACAGCGTGCGTTCGTGATCGGGGACATGCCCTTCCTGTCGTACCAGCCGAGTGACGAATGCGCCGTGCGCAGCGCCGGCGCGTTCGTGGGATCGGCGGGGTGCGATGCCGTAAAGTGCGAGGGCGGCACTCGCGTGGCCAATCGCGTGCGCGCCATGACGGATGCGGGGATCGCCGTGATGGGACATCTGGGCCTCACACCGCAGAGCCTGGCGCAACTGGGGGGCTATCGCGTGCAGGGGAAGACCCTGAGCGCGGCGCAGCGCCTGGTGGATGATGCGCTGGCGCTCGAAGAGGCGGGTGCGTTCGCCATTCTGCTCGAGGCCATGCCCGCGGAAACAGCGGCACTGGTCACGGAGCGCGTGCGCATTCCGGTCTACGGCATAGGCGCCGGGCCGCACGTGGACGGACAGCTCGTCATCTCGCACGACATTCTGGGTAACTTCGTAGGGAAGATCTCCCCTCGGTTCGTGAAGCGGTATGCAGAGGTCGGCACCGACATCGAGCGCGCCATCGGCGAATACGCGGCCGACGTTCGCGCGCTGCGATTCCCGGGGCCCGAACACTGCTACAGCATCACACCGGAGCACGAGGCCGAGATCCGTCATGCGCGCGCCGGCACGACCGGTGCGTCGTCTCCGCTCGTCGCCTGAGGCCTTTGCATCATGACCATTGCGCTCGATACCGATACGTCACGAAGCGCGCTGCGCGCGCTGCCGCTGCGCTGCCGCAACTGCGGCGTGGAGTGCGCCGCCGCGCCGTCCGCCATCTGCGAGGAATGCCTCGGCCCGCTCGACCCGGTGTATGACCCGCACCGTGCGCTTCCCGACCGCGCCACGATCGCCGCACGATCGGCCTCGCTCTGGCGCTACCGCGAATGGCTCCCCTTCACGGGCGAGCCCATGCTCTCGCTCGACACCGGCTGCACTCCGCTTGTCGCCGCGCCCCGGCTCGCGCGCCGGCTCGGCGTGGCGCGCGCCTGGGTGAAGAACGACGCCGTGTCGCACCCGTCCCTGTCGTTCAAGGACCGGGTGGTCGCGGCGGCCATCAATGCGGCGGCGGCGTTCGGGCTCACGACCATCGGGTGCGCGTCCACGGGAAATCTCGCGAACGCCGTCGCCGCACAGGCCGCTCGCGCCGGCTTCGAGAGCTGGGTCTTCATCCCGCACGATCTCGAGCTGGGCAAGGTCATCGGGGCGAGCATCTACGCGCCGCATCTCGTGCGCGTGCGCGGCACGTATGATGACGTGAACCGGTTGTGCGCGCAGATCGCGGATCGCTTCGGCTGGGGGATCGTGAACGTCAACCTGCGCAGCTACTACGGTGAGGGCTCCAAGACGATCGCGTTCGAGATCGCCGAGCAGCTCGGGTGGCGCCTGCCTACGGCGGTCGTCGCGCCAATGGCCGGCGGTTCCCTCGTCAGCAAGCTGCGCAAGGGATTCGGCGAGTTCCTCGAAGCGGGACTCGTGGAGGGAGACGCACCGCGCCTCTACGGCGCGCAGGCGTCCGGTTGCGCCCCCATTGCGCGCCTCGTGCAGAGCGGCGGCACGCAGATCGTGCCCGAGGTACCGCACACCATCGCACGCTCCATCGCCATTGGAAATCCCGCTGATGGCCCCTATGCGGCGCGCGCCATTCTCGATTCCGGCGGCTGGGCGGAGCACGTGAGCGATGAAGCGCTCGTGAGCGGGATTCGGGTGCTCGCGGAGGATGCCGGCATCTTCACCGAGACGGCCGGCGGGGTGACCGTGGCGGCGGCGCTCGCCCTGGCGCGCGATGGCCGGCTGCGTGCCGATGATGAGGTGGTGTTGTGCATAACCGGCAACGGGCTCAAGACCGTCGAAGCCGTGAGCGGCGTCCTGCCGGATGCTCCACTCATCGCGCCCCGCCTGCGTGAGGTGAGCGCGCTGGTGGCCGAGGCTCGCGGCGCATGACGGTGAGCGTACGGGTCTGCGCATCCACGTCCAATCTGGGCGCTGGCTTCGATTGCATTGGCGTGGCCGTGGAACGCCGTCTGCGCGTGCTCGCGCGCGTGGGGCCCGCGAGCGGGACCACGCCCATGATCGAACGACTCGGGACGCTCGCGGGGCTCGCCGTGAGCGCCAGTGAGGATTTCGTCGTGCGCGGCTTCGCGGCGGCATGCGAGTACGCGCATGCGTCGGTCCCGCGCGGACTCGTCATGCAGGCAACCTCGGACATCCCCATCGCGCGCGGACTGGGCTCGTCGGCGGCCGCCATCGTGGCGGGCGCGCTCGTCGCACGCGCGCTGCTCGAACTACCGCTCGACGACCTGGCGTTGCTGGGCATCGCGACGTCCCTCGAAGGACACCCGGACAACGTCGCACCGGCGCTGTACGGCGGCGCGACACTCGCGTTTCGCACCGTGCACGGCGGCTGGCATGTCGCGCCGCTCATTGTTCACCCGGCGCTGCGCTTCGTGTTCGCCGTGCCGGATTTCCCGGTGGGCACGGATGAGGCGCGCGCCGCTCTGCCGGCCCAGGTGTCGCACGACGACGCGCGTCGCGCGGCAGCCGCGAGCGCCGCACTCGTGGCCGGCCTGGCCCGCGCCGATGCGACACTGCTTTCGGCCGGGCTCGAAGGGCGGCTCCATGTCCCCTATCGCAAGTCCTTCGTGCGAGGATATGACGCGGTCGTGGCGGCCGCGTGCCAGGCAGGCGCCGCCGGCGCCACGCTCAGCGGATCCGGTTCGAGCGTCGTCGCCGTGGCCACCGATCAGTCCACACGGGCTGTCGCCGACGCCATGGCGCAAGCCTGGCGCACGCTCGGCGTGCACACCGCGACGTTCACCTGCATTCCCAGTCGCAGCGGCTATCGCTGCGACGTCACCACACTCCCGGGCGGCGATCCGTTCGCCATGGAACTCGAACACACCATGCAGTCTTCACCAGAGGAGAGGTACTCATGAGCGTAACCATCGTGCTGCCCACCATGCTGGCCCGGCTCGCGTCGGACCAGGGAGAGCTCCAGGCACGCGGCGCGACTGTCGGGGATGCCGTGACCGATCTCGTCGCGCGGTTTCCCGCGCTTGGGCCACGCCTGCGCGACGATGCCGGCCAGCCCTATCCATTCGTGTCCTTCTATCTGAATGATGAGGACATCCGCTTTCACGGCGGCTTTCAGGCGCCGCTGCGTGACGGCGACGAAGTCATCGTCGTGCCCACCGTAGCGGGAGGATGACTCCATGACCGTCACGGCAACATATCCGCCGCGGCCCGCCGGGCATGCGGCCGGCGACAGCGCGAGTCTTTCGCGAGAGGAGCTCGAGCGGTACAGCCGGCACCTGCTGCTCCCCGAAGTCGGACTCGCGGGACAGCAGAAGCTGAAGAACGGTCGCGTGCTGATCGTCGGCGCGGGGGGATTGGGATCGCCGCTGGCACTCTACCTCGCCGCCGCGGGAGTCGGGCACCTCGGCATCGTGGACTTCGATGCCGTGGACGTGTCCAATCTGCAGCGCCAGGTGTTGCACGGCACGAAGGATATCGGTCGCCCCAAACTCGACTCCGCGCGCGACCGCGTGGGCGATGTGAATCCGCACGTGCACGTGGAAACCCATGCGACGGCGCTGACATCGGCCAACGCGCTCGAGATCATCCGCGACTATGACATCGTGGTGGATGGGACGGACAATTTTCCCACCCGCTACCTCGTGAACGATGCGTGTGTGCTCACCGGCAAGCCCAACGTGTACGGCAGCATCTTCCGCTTCGAAGGACAGGCCAGCGTGTTCGCCATGGAGAACGGGCCATGCTATCGCTGTCTCTTCCGCGAGCCGCCGCCTCCGGGCATGGTGCCAAGCTGTGCGGAGGGCGGCGTGCTCGGTGTGCTGCCGGGGCTCGTGGGCACCATTCAGGCAACGGAAGTGCTCAAGCTGCTGCTCGGCGCCGGCACCCCGCTCATCGGACGCCTGCTGCTGGTGGATGCGTTGCGCATGCAGTTCCGCACGCTGGCGCTGCGCAAGGATCCTGAGTGCCCGGCCTGCGGCACCCATGAGCTGAAGGAGCTCATTGATTACGAGGAGTTCTGCGGGCTCCGCCAGACGGCTAGCAGTGCCGTGCCCGAGATCACGCCGCGCGAGTTCGCCGATCGGCGTGCGCGGGGCGACGACCTCGTGCTCATCGACGTGCGCGAGCCCCACGAGTGGGACATCGCGCACATTCCCGGGGCGCGGCTCATTCCGCTCGGGACGCTCGGCGACGCGCTGCCGACTCTCGATCCGGCGCGTGAGATGGTGGTGCACTGCAAGGGCGGATCACGCAGTGCGCGCGCGGTGAAGCAGCTTCAGGATGCCGGATTCACGCGCGTGTGGAACCTCGCCGGTGGCATCGGCCGCTGGAGCGATGACGTGGATCCGCGCGTACCGAAGTACTGAGCCGGCGCGCGAGGCGCGCCGGCTCCGGGAAGCGGTCGCCTCCTGCGACCGCTTCCCTGCGGCACCAACGCCCGGCATTGTTACATCATGCCTCCCGTCCGCTGCGTCATCTTCGACTGCGATTCCACCCTCACCCGCATCGAAGGCATTGATCTCCTCGCTGGTCCGGTCCGCGAAGAGAGCCAGCGTCTCACGGAGCAGGCCATGCGCGGCCTGGTACGGCTCGAAGACATCTACGGCCGCCGCCTCGCGCTCATCGCGCCCACACGCGATCAGGTAGCCGCTGTGGGCGACCGCTACGTCGCCGAGATGGTGCCTGACGCAGCCGCCGTCGTCGCCGCGCTGCGGGGTGAAGGCATCGAGGTCCGCATTCTCTCCGGCGGCCTCCTCCCCGCCGTGCTCACGCTCGCGCGCGCGCTGAGTATACCGGACCGGCTCGTCGGCGCCGTGAACATCTTCTTCCACGCCGACGGCAGCTACGCCGGCTTCGATACCACGTCACCGCTCGCGCGCTCGGGAGGCAAACTCGAGATGGTCAAAGGCTGGGGTGCCTCACTGCCCCGCCCGGTGATGATGGTGGGCGACGGCGCCACTGATCTCGAAACGCGTCCGGCAGTG
>Ga0310810_10010928_pt1 | contig 10597 bp, 13 predicted proteins | sample NCmetagenome_FD_207641 | JGI IMG/M metagenome (GOLD analysis project Ga0310810, IMG submission 207641) | Soil microbial communities from experimental microcosm in Duke University, North Carolina, United States - NC | ecosystem: Engineered > Artificial ecosystem > Soil microcosm > Unclassified ... | reverse complement strand
CAGGTATCGCGATAGAACCTCAACACGTCGAACGCTCTCGGCAGCGGGTGCACGACCGGCCCGCCGGTGATGTTGGGTCCGACTTCATGAAGGTCGTACTCGAGCGACGTCGCGATTCCGAAGTTGCCGCCGCCGCCGCGAATGGCCCAGAACAGATCCGCGTGTTCGTCGGCGCTCGCACGGGCGACTCGCCCATCGGCCATCACCAGTTCGGCGGCGCGGAGGTTGTCGAGAGCGAGTCCGTACTTGGTCATCAGCCAGCCGAGTCCGCCGCCAAGCGTGAGCCCGGCGATGCCGGTCGAGCCGACGACGCCGCCGGTCGTCGCGAGGCCATGCAGCTGAGTCTCGCGGTTCAATTCCTTCCACAGCACGCCGCCCTGCGCGCGCGCGGCTTTGCCGTGCACGTCGACCTGAATGCCTCGCATCGGCGACAGGTCGATCAGGAGCCCCTTGTCGATGGTCGCGCGGCCTGCGACGTTGTGACCGCCGCCTCGTACTGCGACCTCGAGATTCAGCAGGCGCGCCAGCTTCACGGCGTCGACGACGTCGGCCACTCCGTGACAGCAGGCAATGAGCGCCGGACGCTTGTCGATGAGACCGTTGTGCACGCGCCGACGCTCGTTGTATTCGGCGTCAGACGGCTGCAGCAGGGACCCGGTGAATGTTTGCGCGGCTTGTTGAACGGCTTCGGCGAGCGTCGACATACTCCCTCCCAAAAAGCGGCCCGCCAATCGGTCGCGAGGCGGACCTCCACGTTCTTATAGGTCAAGCGGAAGCCGGACATTACCTACGGTCCGGCGCTACAAATTGAGTTGCGACGCGAGGTCGCGAAGATCCTTTGCCAGGAAATCGAAGCGGCCCGCCGGCGGCGGCGGTGCCACACGACCGTTGGCGCCGTTTTCGAGCGGACGATGCACATATGCCGTCTTCAGGCCGAGCGCCTTGGCTGCATCCAGATCCCCGCCGTGCGCCGCCACCATCATCACCGACGCCGGCGGCAGGTCGAAGAACTCTCCCGGCATCAGGTAGGTTTCCTTATCCGGCTTGTAATGGCGCACGAGCTCGGTCGACAGGATGCAGTCCCACGGCAAACCGGCAAATTTCGCCATCTCGGTGAGCAACGAGACATTGCCGTTCGACAGCGGCGCGATCACGAATCGCTTCCTCAACCGCGTCAGGCCGGCCACCGAATCCGGCCATCCCTTGAGCCGGTGCCAGACGCGATTGAAGTGTTTCTTTTCGTCTTCAGTCAGCCCCTCGATCTTGAAGCGGACCAGCAGCTGGTCGAGGACCATGCGATGGAGCACGTCGAGTTTCGTCCATGGCAAGTCGCCGCTGCGCACGCGATTCATCGACGGCCCGTAGCCGCCGCGCCACGCGTCGGCAAACGCCGCCCAGTCCACGGTCAGCCCCTTGGCGCGACCAAGTTGCTCGCCTTCCGCGATCACCGCCGACCGCCAGTCCACGACCGTTCCGAAGGTGTCGAACACGAGCAGTTGTACGTCTGGCATAGGTCCCGCCGCTGGCTTTTCGCCCGCGCGCGTCTGCGCGAGCGCGGGCAACCCCGTGGCGGCCATCGAGCCGACGAGAAAATCCCGGCGATTCATGACCACCTACTTTTGAGATTTGCCTTTGCCAGCCGCCGCCGCGCCCGGCGCCCGATAGGCGACGGCCTTCTTGGCTGCGGCATCGACGTCTTCAGGCGTGATGAGCGGAATGGTGCCGACCGTGACCGCGCCCGTGCCGTTCACCGCGAGACTCAACGCGATGGCGCTGATCGGATCGGGAAGGTCGCAGATCACGTAAGCGTCGATATCGCCGTAGGCGAAGTAAAACGATTCCAGCTTGCCGCCAAGGGCTTCGACCGCGTGCTTGACGGCGGCGCGTCGTCCGCTGCCGCCTTCCTTGATGACGCCCTGGGTACCCTTGCTCTTGTAATCAGCCTTAACCAGATACTTCGCCATGTTATTCCCTCGGAGTTTTTGTACGCTGCGGAAGGCGAAATCTTACTAGAAGATGGTTGGCTCTGCGGGACGCGCTTGAAGGGCGTTCCCTACCGGGCGTCCTGACGATGGAGACGTGTCGTAGGGGACGCCCTTCAGGGCGTCCCGGCCTTCAGGGCGTCCCGGCATTCAGGGCATCCCGCGCGACCCGGCCAGCACCAGCCACGCCGCGAGGGCGGCCGCCTTGTGCTCCGCCCGCCAGGGTCCGCCGCGGGCACGGCCCATCGCCGTAACCGACTGCCGGATGTCGGGTTCCGGCCGCTTCAGCCGCTCCACCGCCGCATCGTAAAGATCCCGTTCGCGCCACACCGCCGGCGACAGCTGTCGCCGGGTGGCCGCGTCGTTGACGATGCCCCGGAACAGCTGTCCTTCGAGCGCGTGGATGCGGATGTGTTCGTTGCCAATCGTGGCGGGATCGATGAGGCTGCCAGCGACGATGCCCGCGCCAACCAGGGGATGGCCGGCCTTCTGATGATCGCGAATGAAGTCGACCACCGATTGCCGCCCGAACTTCCGGACGCCGGCGAGGAGCGTTTCGAGCCGGGGTCCTGGTTTTCGCGCCGTGCCGAAGGTGGCGTGGTAAGGCTGGCGCGCGTCCGCGTCAGCCGGATCGCTCAGCTCGATGCGGCGGCTGTCGATCAGCTCGGGCGCCCGATCGGTGCCGCTCAGGACCACGGCGCAGGCCCAGCCCGATTTGATCGTGAACCCGACCGCGGTCTTCGCCATCACTGCTGCCAGATCGGACGTGCCAGTCCGCCAGCGTCCTCGTAGAAGTAAACGCCGCCCGGCGCAAACATTTTGGTGACGAGAATGATTTGCCCGAGGTGATACGCAAAGTGTTCGGTGACGTGAAAGACGGCGTCGAGCACGGTGAGCTCGCGGCCTTGAATCGCGCAGCGTTCAGCGAGCCGCGCCGGGCTGAGCCCCTTCAGCGTGCGATCGACGTCGGCGAGCGTCTGCTCCAGCGCCTCGAGCAGATCTGCCGCGGGGGCGCCTTCGCGCGCCGCGAATTCCGCCGCGCGATGACGGTCGAACACTTCGCCGCCGACACCGGCGACGATCCACTGGCGCAGGTTGCCGTTGAGATGCAGCAGCAGGTTGCCGACGCTGTTCGATTCTTGGTTCGGCCGCCACCACAGTTTGTCGGGCGGCAACGCCTGGAGCGTGCGGCGCAGCTTCGCCGGATACTCGTTGCCGAGATAGTCGCGGGCTCGCTCGACAAACAGGCGATCCAGGGACTGCGAGGACATGTTCATTTCACCGTGCGAATGCGGTGCGCTTCCGAATCGGTGACGTACAACACACCGCTGCCATCGACTGTCAGCCCGTGCGGCCTCGAGAGGCGGCATTGCAACGGATCGCTCTCCGGTCCGTCGCCGCGATCTCCCGTCCCAAGTATGGTCGTGATGATGCCCGACGCGAGATCCACTTTTCGAATGGCATGGTTCTCGGTGTCAGCGACGAACAGGCTGCCACGGCCGTAGGCCAGGCCCTTCGGGCCGGCCAGTTCGGCGGCGCGCGCCGGTCCGCCGTCGCCCGAAAACCCCTGTTTGCCCGTGCCGGCGACATGATGCAGCGTCTGAGTGCTGGTGGCGATGCGATAGATCGCGTTGCCTTCGCGCAACGCCAGATACAAATCGCCACGCTCATCGAGCACCATCGTCCGCGGTCCATTGAGCGGCGTGCCCTTGACCGGCGCGCCATCGCCGGGCGGCTGTGCGACGCCGGTCCCGGCGTAGGTGTCGATGGCGCCGGCCGCCAGATCGACCTTGCGAATCCGTTGATTGCCGATGTCGCAGATCAGCAGTTGTCCCTGCCGATCGATCACGATGCTGTGCGGTTGACGCAGTTGCGCGCGCGCCGCCGGTCCGCCGTCCCCGGAAAAACCGGCCACGCCGGTCCCGGCGAGCGTCGAGATCGTGCCGGTGCCGGCATCGACTTTACGAACGACGTGGTTGTCGCGCTCTGCGATGTAGAGGTGGCCGCGCCCGTCAAACTGAATCTCGTGCGGCATGTTCAGCGAGGCCGCTGTCGCCGGTCCTCCGTCGCCGCTGTAGCCCCTCTCGCCATTCCCGGCCATCGTCGTCATGCGGCGGGTCCGCAGATCGAGGCGGCGGATGCGCTGGTTGTCGAGATCGCAGAAATACAACGCGCCGTCAGGCCCGAAGATGATGCCGTAGGGGTTGTTGACCTGCTGATCCGAAAATCCGCCCGTGCCGGTACCCACCAGCGTTGAGACCGCCGGCGCGGCATTCGCACGACGGGCCGCAAGGACGAGCAGAAACGATTGCAGCAGGCGGCGCCGCGTGATGCTCACCACAGAACCCTCCGTTCAACTTCCCTGCTTGAGGCGCTGGCGCGCCTTGTCGACGTCGCGGTGAAACACGAACAATCGGTCGCCATTGGCCGCGGTCGGGTCGCTGAACTCGTACCGCTTGCCCTTGACCCCCTTTACTTTGAGGATCTTGGCGAGATAGTCAACCTCGAAGACTTCGAGGTCGGTCAACTTCAGCGTAAAGCGATCGTCCTTGTCGTCGCTGTCGTAGCGCAGCCCTTGAGGCGTCGCGACCAGACGTCCCTTGCACGACCCCAACCGGTGCTTATGCACGACATCAACGGTCGCGTCGAGCCGCACTTCCTTGAAATTGAACTGGAGATCGCGGCTTCCGGCCTCGATCTCGACGTTCTCGGCAATGCTCTCAAATCCTGGCGCCACGATGTTGATGCGATGAGAACCCGGGGCGATTTCCGGCGAAGTGAGCGGCGTCACGCCGATGAAATTGCGGTCGATGAAGACCTGCGCGCCAGTCACGTCGCTGGCGATGTGCAAGGTCGCCATCGCGGCGGCCGCGGGGTCGGCCGGCGGCGCGGCCTCCTTGGGCGCGGCCGCTCGGCGTGCTGATCGCGCCGGCGCGGCGGCTGGCGTTCCAGCAGCCGGTTCGGCCGCGGCGGCCGGAGGCGGCGGCGTGACGATCGCCGCCGGCGGTGCCGGCGCGGCTGCCGGTGATGACGTTTCGGAGACAGCAGTCCGGCGACGGTTGCTGTACCAGGTCAGCGAACCAGCGACTACGAGGAAGAGTGCGCCGATGACGACCAGAAGACGACGATTCATAGAGACTATCCGAACCTCCGGCCGCCGGTGAGGGCGAGCGCGATTCCGCCGAGCACGACGAGCGCCGACAATACGAGACGCAGCGAAATGATTTCACCGAGAAACAGCACGCCGCCGGCGCCGGCGAGAATCGGTACTGTCAGCTGGACGATGGCCGCGCCGCTCGCGGTCAGATTTCTGAGCGCGGTATACCACAGGACGTATCCGAGGCCCGAGGTAATCGCGCCCGACGCGAGCGCCAGCATCAGGCCGTTGGCCGACACGTGGACGCGGCTGTAGGCAAGCGCGTTGACCGCCGCCGTGAGCGGCAATGCCCGGACGAAATTGCTCGTGTTCAACTGCAGCGCATGGGCGGCGCCGCGGCCGCCTAGCGAGTACACGCCCCACATGATTCCGGCGAGCGCCATCAGCAACGATCCTGACGGCGACGGTGCGGCTAGACCGGGCAGGACGAGATACGTCAATCCCGCCAGCGCCATCAACAGCCCGAGCCATTGCGACCAGTGCGGCCGTTCGCCCGTGCCAAGCGCCGCCACCATCATCGTCATTTGTACGGCGCCAAAAAGGATCAGCGCGCCGGTGCCGGCGGTCAGACTGTTGTAGGCGAAGGAAAACGGGATGGCGTAGAAAAACAGCACCAGCGCCGACATCCACGAGCCCTCGAGACGCGCCGGCTCGGATCGTCGGAGCGCGGTGGCGGCGAGCAGCATGCCGGCACCGCCGGCAATCCGGACGGTGGAAAATGTGGCGGCGTCGATCGAGGCCCGTCCGAGGGCCAGCCGGCACAGAACGGAGTTGCCAGCGAATGCCACGAGCGCGGCCAACGTGCACGCCACCGTGCGGCTGTCGGCCTTCATCGCGACGGGCTCGTCACGCCGGGCCTTCCGCCAGCCAGGCCAGCGCCGCGTCGCGATCCTTGAATACCTGAACGGTCATCGGACCGGGCGCGAGCGCGCCGAATTGGCGGGCCACGCCGAAGGTCACCGGACGACTGGTGACGATGGCGATTTTCTTCTGGCCGATCACGTTCACGTGACGGCGAATGTGCTCGACGATCTCTTCGAGTTCCGACAAGGTGGGCACATTGGTCGCCTGCGAGAAATCCGCGAGCGTCTGCAGGCCCGGTCGGAAATCGGGGTCGCGCAGCCAGCCTTGCATCGCCGCCATCCGTTCCGCCTGCGTGCTCTCTCCCTCTGCCACCACGAACAGCAGGCCGTGTTCCGAATCGATCTTGTAGTGGATCGGCATGGCGTGCCCCCAATCACCGCGTTGCAGGCGGAGCGGTGGTGAGATCTTCATTGATCAATGCCGCGAGCCGCAGTCCCCCGAGCGCCAGCCGTTCATCGATCACCGGCAACGCCCTCCGGTAATACGCTTCGTCAACGCTGCCATGCGGAGGCAGCAAAGCCGCCTTGGCCAGGCGCTGTGACTGCATGGCCCATTCGGCCGGCACGCCCGCCGGCCGCTGGTCCAGGCGCCTGCGGCGAATCTCATCGTTGAGCAGGTCCAGATACTGCTGATCGTCAAGATGACGCCGCGCCATCAGCCCGCTGTCCCAGGCACCGTGCAGATTGCAGGGCGAGGTCCGGAGCGCGTCCTGGCTGCAGTTGTCGGACCCAAACATCGACACCAGGATGCCATTGCCTCCGCGCTCGACGCCCAGCGCGTGGAACGGCTGATGGAGATCGCCGACGAGGTGGACGAGAAACTTGAGCGCCACCGCGCGATCGGCGCGGTCGAGCGTACGATCGCCCAGACGCGTCGCGCTGTAGAGAATGCGATCGACGACGCAGTCGCGCCACTTGTCAGCGCTCGACCCGCTCTGCACGCCGGGCTGACGCGGACAGTCGCGATCGCGATCGTAGCTGGTGGCATCGGGCGGAATGTTGAGAAAGTGCCAGAAGTAGGTCTGGTAGTTTCCTTCCCAATAGCGATCGGCCCAGGACGAAACGTCGGCCAGTGTCTCCGGCTCGAGCAGCCACTGCACGTTGCGGCGCGCCGCGGCGGTGAGACGCGATTGCGCCAGCCGCGCGACCAGCCGATGGCCTTGCGCGCCCCAGGCCTCGACGTCAACGGTGCTCGTGACACTCACGAGCATTCCCGCGAGGACCGTCGCTGCGATCGTTCGGCCGGCGCCAGGCATCGGTATCCGGATGGTTACGACGCTTTTTCGATGTGTACCAGATAGGCTTCCACCATCAGCAGATTCTTTTCGCCCGACTGCTTGATGATGCTGAGCAGACGATCCATCTTGACGACTTCTTCGAGCTGCTCGTCGACGAACCACTGCAGGAAGCTCTGCGCCAGGTAGTCGCTTTCCTTGACGGCCAGATCCATGAGCCCGGTGACCTGGCGCGTCACTTCCTGCTCCCATTTGAGCGCGGCGGCGACGGCCTCTTCAGCTGATGCAAAGGTCGGCGTCGGCGCCGGAATCGATGGCACCACCAGATCGCCCTTCGCGTCGAGCATGTACTTCACGAACTTCAACGCGTGCTGACGCTCTTCATCGGCCTGCTCGAAAAACAGTTTGGCGAGGAGGGTCAGGTGGCGCTGCTGGAAATGCGCGGCGATGCTGACGTATTGCAGGCTGGCGCCGAATTCGTGGCCGATCTGGGCGTTGAACGCCTTCGCGAGATCGCGACTGATAAGCACGGGCTCTCCTTCGGAAGGGCGCGTGGGACCAGTACGCCGCTCGCGCCTGACAAGAGCCGGATGTTAACACGCGGGCGAAACGGGGCGGAAAACCCGAGGTTCTTCGTGGAACGTCGAACCGAGACCGCGCAGAACCGCGAACCCGGGTCAGCGCCACTCCGGATCGTAGCGACGGCGACGCAACGCCGATTCCACTTGAACGCTGACCGTAAACAGCACGATCACTTGAAACAGACCGATGAAGGCATAGATCGCGAAGCGTGTGAAGGCGCTCGGTTCGGGCCAGCACGTCGTACCGCGATCAAGGCACGCCTGGACGACACGATCGAGTTCGACGTGCTCCCGCATGATCAGTCCGATGGCAACGGCGAAAATGACCGCGCTGCCGGCGATGTTGCCGAAAATCGACTGACCGGTTCGCCAGATCGGGTACGCCACGGCGCCTCCCGCCAGCGGCGGCACCAGGACGGCAAAGAGAATCCAGAACCAGTTGAGTCCGGTCATGAGGTAACGAGATCAGGCGCGACGGGCTCGCAAAGCCGTGCACCGCGCCAACCACAGGCTGGCGACTACCAGCACCGGCGCCGACGTCGTCCCCGGCAGCCAGCGGCCAAAGTACGCCGAGCCGGCGAGATGGCCGCAGCCGTTGAGCAGCATGATGACGCCGAGCGCCCAGGATGCCAGACGCGTGCCCGGCGCCCCGCGCTCGACTGCTGGCGCGAGCAGAAGGAGGATCACGACGAGCGCGATCAGCCCGCCGAGCCACGGGCCGAACGTAAACGTCGGCATGGGAAACCACGGCAGGCGCGAACGGACCGCCAGCACGGTTGGATTATAGAAGCCCAGAAAGTCCGTGAACGCTTCGTCTGCCACGTGGAGTGCGAGCGCCGCGGTCAGGATGTACCACGCGTGAGCGTGCGAGCGGTCTACTGTCCGCACACTGGCGGCTTGATCGTTTTCAGTGTGAACGCCGTCCCGTTGGGCGGCACTGGGTGGATGATCTCCGGATCGATCGCCGGATCAGCCGGCACGAGAACCATTCCACAGACAATCCGCGCTGACGGTCCCGCCTGCCTCAAGTTCTTCAACGGCGCGTTGGAGTCAACGGGAAAAAGCGGCGAGGATGGTTTCAGCAACGGCGCGGATGGCGCCTGGCCGACGGGAAAAAGCGGGGCGGATGGTTTGAACAGCGGCGTGGTCGGCGATTGCGTCACCCGTGGCTCGAGTTTGATTTGAGCCGTTGCTGGCGAGACGATCGTGAAGCCCAGGAGCAGAATCAGGCTGATGACTCGCATAACCCCTCTAGCCATGATCATCGCGCTCAACGCGCCCTCAATCAAGATCCCAGCGCCGGTTGCCGCTGAGGGAGCCTGGGCCTTCTCACGCCGATCCCGGTTGCCTGTTCGAACGCGTGGGCCAGTTGCAGGACCGCCAGATCCTGGCGGAACCGCCCGACGATCTGGATCCCGATCGGCAACCCCTCGGGCGTGAATCCGGCCGGAACGGAAATCGCCGGACAAAAAGTCACCGTGACCCAGTACGCCGACTTCATCCACGCGATGTAGGTGTCCATGGCCGCGCCACCGACCTGGCGCGGCCAGTCGATCGAAGCGTCGAACGGCGGCACCTGGCTCACTGTGCACACGAAGAACTCATACCGCTCCTGAAAACGGCGCAGACGATCCAGGAAGTCGCTGTGCCTGGTCATCGCCCGCGCGACGTCGGCAGCGGTGAGCGATGCGCCGGCTTCAATCTCCCAGATCGCCTCGGGCTTCAACTCGCCACGGTGTGCGTGAACGAGGGGCCCCAGAATCGTTGACGTCCGCCACTTCCGGATGGTCGTGAAAATCTCGTCGGCGTCGCCGAAGTCGGGACACACGTCGTCCACGATGGCGCCGAGCTGCTCGAACGTCCGCCGCTGCTGGTCGACGACCGCGCGGACGCTGCCGTCGAGCGGCAGCCCGCCCAGGTCCGGACACCAGGCGATGCGCGCGCCGGAGAACGAACGGTCCAGCCGGCGCGCGAACGTCGAAGGATCGGATGGATATGTGCCTGGGTCGCGCGGATCGGCGCCGGCTATCACGCTCAGCAGGAACGCCGCATCCGCGACCGATCGCGCCAACGGACCCTTCACGCCAAAGCCGAGTAATGGCAGCAGCGAGGGATAGGTCGGCACGAGACCGACGCTTGGCCGAAAGCCGACAACGTTGTTGAAACTCGCCGGGTTGCGAAGCGAGCCGCCCAGATCGCTGCCATCGGCCAGCGGCAGCAGTCCCGCCGCGAGCGCCGCCGCGGCGCCGCCGCTCGAGCCTCCCGCGCTCTTCGCCGGGTCGTAGGGGTTTCTCGTCGTGCCGTAGACGCGGTTGTAGGTGTGCGACCCCATCCCGAATTCCGGAATATTCGTCTTGCCGATCGGCAGCGCGCCGGCACTCCGGATTCGCTCGACAAGGAGCGAATCCTCGGACGGCATGTAGGTTCGATAGATGGGCGATCCGCTTGTGAACGGCAGTCCGACGGCCGGCTCGAGGTCTTTGAAGGCCCAGGGCAAGCCATGCAGGGCCCCGACTTTGTCGTCGCTCGCCATCACGCGATCCGCCGCGTCGGCGAGCGCCAGGCAGTCCTCGTCGGCGAGCTTGCCGACGATGGCGTTGATGGTGGGGTTGATCTGCTCGATTTGCCGCAGATGCGCGGTCATGACTTCGCGCGCCGACACTTGGCGCGAGCGGATAAGCGCGGCGAGATCGCGCGCGCTCATAAAGCAGAGATCCGTCGGAGTGCCGTTCATATCGACCGTAGCGGCGGGCCTTCAGCCCGGCCGACCCGACGAACC
>Ga0310810_10010927_pt1 | contig 10597 bp, 9 predicted proteins | sample NCmetagenome_FD_207641 | JGI IMG/M metagenome (GOLD analysis project Ga0310810, IMG submission 207641) | Soil microbial communities from experimental microcosm in Duke University, North Carolina, United States - NC | ecosystem: Engineered > Artificial ecosystem > Soil microcosm > Unclassified ... | reverse complement strand
GCCGACAAGGGCGGGACGATGTACTTCCCGCCGATTCATTTCTCCTATTCGACGCACAATTTGAATTTGCCGACGCCCGCGCCCTCGCCGCCCACCTGGATGCTGACCGAGGAGCAATGCAAGGGTGCCGCCGAGAAGGTCGGCGGCACGGGCTGCCGCGATCTCGAGGTGAACTGGCTCGGCACCGACGATCAGGGCCGCGATGTGCTGGCGCGGTTGATCTACGGCTTCCGCATCTCGGTGCTGTTCGGACTCGCGCTGACGATCCTCTCATCCGCGATCGGCGTGGCGGCTGGCGCCGTGCAGGGGTATTTCGGCGGCTGGACCGACTTGATATTCCAGCGCTTCATCGAGATCTGGACCTCGATCCCATCGCTCTACTTGTTGCTGATCATCTCGTCGGTGCTGGTGCCGGGCTTCTTCGTGCTGCTCGGCATATTGCTCTTGTTCTCGTGGGTGTCGCTGGTCGGACTGGTGCGCGCCGAATTCCTGCGCGGGCGTAATTTCGAGTACATCCAGGCCGCGCGCGCCCTCGGTGTGTCGAACGCCACCATCATGTTCCGTCATCTCCTGCCCAACGCCATGGTCGCAACCATGACGTTCCTGCCGTTCATCGTCTCCTCCTCGGTGATGACGTTGACTGCACTCGACTTCCTCGGCTTCGGCCTGCCGCCCGGCTCGCCATCGCTGGGCGAGCTGCTCAGCCAAGGCAAGGCCAACATCCAGGCGCCGTGGCTGGGTCTCTGCGGCTTCATCACCGTCGCCTTCATGCTCTCGCTGCTCATCTTCATCGGCGAGGCGGTGCGCGATGCGTTCGATCCGCGCAAGACGTTCGCGTAATCGCATGGACGCCGTGAACCAGCCGCTCCTCTCCGTCCGCGATCTCTCCGTCGCCTTTGGTCAAGGCGAGCGCCGCATTCTCGCCGTCGACCGCATCTCGTTCGATCTGAAGAAGGGCGAGACGGTCGCGCTGGTCGGCGAGTCCGGCTCGGGCAAGTCCGTCACCGCGCTGTCGGTGATGAAGCTGTTGCCCTATCCGGCTGCGAGCCATCCCTCCGGTACAATTCATTTCAAGGGACAGGAGCTGCTCGGCCTCCCCGAGCGCGAGATCCGCGAGGTGCGCGGCAACGACATCACGATCATCTTCCAGGAGCCGATGACCTCGCTCAATCCGCTCCACACCATTGAGAAACAGATCGGCGAAATCCTGCTGCTGCACGGCGGCATGACGGGGGCGCCTGCACACAAGCGGATCGTCGAATTGCTGACGCAGGTTGGCATTCCCGATCCTGAAGGCCGGCTTGCCAGCTATCCGCATCAGCTCTCCGGCGGACAGCGACAGCGCGTCATGATCGCGATGGCGCTCGCCAACGAGCCAGACCTCCTGATCGCGGATGAACCGACCACCGCGCTCGATGTCACCGTGCAGGCGCAGATCCTGACGCTCCTGAAGGATCTGCAGACGCGCCTCGGCATGGCGATGCTGTTCATCACCCACGACCTCGGGATCGTTCGCCGGCTCGCCGATCATGTCTGCGTCATGAAGGACGGCAAGATCGTCGAGGCAGGGCCGGTGCACGACGTGTTCGAGCGGCCGCAGCATCCCTACACCAAGGCTCTGCTCGCGGCTGAGCCGAAGCCCGATCCAGCGCCGCTCTGCCCGGAGGCCCCGGTCGTCATCCAGACCGACGACCTGAAGGTCTGGTTTCCGATCAAGCGCGGCGTCATGCGCAAGGTGGTCGGCCACATCAAGGCCGTCGACGGCGTGAGCATCAGGGTGCGCCAGGGCGAGACGCTCGGCATCGTCGGCGAATCCGGGTCGGGCAAGACCACGCTCGGTCTCGCAATCCTGCGGCTGATCTCGTCGGACGGGCCCATCGTCTTTCTCGGCAAGGAGCTGCAGGGCCTGAAGTTCAAGGCGATGCGCCCGTTCCGCCACAACATGCAGATCGTGTTCCAGGACCCGTTCGGCTCGCTTTCACCGCGCATGTCGGTGTCCGACATCATCGAGGAGGGGCTGTGGGTGCACCATCCGCAGCTCACGGCCGCGCAGCGCGAAGCAAAAATCATCGCCGCGCTGAACGATGTGGGGCTCGATCCCGAGACACGCTTCCGCTACCCGCACGAGTTCTCCGGCGGACAACGCCAGCGCATCGCGGTCGCGCGCGCGATCGTGCTCGAGCCGACGTTCATTGTGCTCGATGAACCGACCTCCGCGCTCGACATGCTGATCCAGACCCAGATCGTCGACCTCCTGCGCGACCTGCAGAAGCGGCACGATCTGACCTACCTGTTCATCTCGCACGATCTGCGCGTGGTCTCCGCGCTCGCGAGCCGGCTGATCGTGATGCGCAACGGCAAGGTGGTGGAGGAGGGGCCTGCCGCCCAGCTCTTCGCGCGTCCGCAAAGCGACTACACGCGCGCGCTGTTCGCCGCGGCGTTCAACCTGGAGGCCGCGCCCGACGGCGTGATCGTCGAGCCTGTGCCGCGTCCGGCTCCGGCAGAGCCAGACTCCGGGGTCGATTCCGGACAGGGCGACTTCGACGTTCGCGGGTGAGCGCATATTGAAGCGCCCGTACAATCACTGATAGCGTTGTGCCTCTGGCTAACAAGGGGGCACAATGGCCAAAAAGGCGAAAAAGACGAAGGCAAAAGCAAAAGCAAAAGCAAAAGCGAAGAAGAACAAGACGGCAAAGCCCGCAAAAACGACCGTCAAGCGGCAAATCGGCAAATCTGGCCCGCAGCCTGCCGCGAATGATGCCGGGCTCGGCATCGTCAGCGTCGAGGCGACGGCGAACCTGATGCCGCCCAATCCGAGCTTCAGGGTGCACGCGCGCATCGAGGCGCCCACCCCCGGCTTTACCGCGTTCCTGACGAAGGCGGTGCCGCAAGGCATCAACCCTGCGATTCTGATCCTCGACGTGGTGCTCGCCAAAAGACCCGGCACCGTCATCCAGGTCGTGACGGAGATCGATGCCGACTACGAGGACAAGAACTACAAGGGCCGGTACCGCCAGGTCACGGTGCGCTACGGCAAGGTGAGCAAGACCGCCAAGGTGGAGATCGTCGCCTGACCGCGGTTTGACGCAGGCGAACGAACGCCGCTAGAGAAGCAGGTCATGCCATTGCTTCTCCTCGTTTCTTCGCGCACCGCCTGATGACCAAAGGCGCGCTCGTTCTCCTCATCACCGGCGGCACCGAGAACTGGGCGCCCGGACGCTGGCGCGAGCGGTTCAAGCGCGTATGCCCGGAGCGACCGGTCGCGCTCCTTCCGGGCGATGCGGTCGATCCGGACACGGTGCGCTACGCGGCGGTGTGGAAGCCCAAGCCCGGCATGCTTGGCGACTTTCCAAAACTTGAAGTGATCTTCAATCTCGGTGCGGGCGTGGACGCGGTCGTCGCCGACCTGACCCTGCCGCCGGTCCCGCTCGTGCGGGTCGCAGTCGACGATCTGACGAAGCGCATGACCGAGTATGTCGTGATGCATGTGCTGATGCATCACCGCCGGCAGGGCTATTACGCGGAGAGCCAGCGCGACAAGCTTTGGGCGCCCAAGCTGCAGTGGGCGGCGCGCGACCTGCGCGTCGGCATCATGGGGCTCGGCGTGCTCGGCCGCGATGCGGCGGAGGTGCTCTCCCGCATCGGCTTCGATGTGGCCGGCTGGAGCAGCACCTGGAAGGCGATCCCCGGGATCAAGTGCTTTGCGGGCGAGGGCCAGTTCGGTGAATTCCTTGCGCGCACCGACGTGCTCGTCTGCCTCCTGCCGCTGACGCCGGAGACGCGCGGCATTCTCAATCGGCGCACGTTTTCAAGACTTGCGCGCGACGGCAAGCTCGGCGGACCGGTGATCATCAACGCCGGGCGGGGCGGGTTGCAGAATGAGGCGGATTTGCTGGCCGCGCTCGATGACGGCACGCTCACCGCCGCCACGCTCGACGTGTTTCATTCAGAGCCGCTGCCGCCCGACAGCCCGTTCTGGACGCATCCGAAGGTGACGCTCTCCCCGCACAACGCGGCCGACACCGATCCCGATGCGATCTCGCTTTATGTGGCGGAGCAGATCGCGCGCCACGAGCGCGGCGAGCCGCTGCAGAATGTGGTGGACCGCAAGGCGGGATATTAGCTCGCACCGTTCCGCTCGTCCCCGCGAAAGCGGGGACCCAGAGCCGCAAGCTCGAGAAGAACTGGATTCCCGCTTGCGCGGGAATGAGCGGAGTGTGTTCAACGCCCGGAGAGCCTTCTCACGCTGGTGATTTCGCTGCCCCCCGCGCTGACACGCGCGATCGCCTCGGCGATCGGCTCGACCGCGACTGCCATGTGAAACGCGTTCGCGTGCAGCAGCATGTTTTCGTCGCGCACGATCGCCACATGGCCCTTCCAGAACATGAGATCGCCGCGCCGCAGAGATTTGGCATCAACCGGAGTGCCGAGCGCGCGTTCCTGCATGTCGCTGTCGCGCGGGCAGGGTATGCCGCAGGCATTCAGCGCAACCTGCACCAGCCCCGAGCAATCCAGTCCGTAATTGGTCTTGCCGCCCCACAGATACGGCGTGCCGAGGAAGCGCTCGGCGACCGCGACGAAGTCGCTCTCGCTCTTGTCGAGGGGCACCACATGCGCGGCCGGCACAAACCCGATCGACGATACCACGAATGGATGCAGCACCCGCACCACCGTGAGCCTTGCGCCGAGCGGCGGCATCGCGACCGGCGGCAGCTTGATCGATGGGCCGGGAAAAGCGAGTGTGCGCAGTGCGGTCACCGTATGCGTGGCCGCGCCGCGCGGCGCGAGCAGCGCACTCGCCGGCAGCCAGCCGACATAGCCGTCGTCGGCGAGCTGGCCCCAGGCCCAGCCTTCGTCATTGAATTCATAGACCGTAACGCGCTCGCCCATCAGCGCCTCGGTCATGAGCGGCGCGTCCGGCGACGGCGCCTCGCGCATCGGCGCCTGCGCATCGATGACTTCACGCTCTTCGCCTTCGACGAACCGCGCCGCGGCGACCTTGCCTTGGAGGTACCGCGCGGCGAGGTCAGGCCGGGCCGGCGTGATGCGCGGATCGAAATTCACCGGCAGCGCTCCATAGGATGCGATTATCCGTACCGCTCCTTAAGGAGGGCATAAAGCGCACGCGCGACCTGGCATTCGCCGCCGTCCGGCCGCGCGGGTTTGGCACTCGGCGTCCAGGCATAGATGTCGAAATGCGCCCAGGCTTTCGTGGTCGTCACGAAGCGCGAGAGAAACAGCGCGGCGGTGATCGAGCCTGCCATGGGCCCGCCCACGTTGTTGATGTCGGCGGTCTTCGAATCGAGCAAGGATTCGTAAGCACGCCACAACGGCATGCGCCACAACGGGTCGCGTTCGCGTTCCGCATGGCGCGCGAAATCGGCGGCGAGCTTGTCGTCGTGCGTATAGAGCGGCGGCAGCTCCGGCCCGAGCGCGACACGCGCGGCGCCTGTGAGCGTCGCCAGGTCGACGATCAGCTCGGGCGCCTCCTCGTCAGCGAGCGCGAGGGCATCGGCAAGGACGAGCCGCCCCTCGGCATCGGTGTTGCCGATCTCGACCGTGATGCCTTTGCGCGAGCGGTAGATGTCGAGCGGCCGGAAGGCATCGCCCGAGATCGCGTTCTCGACTGCGGGGATCAGCACACGCAGCCGCACCTTCAGCTTGGCGTCCATCACCATATGCGCGGCTGCGAGCACGTTCGCGGCGCCGCCCATGTCCTTCTTCATGATCAGCATGCCGCTGTCGGGCTTGATGTCGAGCCCGCCCGTGTCGAAGCACACGCCCTTGCCAACCAGCGTGATCTTCGGATGCGCGCGATCGCCCCAAGTCAGGTCGATCAGGCGTGGCGCACGTGGCGACGCGCGCCCGACCGCGTGGATCAGCGGAAAGTTCTGGGTCAGGAGATCGTCGCCGGCGATCGTCCGAACGTTTGCACCATGCTGCGCGCCAAGATCGCGCGCGGCCTGCTCCAGCTCTGCCGGTCCCAAATCGTTGGCCGGCGTATTGATGAGATCGCGCGCGAGCGCAACACCGGCAGCGATGCGCGACAGATCCGCGCCGTCGATGCCGTCCGGCATCGCAAGCTTGGCGCCATTCGCCTCCGCCTTGCGGTAGCGCGTGAACTTGTAGGAGCCGAGCGCGAAGGCAAGTGCGGCGAGCCGCGCGTCATGCGGCGCGTTCGCGAAGCGGTAAGTCCCGGCGGGCAGCAGGCCGGGCAGCCGCCCCGGCAGGAAGCGGTCCTTCTCCGGCCTGTCCGCGGGCTCGATCCCGAACAGCACACCCGACAGTGTACCGTTGTCGCTGGGGAGCAGCAGCGACTGTCCGGCCTTCGGCTCGAACCTCGCGCTCTCAGCGAAGCGCTGCGCGGCTGCGCCAAGCCCTGCACGCACCGCCGGCCAGTTGTCCGTGTTGGCGAACCACACCGGAATGGCCGTGCCGCCCGGTGCCGCGAAAGCCGGATGCATGAAAGGTCCCCGAAACGCCCTGCTAGCACGCGCTTTCCGGCCGGTGAAGCAGGCCTGATGTTCCACGGATTAACCCATCTTTAGGGTTAACGATCTATTGCTGATCCGGGGCTGGCGTAGTTTCGCCGCCGGAGCAGCACCATGCGTACTGGCGTTTCTCGCATCGTTTTCCTCGCCACTGTCGCATTGACGGCCGCAGCACTGGGCGGCTGCAAGACCATCGGTTCGACCGATACCACCGGCTCGATTTCGTCCGGTCCTCAACAGCGCACGGAGGCCGAGTGGCGTCGCGACAGCGAGGCGCTGGGCGATCGCTTCCGCGCCAATCCGCGCGACCCCGATGTCGCGATGCGTTACGCGCAGGCGCTGCGCGCGACCGGCCAGCGCGGGCAGGCCGCGGCCGTGCTGGAAACATCGGCGCTGCACAATCCGGAGAACCGGGCGCTGCTCGGCGCTTACGGCCGGGCACTCGCCGATGCCGGAGACTTCAAGCGGGCGCTGGAGGTGCTGGAGCGCGCGCACTCGCCCGACCAGCCGGACTGGCGCATCCTTTCGGTGCAGGGCGCCGTGATGGACCAGATGGGACGTCATCCCGAGGCGCAGCGCTATTACGCGAGCGCCTTGCGGATCGTGCCTGACGAGCCCTCGGTGCTCTCCAACCTCGGGCTTTCCTATGCGCTGTCGAAGGATCTAAGACGCGCCGAAGAGACCTTGCGCCGCGCAGCCCGCGGCGGGGCCGATCGTCGCGTGCGGCAGAACCTCGCGCTGGTGGTCGGCCTGCAGGGCCGCTTCCCGGAGGCCGAGACGATCGCGCGCGCCGAATTGCCGCCCGACGAAGCGGCCGCGAATGTCGCCTACCTGAAGCAGATGCTGGCGCAAAAGGGCCACGCGAACTTCAAGAAAGCCATTGGTCCGCGCACCGTCCAGGGGCTCGAGCCCGCCGACGAAAGCGGAAGCTAGCTCAAGAACGGCGATCCGTTGCCGTTGATGAGGTGCCCGATGAGGGCGGCGACGGCGAAATAGACTACCGCGACCGCCACGAACGCGCCGATCCAGCCGCCAGCCCGGATTTGCGGGTTATTCGGGACCCAGTCATCCCGGCGCGCGCGAATCATGCTCATGCTTGTCTCCTTTGATCGATAATGGGCGACGGGGCGCACCGGTTCCTTGCCGCGCCCCGATATGGGAACCGTCCGCGGAACGTGCTACGTTATCCGCGCGCCGATCACGGACGATTGTCATGTCCGCCGCTGCCACGATGGCCCACCGGATGCCGGCTCGCGAACTCATTTCGCGGGACGATCTCGTCGCACTTCGCGAGCGCGTCGAGTGGAAAGGCATTGCGCTGATTGCGCATGCCTGGATCGTCATCCTCGGCTCGATCGCTCTGGTCGCGATCTTTCCCAACCCGCTGACCTACATCGTCGCTGTCGTCCTGATCGGCTCGCGCCAGCTCGGCCTCGCGATCCTGATGCACGACGGCGCGCACGGCTGCCTGTCGCGCAACGAGAAGCGCAACCTGTTTCTGAGCCAGTGGTTCTGCGCCTATCCGGTGTTCGCCGAGACCCGCGCCTATCGAAGCTACCATCTGACGCATCACATGCGCACCCAGCAGGACGACGATCCCGACCTCGTGCTGTCCAAGCCGTTCCCGATCACGCGCGCGAGCTACCGCCGCAAGTTCCTGCGCGATATTTCCGGGCGGACCGCCTACGAGCAGCGCAAGGCGCAGATCATGAATGCGCTCGGCGATCCGGCTTGGCCGTGGCGGCAGCGGCTTCGGTACTTCAACGAGAAGCTCGGACCGCAGATCGTGACCAACGCGATCCTGTTCGCAGCGTTGGCGGCGGCAGGCGTCTGGTGGGCTTATCCGCTGCTCTGGCTCGTGCCGCTCATGACCTGGCAGATGGTGATCACGCGCATCCGCAATATCGCCGAGCATGCGGTCGTGCCCGACGGGAATGATCCCTTGCGCAACACGCGCACCACCAGGGCAAACTGGATCGAGCGCGCGCTGGTCGCGCCGTACTACGTCAACTATCACCTCGAGCATCACCTGCTCTATTACGTGCCTTGCTACAATCTCCCGCGGCTGCACAACATCATGATGCGCGGACCGCATGCGGCGCGCATGGAGGTGCAGCCGAATTACCTTTCCGTACTCCGCCTCGCGACCGCGAAGCCAGCCGCCGAAGACAAGCCGGGCGAGATCGTCAACACCGCGCGGCGCATGCGCGCCGGCATGCAGGTGAACAAGGACCGCGCCCACGCGGGGTTCTAGGCGAGGCTATCCAGTCATATTCATCAGTCTCGCCGGGGGAGCGATGGCAAGCGAGATCATCTCTGCAGAGAATGCCGAACGCCTGCGCGTTTTCGAGCGCGAGGGGCACGACGCGCTCGCGGAGAGTTATCACGACTTTTTTTCTCCCGTGACTGCACTGGCAATCGATCCACTCTTGCGGGCCGTGCGTCTTGCGCCTGGGATGCGCCTCCTTGATGTTGCGACCGGTCCTGGCACGCTGGCCGCGGAGGCCGCCCGTCGCGGTGCGAAAGCCGTCGGCGTCGACCTCGCGCCGAAGATGATCGCGCTGGCGCGCCGCCTCCATTCGAGCATTGATTTTCATGAGGCAGACATCGAACGGCTGCCGTTTGCGGCGGGCGAGCTCGATGCCGTGTGCTGCGCCTTTGCGCTTGGGCACATTCCCCGGCCGGAAGCCTCGCTCGTGGAGTGCATGCGGGTGCTCGCGCCGGGGGGCCGGATCGCGTTCTCGTGGTGGGACGACCCGTCGCGCCAGCGCGTTCAGGGCATCTTCCGGGAAGCGCTCACGGAATTGCGCGTTGCGCCGCCTCCCGGCGCCCCACAGGGTCACAACATCTTCCGCTTCTCGGACCGCGGGGCGTTCGAGGGACTATTGCGCGATGCCGGCCTCGCAGAAGTCCGCGTTGACGATCACAACGCCGTTTCTGCCTTTGCGGATGCGGACACTGTTTGGCGCGGTGGGCTTGGCAGTTTCGTTCTGACCGGCGCCATGATCAAAGGCCAGGATGCGACGACCCAAAAGGCCATTCGCGCGACTTTTGATCGGTTGATCCGCCCCTATGCGACGGCGCGCGGTATCGCCTTGCCGGTTGCGTTCAAGATTGGCTCCGGCCGCAAGCCGGCCTGACGCCCTACTGGATCGCCATCACGCGGATCGCGGCCGGGCCCAGAATGACGATGAACAGCACCGGCAGGAAGAACAGGATCATCGGCACGGTGAGCTTGGGCGGCAGCGCGGCGGCCTTCTTCTCGGCTTCCGACATACGCATGTCGCGATTTTCCTGCGCCATCACCCGCAGCGTCTGGCCGAGCGGCGTACCGTAGCGTTCCGACTGCTGCAGCGCGACGCACACGGCTCTCACGCCTTCGAGGTCGGTGCGCTTGGCGAGGTTCTCGTAGGCGATCTTGCGGTCCTGGAGGTAGGACAACTCGGCGGTGGTCAGCGTCAGTTCCTCGGCGAGCGGGATCGATTGCGAGCCGATTTCCTGGGAGACCTTGCGAAACGAGGCTTCGATCGACATGCCGGATTCGACGCAGATGAGCAGCAGGTCGAGCGCATCCGGAAACGCGCGGCGGATCGACAGCTGTCGCTTGCCGATCTTGTTCTTCAAGAAAAGCCACGGCACCTGCATGCCGCAGTAGGCGGCGAACAGAGCCATGCCAAGCTTCATGACGGCCGGCCGTTCCATGTGCAGGATGAAGAAGAGATAGAACAGCGTCAGGGCGAACGCCACGACAGGCGAAACCAGCCGGAAGAACAGATACGTCACGTATGGCGCCTGACCGCGGTAGCCCGCCTGAATCAGCTTTTCGCGCGCTTCCTCCTGCCCGACCCATTTGTTCAGGTTGAACTGGTCGACGATGCGCTTCATGTACTGCTTCGGCGTCGCACGCAGCTGCACCTTGTCGCCGCGTGCGAGCCGTTCGCGCTCGCGCTGGCGGATCTTCTCGCGCTCGATCGAGACGGCGTTCATCCGCTTGTTGAGGTCGTTGCGGACAAGCAGCGGCATCGCCAGCGTGATGACGGTCGCCATCGCGGCGATGGCGGCGAACACGCTCGCCATCATCTTCGGGTCGTGCAGCTTGTCGATCA
>Ga0310810_10010926_pt1 | contig 10598 bp, 11 predicted proteins | sample NCmetagenome_FD_207641 | JGI IMG/M metagenome (GOLD analysis project Ga0310810, IMG submission 207641) | Soil microbial communities from experimental microcosm in Duke University, North Carolina, United States - NC | ecosystem: Engineered > Artificial ecosystem > Soil microcosm > Unclassified ... | reverse complement strand
GATCGCGTGGACGGTTTAATCACGTTGCTCGTCGAGTCGGCGCTCGAAAAACGTACACGAGAAAGCCACCCATTGCCATCCCCACGCAGGCGTCAAGGCGCATCAACAACGGCCCTGCACTCGCCACCCAGTTCAGGGTCGCTTGCGCACGGGCAACGCCGAACCATGGGGTCATCAGTCCTGCGATGATCACGACGAGACCGAGCACGCGGAGCGTCCGCGGTGTCAGCGATGCCGGCGCGGTAAAGACGAAAACCAGCCCGATGGCGATTCTCAGGACGGCGATCGCGTAGAGTCCGGTCGGCGTCATTGCGGAACGCTCCAGTGAGAGCTTTAGATCGGGTACGGCAAGGCTGATCGCACTCACGAGGATGACAAGTGCGCCAATGACGAGCCCTAGCAATCGCATTGGCAAATCCTTTCAACGCGGTGAGCGTGATCCGGTTCACGGTTATTCACGCTGCGTGAGTCTTCGCTTGTCGGTCGCTGTCGTCGTACTCGTCGCCCGGTCTTGCTTGATCGCATTCTGGACATCGTATCCGCCCGTCGGAAGATCCCCACGAAACCGACCAAGCTCACTATCGACCATATCGCGCCGTGAGCGTGGCCCGCCCGATTTCCTCCATGTGGACGTTGAACCCGACCAACGCCGCACTGGTTTGAACGTCGACGTCGAGCTTCTCCACCTTGAGCGCGTGCAGCGTGAAGACGTAGCGATGCGGCTGGTCCCGTGCTGGTGGGCACGGGCCGCCGTATCCTGGTGCGCCAAGATCGGTGCGAGTTTCGAGCGATCCGACCGGCAACTTCGCAGCCTCCTTGCTCGCGCCGGTCGGCAACGCGCTGGCAGACGCTGGGATATTGACAACGACCCAGTGCCAGAATCCGGATCCGGTTGGGGCGTCGGGGTCGAACATGGTCAGCACAAAGCTCTTCGTGCCCGCCGGCGCATTCGCCCACGAGAGCTGCGGCGACACGTTGTTGCCGCTGCATCCAAATGCGTTCAGGACCTGGGCGTCGGCGAAGCCACCATCTTTCAGGTCAGCACTCGTCAGTGTGAACGTCATCACGTTCCTGGACGGTTGCGCAGAAACGGATGACGGTGAAGTCATCGCTGGCTTTTGTGCCGTGGCGAATGTGCTCAAAAGCACCACCGCCAGAGGTGCGCACAAGATTGCGTGTGGTGGGATTTTCATCGGGAGGTATCCTTCCAAAACGCGAAGCGCCACATGGCGCATTCGCTCGTCGCGATACTGACGTCGCGTCCTGCCGATCACCGACATTTCCGGTCTCGAGAGCAGAACGCGCCCTCGTATGAATTGGGTGCGATCCTCTTTTTTCTTTCGCTTTCTTCACGATGTGGCACGCATCACGGTTTTGTGATGCGGCCCAGTGACTTGCGGTGCGTGTGCGCGCCGAAAGGCGTAAGTGGGCAGACTTAGGCCGAATGTCACGGTTTTTCGTGGTAACTCGTACGACTGTCCGTCTCGCGTCGAAAATCGAACGTTGCCGAGACGAGGTCACTTGCGAACGGCTCGGCGAGATTTCTTGCGCTTCGTGTCCTTGGCGGCAGCGCGCAGGTCTTTGCTCTCTTTGAGGAGTTCATCGGACAGCTTGCGAAGCGTCTGGCTCTGACGGAGCATTCGGTTGGCGCGGCCGATGATTGTCTGTCGGTTCTGTTCGTCGCTTCCCATTCTCAAGGCCCAGATTTCAAGCGTGCCCACTCTCGCTTGAGCAGGTCCAGTTGCGCCTGTATCTGCGCGATCCGTTCGAACTGGATCTTCTGTTCCTCTATCAGAACATTCAGCAGCTTGCCACGTTCATTCAGAAGGTCGACCAGTTCATTGAACTCGTCGCGGCGCACGTCCACGCGGCGACCCTTGCGGATACGAGGGATGCGCCGATGCGCCTTTACCGGCATGCAGGCAAAGACTGTACATTTGAGACCGGGCAGACGCAAGCGTGTGAGACCGGGAATTACGGGAAAGAACGACCCGGCCTGGGGGCGCGGTATTTCGACATCACAGGCGCCCGTTTTGGATCGGGTATCAGGCTCGACGCTGGCTAACGTCCCGTCATATGACAAGACCGACTTGTTACGTCAGTATCGACATCGTGGGCCGGAATCAATGAACAGTCGCGTTGCGACCGTCGTGGTAGTGATGGCGAGCGTTCTGGGCGCTTCCCGTCAGGTCGTCGGCTCGCAAAGCTCGCCCAGCCTCGCGGGCCGTATCGTCGCGAAGTTGTCAAGGTATCGCTCAAGGTCCGCCATTGTTTCGATGGGTTGGCCAGCGGGGCTTCGGCGAATTCGACGGACCGCCAAAGATTAACGACGACGAACGAGACGCGCGAATTCGCGGTCGATTTCTTCTTCTGTTGGCGGCAACGAATTCGCGTTCAATTTGTTTGGCCTGCGTATGTCGATGACCGTCAAGATCCACGCGCCTGCGCAAACGACAATGAACGCAATCGCCAGAGTGTAAGGAACCGAAAATTGCAGATTTCGCACGACAATGGCGAAAACCGTATGTATGGCGGCGGTCGATTCCATATAGGTGGCCCTTTGCGAACGTGCCCCCGTTTCAATGCCAGTGACGTGCCGCCGCGTGTCGGTCTGACACTCTTGGTGAGTCGGTTGGTAACTAAGCCCGAGTCCGGTTGGGACTACGAAAAACGACGAGTCTGAATCAATAAGCAATACGTTTGGGAGATCCGACCGATGGAACGATGGCGCGAGAAGGCAGCTGAAATGTTCCCAGAGCTTGCGCCGGGTCTGGAAGGCGTCGATTCACCGTACAGTCTGTGGGTCGATCTGTGGCTGGCCTTCGAAGACGCGTATGAGAAGACGCCCCCGGACGAATCTTTGATCAGACGAATCTATGGCTACTCCGACTGGTGCTGTGAGCAGCCGCGCGGCATCACCGCCGCCGATGATCTGTTCACCTGTGTTTGTGTCAGCTTCTATGAAATGATCCCGCTCCGCCCCAAACCTCGACACGACATGCCGCGATGGTGGAAATCGGAAGACCTCGAAAACGGCCCGGCAGGCGAACCGAACGTCTTTGCTCACCATCTCAGTGCCGAACAGTTTGAGGAGCTGAAGAGGCTCCTCGACAGAGAAAAGAATCGATACGATCCTGGTCTGCGGTGAGCGGTGAGTCATGGGCACTCGATTGCCGCGTCTGGCTCGACTATCCTACAAGTCGTGAAGATCTGGATTCCCGCTGCTGGGTGGCTCGTCGCACTGACGCTCGGCGCAGCCGCGACCGGTGACGTCGCGCCAGCTCCCACTGGCACCGACTATCTCGTCTACGTCGCGTCAGAGGCGGCCGACAAGATCAGCCTCGTCCGGTTCAACCGGGACGGCGGCCGGCTCGATCGGGATCTGACGACGGGCATCATGCCGACGGATATCGATGGCCCGCACGGTCTGGCCGTCTCGCCCGACCGCCAGTTCTATTACGTGTCCCTCGCGCACGGCCAGCCGAATGGAAGCATCTGGAAGTACTCGACGAAAGACGACACGGTCGTCGGCCGGACGACGGTCGGGATGTTCCCGGCGACGATGCAAACGAGCCCGGACGGCGAGCTCCTCTTCGTCGTCAACTTCAACCTGCACGGCGACCCTGTGCCGTCGTCGGTGTCGGTCGTCGCGACCGGGCCGATGCTCGAGATCGCGAGAATCCAGACCTGCACGATGCCGCACGGCTCGCGGATCAATCCGCAGGGCACGAAGCACTACTCGGCCTGCATGATGGACGACATGCTCGTCGAGATCGACACGGCGACGCTGAAGGTTTCGCGGCACTTCGTGCTGACGAAAGGGGCCGAAGCCGGCCACACAGGGCCGCCAGCCTCGGCGCGCGATCATTCGATGGCCGGCCACGGCGCTGACGCGCCGGCCGCAGCAGCAAGCTGCTCGCCGACCTGGGCGCAGCCGTCCGCCGACGGGGCTGCGGTCTACGTCGCGTGCAACGCCTCGAACGAAATCGTCGAGATCGCCACCGGGACATGGACGATGACTCGCCGGACGAGCGCCGGGCCCGGCGTCTACAACATGGCGGTCACGAAGGATGGCCGGCTGGTCGCCACCAACAAGCGCGGACAGTCGGTCTCGGTTTTCGACGTGCGCGATTTCCGCGAGGTTGCCAGGATTCCCACCAGACGTCGCATCGTCAGCGGCGTCGTCGTCTCGCCAGACGACCGCTATGCGTTCGTGTCCGTCGAGGGCGTCGGAACCGAGCCAGGCACGGTGGAGATGATCGACTTGCAGACACTCAAGGTGGTCGCGACCGTCGATGTCGCGCCTCAGGCAGGTGGGATCGACTTCTTCAAGCTGCAGTGATCCGAGCCAAGCGTCATGTGCGACGAGCCCGCGCCACTGATGCCGGTGAAAATGCGCCGCTCAGCGTTCCGGCGGCAGGAGCTCGAGATCCAGGAGATCCTTCGGCCTCCCCAAGGCCTTCTTGTTCGCGATGAAGTCGGTCCGGCCAATCGTGCCGATCCGGAGGTCGCCGATCGGCACCTCGATCCGGCGTGACCAGGCGTTGCCAAATTCGACGCCAGAGATGCTGGTGAGGATGTCGATACGGGCTGGCGGCACGCCTATTTGAAACACTGTCTCAGGCGTACACAAATCGGCGGCGCTCAGATCCAACAACGGGGCGCCAAAGGTTCTCAGCGCTGTCAGCACGTGCGCTGCGTTCTCGGGTGTGGCATCAATCCAGATGTCCAGATCGCCCGTCGCGCGCGGCGCACCGTGCGCGGCAAGAGCGTGGGCGCCGACAATCAGAAACCTAACGCCGGCCGCGGAGAGTGCGGACAACATCTCGGCGAAGTCGCGGTTCATCGATGAGGCCCTCCTTGAACATCCAGGCCTGGAGGGCGAGCTGCCACATCATGGCGACGCCCTCACCGGGCGATAGCCCGGCGCTCTTGTCCCGCCCCTTCTCCGCGAGGGAAATCCGACGGATCGGCACATCTCGCCGCACAGCGCATTGTATCCCGCTCCACTCACGTCCCGGTGATCCGACGAGCTCGCGCTATTGCCCGCCAGACGTCTGCGGTTTCACCGCAGGCAGGCGCGTGATCCAGATGCCACTGTTGATGTCGTTGAAGTAGATCAGACCGTTGGCAGGCTGGGCGCCCCAGGTGAACGGGAGATTCGGACGCCAGCCTTTGGGATCTCCAGTCCAGAGCCGCGCGATTTCGCGGCCCTGCCGATACAGATCGCCGCGCAGTTCGCCTGAGACGTCGACGACACGGCCTCCCCCATTGTAGTAACCGAGGACCATCACATCGTCGGCGACCCACATGTTGTGCGACCCGGCCTCTGGAACCGCGTACTGCGCGACCGGTCGCGGGTGCTCGATGTCGGTGACGTCCACGACGTGCACGATGCCCTGGACGGGGATGCGATCGCGTGACTCGATGTCGAAGTGCGCCGGGAACACCTCGTCGCCGATGAAAACGTAGTTCTTGTAGCGGAAGACCGCGTGCGCGCCGGCTACCCAACCGGGTCCGTACAGATCGAGATAGTTGAAGCGCAGCTGGCTGACGAACTTGGGATTCGCCGGGCTGCCGCCCTTAATCCCGTTTCCGATGTCGAGCACGACGAGGCCGTCGCGCCAGTAGCCCATGTAAAGAAAGCCGTCCTTCGCGTAGACGTCGTGGAGGTAGCGACCGGCCATGAACGTCCCGCCCTCGGGCAGCGTGATCGGCCTCGCCATCGGACTCTCGAGCTGCCAGCGGGCGATCTCCTTCGCGCTCCGCGGATCCTCGAAATCGATCACGCGCAGCGAGCCGGTCGCATCGTCGGTCAGGTAGACAAAATGGCCATCGATGAAGGCGCTGTGGACCCCGCCCGTGACGGTCGACGTGTACTCCGAGAGCACCTTCGGATGTGCCGGCAGCGACGTGTCGAGGAACACGATGCCGTTCTTGCGGTTCGATGCGCCCTCACGCGTCACCACCGCGATCTTGCCGTCCGCCGTGGTGCTGACGTCGTTGACCAGGCGCGCGTCGAATGCGATCGAATCCGTTTTCACCGGCGAGGCCGGGTTCGAGATGTCGTAGACCCAGACGCGTCCACCGAGCGATGCCACGTAGGCGTAGTTGCCGACAATCCATTCCTCAGTCGTCTGGAATTCCTCGAGCGGCGTCCGGCCGACGAGCTCGAGCGGACGTTCGACGCCGCGTGGGGAGACGACGACCGATGCCGCGGCACTCCGGTCGCCGGCCGACGCGGTCACTGTGTACGTGCCAGGGCGTTCGGCGACGAATGCGCCATCGGGCTCGATCGCGGCGCCGGAGCCGGCCACTGACCATCGGATCGTGGGCAGGGACTGGCCGCCCGCAGCCACTCCCGACGCGGCCGCCGAGAAATGCACGACGTCGCCGGTGCGGCTCTGCGCCGATCGCGGCGACACCGACAGCATGCGGATGGGATTGTCGATGATTGTGGCGTCGATGCTGGCGCGCGCCTTGCCGCTCGTCGCCGTGAACCGCGCCTTGCCGGGCGCGATACCGGTGACAAGACCAGCCGCATCGACCGACGCGGTCGACGGCGTGTCCGAGGTCCAGTCGATCCTGGCGTCGGCCCTGGGATCCCCGTTCGAGGTCCGGGCAACGGCACCAAGCATGATCCCGGCCCCGACCACGATTGGCGCCTTGACCGCGTCGATGTCGAGCCGCGCGACGGCCTGCGGCTTGACCGTGACGCTGGCGAGCGCGGGTTTCCCGCCAACGATCGCGCCAACCTTGATCTCTCCGGGAAGGAAGAACGTGACCGAACCGTTCTCGTCCGTGGCAGCGGCCGAATCGAACGGCACCGCGAACCACGCCGTCGCTTTCAGGTCCAGGCGCTTGCCGCTCTCGTCGAACGCTGCCGCCGTGAACGTCAGTGTCTGACCCACCTCGGCGTCGGTTTTCCCGGGCATGAGCTCGACGCGGGCGACGGCTGCCGTTGGCGTCTGCGCCGTGGCTGTAGCAGAGAGCAGCAGGACGATCGTTGAAAGGACGGCGCCGCGCATCGAACCTCCGACCGCACCATACCACCAAATCCGGGATTGCCAGTTAAGCGTCTCGTCGGTCCTTTAGGTGGACGTGCGCCGGACGTTCTCGGCACGCGGGCCTTTTGGTCCTTGGCCAACGTCGAATTCGACGCTATCACCCTCACGCAGATCCTCGAGTCCCTCGCCATATACGGCACTCTTGTGGAAAAAGTATTCGTTTCCTCCATCGCCCTTAATGAACCCAAACCCCTTGTCGACTCGTAACGTTCGAATCTTTCCTGTCATCATCACACCTCGCCCAATCATAGATCTTCCCTGACATCTCCGACTGCTCGGTCCTAGACCGCGGGAGCGTGGGCACCGGTTTTCGACCCCAGATTGCTGGTGGCGCACCGGCACGCCGCAGCAGGTCCGCCATCCGTTTGTCCTTCCGTCTGATGGCCACGTCCATGGCGTTGAACGGCCGCCCACTCGAGTTGTCCCAGACTTTCGATGACAACGACAGATCCGCGCCGTTCTTGATCATCAGCTCCATCATCCTGATGTTGCCGGTGACGACGAAGTGAAGCCACACGGGTCCGGGCGTGCCTTCGCAGCCATCCTGTTCAGGGCCGAGCAAGCCAAAGACGTCCTGGACGCTGCACGGTCCGTTCCCGACATTCGTCATCCTGTCGTTCGGCCGCAAATATTTCGGGACGAGATGGGGAGTGAGATCGTCGGTAAGAGCCCCGGACGGCACGCTCGACGCGTCAATCGACACGCCGGCCGACGCGAGGAGATCGAGCATCGCTACGTTGTGGCTCTCGAGACCATCGCGGACAATCTCGTCGTTGTCGTGCGGCCTCAATCCAAGCGCGAGCAGCGCCCGCGCCATGTCCACGCGTCCCTTGCGAACCGGAATGCCAAGCGACTCACGAGGCAGGCTGCGCGGATCGGCGCCCCTCTTCAGTAGGAGGTGGAAGATCTCCTCCTGGTCGTACCAGACGCTTCTCAGGAGCAGGGAGAGGCACACCTGCGGTGGCAGATCACGCCACGTCTCGTTGACATCCAGACCCTCATCGAGCGCGGAGCGAACGTGATCGGCGTCTCCGCGACGGATTGCCAACGCGAGACCCTCCAGGCGCGGAGTGCTGGCCTGACAGTTCTGCGTGAATTGTTCGGGGATGACACCTGGAACAGCGTCGGCGAGGACGGAGGTTCCGAGATATATGCCGGCGAGAAGCGACATCATGATGATCGGCATGGTGCTGGTATATGGTCTCAATGGGCGCGCCTGATGTTAGACACCGTGGCGGGACCGTCGGGCGCTGTCATCCTGAGCGCCTGCTGGCTGATAGGTCCCCACTCTTCAGCTTGTGGGATACTAGCGTGACCCTTCCCCCGCGGCATACGCGGGAGCTCGAGAGCGCGCCATGAGCGATCCCCTCCTTTGGCATCGCCTGCAGTTCGCCTTCACTATCGTCTATCACTATCTGTTTCCTCAACTGACGATGGGATTGGCGTTCCTCATCGTCGTGTTCAAAGTCCTTGCCACGCGATCGGGCGACGAGGGCTGGAATGATGCGGCACGATTCTGGATCCGCGTGTTCGGCATGAACTTCGCCGTTGGTGTCGTCACTGGCGTTCCCATGGAGTTTCAGTTCGGAACGAACTGGGCCGCATTTTCCAAGTATGCCGGCGGAGTCATCGGTCAGACGCTCGCGATGGAGGGGCTGTTTGCGTTCTTTCTGGAGTCGAGCTTTCTCGGTCTGCTCGTGTTCGGGGAAAAGCGGCTTGGACGCCGCGCGCACTTCGCCGCGGCGCTGGCGTTGTTTGCCGGCAGCTGGCTGTCCGGCTATTTCATCATCTGCACGAACGCCTTCATGCAGTACCCGGCCGGGCACGGTGTTGGCGGCGACGGCACGCTTTATCTCGCTGACTTCTGGACCTTCCTCCTGAGTCCATGGGCGCTCGCACAATACGCGCACAACATGGTGGCGACCGTCGTCACCGGGTCGTTTGTGATGTCAGCGGTGGGCGCGTACTACGTTCTGCGCAACGTCCATCGCGATCAGGGCCGACGGTTCCTGCGAGTCGGCGTCATCGCCGGCTTTGTCTCGAGCTTCCTCGTCGCGTTTCCCACCGGGGATCGTCAGGCGAAACTCGTCGCCCGGTATCAACCAGTCAGCCTTGCCGCGATGGAAGGACACTTCCAGACCGCACACACCGCGGGGATCGTGATCATCGGTCAACCCAATGTCAGGGAAAAACGGCTCGACAACGCGATCGCCATCCCCGGCTTTCTGAGTTTCCTCGCGTACGGCACATTCCACGCTGAAGTGCCCGGCTTGGATCAGTTCCCGGAGCCGACATGGCCCGACAACATCGAGCTGCTGTACTACGCGTTTCACGTGATGGCGGGGCTCGGCACCCTCTTCATCTTGTTGATGGGTATCGCAGCGCTGCTGCAGTGGCACGATGCGCTCCTGCGTAGTCGTCCGATGTTATGGATATTGATGCTCGCCTTTCCATTCCCGTACATTGCGACCACGGCCGGATGGATGACCGCCGAGCTCGGAAGGCAACCGTGGCTCGTGTACGGATTGCTGCGAACGTCACAAGGCGCAAGTCCAACGGTTCACTCGGGCACGGTGCTGTTTACCTTGATCGGGTTTACCGGTCTGTATTTTGTCCTGGGCCTGCTGTTCCTGTTTCTGATTGGGCGCGAGATCGCGCACGGCCCGATGCCGCTCGACGGACACGGCGCAGAAGTGCTCGCGCACCGCGCCGGGGAGGTGCGAGTTGGTTGAGCTGTGGTTTGCCATCGCGGCGGTGATGATGACGGCGTACGTGGTTCTTGATGGGTACGATATGGGCGCCGGCGCCTTGCATTCGTATGTCGCGCGAACAGATCAAGAGCGGCGCCAGGTGCTCGCGGCGATTGGACCTTACTGGGACGGCAACGAGGTGTGGCTGCTCGCCACCGGAGGGGCTTTGTTCGTTGCGTTTCCGCCGGTTCTGGCGTCCGGACTATCCGGATTCTACTTCGCCATCTTTCTCGTGCTCTGGTCGCTCATCGTCCGGGGCATCTCGATCGAATTCAGAAGCCATCTTGAAGATCCGTTGTGGCGGTCTGTGTGGGACTTCCTCTTTTGCGCCGCCAGCGCGGTATTGCCTGTGTTGTTCGGAGCGGCGCTGGGCAACTTGATACGCGGGCTTCCGATCGACCGCGATGGACACTTCGCGCTCCCCTTGTTCACCGACTTCACCGCGAGCCCGCCCGTCGGTATCCTCGATTGGTACACGATCCTTGCCGGCGTGTTTGGTCTATTGGCAATTGCCGGTCACGGCGCGACGTTCCTGACGTGGAAAACCGACGGTGACGTTCACCGGCGAAGCCGAACGGCGGCGGTATGCCTCTACGGTGCCGTCGCCGTGATGTGGCCTCTTTTGACGGTGCTCACACCGCTCGTCAATGCGGATCTGTTTCCTGCGTTACGTGGTCGACCGTTGGCATGGTTGTCAGCACTCGTTGCACTCAGCGGGTTGATCACCGTCGGACTGGGGCTGCGCAATCGACGCGATCTGCAATCGTTTCTCGGATCATGC
>Ga0310810_10010925_pt1 | contig 10598 bp, 11 predicted proteins | sample NCmetagenome_FD_207641 | JGI IMG/M metagenome (GOLD analysis project Ga0310810, IMG submission 207641) | Soil microbial communities from experimental microcosm in Duke University, North Carolina, United States - NC | ecosystem: Engineered > Artificial ecosystem > Soil microcosm > Unclassified ... | reverse complement strand
GCGCCCTCGCGAAGATGCAGAAGAGCGCCTGCACCAACATGAAGGCGATTCACCTGATCGAAGGCGCCGGCCACTGGGTGCAGCAGGAGCAGGCCGACGAGGTCAACCGGCTGCTGCTTCAGTTCCTCAAGACGACTTGAGTCGCCACCGCGCCGCCTCGGCCGGCTCGGCGGTGCAGGCGGCGGCGACCAGGGCGGCGGTCAACAAAGTCGCCTGGCGCAGCTCGGCTTGCGCCACCTTGTCCCGCGTGTCGGCGGGCGTCAGCACCGCCCGCAGATGGGCGTTGGCATCGTCGAAGCCCGCGACCAGGCGGATCGCCGGGATGCCACCGGCGGCGAAGTTGGCGTGGTCGGAGTTGGTCATCAGCGGCCGCACCGTGCGCAGCGACTGGCCGTTGGCCGCCGCCACCTGCAGCAGGAATGGCTCGACGCCGGCGAAGCCGCTGGTGAGCGCGGCCAGGGTCGGGCTGCCGGCGACCGAATCGAGATTGACGTTGAGCGCGATCCTGCCGCGCTCGGGCACCGACAGGGCCTGCACGTACTGCGCCGAGCCGGTCAGCGCCCATTCCTCGACGCTGAAGAACATCACGCGCAGGCCGCGCCGCCAGCGCGCCACTTCGGGGGCGAGCGCGCGCGTCACCGCAAGCACGGAAGCGAGGCCGGTGCCGTTGTCCATCGCCGATTCGGCGAGATCGTGGCCGTCGACATGCGCCGACAGCACGACCCATTCGTCGGTCGTGCCGGGATACTCGTAGACCAGCGTCTCGGTCTCGGCCGGCTGCTCCTCGGTCTCGATGGTGATCGTGGCCTTCGGCCAGCCGTCGGCGCGCCGCGCGAGCTTCGCGGCCGTCTCCGGCGCGATGCCGAGTGCGGGAAGGCCCGGCCCACTGTCGCGGCCCGACGATCCTGCCACGACATGGCCGGCCAGCGGTCCCGCGATCAGGAAGCCGACGGCGCCCTTCTCGCGCGCCATGTCGTACTTGCGGCGGCGATGGATGGTGCCGGCCGCAAACATCAGCTCGTGCCGCACCAGCACGATGCGTCCGGCGATCTCTCCCGCATGCTCGGCGAATTCTTCCGGCGTGCCGCGGCCGAGGTCGATCACCTCGGCGCTCAGGCCCTGCGCGGGCGTCGCGATGGTGCGCAGCAGCGGATGGCAGGCGGCCATCGTCCCGTCCGCTAGGCGCAACGTGGCGCGCTTGGCGCGCCAGCCGTTGTACGGAACCGGGATCGAGCGGCCGGAATTCGCCGGCGATGCCGCGCGCACGCGCTCGCGCAGCAGCGCGAAGGCCTTCTTCTCGCTCGCCGTGCCCGCGAGCCTCCCACCGCAATCGCAGATGTCGTTGAAATCGCGCCACAGGCCCTGATCGGCCGCGATCAGGCCCGCGAGCCGCGGGTCGAGCTTCAAACTCATGCGAGCCTTCTAGCATAGGATTTGCTTCGGTCATGCGTGTCTGCGTACCCTCGCGGGCAGAGGGAGACGTCCGGGGAAATGGCAGGCACGCCGATCATCGTGGCCGACGCGGTGTCGAAGAAATTCGGCGCGCATCAGGTGCTGACCCGCGTCTCGCTGCCGGTGATGGAGCGCGATGTTGTCTGCGTTGTTGGCCCCTCCGGCTCGGGCAAGACCACGCTGCTGCGCTGCCTCGCCCTGCTCGAGACGCCGAGCGAGGGCCGCGTCGTCATGGAGGGCGTGGCGATCTCGACTCCTCGGCAGGAAAAACCCGTGAAGGCCGCGGCGCGGGCGGTGCGGTCCGACATCGGCATGGTGTTCCAGCACTTCAATCTCTGGCCGCACATGACGGTGCTGGAGAACCTGATCGAGGCGCCGATGCGCGCCAAGAAGCTGCGGCGCGAACAGGCGATCGTCATCGCCGAAAAGCTGCTCGCCAAGGTCGATCTCGCCGACAAGCGCGACGCCTATCCGGCGCGACTGTCGGGCGGCCAGCAGCAGCGGGTCGCGATCGCCCGGGCGCTCGCCATGTCGCCCAAGGTGATGCTGTTCGACGAGCCGACCAGCGCGCTCGATCCCGAGCTGCGGCGCGAGGTGCTGACTGTGATACGCCAGCTCGCGCAGGAGGGCATGACCATGCTGGTAGTCACGCACGAGATGAATTTCGCGCGCCACGTTGCGACGCGCAGCGTGTTCATGGACCGCGGAGAGGTGGTCGAGGAAGCGCCGGGCTCGGCCTTCTTCGATGCGCCGAAGACGGATCGCGCGCGCCGCTTCCTGCAGCAGTTCGAGGAATAGAAGAAGGGAGACAACGATGGGACCGAAGGCACTTCTGGTAATGATCGCCGCGGCGGGCTTGATCGCCGCCGCATTGCCGGCGCAGGCGCAGCAGACGCAGTCGCGGCTCTATGAGGTGACCAAGAGCAAGAAGCTCCGGGTCTGCCAGTTCCCGCTCTACTACTCGATCTCGTTCCGCAATCCCAAGAGCGGCAAGATCGAGGGCATCGACGCCGACCTCGCCGAGGAGCTCGCCAAGGAGCTCGACGCCAAGCTGGAGATCGTCGAATCGAGCTTCGGCAGCTTCATCGCCGACCTGCAGGCCAACAAGTGCGAGATTGGCATGTTCGGCGTCGGCGCGACGCTGAAGCGCGCCCAGGCAGTCGAGTTCTCGCATCCCTACCTGGTGACCAACATCTATGCGGTGACGCGCAAGGACTCGAAGGTCAAGAAGTGGGAGGACGTCGACCAGAAGGGCATCAAGGCCGCGGTCTCGCTCGGCAGCTACATCGAGCCGTTCATGAAGAACTACCTGAAGAACGCCGAGGTCGTCTCGGTCGCACCACCCAACACCCGCGAAGCCGAGCTGGTGGCCCAGCGAGTCGACGTCATCATCACCGACTTCCCGACCGCAATCAAAGTCACCGACGAGTTCGACTGGGCGACCTACATCCTGCCCAACGAGAAGCTTGCGGTGACGCCGTACGCCTATGTCGTGCCGCAGGGCGACCAGATCTGGCTCAACTTCATCAACCTGTTCGTCGACACCATCAAGATCGACGGCCGGCTGATGAAGTACGCCAAGAAGCACAAGCTCGACCCGATCGTCGCGCAATAAGGCGGCTGCCGTGTTCAAGTACCAGTTCCGCTGGGACACGGTGTGGGGCAGCTTCGACTTCCTGATGGCGGGGCTGCAGATGACCCTGGTCGTCTCCGGCATCACGCTGGTGCTGGCGATGGTCGCGGGCCTGATCATCGCGCTCCTGGACATGTCGAAGTTCCCGCCGGCGCGCTGGCTCGGCGTCAGCTTCGGCGAGGTGATCCGCAACACGCCGATCCTGGTGCAGCTCTTGTGGGTCTACTACGTGCTGCCGATCGTGTTCGGCGTGCGCATCGAATCACTGGTCGCCCTGGTGATCGGGCTGTCGCTCTACCAGGGCGCCTTCATCTCGGAGGTCTACCGTTCGGGGATCCAGAGCGTGCCGCGCGGCCATTCCGAGGCGGCGCAGGTGCTGGGGCTGTCGCCCCTGCAGAACTTCACCCGCATCGTGCTGCCGCAGGCGATCCGCATGACGCTGCCGCCGCTCGCCTCGAACTTCGTGCAGCTGATCAAGTTCTCCTCGCTCGGTGCGGTGATCTCGGTGAGCGAGATCACGCGGCGCGGCATGGAGCTCAGCGCCACCAACTTCCGGCCGCTCGAGACCTTCACCTTCATCGCCGTCGTCTATTTCGTGATCTGCTGGCCGCTCGCCATGGGCATCCGCTGGTGGGAACGCCGCCTGCTGGCGCGCTAGCGATGGACCTGCGCTCCATCCTGGCGCAACGCGTCGACGGCTCGCTCGAGCGGCTGATCGCCACGACGCAGCGGCTGGTCGCCGTCGCCTCGCCCAACCCACCGAGCGACACCACCGCGATCGCTCCGGTGGCCGAGGCGCTGCTCAGCGAGATCCCCGGCCTGGAGGTCGAGGTCGTCGAGCCCGCGCCGCGGGTCAAGAGCCTGATCGGCCGCCTGCGCGGCGGCCGGCCGGGGCGGCGGCTGATCTTCAACGGCCATCTCGACACCTTCCCGATCCTCGAGCACCTGCCGTGGACCGTGCCGCCGCTGGGTGGCGTGCTGAAGGACGGCAAGCTCTACGGCCGCGGTGTCTGCGACATGAAGGGCGGCATCGCCTGCTCGCTGCTCGCCGCATCCCTGCTGGCCGATCATCGCGACGCCTGGTCGGGCGAGATCGTGCTCACGCTCGCGGGCGACGAGGAGAACATGGGCTCGCTCGGCACCGGCTGGATGCTCGAGCACATCCCGCATGCCCGGGGCGACGCCAATATCTGCGGCGATGTCGGCTCGCCCAAGGTCGTGCGCTTCGGCGAGAAAGGGCTGATGTGGGTCGAGGTCGAGGCGAGCGGCTCACCCGCGCACGGCGCGCACGTCCATCTCGGCACGAACGCGATCGACCGCCTGCGCGTCGCGCTCGACCGGCTGAAGGACCTCGAGACGCTCCCGTTCCAGGCGCCGCCGGCCGTCACCCAGGCGATCGCCAGGGCCAAGCCGATCTCCGAGCCGCTGTCGGGCGCGGGCGAATCCGAGACGCTGCAGCGCGTCACCGTCAACATCGGCACGATCGAGGGCGGCACCTCGCCCAATCTGGTGCCGACCAAGGCGCTCGCGCGCGCCGACATCCGCCTGCCGGTCGGCATCACCACCGACGTGCTAGCGGCCAAGCTCGACGAATGGCTGGCGCCCCTCGAGGGCGTGACCTGGCACGCGATCCGCCGCTTCGAGGCCTCGTTCACGCCCCCCGCTCACGAGATCGTCGTGCGCACCGCCAAGGTGGCCGAGGAAGTGCTCGGCACCGCGGCCGCGGTGAACATGCGCGTCGGCGGCTCCGATTCGCGCTGGTACCGGCCGGCCGGCGTGCCGACGGTCGTTCTGGGGCTGACGCCCTTCAACATGGGCGGCGCCGACGAGTATGTTGTGGTCGACGAGCTCCGTGCCGTCGCCAAGATCCATACTCTCACCGCCTACGACTTCCTGACGGGTTGACCATGTATTCCGACGACGAGCTCTTCACCTCGCCCATGACGTTCATGGGCGCGCCCTACGGCCGGCCCGGCCCGGGCAACAAGGCGGCGATCCTCGGCATCCCGTTCGACTGCGGCACCAACATGCGGATCGGCGCGCGCGGCGGGCCCGATTCGGTGCGCCAGCAGTCGGCCCTGATGCGGCGCTTCAATCCGACCCACGCCGACTTCGATCCGGTGAGCGCACTCGGGCTGGTCGACTGCGGCAACGTCAAGCTGACGCCGAGCAAGATCGTCGACGCCTTCGAACGCACCGAGCAGGCGGTCGACCGCATCGTCCAGGCCGGGGCGATCCCGATCACCATCGGCGGCGACGGCTCGGTCACCGTCCCGGTCGCGCGCGCGGTCGGCAAGAAGCACAGGAAGATGGCGGCGCTGCACATCGATTCGCACACCGATTCCTATCCCTACGGCAGCGAAGAGAAGTACAACTCGGCGACGCAGTTCACTCACGTCGCCGAGGAGGGGCTGGTCGATCCGGAATTCTCCTGGCACGTCGGCATCCGCAGCACGACCTACGCGCAAGGCGTCGTGCCGCGCGCGCTCAGCCTCGGCTACAAGGTGGTGTCGCTCGACGAGCTCTGCTTCGACATGGACGTGTTCGATCCCGCGGTCGCGCCCGGCGTCTGCACGCCGTCATGGGGCGGGTTGAGCGCGCGCGAAGGCATTGACCTCTTGCGCTGCCTGACCGATCTGAACATCGTCGCAGTCGATGTGAACACCGTCAGTCCGCCGCAGGACGTGAACGGCATGGCAGCCCATCTCTGCGCGCATGTGATCTATGAGGCGCTGGTTCTGCTGTGCAGGCAGATGGGTTTGGCCGGCTCGGTTTGACGGTGTTAGCGTCCTGAACGTCAACCGGCGCACAAGCCGGAGGCAATCTCACCATCTCCTGGGGGAATCGTTCATGGACGCGTCGCTCGAAGCTTCGACTATGCGTAAAGTATACGTGCGTCTGCTGCCGTTCGCGATCATCTGCTACGTGCTCGCGTACATCGATCGCATCAACAGCAGCTTTGCCGCTCTGACCATGCGCGGCGACCTCAACATGTCCGCCGCCGATTTCGGCTTCGCCGTCGGCACCTTCTACTGGGCGTACTTCCTGTTCGAAGTCCCGTCGAACGTGATCATGGAGAAGGTGGGCGCGCGCATCTGGATCGCCCGCATCATGATCACCTGGGGCATCTTCGCGACCGCCACGGCGTTCGTCACCGGCACCACGAGCTTCGCCATCCTGCGCTTCCTGCTCGGCATGGGAGAAGCGGGCTTCTTCCCGGGCCTGATCCTCTATTTCACCTACTGGTTCCCGGCGCGCCATCACGCGCGCATCGTCTCGGGCTTCCTGGTCGGTCTGCCGATCGCCGTCGCGGCGGGCGGGCCGATCTCGACCGGCCTGATGGAGCTGCACGGCCTGTTCGGCCTCAAGGGCTGGCAGATCATGTTCATCGCCGAGGGCGTGCCGACGATCGCGCTCGGCATCCTGTGCTATTTCGTGATGACCAATAAACCCGAGCAGGCGAGCTTCCTCACTCAGCCGGAGAAGGACTGGCTCACCAGCAAGATCGCGGGCGAGCGCAAGGCCAAGGAGGCCGTGCGCACCTACTCGATGCTCGAATCGATGTGGAACCCGCGGGTGCTGCTGCTGGCGCTCAACTATTTCGGCATCGTGACCGCAAGCCTCGGCATGCTGTTCTTCATCCCGCAGATCATCAAGTCGCTCGGCACGATGAGCAACATGACCGTGGGCTGGCTGACCATGATCCCCTACATCTGCGGCGGCATCGCGCTCGTGGTGTGGGGCCGCGTCTCCGACCGCATGAACGAGCGGCGTTGGAACCTCTTGCTCGCCTGCATCCTGTCGACCGGCGGGCTGGTGCTGGCCGGCCTGACCATGGGCACCTGGTGGGCGCTGGTCGGCATGTCGATTGCCGCCATGGGCTTCTACGGTTCGAAGGGGCCGTTCTTCGCCATGCCGCCGATGTTCCTGAGCGGCACCGCGCTCGCCGCGGGCTTCGCCTGGATCAACTCGATCGGCAATCTCGGCGGCTTCTTCGGGCCGTGGTGGATCGGCGTCATGAAGGACTACACCGGCAGCTTCGCCGGCGGGCTGTACGGCCTGGCATTGCTCAGCCTGATCTCGGCGGTCGTGTGCTGGCTGTTCCTGCACATTCCCGATCCGACCACCGCAGAGGGCCGTAACCGGCGGCTCGCGCCGGCGCAGTGAGGCTGCTCCTCGCCCTCGTGCTCGCGCTGCCGTTCACCACGGTGGCGCGGGCGGAGTATCCGGAACGGCCGATCCGCATGATCGTGCCGTTCCCGCCGGGCGGCGTCACAGACGTGGTGGCGCGCGTCGCGGCCGAGCGGATGAGCGCCGATCTCGGCCAGCAGGTGATCGTCGAGAACAAGGCGGGCGCGGGCAGCGTGATCGGCACCGAGGTGGTCGCCAAGGCCACCCCCGACGGCTACACGATCCTGTTAACCACGCCCGCGCATACCATCAACGCGGCGATGCGGGTGTCGATGCCCTACGACACCGAGAAGGACCTCGTGCCGATCGCCCTCATCGGCCGGGTGCCGATGCTGCTGGTCAGCCATCCCTCGCTGCCGGTCGCCGACTTTCCCGGATTCGTCGACTATGCCCGCAAGAACCCGGGCAAGATCAACGTCAGCCATGCCGGCAACGGCACCCTGCCGCACGTCACGATGGAGCTCCTGATGGTCCGGGAGCGCATGCAGGTGACCAACGTGCCCTATCGCGGCGCGGCGCCCGCGCTCGCCGATCTGGTGGCGGGCCAAGTGCAGGCCAAGCTCGACACCTACGCGACCTCCGCCCAGTTCATTGCCGACAAGCGGCTCAAGCCGATCGCCGTCACCAGCACCAGGCGGTTGAAGCAGCTGCCCGATATCGGGACCGTGATGGAGACTGTGCCCGGCTTCGAAGGCTACCTCTGGATGGGCATCGTGGCGCCGGCCGGCGCACCGAAGGCCGCGCTCGACAAGCTTGCCGCCGCGATCAAACGCGCGATCGAGCGGCCCGAGGTACAGGTGCGCTTCGACCGGGACGGCGTCGAGCCGTCCGAGGTCGGTCCGGCCGAGTTCAAGGCGCTGGTCGCGCGCGAGATCGCCCAATGGCGCGCGCTCGCCAAGCAGGCCGACATCAAGGTCGAATAGCTAGTTGTTGCTGTCGGCGCGCAGGACGGCGCGGATGTCGTCCTGATCGACGGCGATCTTCACGCCCGAGCGCTCGAGCTGCAGGATCATCGCCGAACGCGAATCGCGCGTCTGCCAGCCGCGACCCAGCGCCTCGGTCATCTCCTCGAGCGTGAGATTGGCGAGCCGCATCGGCACGCCGACCTCCTTGCCGACCTGGGTGGCGAGCGACACGTCCTTGTGGGCGAGCTTCAGCGCGAAGCGCGCCGGATCGTAGTGGTTGGGCAGGAAATGCTCGGCCAGCGTGTCGAAGGTGCGCCGCCGTCCGTTGGCGCCCTGGCGGACCGCCTTCCACAACAGCAGCGGATCGACGCCCGCCTTCACCCCCATGGTGAAGCATTCGGCCAGCGCAGTGTTCACCATGTAGCCGGCGAGGTTGTGCACCAGCTTGGCGACCGAGGCCGCGCCGACATCGCCCATGTAGAAGATCTGGTCGCCCATCGCGTCGAGCACCGGGCGGTACTTGTTGTAGCTTGCCTCGTCGCCCGACACCCACAGCGCCATCTTGCCCGAGGCGGCGCCCGCCGGCCCGCCGCTCACCGGGCTGTCGAGCAGGTGCGCGCCCTTGTCGGCGAACAGCTTGTTGAGGCGGCGAACCACGGTGGGCGAGTTGGTCGAGAGGTCGAACAGCGCCTGGCCGCGCTGCATGCCCTCGATCAGGCCGTTCTTTGCGGCGGCCACCGCTTCGAACTCGGGCGGGCCGGGCAGCGAGGTGAAGACGACCTCGCTCGACGACGCGACGTCGCGCGGGCTGTTGGCCCATTCGGCGCCCTTGGCGATCAGCTTCTCGGCCGCCTCGCGCCTGAGATCGTGCAGCACGAGCTGGTGACCCGCCTTCTGCAGGTTGTTGGTCATGCCCGAGCCCATCAGCCCCAGCCCGATGAATCCCACTCGCATGCTGTCCTCCGCTACTGTTTCAGGTATTTCTCGAAGAAGGCGCGCGTGCGCGCCTCCGCGTCGGGGCCGGCCACGCTGTCGTAGACCAGCCGATGGCTCTTGCCGTCGGCCACGGTGATGGTGCGGTCGCCGACCAGGCGGTTGTCGAAGCTGTGATAGGCGTTGGGGTAGTAGACCGCCTCGACCAGCGCCGGCTGCGTGAAGCCGGCGGCCTGCAGGCGGCGGCAGTCCTCGGCGGGAGTCCAATCGTCCTTGTCGCCGATCAGGATCAAGAGCGGCACCGCGACGTCACGGTCGAACTGCGCGTTGCATGCCGGATAGTAGGCGACGGCGGCGCGCAGCCCGCGCCCGGCCAACGCGAAGCTGCGCTGCACCGAGCGCATCACCGTCCAGCCGCCATGGCTGTGCCCGATCAAGCCGATGGCGTTGCGGCGCACGAACGGCTGGGCGTTCAGCCAGTCCACGGCGCCCGCAATGTCGGCGACCCGCATCTGTCCAGTCACCGCGCGCCCGCGGCCGCACACGTTCTTCTCACCGCGCGGGCCGAACGAATCGGGTGCCAGCGTCGCGTAGCCCCAGCGCGCCAGCAGGCTGCCCCACATCTCGGTGTGCGGCAGCACGCCAGCGCAGCTGTGAGCCAGCACGAGCGCCGGAAACGGGCCCTCGCCTGCCGGGCGGTAGAGCCATCCGCTGATCTCGGGCCCGGCCGCGACATTGCCGACGGCGACCGACGGGAAGCGCACGGCCTGCGCCCGCGCCGAGATGCTGGCGACGACGAGCAGCACAATCGCAAGAAGGCAGCGCATGGCTCATACTAGGCCAAACGGAAGGGGCGCCAAATGATCAAGACGATCGGCCTGCTGACGCGCAAGAGCGGCTGGACGCACGAGCAGTTCACCCGGCACTGGGTCGAAACGCACGCGCCGCTTGCCCACAAGGTGCCGGGCCTGCGGCGCTACGTGCAGAGCCATATCCGGGACCAGCGCACGCGGGCCGACATTCCGGCGCTCGACGTCGAGATCGACGGCATCGCCGAGCTGTGGTTCGACGACCAGACCGCGCTCGAAACCGCGTCCCGCACACCGGAAATGAAGGCGCTGCACGCCGACGGTGCGCTCTTCATCGGCCGGATCAGGAGCTATATCGTCGAGGAGAAAGTCATCGTGGAGTAGAGCCATGCTCGACCTCGTCATCCGGGACGCTGAGATCTTCGACGGCAGCGGCGCTGCGCCCGTGCACGGCGACCTCGGGGTGACGGGCGGCCGCATCGTGGCGGTCGGCGGCCGGCTGGGCGCGGCGCGGCAGACGGTGAAGGCCGACGGCCTCGCCCTGGCGCCGGGCATCATCGACGGCCACACCCACTACGACGCGCAGATCACCTGGGACCCGTTCGTCGATCCCTCGCCCGCGCTCGGCGTGACCACGGCGATCATGGGCAACTGCGGCTTCACCATCGCGCCCTG
>Ga0310810_10010924_pt1 | contig 10598 bp, 13 predicted proteins | sample NCmetagenome_FD_207641 | JGI IMG/M metagenome (GOLD analysis project Ga0310810, IMG submission 207641) | Soil microbial communities from experimental microcosm in Duke University, North Carolina, United States - NC | ecosystem: Engineered > Artificial ecosystem > Soil microcosm > Unclassified ... | reverse complement strand
CTGAACTATGTTTTCAATCTCAATCAGAGTAAAGTGGAATCTAGTCTTGTTTTAGATTATTGTGTCTATATATTAAAATAGTTGATTTATTCTATTATTAGTATGAAATACAGAAGCAGAACAGAAATAGTCTCAATGATTCTAGATGCAGCAAATGGTGGTACAACAAAAACAAGAATTATGTACAAAGCTTTCCTTAGCTACGGTCAATTAAAGGAATATCTTTCTGTACTTATTGAAAATAATTTAGTGGAATATTTAGAAGGTTCACAAAGCTACAAGACTACCGAAAAAGGATTGAACCTGTTAAAGATGCATAATGAAATTGGAGAACTCCTCCAAAGTCCAGTAAGAGAGTCGAGGATACAATAAATAAAGTATCAATGGGTTCCAAAATTGGAATGCTACCGTTATCAGTCCCACCGAACCCGAATATGATTATAGCCTTTCCATTATACGGTAATAATCAAAGTATGAAAAATGATTGAATTGCAAAAATAAATGAAACGTAATTTACGCTGTCTTAATTAATCCTCTAAGTTTTTCCTTGAATTCTGGAGTTATGTCTTCCTCTTTCATTCCATGATCTTTCATAGCATGTTGTGCTCCATTTTTGAATATCTCTTCTTCAGTTTCTCCTTTTACGACATAGTCGCAATCAAATCCCGCTTCTCTACATGATAATGTTTTCATAACAAGTAGTCCAAATCCAATGCATAAATATGTTCTTGCTAGCGGTGGGATTTTCAAGTGGGATCGTGGATAATTATTAGACTAGTGTGGAATTCCACATGGTTCCCATCGGATTCGTATTTTTAGTCTATTCCATTAGATCTTAGAACAAAAAACAAAATAAAGACTGACTGGATCTTCATAACTTTCCTCGATGGTCTTGATTACAAAATGATTTGATAAAAAAGACTTTATTTGTTCCTTAGTAAAAAATCTAATTTGAAATCCATTTATTTCATATATCTTGTCACATATTTTTTTACCTTTGTTGTATTGAAGATCTTTGTCACTCCGAACGGAAAAATATAACAAACCATTGTTTCTTAATACTCTGCTGGATTCTGTAAACAGAAATCTCAGTTCTTTATCGGTAAAACGCATATTATAAAACATATGTGAAAAAATTGCATCAAAATGGCTACTATCAAATGGTAAAGTTTGTTTTACTTCAAAATGTCTTAAATCTAAAGAAACATTTCTTTGTGCTATTTTTTGATATATATTTTCTATCGCCACTTTAGAAGAATCGATAGCATGAACGTCTAAACCATTTGATGCAAAAAATAATGTATCTCTGCCTTGCCCACATCCTAATTCTAATATACTCTTAACACCATATTTCTTAAAGTCGCTATAATACCTTTGAGCAAAATCGCTGGGGTTTTCCCCAAAGAACGCTGAATCATTAGAATAAACCTTATCCCATATTTCATTCATAATGATTCTAAATTCATATTCTATAGCTTAGTAACAAAGCAACAAGTGAGATGCCCACCAATTTTACAATCATGGAGCTGATTTTGTTTTATTTTGAGTGTTGTTTGTTATTAAGGAATACTCATCACTTTGAACATTAAGAGCTACTGATTTAATTTTCTCGGAATTATCTGTGTAGAATGATAGGTAGAATGGTGCTTTTTTATTAGCACTAATTATATCGGGATTTGTATATGTATAATCAACATCTACAACTTTGTGATCCTTGTCATAAAATATACCCGATACCTTTACCGAGCTTGCGTTATCTGGACCTTGATTTATCACCTCGCCTAGGACTTTATAACTTCCTGCGGGACCTTTAGAATTTGTGTTCACACTGAGTAGCAGAGCCTCTGGCTTATCGTCTTCAGATTTCTCAAAACTGGTTGTTAGAGTATATTTACTATTATTTGGGAGCTTTTCATGTAAGAATACATGGAATCCGGATCTGTTTCCTGGCTTTATCTGATAATCGTTAGTGTTATACTGTCCGGTTGCCAGAGGTAAACCATTCTTGTCATACACACTGGCTGTTATACGAACATCTTCAATAGGATATGTAAAATTATTAAGCACTTCACCCACTATGGTGCCCGAATGTAATGCTGAGTATAATATATCAGGTTTTGGCCGAATATCTTGACTTACAGTCTTATTAAATAATGGTGAGGAGAGATGCTCACCAGGTCTAATCTCAATTTGAGCATATGTCGAATTGATGGATATGGAATAAAAAAATAAACCTAAAGAACCGGTCAATGTGCAGAAGAAAATTGACACCAAGAATTTTGAACGGGGAGAATAAGATCGCGTTATAAATCTAGTTCCTCTTATATCATATATAGCTAGTAATCTCGCCTTGAACGTTAGGTGCTGAGTCCTCTTGCTTGAGATCATATTCATTATAATAACACAAAATAGATAAATTTAATCTGTCGATATATTCGTTAGCGAGGGGTATAAGTTGTAGTGCATTTTGCTACACTTTACCGATTAAGTACCGGGGATTCAGTCTTTGACGACTACAATAGGTTTAGTCATTTTCTTAATATCGTTATGATAATTTATTGTCACTATGAAGCTCGATTTTTAAATTCGTCCTACCGGTAATTACTACTACGGTTTAACCTTACCATGGAAGCAAAATCTAGAGCGTTTTTCTGAATCACAATCTAATTGGTCCTGATTAAGGGATCAATTTCTCTTACAGACCACCATTTAAAATCGATATGACCACCGTACCATTTAATGACCATGCCAGCAGCACCCCATGCATATACTTGAAACGGTTCACCACCGCATAATGCCTTAGATTCACCCCACTTAAGACCTTTAAAATCGCTAGCCTCGCCTACCTTTATCCATGTTTGTCTGTCACCGTTTGGGCTTAACCAGAGTTCCAATTTTATCTTTGGATTGACAAGATAATCTGATTCAATGAAGAAAATATACTTTAAACCAAACCATCCTGGTCCTCCAAAGTTTACCCTAGGATTTATAGTTTGAATGCCCTGTGGGTGGGTTATAGAGCCGCGTAGGTCCTTAGTAAACTTGAATGTTCCATTTGGCTTAATTTGTACGTCGTAACAAGCCTCTTGGCAGCATACTCGACCAATGGGTGTTGGGTGATGATTCCAAGGACCTCGCATATAGATACCGTCACGAGTAACTTTTTTGCTCATGTTAAAGAAACCTGTAAGTTCAACATTAGTTATAGATGGCTGACGTGTATATCCTCTTTTAACACAATCAGTAAAATTCATTTTACAACCACCTATAGCATCTTTTTGTCCAGGAGTGACTAAAATATTGAATTTAACTTTGCCGTCGGAGTTAGGTTTCCACGAACCGTCTTTATTTTTAATTAGTCTCTTGTACGTAGAGCCACCGCCAATTTCAAGATGTGAATCAAATGGATTGTCTTCATTCATGTACCAGACAAAACCTCCTGGCTTGGTTGGATACAAAAACGAAACACCATCCAGTCCAACTTTACTAGCTTCGTTAACTATGTCAGTTGTGTTAGTGTTACTTACATTTGCGCCGAAAACCTTTCCAACTTTCATCAAAGGAGTGAACATGATAGCCACTCCTGCAGCGCAGATCAGTTTAAGAAATTCACGGCGTGAGATTTTTGCTGGCACAAAACAAGAACTCCTTCTACCTACAATTAAAATAATTATTATTCAATTTTCTTTATAACAAGGGTCTTCTGCTATTTCATCGTTCAATAGTAGTTTCTCACGTCTTTGTTCTTTTTCAAAAACAAAAGGTCCATCGACGACTTGAGCATAACAAAATCCATTGGATTTTGATTATTTACTGATGATAAGTAACTTAAACTACTTATTGTCGTTACTATTATGAAAGTGACCGCTCTTGATACTATAAGGTTAATCTTTTTCACTTCAATAATTATGGCATTAGACTAATTAAGTACTTTGATACGGATATCTAAACAAAATTGCAGTTTTGCTAGATGAAATCTATTACATTAATTATCAAATTAAGATAAATCAGTTTTGAAAGATTGTATTTTGAGATAGGAGATCTATCTCATTCATGAACAATAGTATCACGGATTATAAACTAAAATTATGGAATGACGTGATACCAATATGCTAAAGGCAATTACAATAGCGGTAGCGTCATAATAACAGCAATTATGGTTATAGCAATTGGATTCTTTGGTCCCCCAAATAATAAATCAGTACATACTCAGTCTAATTTGAAAGCATACATAAATCCAGTGTATGGTATGGAGATTCTGTATCCTGCTCAATGGCAAGAATTTCAAATGAAAGGCGATATGATCGTGGGCTTTGTTTCTTATCCACAGGATGAATCAGGAATGTTGGAAAATGTCATTGTGGAAACCGTCGACCCTAGTTACAATGGCTTTAAACTTCACGATGTTTCGCAAAATGAACTCAAAATTTACAAATCCCAACTTTATAGTTTTCAACTTCATTCATCGTCATCCGGTAAAACCTCACAGGGATTGCCGGTCTACATAATGGAATATTCCTATCATAAAGATCAACTGGACATAAAAACAATGGAAATACTGATAAGAAATAGTAATCATATTTACAAAATAATTTATAGTTCAGACGCATCAGAATACCCTTTGTTTGTATCACAAGTAAAAAAAATGATAGATTCCATGATTTTGGGACATCAGGAACTTGCAAATCAAAAAGCCAACTATTATCTTGATGATCCTTTCATTAGTCTATAATATAATATAGTTTAGGTATGAATACATTTTAGACAAAATAGATATATGACGCAAAGCTGTCAATAACAATTCACATCCCCGTGGACCCACATTTTAGTCTCCAGTGAGCTGACCCCACTTAGTCGCAAGGTTCAAATCCCACCCAACCCGATATAAAATTCACATTTTTCTAGCATGTCTTTTGTAAGTTTATAAAATAAAATGTTGTTAACTTTGTCACTAGTTTAAAATATAGCAATGCCTATTAAACAACTCAAAATAATCGGAGTTTATTATTTCTAAGTGGAATTAATCAAAACGCTCATGAAAAGATAGATTCAAATTTACTAATGTTCTGTTAGCAAAAATAAAATATTCTGATGCATTACAATACATAGATGAGTTTAGATTCCCTGTTGGTTTCAAGTGTCATGACCAATGATGTCAAAACGGAAAATGAGAATGAAAACATTATGACTGTGTGCAAGGTTATGCGTGATAACAATATAGGATGTGTTGTTGTCGTAGAAATCCAAAATAAGGAGAAAATACCTGTCGGAATAATCACCGAAAGAGATATCGTGAACATTTTAGGTAAACTGGCAATAGATTTTAGAACACCGTTAAGTAGTTTCATGAGTAAGCCAATAATTTCTATCCAATTCAACTGTTCTATTAGGGAAGCAATACAATTGATGAATTCCACCAATATAAGGAGATTGGTTGTTGTGGATGCGAATAATAAATTGGTGGGAATTATAACAGAAAAAGACATTTTTAGACAAATAGCTAAGAATGCGAGTATGGTAACAGATTTCCTTGGCGAAAATTATCCTTTAGAACATAGAGAAGTTTATGAAAGATTTACTGATCATATTTTCGATCTGCTTCCAAAATTATGACCATGTTAAATTTTCTAATTGATAAAACCACTTTTAAAGTTATTTCATATATAGGAAATAAGTAATCATTATTGGCGGTTATTTCAATTGAAGGCAACCAGTGATCTCAAGAATGATCACATAACAGTAAGAAGATTAGGAGCCATGGTTCAGAATTGCTCAGATAAGCTGTACCTTAATCAAGATATTCCTATTGAGGATATTGAATTAATTTCCGTAATAATTGAAGAATTTGTGGATAGGTTTCATCATGGCAAGGAAGAGCAAGCATACTTCCCAGAAACAAAAGACAAAGACAGTTTTGGAGAAGATATTCGGAAATTTCTTATAGAACATGAGCTTGGAAGAAGAATTGCAAGGATGCTAAGAGGGCATCTAAATTCTTGGAAGAAAGGAATTGATTCCAGAGAGCCCGTGGCAAGATTCCTAAAATCTTATGCAGTTTTTATATCCGATCATACTGGAAAGGAAGACAAATTCTTCGACTTGGTTGAGGAAAAGAAAAGCCTATCAGAGGATGAGGATCTTATGCTAATTAAACACTACGAAAGTTGTCGCAATCAAGCTGGCGGAAAAGCAAGAATGGAGCAAATGTTGAAACTAATAGATCATTTGGAAACCAAAGATTGGATGAGATAGTCAAATAAGTATTAGAAGGTAAGATCAATGGATAGTATAATACTTTCCTATTACATATTTAAAAGCTAGAATCACTGAACTCAAAAAAGTGGTATTGGACATTAAAGATCAAGCTAATGACCATTAAAGCATTCTTTATGTACAGCAACTTACTCTTTATTGATATGGAAATTAATATTCCACAGTCTTTGAAAATAGAACATGAAGAGCTTCACAATGAACTTAGAAAGGCTATCAAATATGGTGGTAAATTGGGAGACGCAGCAAAAGCAGTAGCAAACGTATTACATGACCACTTCATAAAAGAAGAAGAGTATGCGCTACCACCACTAGGACTATTATCCTTTCTATCACAAGGAAAATTCACATCTGAAATGAAAGAGATTGTAACTATGACGGATAAGCTTAAACTGACCTATCAAACATGGTTGAAGAACACAAACAGATTGTTAAGGAATTAGATAATCTGGTTGAGGTAGCAAACAAAGAAAACAAAATGGAAATTGTTCTTTTTGCAGAGAAGCTGAAATTGCATGCTAAGAATGAAGAGGAGGTTTTGTACCCTGCAGCGATACTGGTTGGAGAATATCTTAAACTACAGAACTAAAGAAAAGTTATATCCCCACTGCATTACCTTTTTGGATAATTAGATGAGAGACAGCTGTTGCAGTAACGATTCAGTCGGAGTAAAATTCTTAAAATGATTTCAACGTCATTGAAAGTATTAGACTGCCTTAGTCTGTGTTGAGTGAATGAACTAGTCAGTGCTCAGTGTGCATGAGGTGGCGGTGCACTACCTTTTGCTAATTCTTCACTAAACGTTCCTGCAGATTTTTCATGGTATTCTAGATTTGATTGATCTACCTTGATTGCTTGAGGAGGACATACAGAAACACATGCCATGCACCAAATACAATCATGCTCTCTGATAGGATCTGATTTATCCGTATAATCCACACGTCCATCTCTCTCATGATCTTGTCCCTTGCCAGCACTGGTAGCATTAGTCATGTCAATTGCTGGAACATCCTGTTCTGTTCTATACCATTGAAACACTTGTACTGGACAGGCTTCAACACATGCACCATCAGCGTAACAGGAATCCCAATCAACCGCAACCATAGTGCCATGAACGCCTAAAGGAACATATTCTTCTCCTCTTGCTTTGTATACTTCCTGAACTTCAGGTTTTATTGATGTTTCAGCGTCTGCTCTGCCAGGACCCCATACAAAGTGAAAGTGTTCAGCGTCGGAATGGCTGTGTTTTCCTATTACCTTATGATTCCTTGGAAAGTCTGAATCTATTGGCATGATTATTCTGCAGCCCCAAATAATATATGTATTATATTGTTTGCAACGCAACAGCTTCAATAAACAATTGCTCTTTTTTGAACTGTCATGTAAGAGTGTTCACAAGTTAGTTAAAATACTCTCTTTACTATAGGATCTGAACGCACGACCACATGAAATAATATTATTAAAAATTAAGCATATTAGACCAAAGGAAAATTATGGTGGAGGTGAAATTCCTTATCAAGCAAAAACAGGAACCGGTCCCATGTTATTGACCTGTTGAGTTAGTACGCTGAAGATAATCATAGGGCATCCGATCCCAAGGATCAAAAAATCTGCAGGAATTATTACGTCCATATCGTATTCACAATTCTGGCATCAATGAACAATACAGAAAGGAGGACAAAAGCTATTCCTGCAATAATTTTGCCATTAATCCTCTCCGATTTGTTATCATTTAGATTTCAAGCAGAAAAAGCATTGCAAGACTCGAAAGAATTCAAATCAGAACGAGGCTGGATCCTTGTTTTTTAGTCCACGAACTGGAAATTTTATTAGGACTACTGCCATTGATATTATCCTGATTGCCTGCCTCACATGATAGGACACAATATTACCTTTAGGTTATTTATTTAACAACAGGATTTTAATTAAGCTTCAAATTTTTCGAAGATTCCATATCAGTCACCATTAGAATTGGTTATTAAAGATGGGACCAAATTTTTACTATAATGAGTTATTCTGATTATATGAAGATTGATTATGAAAGTCGGACAAATTGTCGATGCTTTTAATCACTAACAAATGGTAACAACTTTGATAGTTTATTATTAACTCAAAATTGCTTGAATAATCTAAGGTGTATTTTTTCTCACTGTTTTTAATGAAGACGAAAAAGACTAAACATTTCGCTTAGCCTTAAACTGGGTTTTAGTACAAATGAAAAATTCCAGATATCCAGATTTGTGATCTCATGGGATCTAAAATGAATGAAATTAAAGACAAGGCACTCAAATAATTTTTATTTTAGATCCTGATGCCATTGAAGTGTTAAATAATTTATTGTATTGTATTTTTCATGACTGCAGATTCGTTTGAAAAAGCAAAGAAGGGTATGAGAGATACTGCAAAAGGTGTCAAAGATACTGTAAAAGGTGTCGAAGATACTGCAGAAGGTGTTCATGAAACTGCAGGAGGTGTTAACGAAACTGCAGAAGGTGTTATAGAGGGAGTTAAAGATACTGCAGAACGTGTCATAGAGGGAGTTAAGGATACTGTAAAAGGTGCTAAGGAAGGTGTTGAGGAAACCGCGGAAGGTGTCAAGGATACTGCAGAAGAAGTGGTAGACGCTGACACACATACTGGTTCGGACGACGAAAGGGAAAATATAGAATATAATGAATCCGGAAGCAAGGAACCGATGAATCCTGAAGATATAGCGCAACACGAGCCAACGGCAGTTAAAAGAGATCAAGGTACAGATATTGCAGACGAACGCCAAACCGGTACAGATAGTCCTGAAGCACGTGAGAAATTTAAGAAAAGTGGAATGACAGAAGCAAAGTAAAATATACTATTTTGCGCTGTCGTCCGAAACACTTTTTCAGGTCTAGACTAGTTGGTCATGCGTTTAATTTAATCGATCTTTAATTTTTTTTATATGATTATCTCCGTTAACAGTAAATTGATCGGTGCAAATCCGGTGTAACAAAGCACCTATCAATGGCTATCATAACAATGGATCAAGTCTCCATGTTAAATTCATCTAAAACGGAATTTTGATATCTTACTAATGAGTGCTTTCTACATTCTCAGCGTTACTCAAAGGACATGCCAGTGCTATACTAAAGGCTAGAAAATAAAAAGAGAACGGTTATTACTCAGAAGCGGCGTTGCTCTTGGCTAGTAGCCTATAAACGGACAACAATAAAGAAAAGATTCAAGGTCTAAGTCTGGAATCTGCAAAGTCATAAATCGTCTATCTTTAATCTGGTACTTCGCTTAGCAACATTTCAATTTCTTCCTGTGTTGGTTCATCTTCGCGTTCGAACTTGGGACTGACTAGTCCGCTAGTAACATCAATCCATAAAGAGCTTCCATCATATTTGGTAATATACTGCTTTGGAATATAATACAAGTGAATATTTACATCGCCCTGCCTTACTACAATAAATTCATTACCCATCCTGTCTACATCACCAATATCTTCGTTATCAACTGTCCTTACATGCTTATGTATTACATCCTCCCAGGGTATTGTCAAAATCTCTCCAGATTCTTTTCCCTTAAATTGCAAATCAGGTTCCTTTGCCATAAATGGTATCACTTCATGAAAGCCCGCATGTCCCTTTCCTGATTGTTCACCTTCTTGAATTTCAGACTTTAATGGCGGATCATCTCTTTCATATTTGCCTTTGATTTCATCTTTAGTTTGTAGCACATACAGGTCTTCTTTGTCAAACTCCTTTACGTGTAATTTTGGAATAAAATAGTGAGTACTGCCGTGTTTTAGCTCCACATAATCAGGAGTTATATTTTGTATTTTTCCCAAGTCTTTTCCATCAATTGACTTTACATTCTTATTTAACATTTTTTTACCGGAAAGTTTTACTTGTGTCATGTATAACAATTATCTGCGCAATATTGGATTTAACGATTTTATCCGCATCTGAGTTTATATCATTATATCTAATGTTGAGCATAATAAAGCATGCCAGAAGAAAACATAGCAGGGCCCACTGTTTTATGGGCTGAAATTAAAGATAAGAAAGTAAAATCTAAGGATGATAAAACACTTGGACGAATTAAAAGCATTTCCCCAAATCACTTCAAAATAGAAAAAGGTGGTATCACAAAAAAGAAAAGATTTTGGTTACCCAAAAATTTAGCTGACGCTTATGATGGCAAGTATTTATGGTTAAAAAGCGACGAGGAACAAATACATGATAAGTTCCTATACGGAGAAGAGCCCCCAGAAGAGGATGGGACCGGATCACCAACAGATAAGGTGAGGCTCGTTAAAGAAGGAATGGCAGGTATATCAACAGAGCCGG
>Ga0310810_10010922_pt1 | contig 10598 bp, 11 predicted proteins | sample NCmetagenome_FD_207641 | JGI IMG/M metagenome (GOLD analysis project Ga0310810, IMG submission 207641) | Soil microbial communities from experimental microcosm in Duke University, North Carolina, United States - NC | ecosystem: Engineered > Artificial ecosystem > Soil microcosm > Unclassified ... | reverse complement strand
CGACAATCAGCGCGACGGACGCGTGGCGGCCATGGACGGCCGCGGCCAGATCCTCGAGACCGCCCAGTTTCATTTCGGGCTGCGCGCCGCAGAAGCCAAGACGACGATCGCCCTGCCGCTCGAGCTGCGTAACGACACCGTGCGCATCGCGGTGATGGCGAACGAATCCGCGGGCTCGGTGCAGCTCGTCGACGCGCGCTTCCGCCGCCGCCCCGTGGGATTGGTTTCGGGCGGCGCGGCCGATTCCGCGCAGCCGCTGCTCTCGGACATCTACTACATCGAGCGCGCCCTTTCGCCTTATGCCGAGATCCACAAAGGCACGGTCGATCAGGTGCTCGACAGCGGCGTGGCGGTGCTGGCCGTCGCCGATATCGGGCGACTGTCGCAGTCCGAACACGACCGCATCTCCAAATTCGTGGATGAGGGCGGCGTGTTGTTGCGCTTCGGCGGTCCCCGGCTTGCCGCACAGACCGACGATCTGGTGCCAGTCCGTCTGCGCGCGGGCGAACGCCTGATGGGCAGCTCCATGACCTGGGCTTCACCGCAGCACCTCACGCCCTTTGGCGACGAGAGCCCGTTCCGCGGGCTCCTGATTGCGAACGACGTCACGGTGTCACGGCAGGTGCTGGCCGAACCCTCCGTCGAGCTCGCCGATCACACCTGGGCCCGCCTCACCGACGGCACGCCGTTGGTGACCGGCGCCGCCAAGGGCCGCGGCTGGGTTGTGCTGTTCCATGTCGCAGCGAGCCCCGGCTGGTCGTCGCTGCCGCTGTCGGGCCTCTATGTCGACATGCTGCGGCGCGTGGTGGAACTCTCCGAAGGCATGCGCGGCGGCGCGGCGGCAGCCAAGACGGGCACGTTCCCGCCGTTCCAGACGCTGGACGGGTTCGGACATCTGGAAAAGCCCTATCCGGAAGCGACTCCCTTGCGAGCCTCCGAAATGGAGACAGCCGTGGTCGGGCCGCTGCATCCTCCCGGGCTCTACGGCGTTCAAGGTGCGCTGGTGGCATTGAATGCCTTCGGCTCACGCTCCGTCCTGCAGCCGCTGATTGTGGGACGTACCCTTTTTCCGTATGCCGGAACCGCTGCCCAGGAACTAAAGTGGCCCATGCTTGAGATTGCGCTGATTCTGCTGCTGGTCGACGCGCTGATATCGCTGGGATTGAGGGGATACATCACGGTTCGCGGTCTTCGTTTCCGCAAGACCGCCGTGCGTGCGGCGACGGCGATTCTCCTGATGCTGGCGCCGGTTATGCTGGTTTTGAGCAGTGATCCAGCGTCGGCCGCGCCTTCCCGCGCGACCAATATCGAGGGTGACAAAGCCCTCGAATCCGCCCTCGATACGCGTCTCGCCTATGTCGTCACAGGCGATGCGGAAGTCGACGCCATGAGCAAAGCGGGCCTGTTCGGCCTGGGCCTCGAACTCAGAGCACGCACGGCCTATGAGCCCGCCGATCCGGTCGGGATCGACGTCGAAAAGGACAACCTGTCGTTTTATCCCCTGCTTTATTGGCCGATGGCGACCGCGGAAAAGGACCTTTCCCCTGCCGCCGTGGCCAAGATTGACCAGTTCATGCGCGAGGGCGGCACGATCCTGTTCGACACCCGCGACACACCCGTCGGCGGGCTTGGCGGCGGAACCGCCTCGCCGGGCGAAGCCGTGCTGCGGCGCCTCCTTTCCAAGCTCGACATCCCGCCCCTGGAACCCGCCCCGGCCGATCACGTGCTGACCCGTACCTTCTACCTCCTGAAGGAATTTCCGGGCCGCTGGAGCGGCGGTCAGCTATGGGTCGAGGCGTTGCCGCCGATCGACCCGAAAAACCCGCCACAGCAGCCGGTTGCGGCTCGTGGAGGCGACGGCGTCTCGCCCATCATCATGGGCGGCAATGACTGGGCCGCAGCCTGGGCCCGCGACGAGCGCGGCAACCCGCTCGCGGCTGTGGTTCCCGGAGGCGAGGGCCAGCGCGAAATGGCGATTCGCTTCGGGATCAATGTCGTGATCTATGCTATGACCGGAAACTACAAGACCGATCAGGTTCACGTGCCTGCGCTGCTGGAACGGTTGGGGAAATAGGAACCGCCATGTCGTCTTACGGCATCGCCTTCGCGCCACATTTGTCTCTGTGGCTGCTCGCCACCTTCGGGGCGATTGCGTTAGCGATTCTCGCCTTCTCCGTCTATCGCCAGGCGCATGGCGCCTGGGCGCGTCTGTTCGCCTTTGTCGTCGTGATGCTGGCGCTCGCCAACCCGCTGATCCTGAAAGAAACCCGGGAAGGCCTCTCCAACATCGTCGCGCTGGTGATCGACCGCTCGCAGAGCATGGAAATCGGCACTCGCAAAGCCGACGCGGAAAAGGCGTTGGCCACCTTGCGCGACCAGCTCAAGGGCATGAATGTCGAGTTGCGCGAGGCCGAAGTCCGCACCAACACGGATGCAGGTGACGCCGGCGGAACGGCGCTGTTCTCGGCGCTGAACGCGGCGCTCTCGGATGCGCCGCCCGATCGCGTCGCCGGCGCCATCGTCATCACTGACGGGCAAGTGCATGACGCGCCCGACCCCAAGACCTTCCATCCGGGCGCGCCGTTCCATGTGTTGATCACCGGTGCACCGAACGAGCGCGACCGCAAACTGACCGTGGTGCGCGCCACGCGCTTCAACATTGTCGGAAAAGATGCCGAGATCACGTTCCGGATCGATGATTATGGCGGGAACCAGGGCGCGAATGCACAGCTGTCGTTGCGCATCGACGGCCAGGACGCGGGCAAGCGCACCGTTCCCGTCGGCAAGGACACTACGATCAAGGTCGGGGTCGCGCATGGCGGCGAGAACGTGGTCGAGTTGGAAGCGGCACCCGGCCCCGCCGAACAGACGCTGCAGAACAATCGCGCCGCGGTGATCATCAACGGCGTGCGCGATCGTCTGCGCGTGCTCCTGGTTTCGGGCGAACCGCATGCGGGCGAACGCGTCTGGCGCAATCTCCTGAAAGCCGACCCGTCGGTCGATCTGGTGCATTTCACGATTCTGCGGCCGCCAGACAAACAAGACGGCACGCCGATCAACGAACTCGCGCTGATCCAATTCCCGACCCGCGAATTGTTCGCCGAGAAGCTCCCCCAGTTCGATCTCGTGATCCTGGACCGCTACCAGAATCGCGACATCCTTCCGCTCGCCTATTTCGACAACATCGCGCGCTATGTCGAAAATGGCGGCGCGCTGCTGCTCTCCTCAGGGCCGGAATTCGCCGACGATTCCAGCATCTACCGGACGCCGCTTTCGGCGGTGCTGCCGGCGCAGCCGACCGGCGAGGTGGTGAGCGCGCCGTTCAAGCCGCAGATCACCAAAGCCGGCTTTGCCCATCCCGTGACGCGCGATCTGCCGCAAGGCAACGAAGCCATCGATCCGCTCTCTTCGGACGCCGGCTTCGGGAAGCCGCCCGAGCCGGCGGCAACGCCGGGTCCGACCGCGTCCGCCGTACCGGTTCGTCCCGCGCCGCCACCGCCCGCGCCTGCGGCGGCCCCCGGCGCCGCGCCGCAACCGGCCGCGGCACAGCCCAATCAGCCCAATTGGGGCCGTTGGTTCCGCGTCATCGCGGCTCAGAAGCTGTCCGGCAACACGGTGATGTCCGGACCGAACGATCGGCCGCTGCTCGTGCTCGACCGGGTCCAGAAGGGGCGCGTGGCGCAGCTTCTGTCCGATCAAATCTGGCTCTGGGCGCGCGGTTACGAGAACGGCGGCCCGCAGGCTGAATTGCTGCGCCGTCTTTCGCACTGGCTGATGAAGGAGCCCGAGCTCGAGGAAGAGCGTCTGACCGCGGAAGTCGCGGGCGGGGAGCTTCGTATCACCCGCCAGACCATGCTGGACAAGGCGCCGAACGTGAACGTGACCACGCCCACGACTCCGGCAGGCGGAGCGCCCATCACGGTCGCCCTGTCGCCGGCCGGGCCCGGAAGGTTCGCCGGCCGCCTGAAAGCCGAGGAGCTCGGCCTTTATCGGATGAACGACGGCACGCTGAACGCGGTCGCGGCGGCAGGCCCACTCAATCCGCGTGAAGTTGCCGACATGCGGGCGACCGACGCGATCTTAAAGCCCTACGCCGATGCGACCGGCGGCGGCGTGCAGTGGTTATCCGACGGCATGCCGGATTTGCGCGGCGTGGATCAGGGTTCATCGACGCGCGGCAGCGGCTGGTTCGGCATCGAGCGCCGCGGCGCTTATCGCGTCACGTCGGTCGACAGTGATCAGCTGATGCCGCCATGGCTCGCACTCATCCTGGTGCTCACCTCGATCCTCTTCGCCTGGCGGAGGGAGTCGATTTAAGACGAGCATTCCATGGCCGATACGCTGCCGGATCGTCTCTGCATCAATCCGAAGAGTCCGTTCTACGATGCCGCTCTGCTGGAGCGCGGCGTCGGCATCCGTTTCAACGGCGCAGAGAAGAACAACGTCGAGGAATATTGCATCAGCGAGGGCTGGGTACGGCTCGCGGTGGGCAAGACGCTCGACCGCAAGGGCAATCCCATGACGATCAGGCTGAAGGGCACGGTCGAGCCCTATTTCCGCGACACGGCGGAGAATGCTGACGCTGAGAAGCCTTAGCCGGCAATTCCCTCACCAGAGGACCGCGATGGGGGCAACCGTCGGGCCGGTGGCGCCCTCGAGCTTCAGCGGCTCCATGATGAACGCAAACTGATACACGCGTTTGGCCGCCATCTCGTCGAGCTTCAGATTCTCCAACAGGTGCACGTATCGATCAGCACGCCGCGCGTGATCAGCGCGCCGACATTCGGATGCCGAGCTTGGTCGCGCGCAAGCATGCTTTTGCCCGGCTCACGGGCCGGTTTTCGGCGTATAATTAAAATGATCGGCGAGCTGTGGAGGCCGCTCTAGCACGGGAAAATTCACTCGAATTGTTGGAGGTTCAAGATGAGGCCAGGAGCGTTTTTCTTCACGGCGAAATGGGCCGACGCGGTAAGGGCTTTGGACGAAACAGGAGTGGGTTATACGGTTGTAAGCATCGCCCTTGCGGATGGCCGCAAATTTGATCAAGCTCTGATCGACTCGGGTTATCTCACTCGCGTTCGTGGACTCCCTGATGTGCCGTTTTGCGAAGCCGATATCATCGAATTGAAGCAGACAGACGCAAAGTGGAATTGGGGTGAGAGTCCGTAGCGGTCCACTTTCATTTTGCGGGCAGCCCAAGTTTGACTCTTCCTCTAGCCCTCCTCACGCGGGCCGCGGCGCGCGCATGGCGCGCCCCAACGCGAGAACGATCGTGCCGGTCAGCATCGGGCCGATGGCGAGCACCGCCATGCCGGCGGCATAACCGCCTGTCGCGTCCTTGATAGCGCCCACGATGGCCGGTCCCATGAAGCCGCCGAAGCCGGTGCCGATAGTGTTGATAAAAGCGATGCCGCCTGCCGCGGCGGTGCCCGTCAGGATGACCGGCGGCAACGCCCAGAACGGGCCCTGAAGGGCGTAGCAGCCGACAAGCACGAAGCCGAGCGCCAAGAAGGTGACGAGATCGGAGCCGCTGATACTGGCGACCACGAGCCCGCCGAACGCAAGAAATGCCGGATACGCCACGTGCCAGATACGCTCGCCGCTCCTGTCGCTGGAGCGTCCCCACACGATCATGCCGATCATCGTCGCGATGTACGGCAACGCGATGACAAATCCCGTGGCAAGGGTCGAGAACCCCATCCCCTGGACGATCTGCGGCAGCCAGAGCTGCACGCCGTAAGCGCCCGCCGAATAGCCGAGATAGATGACTCCGAGCGCCCAGACGCGCGGGTCCTGTAGCGCGGGCCAGAAATCCTGATGCTGCGCGCTGTCTTCGGAGGCGAGACGGGAGACGATCGTCGCCTTTTCTTCCGCCGACAGAAAGTGTGCATCCCGCGGGCGGTTGGGCAGGAATGCCAATACGGAGAAAGCGAGCAGGCAGGCAGGCGCGCCTTCCAATATGAAAAGCCACTGCCACCCGTGCAGCTGCGCAAGCCCATCGAGCTGGAGAAGCAGACTCGAAACCGGTCCGCCGATGATGTTGGCGACCGGAATCGCGGCCATGAAAATGCCGACCAGCCGCGCGCGATAGGCGTGCGGAAACCAGTAGGTGAGATACACGATCATGCCGGGAAAAAACCCGGCCTCGGCAATGCCGAGCAGAATACGGACGCCGTAGAAACTTGCCGGCGTGGTCACCAACGCGTTCGATGCGGAAATCGCGCCCCACGCGAGCAGGATGCAGAAGATCCACGTCCGCGCGCCGAGCTTTTCCAAAATCAGATTCGCCGGGATCTGAAACAGCGAATAGCCAAGAAAGAACGCGCCCGCGCCGAATCCGTAAACGCCCGCGCTGAAGGCAAGATCGCGGTTCATGGTCAGCGCCGCGAAGCCGACATTCACCCGGTCCACATAATTGACGATATAGAGCAGCATCATGAACGGGATCAGCCGACGCGCACATTTGGCGTAGATCTGCTCGTCGCTCATGGCGCGCTCCCGAACCCGGTTTCCGATCTCCTCATGCTGAGGAGCCCTTTCGCCTCTTCCGCGAGACGGCGAAAGGGCGTCTCGAAGCATCAGAAGCGGGCGTTGGCCCATTTCTGGATGTAGTCGAACAGATTCTTCAGCGAATTGCCGTACTGGCCCGGCGTCGTCTCGCATTCCTTGCACGCGGTGTAGTTCAGCTCGGCGCCTTCGATGACGACGTAGTCCTTGTCGGAAGCCGCCGAGCGGTCATACATCATCTCTTCGTCGCGCAGCATGTGATAGGCGCCCATCGCCGCAACCAGCGTCGGCACCTTGATGTATTGCATGGCGCAGATCGTCGAATTGTTGTTCGAACAATGATCGATGCCGTCGATCGAATTGGTTGACCGCACCGCATTCGCGCTCAAATACGATTTGATGCTTAGCACCTTTGTGCCATCGCCGAACGTACGGTTGCGCTTTGCCTGTTCGGGATGCGCCGGCTCGAGGCTCTTCACCACCTGCGTGACGATGCTGCCGTCGTTCTTGAGCAATTTCTCGGGGCGCGCCGTCGACATGATTTCCGCAATCGACGGGTCCATCTGGTCGAGACGCGCAGCGCCCGCCTGATCGCTGAAGGGGACCAGCACGATGTCATCGTCGGGATAGACGCCTTCGCCTTTCTTCATCGCGGCCGCTTGCGCCTGCACGCGTGCGATCTGATCGTTCATCACCTTGGATTGCGCGGCGTAATAGCGCGTGCGGAATTCCTGCGAATATTTTGAGGCGCCTTTCGGGTTGAAACCGTTCTTCGGATCGAACGGATCGACCGACGGATCGACGCGCACCTTGCCGTCGACGATCGACAGCGACGGATTGATCCCGCGCAATGCCTGCACGCCGTCGCCGGGATGCGCCTCGGCAAACAACAAACCGTCGGCGGGTTTCATGTTGGCCAGTTCCGGGCCGCACTGCACCAGCTTGTTCGCACCCTGGCAGTACGAGATGCCGTTCTCCGCGACCGCCTGGTAATAGCTCATCAAAGGCGAGCCACCGGAATGACCGAGCAGCACCACTTTGGTGATGCCCGGAATCGTACGCACGTAATCGACCGCCGTCTTCACGTCGAGCGCGATCTGTTCCCACTGCACGATGGAATCGTTGTTGACGAAGCGCGTGTTGAAGCAGAACGCGAGGAAACCGCGCTGGGACAATTCGCGGCACGCGACATTGTTCAAATTGTTGGCGCTGCGGTGCGCGATCAGGAACGCCACATGCGGCGCGGGGCCGCTGTCCGGCTTGTAGATCGCCGCGCTCACGCGCCCGCGCTGAACGAATTCAGGGTGGCTTTGCGCCAGCGCCGATGAGGGCGCGGCAACGGCGACGGCCAATGTGCAAAGCTTCAGAAACGATCGTACTCGCATGGTACTCCTCGTGTTTGAACGAAGCGTCTTTTCGCTGTTAAGCGCTTTCGCCGCAGCGCCACTTTCGCGGGTTTTGCGCCAAAGCAAAAGCCCCCGCACCCGAGGGTGCGAGGGCTCCTCCCCATAGGCGCGTACCAACTAGATGCCGCCGTCGCCCGGCGTAACGCTTAGGAACCCATCCGGCGGAGGCGGACCGAGCCGTTTGCCGTTGCCGAGCACGGCCGCCGTCAATTGACCGCCGCGCGAACCGTCTTTCAGCGGATGGAATTCGATAGTGATCTTGTCGCCCGGCTTGACCGTATCGGCGCGCCAGCCCGCGCGCGTGTCCTGCGCGATGGACTGCATCTCGAAGCCCCATTCGCGCATCGTGCCTTTGTCGTCGGCGACGTTCACGTGAATCCAGACATGCGGATTCGTCCATTCATATTCCTTCACCGTGCCGGTGACGCTCGCGAATTTCTCGCGAGCGAACATGGCGAAGGAATGGTGCGCAAATGCGGGCGCAGAGAGGCAGAGCGCCAGTCCCGCAGCGGCAACAGGCATAAACTTCATCGCTTATCGTCCCTGCTCGCGAGCGGCCGCCGCGGCAGCTGCTTCCGGATACACCCGCTGCGGCGCTGCCGGCGGGCCCAGATGTTGGCCGTTCTGGAGCGTTGCACTCATCAACTGGCCGCCGCGCGAGCCGTCTTTCAGCGGATGATATTCGATCGAAATCTTGTCGCCCGGCTTCACCGAATCCGAGCGCCAGCCAGCCGCGTAGTCCTGCGCGATGGCCTGCATCTCGAAGCCCCATTCGCGCATCGCGCCCTTGTCGTCCGGCGCGTTCACATGAATCCACACATGCGGGTTGGTCCACTCATACTCCCTGACCGTGCCAGTGATGTTCTCCACTTTCTGGCGATCGAACATGGCGAAGGAATGATGCGCTAGAGCAGGCGCGGCAAGGCACAACGCAACGCCTGCCAAAACCAGAGTTTTGACGTTCATGGAAGCACCTCCAGTTGAGAATTGCGAAAAACTAATCCTGTGCGCCGGGCCGGCGAACCGGACCGCCGAGATGTTGTCCGTTGGCGAGGGTCGCCGACACCAGCTGGCCGCCGCGGGAACCGTCTTTCAACGGATGAAATTCTATCGAGACTTTGTCGCCGGGCTTGACGCTATCGGAGCGCCAGCCGCCGGCCATGTCGGCCTGGATCGCCTGCATTTCGAACGACCACACGGGCGCCTTGCCGGTCTGATCCGGCACCGACATGTGGATCCAGACATGCGGATTGGTCCATTCGAACTCGGTGACCGTTCCGCTCATGGTGAGGTTCTTGTCACGGTCGAACATGGCGAAGGAATGATGCGCCAGCGCAGGCGCTGCGACGCTGAGCGCGCCGGCGGCCAAGAGTATACTTACAAGCCTCATCTCTTCCTCCTTGAGTCTGACTCCTCTACGGCGCTTTGGGGACAGGCAGGCGTGCCGCCTGAGCCGCAAGGCGCTTGCCATCGGCGAGCGTGGCGAACAGCAGCTCGCCGCCGCGCGAACCGTCTTTCAGCGGATGATATTCGACGGAAATCTTGTCGCCCGGACGGACGATATCGGGCCGCCAGCCCCCGGAGGTCGCCTGCTGCACGGCCTGCATCTCGAACGACCACTCGACGGTCTTGCCCGCATCATCAGGCGCCATCACATGCAGCCACACATGCGGATTGGTCCATTCCAATTCCTTGACTGTGCCTACCTTGGTGATGGTCTTTTCCGGATCGAACATGGCGAAGGAATGATGCGCCAGAGCGGAGCCCGCCAACAGGGACGCTGCGACCGCCGCAACCATCGAGACGCAAAGCTTCATGGAAGGCCCTCCCGAAGGCACATGACTTGACGGACGGATTTATTATAATAGCTCGGTGAGAATAGCACGTCGGCAAGGCTGGTGCGACATCCTGGGGAGAACGCGATGCGTGGATTTGCCTTAATCGTTGCAGCGCTTATGGTTTCCGCGGTGCCGGCGCAGGCCGCCTGGCAGTACTATGCCTGCCCCTCCGACAACTTCGCCTCTCAGTTCCCCGACGTGCCCAAGATGGAGAACGCCCGTTTCTCCATGCCCCGCCACAAGCTGGCCCTTTCGGCCCACACCTACACCACGACCGTCGACAACATCCGCTACCAGATGCTGGTGGCGGACTATTCAGACCGCGTGGCCGATGGCGCGAGCATCCTGGAAGAGGCCATTTTCCAGCATACCGAAGCCGACGATCACGGGCTCAGAAACGGCAAGATGCTGGGCAATGATTCGGCGCGGATCGAGCCGGTGGTGCGCGGTGCCACCTATGGCCGCCGGATCACCATGGACTTGCCCAACAACGGCGGCCGCAACCTGACGAACTTCTATTTCCGCGACGGCAAGCTCTACGAGCAGTCGGTCACCATCCTGCCTGCCAATGGCGACTACGCTACGCCCAATGGCTCGCGCTTCGTCGAATCGCTGCTGTTCAATCTGACCCGCTTGCCGGACGAAGCGGGCGGAATTCCGCCGAACATTCAGGGCTGCGGCGCTGCGATCAAGCCGTTCGATTTCAAGTAGGACGGCTCAGCCCAGCTTCGTTGCTTGTGCGGAAACGGGCGCGTCGATGCGGGCGCGTTTGATCTCGCCGGACAGGCGCTCGAGCGCGCCCTCCTTGAGCGCGAGACCCAGCACGCGGTCGTAATCGACGGGGCCG
>Ga0310810_10010920_pt1 | contig 10600 bp, 9 predicted proteins | sample NCmetagenome_FD_207641 | JGI IMG/M metagenome (GOLD analysis project Ga0310810, IMG submission 207641) | Soil microbial communities from experimental microcosm in Duke University, North Carolina, United States - NC | ecosystem: Engineered > Artificial ecosystem > Soil microcosm > Unclassified ... | reverse complement strand
AGCGCTGGCGCCCGACGCCAGGCTCGGACGCCGGCCCGATCAAGCGCGGCGCCGGCTTCACCTACATGATGTTCCGCTCCGGTCTCGGCCAGAGCAACGCGGTCGTCCAGGTGGACGGCAGCGGCAAGTACACCGTCTTTGTCGGCGTCACCGATGTTGGCGCCGGCGCGAAGACGACGATGGCGCTGATCGCCGCCGAGGCCCTCGCCATCCCGCTGTCGAGGCTCACGGTGGTCTGGGGCGATACAGACCGGTGCCCCTACTCGGTGGGTGAGTCGGGCAGCCGGACCACGATTCAGACCGGCTCCGCGGTCATCGAAGCCGCGCGCGGGCTGAAGCAGCAAATCGCCGAGAAGGGAATGCCGAGCGGATCGCAGACGCTCGTGGCCTCGGCATCACCGAATCCCAAAGTCGCGGATGGCAAAGTGCGCCAGGCGTTTGGCGCGCACTTCGTCGAAGTGGAAGTGGACACGGAGCTCGGCGGCGTGCGGTTGACGAAGTACGTCGCCGTCCACGATTGCGGCCGCATCATCAACCCGCTCGCGGCGACGAGCCAGATCCTCGGCTCGGCGGTGATGGGCGTCGGCATGGCGCTGCACGAGAATCTCGTCTACGACTCGCGGTCGGGACAGCCGCTCACCGCCGGCTTCTACTACGACCGGATTCCCACCCACATGGACGCGCCGGACGTCGACGTCACGTTCGTTGAGAACGACGACGGCTACGGCGCCTTCGGCGCCAAGAGCATTGGCGAAGCCGGCATCGTTCTGTCGCCGGGCGCGATCAACAACGCGATCTTCAACGCGATCGGCCGCCGCCTCAAGGACCTGCCGATCACCCGCGACAAGATTCTGGGGGCGCTGGCATGAAGACCTTCACCAGCCGTACCGCGGGGACGCCGCAGCAGGCGGTCACCCTCGCACAGGACGCCCGCAAGGCCGGGCAGCCGGTCGCATTCATCGCCGGCGGCAGTGACCTGCTGGCGCTGGTCAAGGATCGGATCGTCGAGCCCGACGTGCTCGTCAGCCTTCGCGGCTGGAAGGACGCCGATCGGATCGTCGCCTCCGGCGGCCAGACGACCATTGGATCGCAGGTGACGCTCGACGCGCTGAGCCGTCACGAGGCGATCGCCGCTCAGTATCCGGTTCTGGCCCAGGCGGCCGCGAGTGTTGCCACGCCGCAGATCCGCAACGTCGGCACGCTCGGCGGCAACGTTGCACAGCGGCCCTGGTGCTGGTACTTCCGCAATGGTTTCCCTTGTTACAAGGCCGGGGGCCAGCAGTGCTTCTCGGCGAGCGGGGAGAACCAGCTTCATGCGATCTTCGGGGGTGGTCCCAGCTATATCGTCCACCCGTCGGATACCGCGCCGGCGCTCGTCGCGCTCGACGCCTCGTTCCGCGTGCTCGGACCGGGCGGCGAGCGGAGCATTGCGGCTCGGGATTTCTTCGTCCTGCCGCGGCAGAACGCGACCCAGGAGAACGTGCTTGGCCCCGACGACGTCATCGTCTCGGTGCAGCTGCCGGCGGCGCTGGCCGGGGCGCGCGGCCGCTACCACAAGGTGATGGACCGCGAAGCGTGGACGCATGCGGTCGTGAGCGCGGCCGTCGTGTTGAAGATGGAGGGCGATGTCTGCCGGACCGCGCGAGTCGTGCTGGGCGGCGTCGCGCCGATTCCGTGGCGGCTGCCCGAGGTGGAGAAGATCCTCACAGGACAGCGCATTACCGACGATCTCGCCGCGAAGGCCGGCGAGGCGTCCGCGGTTGGCGCACGGCCGCTGGCGAAGAACGCCTATAAGATTCCGCTGACGAAGGGCGTCGTGCGCCGGACCATTCTCGAGGCTCGCGGATGACCCTCGCCCGGGGTGTGAGCCGCCGCGACTTCCTGCGGCTGCGCCCGACCGCCCGGGGGCGTCTCCTCGAGATCTCGTGCCGCACGCTGTTCATGCGTTGTTCCGACGCCGGCCTCGAGCCCGGAACGTCCTCTGATTACGAGCCGTGGATGGGAGAGCCGTCAGCGCTGATTCGGCGGGAGCCGGCCGAGCGGATTCTGGGTCGCATCGAGCACGAGCTGAACGACGCGCAGATCGTACGGTTGCTCGAGCCCGAGTGGCTTTCGTCGCTGGCCGGCGGAGCCCGGCTGCAGTCGGCCCTGGCAGCGTTTCGCAAACGGGGCGGCATCCTGGAATACAGCCCCGGCTCCGATCTCATTTGACCCTGCCGGTCTCACGGCTCTCGCTCGCGCGCCAACACCACGATCCCTTCTGCCTCGTAACGAACCACGCCCTGCCGCTCCGGGATCGCCTTCACCTCGCCCCGTTCGATGGCGGCAAACGCGCGTGCGAAGCGAGGCAGGATCGACGCCGGCACCTTCGCCTCGTTGTGGCCGGGACACACCACGTCCACGCTATCGGCGAGGGCGCCGAGGCGGGCCGCCGACCGCTCGTAGTCGGCGAGGCTCGACTCGGGCATGTGTGCGTAGAGCTCGGCTGGATACAGCGTGTCGCCGGTGAACAGCACGCGGCGGCCGCGATCGAGCAGCGACAGGCTCCCGGGAGTGTGCCCGGGCGTGAGAAGCACTTCAAGCGTGCGGCCTCCCAGCTCGATCCGTTCGCCATCGTGCAGCCGCCGCGTCGGCTGAATCGGCGGCGTTTCGTAGCGCGCTGGATCGAAGCCCGGCGGAAGCGGCATCCAGACGGTCTCAGCGGTGATCTGCTTCGAGAGGCTGCCGGTCCCTTTCGCCAGTCGGGCCAGCGCGGCCGGGTTGTCGGCGACGGCGACGTCAGCGAACAGCCGATCGCCACCGATGTGGTCGAAATGCTCGTGCGAGTTCACGACCAGCACCGGCAGCGACGTCAGTTGATCGACCACTGCCTTGATGTCGCCGATTCCAAGTCCGGTATCGAACAGGACGGCACGCTCGCGCCCCTCGATCAGGTACGAGATGGCCTCCTGCCAGTGGCCCGGCTCGTACAAGGCAGTCGTCCCTGGACCAACCCGATAGACCTCGAACCAGGGCGACTTGACGGGCACTCGCTCGAGTTCGCGGTAGACCGGCCGCGGCAGCGCCTTCCACCAGGGGGCGACCTGCGCGGAAGGGACGGCACCGCCGGGCAGACCGGCCAGGAGCAGAACCAGGAGGCATCTGCCGAAGCGCTTCGACATGCGTGCATTATCGGCCCGATCACCGCAGACGAGGCAGGAGGTACACTGCCAGCGCATGAGGCCATGGTTTGTCCTGGCGGCGGCATGGATTGGGATGGCGATCGGTTGCTCGCCGGCTCCTTCCGCCAACTCCATCGCACCCCAGGAACCCCCCGCGCCAGTCCTGGCATCGCTGTCCTCCGCCGACCTCGATCGGTATATCGCTGCGGTGGTCGAAGCCAATCATGCGGTCGGCGTCAACGTCGGCGTGATGCGCAATGGCGAAGTGGTGCTGGCCAAGGGTTACGGCCTGGCCAATGTCGAGAAGAAGTCGCCGGTGACGCCGGACACTCTCTTTGCGATCGGCTCGGTGACCAAGCAGTTCACCTGCAGCATCGCGTTGCAGCTGGAGCAGGAAGGCAAGCTGTCGTTTGCCGATCCGGTCGCGAAGTACGAGCCGGCGCTCACGCAGGCGCGCGACATCACCGTCCGTGACCTCGGCAACCACGTGTCCGGCTATCGCGACTACTACCCGCTGGACTTCGTCGATCGGCCGATGGCGGCAGACCGGCCGGCGGCGGAAGTATGGCGTGACTTCGCGTCGCGGCCGCTCGATTTCGATCCCGGGTCGCGCTACTCCTACAGCAACACCGGATACCTGCTGCTCGGCCACATCGCCGAGGTCGCAGGTCACGAGCCGCTCGCGCAGGCGCTCGAGCGCCGGCTCCTGAAACCGATTGGCCTCGCGCACACACGGTTCGAGCCCAGGCGCGGCGAGCCGGGACTCGCCGACGGATACACGCCCATGGGCCTTGGGAAAGTGCTGCCATCGGTGCCTGAGGGCCGCGGCTGGATTGATGCCGCCGGCGGCCTGTGGTCAACACCTGCGGATCTCCTCGCATGGGACCTCGCGCTGATGGACGGCAAGGTGCTGTCGCCGGCCTCGTGGAAGACGATGACGACGCCCAGAACGCTGACCGATGGACGGTCGAGTGCGTACGGCTGCGGCCAGTCGATCCGCGATCGCGGGCCGGTCCTGGTCCTCGCACACAGCGGCGGCGTCAGCGGCTTTGGCGCGCGCAACGCCTTCATCCCCTCGTCGCGCTCCGCGGTCGTCGTCCTCGCCAACAGCGACTGGTCGAGCGGCGTGCTCGACGCAGTGCAGGAGGCCGTGCTCGCGAAGCTGATACCGGTGGCGGACGCACCCGCCGTCGCAGGTGCGCCGGCCAAGGATGTGGCGCTCGACTTGTTGCGCCAGATCCGGGCCGGCGGCGTGGATCGCTCGAAGCTGAGCGAGGAGTACAGCGCATTTCTCACGCCCGAACGGCTCGCGGCCATGCGCGAGTCGCTGGCGGAGGCCGGCGAGATCACGCGCAGCGACGCCGGCCCGATCCGCGAGCGCGGAGGCCTCGAGGTGTCGACGATGAACCTCGTCATCGGGACTACGCCGGCGGCGACGCTGATGTATCGGCGGCCGGATGGTGTGATCGAGGAGTTCCTGTTCTATCGGAGATAGGAGAGGCGAACCTGCCAAGGCGAGCGCTCGTCATATGGGACGGCGAGTGTGGCTTCTGTCGCCGCATGGTGGACCACCTGCGCGCCCGTGCCGGGGACCGGATCGAGTTCGAGCCGTACCAGTCCGCGGCGGGCTTGATTCCGGACATCCCGCCGGAGGCGTTTGCGGCGTCAGTGCACCTGGTGGAGCCGGACGGGCGGATTAGCAGGGGGGCTGAGGCGTGGTTCGGTGGCCTCGCGATTTCGGGAATGCGGCTCCCGCTCCTTGCCTACCGATTCGTGCCCGGATTCGCCGCGGTTTCGGAGTTGGGCTACCGGCAAGTCGCCGCCCACCGCCCCCTGGCCGCGCGGGTTCTGACGCTGCTGATTGGCGGCCTGGTTGGCCCACCCCGCTTCGGTCTGACGCGCCTCGTGTTCCTGCGGTGGCTGGCACTGGTCTACCTCGCCGCGTTCGTTTCGCTGGGCGTCCAGGTTCACGGGTTGATCGGCGAGGCCGGTCTGCTCCCGGCCGATGAATTCCTCACGTTTGCGCGGCGGGCACTGGGCAGCGACTCCTTCTTCACCGTGCCGACGCTTGGCTGGCTCGGTGCCGGAGACTCCGCACTCTCGGTGATGTGCTTCGGCGGTGCCGCAGCGGCGGGGCTGGCGTTGCTCGGCTTTTCGCAAGGCCCGCTCTTCGCGGCGTGCTGGGTGCTGTATCTCTCGCTCGTCCATCTCGGACAGACGTTTCTCTCGTTTCAGTGGGACACGTTGCTCATCGAGACGGGGTTCGTCGCGCTCCTGTTCGCCCCGTGGGGGCACATCCGGCCCCGCTTGCCTCGAGACGAGCCGCCGCCGGCGTCTGCCGTGATCTGGCTTCTGCGGATCCTTGTCTTCAAGCTGATGTGGAGCTCGGGTCTCACCAAGCTCTCATGGGGTGACCCGACGTGGCGGAACCTGACCGCCCTCGACTACCACTACTGGACTCAACCCATACCCGACACGCTGTCGTGGTACGCCAGCCACCTCCCGCTGTTGTTTCAGCGAGTCTCCTGTGCCTTCATGCTCGTGGTGGAGGTGCTGGTCCCGCTTCTCGTGTTCACTCCCCGCCGGCCGCGCCTGATCGCGTTCTGGGCTTTCGTGTTGATCCAGGCGGGGATCGGAGCCACCGGGAACTACGGCTTCTTCAACCTGCTCGCGATCGTTCTTTGCATTCCCCTCCTCGACGACGACGCCTTCCCCGCAGCGTTGCGGAGCCTCGCGCCTGCCCCGGCGACAGCCAGCGCAGCGCTCTCCCCGCAGCGTCGTCCGATGGTCGCGCTTCTCGCCGTTCTTGTCGCCGTGCTGCAGGTTCCGCCCCTCGTCGAATCCTTCAACTCGGCCCGATTGAGCCGGCTCGAACCCCGCTCCCTGCTCGCCCTGTACGCAACGGCATCCCCGTTCTTCATCAGCAACTCGTACGGACTGTTCCGGACGATGACGACGACCCGCCCCGAGATCGAAGTCGAGGGGCGGGCGGAAGGAGAGGACTGGATCCCCGTGCCGTTCCGGTACAAAGCCGGCGAGCCCCGACGGGCGCCGAGATTCTTCGCTCCCCACATGCCGCGACTCGACTGGCAGATGTGGTTCGCGGCCCTCCGGGCGGAGGAGCTCGCCGCCGACCCAGGGGCGGTGGGGTCATGGCTCGAGCGGGAAGATCCGTGGCTGGCCCGCCTCGTCGCGGCGCTGCTCCGAGGCGAGCCGGCGGTTCTCGCACTGCTCGATCCGTCACCGTTTGGAGAGACGCCACCCCGCGAGATACGACTCGTCCTGTGGCAGTACCGCTTCACCGACCGTGGCCTGGACTGGTGGCAGCGAGAGCGCGTGGGCGTGCTCGCCGGGCCGTGGAGTCTTTCGGACAGGGCTGGTGATGGCGGCCAGGGGCGAGGCGTACAACTCGTTTCGCTGCCGCAGTCGAGGTAGACTGCCAGCGCCGACGTGGTGCCGGCCCCAACACGAGGACATGTTCATGGCGATCGGTATCTACTTTGCCCCTACGTCAATGACCGTCGCGCAGTACAACGAAATCGTTCAGCGCTTGAAGACGGCCGGCGCCGGGCACCCGAAGGGCCGGCGGTATCACGCCTGCTTCGGCGAGCCCGACAAGCTTCAGGTCTTCGACGTCTGGGACTCGCAGGCCGCCTTCGATGCGTTCGGCCAGACGCTGATGCCCATCCTCACCGAGATGGGCGCCAACACGGCCCAGCCAATGGTGATGCCGGTCCATAGCGTCATCGTGCCGCCGAAGAAAGTGGCGCCGCGCCGCGCCGCCGCAAAGCCGGCGCGCGCGAAGAAGGCAAAGGCGGGAAGGAAGGCCAAGGCCGCCAAGACCCGTCGCGCCAAGAAGTAGCCTGACGGCCCGTCAGACCATCGCGACTGCGGCGGTGGCAGTGCGGCGTGCGCCCGCCGCGCTGTAGTCCTTCCACGCGGCGCGCAGGCGCTCGACGCCGGCGGCGAGCACCGCCGGCTCGGCGAGGAACGGCAGCCTCATGAAGCGGTCGTGCCGCCCCTCTGGCGACAACACCGTTCCCGGCACGATGACGACGCCGCGGCGCAAGGCCACCTGTGCGAACTCCTGCGCGTCGCCGGCGGGGAGCTCCACCCACAGGAACAGTCCGCCTGCCGGCACGGTGAACGTCCAGTCCGGCAAGGCCCGGCGCAGCAGCCGAACCAACGCGTCGCGCCGCGGTCGAAGCTGCTCGCAGCGAAGCGTGCGGATCCGATCGATGTGCCCGAGCAGGCGGACCGCCACGGCCTGGGTGAGCGCGGGCGATCCGAGATCCATCACGCTCTTCACCCGCGCCAGTGCCGGCATGAGCGAGCCGGGCCCGCGAATCCACCCGATGCGCAGCCCCGGCCACGCCACCTTGCTGAGCGAGCCGACCGTGATGATCGGCGCCTCGGGCGCGCACGCCGCAAGCGGTTTCGGCACCGCGCCGTCGAACGCGAGGTCGGCGAGCGTGCCGTCCTCGACAATCGGAACACCGGTCTCGAGGGCAATCGCCGCGACCCGCTCGCGGGCCGCCTCCGGCATCACGGTGCCGGTGGGATTCTGGAGGGTCGGCGAGAGATAGACGAGACGCGGCGCCGAGGCGACGATGCGCGCGCGAAGCAGCGCCGGATCGGCACCGCGTGGGCCCACCGGAACCGAAGCGAAGCGGGCCCCGGCCAGACGGAATGCATCGAGCGCGCCGAAATAGGTGGGGTCTTCGACCAGCACCGTGTCTCCGCGCTGCAGGTAGGCGAGCGCGCACAGGTTGATCGCCTGCTGCGCCCCGGTCGTCACCAGCACCTGCTCGGCGCCGGTTTCCAGGCCGCTCGACGTATAGCGGGCCGCGATCGCCTCGCGCAGCGCGGGCAGGCCGAGCGGATGATAGCGGACGTCGCCGGCGTGCTCGGCGTACTCCTCGCGCGAGAGCTCGAGTTCATCGAGCGAGAGGCCGGTCAGCGGCAGCGGCGCGCCGAGTGCGAAATCGACCAGCCCATGGTCGTCGTGACCGAGCATGTCGAAGAGCGGGCTCGCCACGAGCGCCGTCGCCCGGGCCGCGGCCCGCGCCGCGAGCACGACCGGCGAGGTGCCGCTGACCCGCGTCCCGCTGCCGGCACGTCGCTCGATCCAGCCGGCCGCGAGCAACAGGTCGTAGGTTGCGACGACGGTGGTGCGGCTCAGCGTCAAGGCGTCGGCGAGCCGCCGCTCGGATGGCAGGCGAGCCCCGGGCTGCAGGATGCCCTCACGAATCAGGCGCATGAATCCTGACGCCAGCTTCTGGTACAGCGCGCCTTCGCCGGCCGACCAATGACCGAGCTGGCGTTCCAGCGCGCCGAGTGTCGCCGTTCCCATGCAGTCCAGAATCGCTCAAAGTGGACCTTTTCTTCAAGTCCACTTCCTGAAATGCTGGTCCGGCTCGCGATTAAGCAAAGGGGTGCCGACGTGTCCAATTCCTACCTGCCTTGGGCCTACTTCGATCGCCGCTTCGTGCCGGTTTCGGAAGCGCGCCTCCCCGTCGGGTGTCACGCCGTGCAGTACGGCCAGGGCGTGTTCGCCGGCATCCGCGGCTACCTCGATCAGGACGGTTCGACGATCAACGTCTTCCGGCTGCCCGACCATTTCAAACGCTTCGTGCAGTCGGCCTCGATCATCAAGGTCACGCCGCCCGGCCCGCCCGAGGCGCTCGCCGAGATCCTGGTCGAACTGACCCGGCGCAACGCGCCGGCTGGCGACGTCTACTACCGGCCGTTTGCCTACGACGAGGGGGAAGGGCTCGGTCCGTCGCTGTCGGGCTCGGGGTTTGCCATCTACATGCTGCCGGTCGGCGATCTCACCCCGCAAAACGGGCTCGCCGTGATGGTGTCGTCGTGGCGCCGAGTCACTGACAATGCGATTCCAGCCCGCGGCAAGATCTCCGGCGCTTATGTGAATTCGGCCCTCGTGCGGGAAGACGCCCGCGTCTCCGGCTTCGACGACGCCATCGTCCTGAACGAGCGGGGCAAGGTCGCAGAGGCGTCGGTGGCCAACCTCATGATCGTCCGCGGCGGCACCCTGATCACGCCGGCGGTGACCGGCGACATTCTCGAGGGCATCACGCGGCGATCGCTGCTGCTGCTGGCTCGCGACATGGGAGTGCCGATCGAGGAACGCGAGGTGGATCGCACCGAGCTCTACGTGGCCGACGAGATCTTCCTGTGCGGGACGGGGGCGCAGTTCGCGCCTGTCGTCAGCGTCGACCGGAGGACGGTTGGAACGGGAGAGCCCGGACCAATCTCCGCGGCGCTGCGCCGGCGGTTCATGGACATCGTGCGCGGACGGGAGCCGCAGTACGCCGGCTGGCTGACCAGGGTGCCGGCAGCGGCCGCGCGAGATGCCGGACAACCGGCGGCGCATTCCGAACGCGTGACGCAGTCCGCGGGGGCCTAGGAAGGCAAAAGGCAAAAGGCAGAAGGCAGAAGGCAGAAGGCAGAAGGCAGAACGGGTCATGGCCTCGACATCCGTCTCAACCGCGGGCTCGGTTGTGGCGCCGCTTGCCGCCGGTGCCGCCGACCTGGTGCACCACCTCGGTGCGCGCGGATTCGCGCTGGTCGAGGCGGCCGAGATGCGCAGGTTGCTCGGCGAGGAGGCCTCACTCGACGCCGGGGACTTCGCCGACAGCTGGAACGATCTGCCGCTCGACGAGTACATGGCCGACGGCGGACGCTACCGTCGGCGACGCCACGCCGTGTTCGCTGCGGCTGGGGACGAGCTCGTCCGGCAGCCGCATCAGCCGCATTACCAGAGCCTGCGCGACAACCCGTTGAACGGCGGCGTGGCTCGATGGTTCGCACCGGTGCGCGATGACATCGCTGACGGGCCATCCCTGCGGTCTGCCATACGCGTGCTGACGACGATTGCCGATGGGCGGCGTGGGAAGGCCTCCCCGTGGCGCGTCGAAGTGCACCAGTTCCGCATCGAGTCGCGGGCCGGCGAGGCAGGCCAGCCGACACCGGAGGGCATGCACCGCGACGGCGTCGATTTCGTGCTGGCGATGCTGATCGCTCGTTTCAATGTCGCCGAGGGCGTGTCGACGATCAGCAATCCGGACGGCACGGCCCTGGTCCGCGTCCAGCTCGCCGAGCAATTCGACTCGATGGTGCTGGATGACGCCCGTGTCCGCCACGGCGTGTCGCCCATCAGGGCGCTCGATCCAGCGTCCCCAGCATTCCGGGACGTGCTCGTCGTGACGCTGACCGGGCCACGGAGCTGACGTCACGCCGATCGTCGGGAACCGGCCCGAACTAACGGCCGTTCGCGCAGATGGAGTACCCGACCGAAATGAGCTGTGGGGTTAGAATCCCGAGCGATGTCCGCCGACGAAGGACTTCGCCGCAGCCTGACGGCGCGCCAGCTTGCGATGATCGCCACCGGCGGCGCCATCGGCGTCGGCCTGTTCCTC
>Ga0310810_10010919_pt1 | contig 10600 bp, 8 predicted proteins | sample NCmetagenome_FD_207641 | JGI IMG/M metagenome (GOLD analysis project Ga0310810, IMG submission 207641) | Soil microbial communities from experimental microcosm in Duke University, North Carolina, United States - NC | ecosystem: Engineered > Artificial ecosystem > Soil microcosm > Unclassified ... | reverse complement strand
GGTGGTGGTGCTCGACTTCGGCCTGGTCGCCGAGCTCGACGATCGCAGCGGCGACAGCATGACCGGCCGCATCGTCGGCACCGTCGAGTACATCGCCCCCGAGCAGGTGGCGGACGGTCGGGTGTCCCTGGCCGCCGACTGGTACGCCTTCGGCTGCCTGCTCTACGAGGCGTTGACGGGGCGGGTGCCGCACCACGGCCCGGTGATGCAGGTCCTGCTCGACAAGCAGTCGCACCCGCCGCCGCCGCCGCGCGCGCTGGTGTCGGGCATTCCGCCCGATCTCGATGCGCTGTGCGTCGACCTGCTCGCGATCGAGCCGTGGCGGCGGCCGAGCGGGCCGGAGGTATTGCGGCGGCTCGGCGCCGATGACGCGGTCGGCGAGCAGCTCGGGTCGGTGTCCGGTACGACCCAGCACGCGGCCTTCGCCGGCCGCGAGCTCGAGCTGGCGCGGCTGGCCGAGTGCGCGCGGCAGATCGGCGACGGCGGAGCCGCGGTGGTGGCGGTCAGCGGGCCGTCCGGCATCGGCAAGACCGCGCTGGTGCGCCGCTTCCTCGAGGCGCTGCGGCGCGACAGCGGTGACCAGCTGGTGGTGCTCGAGGGCCGCTGCTACGAGCGCGAGACGGTGCCGTACAAGGCGATCGACGCGGTCATCGATCAGCTGACGCGCTACTGGGGGCAGCTACCGTCGGACGAGGCGGCCGAGCTGTTGCCGGGAAACGCCCCGCTCCTGCCGCGCCTGTTCCCGGTGCTCGGGCGGGTGCCGGCCATCTCCGCGGCGCCGCGCGGACCGGTGCCGAGCGATCCGCACGACCTCCGCTACGACGCTTTTTCCGCGCTGAGGCATGTGTTCAAGCGGCTGGCGGTCAAGCGCGAGCTGGTGCTGTTCCTCGATGACCTGCAGTGGGGGGACATCGACTCCATTCGATTGCTGGCGGACATCATGCGGCCGCCGGATCCGCCGGCGCTGTTGCTCATCTTCTGCAGCCGCGACCAGCAGGACCACGGCAGCTGGGACGACGTCAGCGTCGAGGCGCCGATCCGGCACGCGGCGCTCGACAGCCTGCTGTCGGCGCTGAGCCCGCGGCTCACGCGCATCGAGCTGGGACCGCTGGCGCAGCCGGACGCCATCGAGCTGGCGCGCCAGTTCCTGCGCGGCGCGACGCCGCGGATGGCCGAGCGGGTGGCGGAGGAGGCGGGCGGGGAGCCGCTCTTCATCGCGGAGCTGGCGATCCACATGCAGACGGTCGCCAGCCAGGACAGCCGGCCGATCGGGCTCGATGAATTGCTGAGGCGGCGGGTCGATCAGCTGCCGGACAACGCGCGCGAGCTGCTCGAGCTGGTGTCGGTGGCGGGCGAGCCGATCTCGCAGCGGGTGGCCGCGAGCGCGCTCACCTGCTCGCCGGAGGCGCTGGCCAGGGCGATCCGCTACCTGCGCACGGTGCACCTGGTGCAGGCGCCGGGCGGGCGCGCGACCGACCGGATCGAGTGCTATCACAGCCGGATCCGCGAGTGCGTGCGCGCCCGGTTCGGCAAGCACCGCGAGGCGGCCTACCACCAGGCGCTGGCGGTCGCCCTCGAGCAGTGGTCGGAGGGGACCAGCGAGCAGCTGTCGCGCCACTGGGCGGGGGCGGGCGAGCGGCTGAAGGCGAGCGAGTACGCGCGCTCGGCGGCCGAGGAGGCGGAGCGCAAGATCGACTTCAACCGGGCGGCGCGCTTCTACCGGATGGCGCTCGGGCCACACATGGTCGGCGACGAGCGGCGCGAGCTGCTGTGCAACCTGGCCGGCGCTCTCGGCCATGCGGGTCGGCCGGCGGAGGCGGCGCGGGCGTATCGCGAGGCGGCCGAGCTGGCCGATCCGCTGATGGCGCTCGAGCTTCGCCACCAGTCGGCGGCGTCCCTCCTGCGCGGCGGTTACGTCGGACAGGGGCTCGAGGAGATCGAGGCGGTCCTTCGCGAGCTCGGCATGCCGCTGTCGCCGCCGCCGCGCATGTCGGCGTTGAAGCGGCTCTGGCTCGAGTATCGCTACAAGCGCTGCCGTACCGCCGAGGCCGACCTGACGCGGCGCGCGCTGACCGAGATGGACGTCTGCGCGTCGATCGCGATCGCGCTGTCGACGCTCGACACCGTGCGCGGCGCCGAGTACCAGGCGCGCTACCTCGAGCTCGCGCTGCACCACGGCGAGCCGCGGCGGCTGTCACAGGCGCTCGCCCTCGAGGCCGGATATCTGGCCGGGGCGGGAAAGTACCGGGCGGCGGAGAGGATGGTGGCGCGCGCCGATCGGCTGGTCGAGGATTCCGGCGACCAGGCCGCGGTGCCGTACGTCCTGTGGGCGCGCGGCGGGCTCGCGATGTTCCGCGACAACGACTGGCGCCAGGCGCTCGACAGCTTCCGGCGCGGCATCGCCGTCATGCGCGAGCAGCACCGGCAGGCGACCTGGGAGATGTCGACCGGGCAGCAGTTCGCGTTCTCCTGCCGCCTCTGGCTCGGCGAGCTGCCGGCGCTGGCCGAGCGGGTCCCCGGGCATATCCGGGCGGCCGAGCTGCGGGGCGACAACTACTCGGCGCTCGGCGCGCGCCTGCGCTTCGCTCCCTTGTTGCACCTCTGGCGCGGCGAGGGAGTGGCGGCGCTGCGCGAGCTCGAGAGCGCGGTGGCGGCCTGGGCCGGCGCCCACCGCGGCGCCGCGCTTCGCAACCCGGTCTCGATCATCACGCGCGCCGACGTCCTGCTCTACCGGGACGAGCCGGACCGGCTGTCGCGCCACGTGCGGCTCGACGCCACCACGCTGGCCGGCTCGCAGCTGGCCCGCTATCCGTTCGTCCTGCGCGAGACCGCGCATGCGCTCGCGCGCGTCGCCCTGGCCGGCGCCGCCGCCGCGCGGGGCGCCGAGCGGGCCGCTCTGCTCGACGAGGTGGCGTGCACGATCGCGATCCTGCGGCGCGACCCGGCGCCCGCGTGGAGCGCGCTGTCCGCGCTGCTCGAGGCCGGCTGCGCTCGCATCGCCGGCCGCGACGACGACGCGCGCAAGATGCTCGAGGCCTCCATCGCCCAGCTCGACGCGTTGCACATGGTGGTGCACGCAGCGGCCGCGCGCCGCGCGCTCGGCGCGCTCGTGGGCGGCAGCGAGGGCGAGGCCCTCACCGCGCGAGCCGACGAGCACATGCGGCTGCAGGGCATCGCGGAGCCCGAGCGCTGGGCCGCGGTCGTCGCCCCCGCGCTGTGACGTCCGACTCTGCATTCCGTACGCCGCCGGTGGCGGATTCGTGCTTGCTACGCACGCTCGCAGCACCATGGTCGGAACGCGGCGGGGCCACGGTGGTAGCGGCTTCCGGACGAGAGCCATTCTGTCCGCGTCGAACCCGTCGGGAGACGACCTCTTGAATGAGCGGCGCCGGTTGGCTCGACTGCGGCGGCCGAGGGGCGCGGCAGCGGCTCAGATCGGGTCGAGGATGCGGCGGACGCCGCCGGACATGCGGGTCATCTCGATGCCACCCGCCGCCGTCTGCGAGCCGATGGCGCACAGGTACAGCTCGGCACCCTGCACGTCCATGCGCTTCATGCGGATGCGCCAGCCGCTCTCGGTGCCGAGGAGGACGCCCTCGAACTCGGGCACCTTGCGGCCGATGAAGGGGAGGCGGGCGGCGACTTCCTGGCAGGCTTCGGGGTCGCCGGACGAGGCGAGGCAGAAGCCGTCCTCGTCCGAGAGCACCAGGCCGTCGAGGCGGGCGGCCTTGCGACCGCAGTCGAGCTGGTAGTGCAGGGCCAAGGTGGTGTTATCGCTGCGGCGCCGGCGCCGTTCACGGACGATTCGCATGTGGGTGATCGTAGGGCGGACATTTTCGGGGGGCAAAAAAAGGGTGAAAGCCGGCCCGCCGGGTCTCGTTTTCTCGGCACAACCGAAGGAGACGCCATGAGAACCCGCTCGACCCTCGCGCTCGTCGCGCTGGGGGCGCTGGCCGGGCTGGCGACGTCGGGCTGCGCGGGCGGAAGCTCGCAGCGCTCGGCGATCGCCACCGGTGCAACCCCCGCATCCTATGAAGCTGCTGGCAGCGCCGACACCGGCGCGATGGCCGGCGGCGAGGTGGCCCAGCCGGCGCCGGATCGCCCGGGGCTCGGCACCGAGTTCGGCGAGAACGTGTACTCGCGCGTGACCGAGGCGCCGTTCGAGCGCGCCGCCAGCGATCCGTTCGCGACCGTCGCGGTTCACTACAACGACTCCGAGGGAGTGCAGGCGCAGGCGGACTACCGCGGCGGCGGGCTGGCTCCCATCAGCGCGTCCACTCCGTACGGCGGCATCACGATCGCGGTGACCGACGAGGCCGGCAACACGCTGCAGGGCTTCGCCGGTTCCGGTCGAACCTACGTGGTCGGAGAGGCCGGCCGCCGCTACAACCTCCGCATCACCAACCAGACCGCCGGTCGGTTCGAGGTGGTCGCATCGGTCGATGGCCTCGACGTCATCGACGGCAAGACGGCGACGCCGGCCAAGCGCGGCTACATCCTCAATCCGAATTCCACGCTCACCATCGACGGCTTCCGCACCAGTGACGAGTCGGTCGCCGCCTTCCGCTTCGCCGCGGTCCGCGATTCCTATGCCGCGCGCACCGGCGACGATCGCAACGTCGGGGTCATCGGATTCGCCTTCTTCGCCGAGCGCGGTTCCCGCTGGACCACCGACGAGCTGGCGCGCCGCGAGACCGCCGACCCGTTCCCGGGCCGTTACGCGACGCCGCCCTGATCTGTGCACGTCGCGCACACACGGGCCGTCCGGCGATTCTGGCTGAACTGCAGATCGCCGGCGGTTATCCTGGACTGGCCGTGTCGTCGCGTCTGGCCGGCGTTGCCTTCCTGGTGGTCCACCTCGGGCCGATGGCGGCGTGCAACAAGGCGTGGCGCGCCGACACCGTGACGCCCCCCATCACCTTCGGCGCCACGCTCGAGACCCGCACCTCTCTCCCGGCGATCATCGAGGTCGGCGACATGGAGCTGCCGCAGAGCATGCGGCTCCTGAACTCGGTCTACTTCGTCGCGGTGTCGAAGGACCGGCTGCGCTTCCACGTCACGCTCAATCACAAGTGGGAGGAGATGTCGGATCCGACCCGCTGGCGGGTCTGGATCGAGGACGACCGCGGCCACGTCTACCAGCCGAGCGCGTGCGACCGCCGCGTCATCAGGCCGGTGACGAAGATGTACGACGCCTACCGGATGCAGCCGTTCCTCTCGTTCACGGTCTACAAGGGGGACGGCGACTACGTCTTCTACCGCCACGACCTGGTGCGCAAGAACATGCGCTGGCTCACGCTCGTGATGCAGCGCCCCGGTTACGAGTACCGCTACCGCTGGTCGTTCGTGGACGGCGAGCCGACCGCCGAGGCCCAGCCTGCAGGCGCGGCGCCGGCCGTGTGATAGCGTTGAGAAAAGGTGTCTTCCCCTCGTCGCTTCCCCCTGGCGGTCCTCCTCCTCTCCTCTCTCTTCCACGGCGGCGTCGCGTCGGCCGATCAGAGCCTGACGGCGATCACCACCGTCGCGACCGGCTTCACCGACAACGTCCAGCTGGCGCCGCAGAACGGCGACCCGGACACCACGCCGGCGGTCACCAGGGACGCCTTCGCCAACATCGCGCCCGGGATGGTGTTCGCGCACGAGGCGCCGCGCATCGCCCAGGTGCTGCGCTACACCATCAGCGTCCGCCTCTACGCGCAGGCCAGCTCGGCCAACTCCTACTCCAACGCGCTGCAGTACAACGCCATCATCCCGCTCTCGCCGCTGTCCGAGCTCGGCATCGACGCCTCCGCCAGCCACGGCCGGCTGAACGCGTTCGACACCGCGCCGTCCGAGGCGCCGATCGACACCCGCGCCCGCGGCGACATCGCCTACGCCCGCGCCGGGGCCGGCGCCAGCTATTCGCGAACCCTGACCCGATCCTGGCGGATCGTCGAGTCTGCCGGCGGCAGCGTGTTCCAGCCGACCGACGACACCACCACCATCCGCACCCGCTACACGCTCGATGAGTCGCTCGCGCTCGCCAAGACCTTCAACTACGACGCCGTCACCCTCACCGGCCGCGGCACCTACTCGTCGCTCGACCGCGGGGAGGACATGCCGAACCAGAACACCATCATCGCCGGCCCCGAGCTGCGCTGGGTGCACGACCTCAGCCAGGACTTCTCCACCGACGCGATGATCGGCGTCGCGGCGTCCTTCCCGGCCGACGACTTCAGCCGCCGCCTGGTGCTGCCGGTCGGCGCCGCCTACCTGCGCTACTTCCACAACCGCTACTCGGCCTCGGTCGGCTACCGGCGGCTGGTCGCCACCAACCTCCTGATCGGCGAGACCGAGGCGACCCACATCGCCGAGATGCGCGGCACGGTCGCGGTCCCGCCGCGCACCGACCTGACGGTCTCCGGCGCGGTCGGCTACGCCAGCGGCCGCACGCTCGACGTCGAGGGGGAACAGCTCATCGGCAAGAGCACGCGCTGGATCGGCGACGTCTCGCTCAACTGGAAGGCGAGCGAGGAGGTGAACATCGGCCTGCGCTACTCGATCGTCGTTCAGGACCGCAACCAGCCGCTCGAGGAGATCATGAACGAGCACACCCGCCGCAACATGGTCATGGTGGTGCTCGACGGCCGCTATCCATCGCGCCAGGCGGTCGAGCTCGAGCAGCGAAACGACGCCCGCGCCGACGGCGGCCAGGAAGAGGTCGACGCCAAGCGCGAGCAGGGGCAGGTGCGGTAACATCGCCGCGTGTCGGTGCTCGACCAGCTGGTCCTGCGCATCCGCCGCGGCGACACGGCGGCGGCTCGCACCGCGCGCGACGTGGTCCGCTGGGCGCAGCGCTGGAGCCTGCCGGACGGACAGGTGGCGCGCCGGCTGTTCAGCGCCATGTACCGCGCCAGCGATCTCTACGAGGCGGCGCGCGAGTACGCCGGCTCCAAGCTGCTCTACGAGCCGATGGTTCGCGCCCGCTTCCACAAGGTCGGTAGCGGTCTATCGGTCTCGGCGCTGCCGTACGTGCGCGGCCACGCCCGCGTCACCGTCGGCGATGACTGCCAGTTCGGCTACTTCTCGGTGCGCAGCGGCCGGTTCGTCGACGAGCCGGAGCTCATCTTCGGAAACCGCGTCTCGGTGTCGAGCCACGTCGTGTTCGTGGTGAACCGCCGCATCCAGATAGGCGATCACGTCGGCATCGCCGGGCGCTGCTGGATCTCCGACAGCGACGGTCACCCGGTGGATCTCGCCCGCCGCCTGCGCGGCGAGGAGATCACCGCCGACGACATCCATCCGCTCACCATCGAGGAGCACGTGTGGATCGGCCACGGCTCGCACGTCCTCAAGGGCGTGACGATCGGCCGCGGCGCGGTGGTCGCGGCCGGCAGCGTGGTCACCTCCGACGTCCCCTCGGGCGCGCTGGCGATGGGGGTTCCGGCCCGGATCCTGCGTCAGCCCTGGTGAGCGCTCACTTCGCCGCGCCGAGCTTCTCCTGTACCGCCTTGGCGTGATCGAGGTGAGCCTGCAGCTTGGGCCGGATCTCGTTGATGAAGCCCTTCAGGTCGGCGTTCTGCGCCGCCGGCAAGAGCTTCTGATCGACCGCGTCGATGACCTCCTGGTGCATCTTCACCTGCGCGTCGACGTAGGCCTTGTCGAGGTCGGCGCCCTTCTTGCGCCTGAGCTCGTCCATCGCCGCCTGCGCCTTCGACTGCAGCGTCTGGACATCGTCGCCGCTGGCCTCCGGCGTGATGCTGGCCTTGGCGCACAGGGCGGTGCCCTTCTTGTCCGCTGCCTTGTGGTCCTTGATCATCTCGGCGGCAAGCTTCTTCACCTCGGCGTTCTTGCTCTTCTTGACCAGCTCGCTCGAATCGATCTCCGCCTTGTTGGCGGCCGACAGGAACGCGGCGATCTGGCCGTCGCTCATCTGTGGTGTCGGCGACACGCCCGGCGACGCCTCACCGCCGCTGGCCTGCGGCGCGGTGCTCTCGCTCGCCGGCGGCGTGGCCTCGGGAGCGGCGGTCGGCGCCGGCTCGGTCTGCGCTGGCGTCGGTTCGGCGGCCGGCTGCTCGGTCGCCGGCGTGGTGGTGGTTTCTGGCTCCTGCGAGGCGCCGCATGCGGTGAGCGCCAGCGCGAGAGCGAGCGACGTGGTGAACGATGTGCGCATGTCCAGCTCCTGATGATCGGTTCGCGGGCAGTCTGGTCCGATCACCCGGGCTGTCAACGTCCTTCTCCCGGGTTGCGCACGGGAGCAGGCGCGCTCGCCGTTACCAATCGTGGACGAACGTGACCCGGCCGGCGGCGCCGTCCGAGTTCGGCAGCTCGTCGGTGTCGTAGCCGATGAAGAAGGCGAGCCGGTTGTCCACGCCGTGGCGGAACTCGATCTGGCCGCCGATCGGCAGGCTCACGATCTCCTTCTCGTGGTTGAGCTGGTAGGTGAGCTCGAGCTGCGGCCCGAGCGCGATCCAGTCGGCCAGCCGGTAGAGGAGGAACTCGCGGGTGTAGAACAGGTCGGCCGCGGTCTTCTCGAAGGGCGAGTCGAACGTGAGCTCGAGCCACGACTCGAAGTAGATCGGGTCGGCGTCGAACGTGGTGACGATGCGCGGCGCGGTGAACCCCTTCGCGTTCTCGCTGGCGAAGTCGAACGACATGCCGACGACAGGCACCACTCTGACCGCGCCCGCGTGGATGTCGACCCCGAGATCGAGCTCGCCGATGGCGCCGAGCATGATGCCGTTGGCGGCCAGCGCGACCGGACCGAGCGAATGGCTGCCGCCGGCCCAGAACCGGGTGCCGAGCGAGTCGGCGTCGACCCGGAACCAGGCGCTGGTGTCGTCGTCCGCCGCTGGCTCGGCGGCGGCTGGCTCCGCGCTCGGCGCCGGCGTCGCCTGCGGTACCGGCTCGACCCGTTCGGGCGCCGGCTCCGGGACCGGCGCGGGCTGCGGCGCTGGCTGCGGCGCGGGCGCCGGCGTCGGTACCGGCGGGGGCGGCGGCTGTCCACCCACCGGCTGCGCCATGGCCGAGAAGCTGGCCAGGACGAGAATCGAGCCCGAGACGGCCATCCCGACCAACCCACGTGTGCGATACGCGAGCATTCGCTCCCCCCTGGGCGCATTCTACGCGCGGGGCGGCGCGCGCTCCAAGTTAGCGAACGCACCAGGAGCGCCGAACCCCGTGGGGAGGGACGCGCGCGGGCCGCACTTATTCAAGCAGGGCGGTGCCGAGGATCTTGCTGGGCATGAGCTGCTCGACCGCCTGCTTGAGATCGCGGCCGGTCGACTGCTTGCGCCGGGTCACCAGCAGCACCCCGTCGGCGCTGTCCTGGATGAGGTTGACGTCGGCCGAGCCGAGCACCGATGGACAGTCGATGACCAGGTGATCGTACGGGCCGAGCCCGAGCCGCTCCACCGCGATCGCGAAGGCGGGTGCGTCGAGCAGCCGGCCGGGGTCGCGCCGCGGGTTGATGGCCGCCACGTGCAGGTGGAGGGCCGGGATGTCGACCACGCCCCAGGGCAGGAGCGGCTGCTCGCGGTGGACCTGCAGCTGCTCGGCGAAGCACCAGGGCGGCACGAAGCGGAACAGCCCGGCCAGCTCGGGGCGGCGCAGGTTGCCGTCGATGAGCAGCACGCGGGCCCGCCCGCACTCGGACAGTGCGAGCGCCAGGTTGACCGCGGTCGTGGTCTTGCCCTCGCGATCGCGCGGGCTCGATACCGCGACCACCTTGGGCCGGGCGCGCTCGAGCAAGTGGTGGCGCAGCACCCGGAAGGCGGCCGCGCGCTCCGAGTCGGTGTCGCGCACCAGCACCAGTCGGCGATCCGGCGGCATGTCCTCCGGCAGGTCGTGGCGGACGACGTCGATCTGCGGCGGCTGCTGCACCACCGCCATCGGCGATTGCCGCTCCGGCGCCTGGATCATGACAGTCTTGCGCGACAGCTCCGGGTCCTTGATTCCATTCTGATCGAGCGTGCCCCTGCGGGGGTCCTTGCGGCCCATCTCGGCCAGCTCCGCAACCGGACCGGCCGGACGAGCCGCCGACGCCGGCGGCGGCGCGCTCGGGGTCGGGTTGCCCCGCCCCTGGGGCGGGAAGCGCTTGGTATCAGCCACGTCGCCTCCCGCGGCGCTGCTTCCCGCGCCGCTTGTCGGCCGGCACCACCACCAGGACCGGCGCCACGCCGAGTCGCTGCAGGTCGTAGCGGCGGTAGATGCGGTCGTCCACCAGCGCGAGTCCCAGCGCCAGCGCGACCCCGAGCCCCGCGAACAGGAGCCCGCCGGCGATCGCCAGCATCTTGCGCGGCTTGCCGGCCGGCGTGTGCGGCAGGTACGCGTCGTCGATGACCGACAGCTGCGCCGCGTCCGCGAACTCGGAGCTGGCGGTGATGTCCGCGGTGAAGACGCGCGACTCGAGCGAGGAAGTCCGCTCGCGCGCCTCGTCGACCACGCGCTCGAGGCGCGCCCACTCGGTCTCGAGGTTGACCACGTCGTCGGCGACCTGCGACTTGGTGGCGCCGGCCGACGTGCCCCTCGCGCGGTAGCCGGCGATCTCGCGCTCCACCTTGGCGAGCTCGCGCTGCAGGGCCGAACGATCCACCGGCAGCGGCGCCGCCTGCTCCTCGCT
>Ga0310810_10010918_pt1 | contig 10600 bp, 14 predicted proteins | sample NCmetagenome_FD_207641 | JGI IMG/M metagenome (GOLD analysis project Ga0310810, IMG submission 207641) | Soil microbial communities from experimental microcosm in Duke University, North Carolina, United States - NC | ecosystem: Engineered > Artificial ecosystem > Soil microcosm > Unclassified ... | reverse complement strand
GGAGCGAGATGCCGCGCAAGCTCAAGGTCTTCCGCACGCCGATCGGGTTTTACGATGCCTATGTCGCTGCGCCGAGCCAGAAGGCGGCGCTCGAGGCGTGGGGCGTCGACGCCAACCTGTTCGCGCGCGGAACGGCAGAGCAGGTTACCGAGCGCCGGCTGATGGCCGAGCCGCTCAAGCACCCCGGCGAGGTGATCCGCGTCTCGCGCGGCGATCTCAAGGCCCAGCTGAAGGCTCTCGGACCGCGCAAGAAGGCGACGGCCAGGCCGGAGCCCGAACGGACCGGCGCGGAACAACCGAAGAAGCCGTCCGAGCCCAAGCCCCCTCCGAAGAGGGATCGTGTCGATCGGGCGGAGGCTGCCCTTGCGCAGGCGCGCGAAAGGCAGCGCAAGGAACGCGCCGTCCTCGAGAAACAGCAGGAGACGCTCGAGCGCAGGCTTGCGGCAATAAAAACCCGGCAGGAGAAGGAAATCGCCCGGCTTGAACGACGCCTGGATGACGCCCGCGAGGCCTATAATTCGGCGCTCGCGGAGTGGGGCGGCTGACACGCTTCGGCGAAGCGCCGCTTGAACGGGCCGGGGCGCGGAACGTGCGCGGCCCCCGTCCGCTTGTTGAGCGAACGCAAGGCAAATCATGACCCGAGACATCTCATCCAAGCCGGCCAGCGGCAGCCGCAAGGCGAGGGAGCCCAACCAGGGTGGCGCCCCGGCGCGCGCGCGCAGAAGTGAGGCGGCGGCTCGATGGCCGCGATAGGCCCGGCCACCGCCGCCGATCACCGCAACGAACAAGCCGGCGCGAAGGGTTGAGGAGGCATTGATGAGCAAGAACAAACGCGATCCGAAGCTCGACGACGACCTGCGGCACAATCCGGGCATCGGCCAGTCGAAAGGCGCCTTCGCGATGGGCGGCGACCTCGATGACGCCGAGGGCGACAACACTCTCGAGGGAGATGTCGAGAACGGCGCGGCCGCGGCTGGGGCCGTTCCCGAAGCAAGGCTCGGCCGCACCAACAGCTGACCACCCCAACAGGAGATACGCCATGAGAATCAGCGAATGCATGACAAGGGACGTCCAGCTCGTCTCGCCTGACGACACCATCGAGCGCGCCGCGCAGATGATGGGCTCGATCGACGCCGGCATCCTGCCGGTCACCAATGGCGAACGGCTGGTCGGCATGATCACCGACCGCGACATCGCCATCCGCGGCGTGGCCGAAGGCTGCGGTCCGGAAGCGCGGGTCGGCGACATCATGAGCCAGGAAGTGAAGTACTGCTTCGACGATGCCGAAAGCGACGAAGTGCTCGACAACATGGCGCAGATCCAGGTGCGCCGCATGCCGGTGGTCGATCACGACAAGCGGCTGGTCGGGATAATCTCGCTGTCCGATCTCGATCAGGATTCGCCGGACCGCGGCGGGGAGGCCTTGCGCGGCATCACGCAGCGCAGCTCACGCCACAACCAGTCGCGCTAGGCTAGCGGCCTGCGAACTTCGCCTCGTGGGCGTAGAACTGCTCGAACGCCGGCCAGGGGACGTGCCCCTCACCGTGCTGGTACCACGCGAGCGGGTACCCCGCCTGCGAGGCATCTTCCGGAGGCGGCATGTCGCCTGACGGCGGGGTGGCGGCGCCGAACAGCTGCCACGCCGGCTGCGCCGCTTCTACCGCCAGCCACATGCCGCGCGGGTCGACCCAGGAATCGCCCTTGTCCGCACGGCCGGAGGAAACGAACAGCGGGCGTGGGGCGCGCAAGGCAATGAGGCTGTGCGCGTCGATCGGCAGCTCCGCGACCGAGTGGCCCTGCTGGGCGTAGAACATCGCGTTGGGCGTGAACCAATGGAATTCACCCGAGCCGACGAGATTCTCCCACCGCTCGCCGAAGTCGCGGCGCATGAGCTTGGCCCCGCCCGCGCCGCTGCTCGAGACATCGGCATCGGCGAAGGCCGGATCGAAGGCGGCCGCGACGAGCACGCCCTTGCCGAACCGTGAATGGCCGACGAGCGAGATGCGCTTGCCGAGGATCCGCGGGTCGCGAGCGAGCTCTTCGCGCAACCGGCTCGCACCCCAGGCCCAGGCCCTCAGAGCGCCCCAATCGGTCTTCGCGCGCGGCCAGCGGGCCAGGCCGATCACGCCGTCCTTCAGGGTCGCCCCGTTGTCGGGCTGGAGCCTCTGCGGACGGTACTCGACATAGGCGAAACCGTGGTCGATCGCCTGCGCCACCGGATCGGGCGGCGGCGGGCCGGGGAAGTTCGGCGTGTGTCCGCCCGGCCAGACATACGTATAGGAGACGAGCGCTGGCACCTGTACGTTGCGGATCGGCAGGGTGAGCGTCGCATCGATGGTGGGCCCGGAGCGGCCGTCGGGCGCCAACACCTTGCCGACCCATTGCTCGGTTGTGGATTTGGCGTCCTTGCCGACCTGCTTCTTGCTCCAGACGATGCGGAAACGGTGCACGCTCTCCGGAACGCGGCCGACCCAGTTGTCCTCGACAAGGCGCATCAATGCGGACCGGCGCTTGGCCCAGCCGGCGGGCGTGCGGTCGGCCGCGCTCGCGAGCAGCGGCGGCAGGGTGTAGGCGCCGACTTTGGCCTCGTCGGAATTGGCCGCACGCGGGGACTTGGGATCCCCGTCGGCGCCCGGGCGAAGCTCGCCGAAACCGAACCGCGTGCGCTCCGCCTCGTGAACGTCCTGGGCCGTCTGCGCCAGCAGCGGGACGGCGAGCACGACGGTGACGGCTCCAGCGACCCATCGTTTCACAGCTTGACGATCTCCCCGCCATTGTCCGCGCTGCGATACATCGCCTCGATCAGGCGGATATCGCGCAGGCCCATTTCTCCGGGAGTCTTGTGCGGCGTGTTCGCCCGGGCGGCAAGGCTGAAGGCATCGATCTGCGCGGCGAACTGGGTCAGCGGATTGCCGGCGCCGACCTCGCGCGTCGGCCCATTGCCTTCGATGGTGATCGTGTTGCGGTCGTAGGTCGTCGCGGGCTTCATGAACAGCGAGGCCTTCGAGCCCAAGTAGCGCTGCTGCGAAATGTAGGGGTTCCAGCTGTAGGAGGAGGAGCCGGCAACGCTGACCCCGTCCGCCATGCGCAGCCGGTATTCGATGCCGCCCTCGACCTCGCGGAAACGCGGATCGTCCCGCGGATAGATGTAGCGCGCGGAGAGCTCGTCCGGCTCGCGGGAGAGCGCCATGAGGGAGGTGTTGAGCCCGTAGATGCCGATGTCGAACATTGAGCCGCCGCCGGCAAGCGCCTTTTCGAGGCGCCACTTGTGCGGCCCGTAATTCGGATCGGCGTTGAAGCCGTGGTCGGCCGAGACGAAGCGGATGTCGCCGATCTCGCCGCGTTCGATGAGCTGCCGAGCGAGCACATTCGTCGGTTCGAAATGGATGCGGTAGGCGATGCCGAGTTGCCGTTTCGCCGCTTTGGCCGCGGCGATCATCGCCTCGCACTCGGCGCTCGTCGAAGCCATCGGCTTTTCGCACAGCACGTGCTTGCCGGCCTTGAGCGCGCGGATGGTGTACTCGGCGTGCAGGCCGACGGGGAGGATGATGTAGACGCAGTCGATCTCGGGATCGTTCGCGATGCTGTCGAAGTTGGCGTAATCGTAGAACCGGCTGACCCCGAAGCGCGCGCCGAGGTCCTTCTGCTTGGCCGGGCTGCCGGAGACGAAGGCGGTCATTCGCGCGTGCCGGGAATCGATGAAACCGGGGATCGCCTCGCCGACCGCGAAGTTGCCGAGGCCGACGACCGCCCAGCGCAGCTTCTCGCCCGGCCGATCGGGCAGCAGGAACTCGCCCGCGAGCGGCGTGCCGTGCGCCTGTTGGCCGGCGGCACGCGTCGCCCCGAGCGCGAGCGGCGCCAGCGTGCCGGCGGCGAGCAGCCTTCGGCGCGTCAAATCGGGCATGTCGGGCATGGCATTTCTCCCCTCGGGTAGCGCTACCATGCACGAATTTCAGCCGTTGTCACCTGCCGGGCGGAGGCACCCATTTCATCACCCCGCCGGCCATCGGCGTCCACCAGCCGGTCTTCACGCCGGCGGCCGCGAGCACGTTGCTGGTCCACTGGTTGCAGGTGTTGTCGACGGTGTAGTGGCCGGGGGCGTCGTAGAACACGTCCTGCGGGCCATACCCGCGGTAGCGGACGCGCGGCGATCGGGGAAGCGAGCGGTCGATCGTGGCAACGAGCCGGGCGTACTCGGCGTGGGTCAGGCGCAGCGGGCGAATGTCGTCGGCCGGGGCGGGGCGGATGTAGTGCGCGACGTGCAGCACCCCGTCGCCGCCGATGCCGACGATCCGCAGCACGGTCCACGGCCGCAGGTCCCACCATGTCGGCGTTTCGAGGAACACCTGCTTCTCGCCCCAGCTGATCGCGAGGTGTGTGTACTCGGGGCTGGGCGCGGCGACGTCGCTGTCGGGAAAGATCGGCCGCCAGTCGCGCTCGGGCGTGACCAGTGGCAGCACCAGCGCGGTGTGGACGCCGTTCGTCTCGACCATGATCCGCACCGCGTCGGGATCTTTGGCCGCCGGCTCGTGCCAGTCGGCGTTGCGCGGGATTGAGCTGCCGATCCACGCCGCGAGGCAGTAGGCAACGATGAGCCCGAAAAGACCGAGCGCGACCCTCCCGGTCCAGCGGATCAGCCGACGAACCGGCGGCGCAACCACAGGATGCTCCAATCGCCGTCGACGATGCGCCCGGCCAGCGCAAAGCCGACCGCACGATAGGCCCCCAGGACAGCCCGCTCCTGGCCCTTGAGCAGCCCCGCGAGGACGAGGTTGCCGCGCGGCGGCGCGGCATCGGCGAAGTCGGGCGCCAACGCGATCAGCGGACCGGCGAGGATATTGGCGATGAGCAGGTCGTATGGCCCGCACTCGCGCAGCAGCCGGTCGTCCATCCCGGCGGCAATGGCCACGGCGAGCTTCCCCGCGCCGGCGCCGAGGCGGATGCCGTTGCGCATCGCGTTGTCGGCGATGACCGGCCCGCAGACCGGGTCGATGTCGCTCGCCATGGCATAGGCGCGCGGCCACAGCGCCAGCGCGGCGAAGACGAGGAGGCCGGTGCCCGTGCCGATATCGGCGATGTTGCGAGCGATCACGCCACGCCGTTTCATCGCGCTCAACATCGCCAGGCACCCGGCGGTGGTCGCGTGCTGCCCCGTGCCGAACGCCTGGCTCGCCGGAATTTCAAGGTCGATCACGCCCGCATCGCGATTGGCCGGATGGTCCGGCGTATGGACATGAAACCGTCCGGCGCGGATCGGTGCGAGGCCCTTCTGGCTTTGCGTCAGCCAATCGGTGTCGGGCACCTCCTCGGCGACGACATCCGGCGCTGCGCGACCAAACAGCGCCGCCACCGCGTCGCGATCGGCCTTGCGCGGCCGCCGCGGCAGCCATGCTTCGAGCACCCACGCGTGCGGCTTATCCTCGGCGATCTCATGCCCGGAAACGACGATCTCCGAAGGCCAGTCCTCGATCTCGTCATGCGCCAGCAGCGCGGCATGGACCGCCGGCTTGGGGGCGCGGGCAACCAGCTTCCAGCTACCCGCCATGGGCCTCTTTCGCGAGGCGCGCGTCGAGTTGCCGCTTCAGCCGGTCGGCGTATTCGTAGCACGCTGCCGGCGCGACCAGGCTGCCGGCGACGAGGCGGTCGCGCATGCCGCTCGCCGACGGATGCGGCGACAGCAGGATGTCGCACCTGAGCGAGCCCACCGTAACGAGGCTGCGGTTGAACGCTGTGACCACCTCGGGGTGATCGCTGAAGCGATAGCCGTCGCTGCTTACCGGCGTCAGGCTGTCGGCATAGACGATCGTCCTGCAATCGCCGTCCTCGCAGCTTTCCCATTGCCAGCTCATCGCGCCGGGCGTGTGCCCCGGTGTCGCAAAGCCCTTCAGTTTCAGATCGCCGAGCGCGACCGTGGCGTTGCCGTCGAGAACCCTGTCGACGTGCACCGCCGGCAGCGCATTATGCTCCCCATACTGCGGGTCTTCGGGATTGGGGCCGCCGCGCTCGAGCGCCCTGGCGGCGAAGGGCGACGCAAAAAGTTCGGCGCCGGTGAGCTGCTTCAGGCGGGCAAGGCCGCCGGCGTGGTCATGATGCTCGTGCGTGTGCAGGAGGACCCTGACGTCGCCGAGCCTGATGCCGAGCTCCTCGATATTGGCGGCGATAAGGTCGCCCGCGTCCGGCGGGCCGCCGTCGATGAGAACGTCGCCGGTGTTGCCCCTGATCAGGATCGCGGCGATGCCGCAGGTGCCGACATACCACGTGTTGCCCCAGATGCGGAACGGCGGGCCGGCCTTGTCCCACGCGTCGTTGTCGGCGCATCGCTGCGTCCATTGCGCCTGGCCTTCAGCAGCGCCATCGTCGGCATGTATCGCCGTTGCGGTGCCGACAAGCAGGACCGATGCGACAAACAGCCTACCGTACATAGCTGGCTCCATTGGCGTCGAGCGTGGCGCCGGTTAGGCTCGGCGGCGCGTCGAGGGCGCAGAACACGGCGATGGCGGCGATCTCCTCCGGCGTCGCGACGCGGCCGAGCGGAATGTCGGCGAGCAAGTCGTCACCGCCGCGGCTCGCCAGGTAGTCTTCGGCCATGTCCGTCCGGGTAAAGCCGGGCGTGATCGCGAAGCTCAAAATGCCCTTGCCCGCGTAGGCGCGGGCGATGGTCTTGTGCAGGGCCAGCATGCCGCCCTTCGAGGCGGCATAGTGCCAGTGCTCCGGTGAATCGCCGCGAAATCCGGCGCGGCTGGCGATGTGGACGATCCGTCCCGACCGGCCGGCCCCGAGCCAGTGGCGCACGGCAAATCGCGACAGCTGCGCTGCGGCGGTGAGGTTGATCCGCATGGTTTCTTCCCATGCATCCAGCCAGGCGATGTCCGACAGGTCGAGGGGGGCGGCGGCATAGATGCCGGCGTTGTTGACCAGCACGTCAATCTCGCCGCCGGCGCGCTCCAGCGCCGTCTGCCACAGCACCTGTGGTGCCAGCGGATCGGAGAAATCGGCGGCAATCGTGTCGGCGTCATCGCTCGGGCGCGACGAGTGCCCGATCACTTGCGTGCCACGGCTGCGCAGCATGCCGGCAATGGCCTGGCCGATGCCGCGAGAGGAGCCGGTGAGGAGGATCGTGGGCACGTCCGCTCGTTAGAGCGGTCGGCGCAATCCTCCAAGCCCGCGCTATGCTGCAGCGGGAACTTGCAGCAATTGCCGTTCGGCGAGCACCGCCTCGAGCGCCGCAAGCCAGCTTTCGTAGTAACCTCGGCTGGGATGCAGCGGATCGTCGGCCTCGGCGTGCGCGACGGCCTCGATTAGCTGCCGCTGGAACGCGCTCCATTCGAACCGGCCCTGCTCGGCCAGGCTGACCGCCATGGCAAAAGCGCGCCGTTCCCACTCGTCGTGAAAGACCAGTTCGCCGCTCCTGCGCGGCAGCGCGGAGTTGCCATCCATTGCAGCGATTTCGGGTCGCGCCGTCCTTTCGGTGGTCATGCGGCCAGGACCTTCCTGACGCCGATCATCGCGTCGCGTTCGACCAGCTCGGCAAGCCGTTCTTCGCTCATGTCCTCGGTACCGGCGGGACGTTCGGGCAGCACGAGGTAGCGAATCTCGGCACTGCTGTCCCACACCCGCACTTCGACGTCGTCGCTCACCTCGGTTCCAAAGTCGGCCAGCACGCCGCGCGGATCGATCACCACGCGCGAGCGGTAAGCTGCGTCCTTGTACCAGGTCGGCGGCAAGCCGAGCACAGGCCAGGGGTAACAGGAGCAGAGCGTGCAGACGACGAGGTTGTGCACTTCGGGGGTGTTTTCGACCACCACCATGTGCTCGAGGAGCCGCCGCTTGTAGTCCGGATCGACCCAAGCCCGCGCGACGACTTTGGCGCCGTTCATCGGCCCGAGATCATTCTCGTAGAGTTCGACCAGCTTGTCGAGAGCGGCCTTGTCTACCAGCCCCTTGTCCACCAGCAGTGCCTCGAGCTTGGCGACCCGCTCGGTCAGTACACGGTTGTGCTCCTCGCTCCGCTCGCTGCTGTGATAGGGATTGGGCGGTGTGTCGTGGCGATGGCCGTGATCGTGCTCGCTCATGATGTCCGGCATCCCAGATCGAGCGGCTCGAGGTACGATTCCCACAAGTCGATATGGACGCAGTCTCGCCGCGTCACGTTGTCGCCCCACAATTCGTCGGCTTCGAAGCGCACAGTGTAGAGCGGCTGCGGGTTTTCGCCCTGGTCGTGAGCGTTGGCGTCGGGGAACACGTGGCATCCGTGCAAGGCCGTGACGGTGCCGCACTTGCCCCTAGCATAGCGGGGCAACCGCGTGTGGCCAGGGATATCGAAATTGCGTGCGCGCACCCTGTCGCCCGCGGCGAAGGCCGGTTCCATGCTGGTTTCGCGCGAAGCGGGCATGCCGCCACGCACCAGGCCTTCGACCATCTCAGCGGTCGGGGCCGGGTGCGGTGGTGGCGCGTTACGGACGACCCGGCCGGTGGCGATTTCCTCGCCGCTGGCGAGGCCGAGTTCCTGGACCAGCGTGACGAGCGCGTGCAGCCAGTGCTCGTAATAGCTCGTGCTCAGGTACTCGACCGCGTCCATCCGCTCGATCGAGTGACGCACCCGGTCGACCGGACCGACGAAGGCCAGCCCTGCCATGTTCAAAGCGAACACGCGGCGCTCCCATTCCTCGTGGAACACCGGTTCGTCCGCCTCGCGCCGCACCGGGCCGAAATTGGTGATTCCGCCCATATCGTGAATGCCGTTCATGCGCCCGGGTCTCCGGCAACGATCATGCCGATCAAGTCCTCGTCCGGCATCGTTCGGCCGGCGGCGGCAACCTTTTCCGCATTGCGCTCGGGAAGCAAGGCCTGGATATCGTCGATTAGCTTCCAAGTGGCGAGCGGCGCGGGTTCCGCGAGCGTAGGTATGTAGCGCGAGCCCGAGACCTTGCCGTGGCGGCGCACATAGCGCGGGAAGTTCCGGAACACGGCCCTGACGGTGATCTTCACGACGAAATCTGATTCGCCGTTGAGCGCCAGCAGCGCGGGATCGCGCGAGCGTTGGGTGTGCCCCTGCAGGCTGCGGCACGTCTCGTTGAAGGGTCTGCTCACGGCGTGGCCTTCCGCCATCGGGATCCGACGTGCCACTGTTCACCCATTTCGCAGGATTTGTCGAGCGCGGGCACGTTTGGCCGGGGGCGCGCCGCTTGCCTCGCTTGGCCATTCCGCTAAGGGGATGCGCACACTCGAACCAACGGAGTCCCGATGGCCGACCGCCCGCTCTCTCCGCACCTGTCGATCTGGAAATGGGGGCCGCACATGCTGGTCTCTATTCTCCACCGCATAACCGGCGACGGCATGGCTTTCGTCGCCCTGCCGGTCCTGCTGTTCTGGCTCGGCTCGCTCGCCGCAGGGCCCGAGGCGTACGCGAGCTTCCAGCACCAGGCGACGAGCTGGTACGGGTACGTGATCCTCGTCGGCATCAGCTGGGCGTTCTTCAATCACATGAGCTCGGGCATCCGCCATTTCGTGATGGACGTCGGCGCCGGGTACGAAATTCAAACCAACAAGCGGTGGTCGGTGGCAACGCCGATCATCGGGATCCTGCTCACCGCCGCCTTCTGGGCCGCGGTGACCTGGCACTGAGGGGCAGCGGCATGGGCGACGGAACCGAACTTGGACGGGTGCGCGGCCTGGGCGCGGCGCACGAGGGCGAAGAAGGCTGGATGCAGCAGCGCATGACCGCGGTCGGCAACCTGCTGCTGGTCGGCTTCCTGGTGATCTCGATCATCCTGCTGCCGGACCTCAGCTACCCCACGGTGAGCGAATGGCTGAGGCATCCGCTGCCGGCCGTCGCGATGGCGCTGCTGGTGGTCAACGTGTTCTGGCACGCGAAGCTCGGCCTGCGCGAGCTGATCGGCGATTACGTGCACGCTGACGGCAACAAGTTCGCCTGCTTGCTGCTCGTGAACTTCGCCTGGGCGGGCGGCACCGCGTTCTCTCTGTTCTGCCTCGCCAAGGTCGCTTTTTCCGCCGTGGCCGCGGCCGCCGGGGGAGCTGCCTGATGGCCGACGAAGCGCCGAAAACCGCGCCGACCACGCCGGGCAGCGCCACGCCTGCCTACAAGATCGTCGACCACACTTATGATGTCGTCGTCGTCGGCGCGGGTGGCTCCGGCCTGCGCGCCACTATGGGCGCGGCCGAGGCCGGGCTGAAGACCGCGTGCGTCACGAAGGTGTTTCCGACCCGCAGCCACACCGTCGCCGCGCAAGGCGGCATCGCCGCCAGCCTCGGCAACAATTCGCCCGACCACTGGCAGTGGCACATGTACGATACGGTCAAGGGGTCCGACTGGCTCGGCGACCAGGACGCGATCGAGTACATGGTCCGCGAGGCGCCGCATGCAGTCTACGAGCTCGAGCACGCCGGCGTGCCGTTCAGCCGCAATGATGACGGCACGATCTACCAGCGCCCGTTCGGCGGGATGATGCAGAACATGGGCGAAGGCCCGCCCGCCCAGCGGACCTGCGCCGCCGCCGACCGCACCGGCCACGCCATGCTCCACGCGCTCTACCAGCAGAGCCTGAAGTACGACGCCGACTTCTACATCGAATACTTCGCG
>Ga0310810_10010917_pt1 | contig 10602 bp, 5 predicted proteins | sample NCmetagenome_FD_207641 | JGI IMG/M metagenome (GOLD analysis project Ga0310810, IMG submission 207641) | Soil microbial communities from experimental microcosm in Duke University, North Carolina, United States - NC | ecosystem: Engineered > Artificial ecosystem > Soil microcosm > Unclassified ... | reverse complement strand
CGGCCGAGAAATTCGACGTCTGGATTTTGACCTGGTCGATGAACTCGAGGCTGACGTTGTTGATCTGGCTCGCGTTCGACCCGGAGTCGAGATTGAACCCGCCATCGACCATCAGGCTGTTCGTGTTGCCGCGCGACCCGTTGATGATCGTGCCGCCGGTGCCCAGGCTGGTCGTCAGCGCCATCTGGTCGTCGTCGATCTGCACCGCCCCGGGAATCAGCGAAGCCAGCTCCAGGTAGTTCCGGCCCGACAATGCCAGCTCGCGCACCTGCGCGCCGTCGATGACCCGGGCAATCTCGCCCGACGTCCGGTTCACGGTCTCGCCGCGCACCGCCTGCACTTCGACGATCTCCGTCATCGCCCCGACGGCGAGATTGAGATCCGCCGTCAGACGACCGTCGGACGTGAGCTCGAACCCTTTCTGCTCCGCCTTGCGAAAACCCTGGAGCTCCGCGCTGACGGAGTACGTGCCGACCGGCAGGTTCGTGACGACGTACGCACCGCGATCGTCGGTGACCACATTGCGCGCAATGCCGGTGCCGGCATTCGTGATGGTGACGGTCACGCCGGGCAGGACCCCACCCGAGCCGTCCCTGATGATTCCGGAAATCTGTCCGGTGGACTGCGCGGCCGCGGTCGCGGCCGTGAAGAAAACGAACAGCACGGCCCATACGCACCGCGCCCTCGAACGGCAGAACGTCATTGTTTCTCCCCTCCCAAGTCGAAACAGGTGGGCCCGAGTTATTTCTGAACCTTGTCGCCCTCGAACTCCACCACGACGACCGTGGCCATCGGATCCAGCATCGGCCGCTCCATGTTGAAGGTCGTCTTGCCGTTCTCGGTCTTCAGGGCAATCGGCGCCTTGTCCGCCAGCCGGTAGGCGCGGGTGATTCTATTCCTCATCGCGGGGATTTCAAAGGCCGCGCGCGGCTCCGCGAAGAACGTAATATAGAGCTTTCCGGGCTTGGTGGTGACCCGCCACTCGTTGTTCGCCAGGAACAGCTTCCCGCCGCGCACGTCCTTCGCGTCCTTCGACGTCCACTCGCCAAACTCTTGGCCGAACGGGGTCATGCCGGCGCCGTAGACGGCGTCCCCGTTGACCTTCAGCCAGCGGCCGACCGTTCGGAGCACGTCGGCGCTCGCCTGCGGGATGAGGCCTTCCGCAGTGGGACCGACGTTCAGCAGGTAATTGCCCCCCTTGCTGACGATGTCGACGAGCTTGAACGCGATCTGCCCGGGAGACTTCCAGTTCGTGTCGTCCTTTCGAAACCCCCACGTGTCGTTGACCGTCGCGGGCGTTTCCCACGCTTCGGTCGACGCCTCCGGCGGGATCACGTTGTCCCCCGTCGAGCGATAGTCCCCTTCGGTGCCGAGCCGCCCGTCGATCAACGTGTTCGGCTGCGTCTTGCGCACGATGTCGGCGAAGCGCTGCCCGCGCTCCGGCGTCATCATCCGCGGCGTGTCGAACCAGATGAGCGCCACCGGCCCGTAGTTGGTCAGCAGCTCCTTGACCTGCGGCTCCGCCTTGCCGCGCAGGTACTCGTCGTACTTTTTCAGCTCGGTCTTGCCGTCCGGGCCCGTATCGGGCCCGAAGTCCCAGGTGTTCCCGGCGCCGTTGGGCTCGTGCCAGTCCTGCGACTGCGAATAATAGAAGCCGAGGCGCATGCCGCGTTTCGCGCACGCGTCGGCCAGCTGCTTCAGGATGTCGCGCTTATACGGCGTCGCGTCGACGACGTTGTATGTGCTGACCGCCGACTTGAATAGCGCAAAGCCGTCGTGGTGCTTCGACGTGATGACGATGTACTTCATGCCCGCGTCCTGCGCGAGCTGGACCCACTCGTCGGGGTTGAATTTCACGGGATTGAACTGCGTGGTGAGCTTCTCGTAGTCGGCGACCGGAACCTTCGACCGGTTCATGATCCACTCGCCAAGCCCGAGCGACCGCTGCCCCTTCCACTCCCCCGCGGGGATCGCGTAGAGCCCCCAGTGGATGAACATCCCGTACTTGACGTCCCGAAACCACTCGAGGCGTTTCTCGCGCGCGGGATCCGGCGGCCGCGGCGCGGGCGTCTGCGCCATGCCCGTGACGACCAGGCCTGCCCCCATGAGAAGAGAAACCAGTGTTCTACGCATGCACGCTCCACGAGTTGAATCACGAAGATCACTGAGACCACACAGATCACCAAGGTCCATTGATATATGTGATTCGTGATCTTGGTGATCTTCGTGATCTTGGTGATCTTCGTGATCTTGGTGATCTTTGTGCCTGAGCCGTCTCCTAGAAATTGAACCGCAACGACATCTGAATGACCCGCGGCGGCCGCGTCGGGTTCGCGATGCCGATCGCCGTGCCGAAGTTGACGTTCGTTTGAACACCCGCGGGATCGAAGCGCGCGGTGCGGTCGACGTCCTGGAATTGCACTGAGTTCAGGACGTTGTAGGCCTCGAGGCGGTACTGGAAACTGCGCCGGCCGCTGATCGGAAAGTTCTTGAACAGGGCCAGGTTCCAGTTGACGATGCCGGGCCGGCGCACCGAGTTGCGCGGCGCGTCGCCGTAGTCGCCGCGTCCCGAGGGGCGCTTGAAGCACGACGTGTCGAACCAGCCCGTGAGCGGGCTCCCGGTGTTCGCCATCGGATCGCAGGTCATATCCGGCCGGACGATCCGGAGGCCGCCGCCGGCGTCGCCGCCGTTCCCGAAGTCACCCCCGGTGAAGTCGAAGTTGTCGCTGGTCGTGAGGATGACCGGCGCCCAGTCGCCCGTGACGAACGCATTCTCGCCCGACAGCTGCCAGCCGTCCAGCGCGTGATGGGCGGCCGCGTGCTTGAAGCGGTTCGCCGAAAGGTCCCACGAATAGTTGATCACGAGCGAGTGCCGGTTGCTCTGCGCCAGCTCCGAGAAGAAATAATCCTGCGGGCGATTGAGCGTAATCGACAGGTTGCCCGGATCCTCGTCGGCGAGGCCGCGCGCCCGCTGCAGCGTGTACGCGCCGCCGAACTGGACGCCGTGGATATAGCGCCGGTTCACCTGCAGTTGCAGCGCGTGGTAGTCGGACGTGCCGGAGTTGCCGCGCACGCGGATGCTCTGGTAACCGGAATACGGCCGCAGGAATTCGTTCGCCAGCACCGCCGTCGCGCTCGTGCTGCCGGGATCCCTCGCGGCCGGGTTCAGGTCGAGGAAGCGCGTGCCGTCGGGCACCATGTTCAGGTCGTAGTACATCTCGAGGTTGCGCCCGACGCTGCCGGCATAGGTTGCGTCGAGCGACGTGCCCCAGCCAAGTTCGCGGCGGAGCCCGATCGACCAGTTGTAGGAGCTCGGCGTCTTGTAGTCCGTTTCGAGCGCCTCGATGTTGCCCGGCCGGTTCAGGAGCGTCACGCCGGGCACGAAGGTCGACGCCATCGTGTTGTTCGGGATGATGGGATTGAGGACGAACGGCGGGTTGCGCAGATTGCCGCTCGATCCGCCGCCGAGGCGCGCGTTGTGAAAGAGGCCCGCGCTGGAGTGGAGCACCATCGTCCCGTGGCCCGACAGGTCCCAGCTGAAGCCAACCCGCGGTTCCAGCTGCGGCTCGAGAACCTCGCGAAAGCCCTTGGGGACGCCCGGGTCGGCAGGCGTGACCAGCCCGTTCGCCGTGTTGCCGGTGCCCGGAACGTAGGCGCCGATGTAGATCTGGTTCAGGGTCTGCCCGGTCACCGGATCGACCGCCACACGCGTGCCGCCGACGAGCGCCGGCTGATAGAGCCGCGGCGCGTTGGCGCGGTTGTACAGCGACGGCACGAAGTTGGAGTACTGCCCGTCGGGCCGCCAGTAGGGCGAATACATCAGCATGCGGAGGCCGTAATCGACCACGAAGCTCGGCTTCACCTGCCAGGTATCCTGCGCGTACGATTCGGTCCACCACTGCTTGTTGTGCGTTTCTCCGTAGCGGCTCGTCTCGCTGTACTGCTGGTAGACGCCCAGCACCGCGTTCGAAAACGCGAAGTTGGTGTTCAGCGGATTATTGGCGTTGTTGTTGAACTGAAACTGCCCCATCCAGGTGCCGCCGCGCGCCTCGTTGTTCGTCATGTACTCGAGATGCCCGCCGACCTTGAACGTGTGCGCGCCGCGCGTCAGCGTCAGCTTGTCGCTCGCGCTCATCAGCGTGTCGAACGCAGTGGAGCCGAGACGGCTGTCGTAGGTGAAGTCCGGACTGTCGACGCCGGTCGTCGCCAGCCCGAACGTGGTCGTCGGAATCACGCCCAGGGTATTCAGCTGGGTGAACTGTCCGAGCGTGTAGCCGACGTTGCTCTTGAGGATGCGCTGCAGGTCGGCGTCGGTCTTCGTGCCGAACCCTTCGGTCGCGCGGCGGTACCCGGCGAACACCTCGTTGACGCCGCCCGTGCCGATGACGTGATTCCAGCCGCCCTTGACCGACTTGTCGCCCGACACGTACGACCCGTTGAAGAAGCCCCACTTGGCGGGACCCGCGGTGATCTCGGAGCCGTACTGGCTGGAGTTCCAATAGGTCACCGATCCCCAGATCGTGTCGTTCCCGGACGGCCGGCCGTCGACGCGCGCCACGTGGTTGAACCGCGGATTGGTCGACGTCTCCTGGCGCGTGAAGTTATACGCGTTGTTCGCGCTGGTGGTATTCGGCAGCGGCATCAGCTTGAGGAGCGCGAGCGCGTTCGGGTCGAGCCGGTTCGCCGGAATCTGGTTGTTGGGAAAGCAGCCCGCGCCGCCCGCCGTCACGCTGCACGCGGCCGTGGAATTCGGATCCTTGATGAAGATCAGGCGGCCGCTCGCGTCGAAGGTCTGCGAGAAATCCCCCTGGCGCTCGAGCGCCGTGGGCATGCGGTAGAGCCGCACCTGACCGGGCCGCTGCACCTGGGGTCCTTCGAACGAATAGAAGAAAAACAGCTTCTTGGTGTCCTTCTGGTCGTACACCTTGGGAATCCAGACCGGCCCGCCGATGTTGAAACCCGGCGTATCGACGTGCAGCTTCGGCTTGGGGAGCCCCGCGCGATTGTTCTCCCAGGGCGTCGCGTTCCATTTGTCGCGCTTGCCATAGTAGTAGGCGGACCCGGTGTAATTCGAGCCGCCGCTCTTGCTGACGATCTCGATGTTCGCGCCGCCGCTGTGCCCGAACTCCGCCTTGTAGGTGTTGAGCAGCACCTTGACCTCGGCGATCGCGTCGAGGTTGATGGACGAGTTCATGCGGTTGGTGCCCGACAGCTCGTTGCCGTTGAGGCCGTCGACGGTCACCTGATTCCAGTGCTTGCGCATCCCGCCGATGTTCGGGATCTGCGATCCGAAGCTGTCGCCCATCGCTTCGATGTCGGCTTCGTAGTGCACGCCCGGCAGCAGCCGCAGCAGGTTGACGACGTCGCGCCCGCGGCTCTGGATCTGCGAGATCTGCGTGGACGTCAGCAGGCCGGAGTAGTCGCTGTTCTTCGTCTCGATGGTCGCCCCTTCCGAGACGACCGAGACGACTTCCGTGAGGGTGCCGATATCCAGCTTGAGGGTCCCCAGATCGACCTGGCCGCTCGCATTGACGATGTTCCTTTTCTGTTCGTGGGTGCGGAAACCCGTCAACTCGATCTTGACGGTGTAGGATCCGGGGACGACGGCCTGAAAGGTGAACGTGCCCTGTCCACCGCTGACGGTGGTGCGGGCATCGGCGGTGGCCTCATTGACCAGGGTCACGGTCGCCCCGGGCACCACCTGGTTGCTGTTGTCCACGACAGTACCCGAGACGGTACCGGTGGCCTGGGCGGCCGCCGGGCCGGCGGAGAGCGCGAGGAGGGCGCAGGCGCCGAGCATGGCCGCCCCTCCGCGAATCGCCCGGGGAGTAAAAATCATGACGCTCCTCCTGCCCGACAACCGTGGCCGGTCACGCGCGGGCGCGCGAAGTGATACTATCCTTTACCGTTAAAGTCAATTCACTTTAACGCTAAAGGGTTTTGCCAGGAGGACCACGCCGTGCCGCCAACGACCACCATGAAGCGCATCGCGGGAGAGCTCGGCGTGTCCATCACCACCGTGTCCAAGGTGCTCAACAATCGGGACGACATCGGCCACGCGACCCGCGCCCGCGTCCTCGCCAAAGTCGCCGAGCTGGGCTATCAGCCCAATGCCGTCGCGCGCAGCCTGACGCTCCGCCGCACCCATACGCTCGGCGTCGTCATTCCCGATCTGATGCACTCGTTCTTCGTCGAGATCGTCGCCGGCCTCGAGGCGGTCGCCAGTGCGCGCGGGTATGGACTGCTGCTCTGCAGCTCGAACGAAGACCCCGCCAAGGAGCGCCAGGAGCTCGACATGCTCCGCCAGCGGCAGGTCGACGGCATCGTCCTCGGCTCGGCCAATGCGTCCGGGAATACCGACCTGCTGCAGCAGCTGACGTCGCTTGGGATCGGTCTCGTCATGATCGACCGCGACGATCATCCCGACGTCCGCTGCGACCGCGTCGTGACCGACGACGAAGAGGTCGGCCGGCTGGCGACGGCCCATCTGATCGCGCAAGGCCGCCGCACGATCGCCCACGTCACCGGGACGTCGGTCGTGCACGCGAAGCGGCGCGCCGACGGCTACCGCGCCGCGCTGAAGGCCGCCGGGCTGAAGCCCAAGTCGGAATGGATCATCCGCGGCGGGTTCAAGGAAGGGGACGGCTATCGCGCGATGCAGAAGCTGCTGAGCATGAAGCCGCGGGTGGATGCGGTGTTCGCTGCGAATGACCCGTCCGCGATCGGTGCGATGAAAGCCATCTGGCACGCCGGGCTGCGCGTGCCCGAGGACATCGCCATCGTGGGCGCGGGCGATATCGCGCTGGGCGACCTGCTGCGCGTGCCGCTGACGACCGTCAGCTGGTCGCGCGAGGATCAGGGCAAGGCCGCCGCGGCGCTGCTGTTCGAGCGGATCGACGACGAGAGCGGAGCGAATCGCCCCCAGCGCGTCGTGATTCCACCCAGGCTCGTGGTCCGGCGATCGAGCGGCGGCCAGTGAGCGCGGGAGCGCGCCGGAGGGTAGTGCTAGTGTTCCGAGTTCGAAGTACGACATTTGCCGGGCGCCGCGAGCGAGCATCGCGAGCGAGCCAGCGGAGCGGCCCGCCTGCGCGCCGAAGGCGCTTCGGCGCGTCCACCGTAGCTTTAGCGGAGGTGGAAGGGAGCGGCGAAGCGGCGAGCGAGCGACGCTGTCGGGGAGTCCGAGGGGCGAAGCCCCTCGGAGAAAACTAGATGCGGCTCGCATTTGTCCTGTCCGTCGTGCTGCTCTGGATCGCGCCCGGTCCCCAGGTGGACGGGCGCCTCGATTCGACCCGCGAGCGCGCGCGGGTCATCGCCGCCGCCGATCGCTACCTCAAGGATGCGCCGGTGACGGTGACGGCGAGCTCGTCCCCGCGGAGCGCGGGGGGTGTGCACGACTTCTTCTCCGAAGGAGACTACTGGTGGCCGGATCCCGACAACCCGTCCGGGCCGTACGTCCAGAAGGACGGGATGAGCAATCCCGGCAATTTCAACGATCATCGCCGCGCGCTCATGCGGTTGTCCGTTGAGATGCCCGCTCTGGCGGCCGCCTACGTGGTCACGAAGGATCGCAAATATACGACCGCGGCGGCGCGCCACGCGCGCGCGTGGTTCGTGTCGCGCGCGACGCGCATGACGCCGGCGCTGCGCTACGCGCAGGCGATCCACGGCCGCGTCACCGGGCGCGGCACCGGGATCATCGACACGATCCATCTGGTGGAGGTGGCGCGCGCGCTCGAACGCCTGGACGGCGCGCCTGGCTGGTCGCGGGACGAGGCGGCGGAGACGCGCCGGTGGTTCGCCGATTATCTCGACTGGCTGACGACGGATCAGTACGGCAAGGACGAGCGTGACGCCACGAACAATCACGCGACGTGCTGGGTGATGCAGGTGGCGGCGTTCGCGCACTACACCGGCAACGAGCCGCTCATGCGCGACTGCCGGAACCGGTTCAAGACGGCGCTGGTCCCGCAGATGGCCGTCGACGGCAGCTTTCCACGCGAGCTGGGACGCACCAAGCCGTACGGCTATTCACTCTTCAACCTCGAGGCGATGGCGACGATCTGCCAGATCCTCTCGACCCCGGAGGACGATCTGTGGGCGTTCGAGCTTCCCGATGGCCGCGGCATGCGCAAGGCCATGGCGTACATGGTTCCGTACATCCGCAACAAGAAGTCCTGGCCGAAGCCGCCGGACGTGATGTACGACGCGAACTGGCCGATGCGGCAGGCGAGCCTGCTGTTTGCGGGGGTCGCGCTGAAACAGCCGGACTACATCGATCTCTGGTCCTCGCTGCCGGCCGATTCGGACGTCGAGGAAGTCATCCGCAACTTCTTCGTCCGGCAGCCGCTGCTGTGGTTCGATTAGCAGCGCTGGCGGTTCTCGGGTTCTCGGGGTTCTCCGGGTTCTGGACGGCGCCGAGCGTCGGACTTGCGCAAGGCCCGGGTCCGCGGACGGCGTCGCTGCGGAGCCCCGACGGCCACATCACGTTCGAATTGCGGACCAACCCGGCAGGCTTGCTCACCTACCGGATCACGCGCGATGGGATCCCGGCGGTCGACTGGTCCCCCGTCGGCATCGTCGTCGACGGCGTCAATCTGACGGAGCGGGCGATCGAGAGCGGGCGCGCGGTGCGAAGCAGTACCAATGAGGATTATCCGACGCGCGGCGTCCACGCGATTGCGCACGATCGCAGCAACAACGAGACCTACCAGTTTCAACAGCACGAGACCGGATCGGGTTTCTCGCTGCAGGTGCGCGCATTCAACGACGGCGTCGGGTTCCGTTTCCTCGTTCCACCTTCGCCGCTGCGCGGCCTCGGTGGACAGGGCCCCGCCGCAGAACGAACCCCCGACGAAGCCACGGCCTTCAAGGTCCCCTCCGGATCCACCACCTGGACGCACGATCTCCACGGCCACTACGAGTCGATGTACGTGAAGCGGGCGATCGAGGACGTGCCGGCGGGCGACTGGGCGGCGCCGCCGCTCACCTACAAGCTGCCCGGTGACGGCGGGTATGCGTCGATCACCGAGTCCGCGCTCACGGCGTACGCCGGCATGGCGCTGCAGGCGGACGGCCGTTCCGGGTACGTCGCGCGGCTGGGTCACGCGCATCCCGTCTCGTATCCCTACGCGCTTCGATACAAGGCGGAAGACGTCCTGCGTTTGGCGCTGCCGGCGAAGGTGACGGGGCCGATCCAAACACCGTGGCGGGTTGTACTCGTCGCGAAGGATCTGAACGGACTGGTCAACAACGACATCATCCACAACCTCGCCCCGCCGCCCGATCCGGCGATCTTTCCGCAGGGTCAGGCGACGCCGTGGATCCGGCCGGGGCGCGCGGTCTGGCGGTATCTCGACGGCGGCGACAATACCTACGAGGGATTGAAGGGGTTTACCGATCTTGCGGCGAAGCTCGGCTTCGAGCATCACGTGGTCGAAGGTGTGTGGCGGCAGTGGACGCCGGAGCAGCTCAAGGCGTTCGTCGATTATGCAACCGAGCGTCACGTGGGAATCTGGCTGTGGAAACACAGCCGCGATCTGCAGACCGCGGAGGCGCGGCGGGAGTTTTTCGATCTGTGCCGGACGACCGGCGTCGTCGGGGCGAAGATCGACTTCTTCGATCACGAGGCGAAGGAGGTGATCGACCTCTACGACGCGATCCTGCGCGAGGCGGCCGCGAGCCACCTGATGGTCGACTTCCACGGCGCCAACAAGCCGACCGGGATGGATCGCACGTGGCCCAACGAGCTGACGCGCGAGGGGATCTACGGGTTCGAGCACCGGGGCCCCGCGCCGTGGGGGCCGCACAACACCACGGTGCCGTTCACCAGGTACCTGGCCGGCGCGGGTGACTTTACGCCGACGGTCTTCGGCGATCGGCGGCGGGAGTCGTCCTGGGCGCACCAGATCGCGAGCGCGGTCGTGTTCACCTCGCCGCTGCTTGTCTACGGCGGCCACCCGCAGAGTTTTCTGGACAACCCCGCGGTCGAGATCATCAGGAGTATTCAGGCGACGTGGGACGAGACGATCGTCCTGCCGCCGAGCGAGATCGGCGAGGTGGCGGCGGTCGCGCGGCGGCACGGGACGGAGTGGTTCCTCGCCGTCCTCAACGGGGCGGGCGCGCGCACCGTCCGCATCACGCCGTCGTTCCTGGGTGGCGGCCGCTACGCCGCCGTCATGGCGCGCGACACGCCCGACACCCCGGCGTCGCTCGCGATCGAGCGCGGGATCGCGTCCGCCGCCGAGCCCATCACGATCGTCCTCCGCGAAGGCGGCGGCTTCGTCGCCCGCCTGGTGCCCGGTGGGGTCTGACCCCGGCCCCCCCCAGAACACGCCAAATTGGGGTCTGACCCCAATCGAGCACTTTGCCGCGGCAAGTGGGGACAGAGCTGATTCTGCGTACTGCGGGCGGATTGTTGGGAAACCCTGAGGTGACGGTGAGCTATCCCGCGCATTGTATGGAAATCCACCAGTGCCAGTGACGTATCGGGCGCCGGGACGGGTCAACCTCATCGGCGAGCACACGGACTACAACGACGGCTTCGTGATGCCCGTGGCGATCGATCGGTTCACCACCGTCACGATCGCCCCGCGCGCGGACCGC
>Ga0310810_10010916_pt1 | contig 10602 bp, 11 predicted proteins | sample NCmetagenome_FD_207641 | JGI IMG/M metagenome (GOLD analysis project Ga0310810, IMG submission 207641) | Soil microbial communities from experimental microcosm in Duke University, North Carolina, United States - NC | ecosystem: Engineered > Artificial ecosystem > Soil microcosm > Unclassified ... | reverse complement strand
ACGGAGCGCAATGAGCTGCCGGACCGGCAGGTGAGCGGCCCGTGCCGCGAGATCGGCGGGCAGGTTCTCGCGCAGCCGCAGCCGCATTTCGAGCCGGATGACGCGATCCTGCACCCTCAGGATCTGCGACCGAATCGAGATCGCGAAGACCATCAAGGCGGCGCTGAGGATCACGCCCATCACCGCCGCCCCGGTCACACCCTGAAACAGCTGGTACACCGACCAGACAAAATAGGCGAGAAGCGAAAACAGCACGCCGATGTGGTACGCGGGCACGAGGCGCCGATGGGTCTTGTAGCTCTGTGTGTCGGCCATATCTGGGCTCCCTGAGAGTTGAGATTCTACGTTACCCAGCGGTTTCGTGACGGCAATGTGTCCGTCGCGCAAATGGTTCGCAACACCTTGGACGCGTCATCAGTTCGAGGGGTTCACGCTTACTTCACTCGGAAAATGGCCACATCGTGAGGCTGGGTTACAAAGAATTTACACACACGAAACGAGTCTCTGAGTACAAGATCACGGTCTACCGTCACTCTAAGGATCCCAACTTCAATGTTCCACCTCAGTCTTCAGTGTGCCGACCATGTGCGTCGGTATTCGATCATGCCGGCCAATCCATTCGGCTGGGAAGTGAAGCTCGAAGAAGATCGCGAAGTGCGTCGGAATGACCTGTATCTGGACTGGCACCGCGTCGAGCGCGCAATGGCGCTCTTCGAGCTGGAAGTGCTTCAGTTGACGGCGAGCGGCTGGCACCTGATGCCAGAGATCAGTCAATAAAGCGGTAGCCGAGTCCTACGACCGTCTCGATCTGCCGACCGGCGTCGCGCAGCTTGCTGCGCAGCCGACCTACATGGACGTCGACCGACCGTGTCTCGACCAGGCGGTCGTAACCCCACACCCGCTCGAGCAAGCGGTCTCGCGAGACGACGCGGTTCTTGTTCTGAACGAGATAGCGGAGCAGTTCGAACTCGCGCCGGGTGAGTCGAATCGAGTCGCCGTTGACCGCCACCGAAACGGCGTCGAAGTCCGCCGTCAAATGCGTGCCCTGGTAGCTGGCCGCCGGCCGCTCTTCGACAGTCGCGCTGCGGCGCAGCACCGCCCGCACGCGCGCGGTCAGCTCGCGAAGGCTGAACGGTTTGGTGACGTAGTCGTCGGCGCCAAGTTCCAGTCCAGCCACGCGATCACTCTCGCTCGACTTGGCCGTCAGCATGATGATGGGCAGGTGGCGGGCGTCGGATCGAGAGCGCAGCACCCGGCAGACCTCGACGCCGCTCAAGACCGGCAGGTTGAGATCGAGGATGATCAGGTCGGGCGGCCGTGCCGCGACCGCCTTGAGCGCGGCATCGCCGCTGCCGACGATTTCGGCGTCGGCGCCGCCGCTTCGTTCCAGTGTGTGCTTGATGAGCCCGGCGATATCCTGTTCGTCCTCGACAATCAGCACGCGGTGCTTTTGCATGGGCGACGCCACAGTAGTCGTTCGAGGTTTCGCTTCGATGTCGAAGCTGTTAAATCTGGGTTACAGGTCACGGGTCTTGCATGCTATCCTCCCGACGAGCTGAGCTGTCCAGGAAAGGAGCCACGTGCGGTTCTCGAGCCTTCGGCGTCTCTCTTTATCCGGTCTTTTTGTCACGCTGACGCTGCTGACGCCTCGTGCTGCGTCGGCCCAGTGGATTTCGTACAGCAGCAACCCGCGCAATATCCTCGAAGGCAGCTGGCAGTCGTGCCTCGACCAGACCGGGCGTTACGCCGAGCGTGTCTACGATCACGTCGTCAACGGCGTGGGCCTGTTCGAGGTGCACCTCGGACCGCGCCGCGAGTTCGCGATCTTCAAGGGCGTTCAGGACCAGCATCGTGAGCACGAGTCGCCGGACAATCTGCTCAAGCCGTTTCGCGTGCTGATGGAAGGCGGGCGCGCCCGCCAGCGCTGGGATATTCCGTCGCTGAAGGTGTCGTTCACGGTGACCCTGGCGGGCGGCTCCTATTCGGACTGCGAAAGCTGGTACGTCCTCCTCGAACCACTCGAAAAAACGTCGCACTAGCGCGATCCAACCCGGCTGGGCCTGGTCGGCCGAGCCGGTATCCCGGCAGCCTTCGGTGATCGATTGACGCGAAGGCGGATTATGCTGGGCGCGTGGACATTCGCGCCGGCCGCATCGATGCGTTCTATCTGTTCGACGTCGCCGAAAGCGCGGATCTGAAGAAAGTTCCAGCCCTCATCAGCGGCGAGACGGTGCCGGCGCGGTTGGCGCCGAAGCCGGCGACACCGGCATATGTCCAGTACGAAAAGCCGCCGCTGTCGTTTGACGGCGAAGCGATTGGCGTGACGGAGTACGAAGGCTTCACGTCACGCGTACGGGTCTACGACTACGGCGTCGTATCCGTGGCGTTGCGGCGGCCCTTCGACGGGTCGTGGGCCGAACTCGCGGCGCTCGGCCAGGTGCTGATTGAGAGCCCGGAGCTCGAGCAGCACGCCGAGCGCGTGTGCCGCTCGGTGATCGACCGCCTTCGGCCGGCGCTGGTCGCGCCCCGCCGCGAATTCCTGAGCGAGGACTATCTCGTTTTCACCGTCAACGAGCTCGGCTTTCCACTGACCGCGGACGACCTCATCACCGCGCGTGCCACCGACATCGCGGCCACGCTTCGCGGTGAACGGCAGGCGCTCAGCGAGCAGGAAAAATCGAACGTCCTCTCGCACCACATCTCCTATCTCGCCGACGATCTGGTGATTCCGACCTGGAATGCGGCGCTCGTCTACGACACGCCGGCCGGCGCGATGGCGTCGCTCGAGATCCTGGAGTTTGCCAACTCGCAGCTGCTCGAGTACCGCCACTACGATCAGCTGCTCGACAACAAGCTCGCCGAGATTTACGCGCAGCTTCAGCATCCGCGGTGGTACGACCAGTGGGTGGGCTCGCGCTACACGCGAGCGGCCCGCGAGGTGCATTCGCTGTTCATCGACGTCAACGAGCTGACCGATCGCACCGAGAACACCTTGAAGTTCATTGGCGACATCTACGCGGTCCGCTTGTTCGGCCTGGTCGCCGATCGACTGGGCCTCGCGAAATGGAAAGCCGACGTCGAGGCCAAGCTCAAGACGCTCGACGATATCTACGGCTTTGCGGTCGAGCAGTCGTCGATGTCCCGCGGCCAGTTTCTCGAGCTCACCGTCGTCCTCATTCTGATTCTCGAGCTGCTGCTCATTTTGATGGGGGTCATGAAGTGAATTGTGGAATTAAGGAATTGAGGAATTGAGGATTTGAGGATTTGGCGAATGTGAGGATTTGGCGAATGTGAGGATTTGGCGAATGTGAGGATTTGAGGAATTCAATTGAGGCAATTTACACAGATGTAACACACCTGAATTCAACGCGACATACCAGGCCGATAGTTTCAAGGCATCCTCAAGTCCGGGCCACCGGTGTGGCTCAGAAACGGAGCGACGACTTGAGACTTGCGTGGACCAGACTGCTGAGCCTTGGAGTTCTCGTCGTAACCGCGACTGCCGGATCGGTCTCAGCGCAGATCACTCCGGCGGCCGGCTATGTTCCGCCCGACGACACGCCGTCAATTCGAGTCGGCATGACGCTCTTCCCGGTCTACACCTTCCAGACCGACCCCAAGATTACCGACGCTGACGGCAACCGGGTCAGCCGAAACGCTTTCGATGTAGCGCGCAGCTACATCAACGTCACCGGACAGGTTTCGCACGTCGTGGCTTTTCGCATCACGCCGGATGTCACCCGCGAGAGCGGCCTCCTGACGCTGTCGAGCGGCAACAGCGTGTCCAGCGACAGCCTGGTGTTCCGCATCAAGTACGCCTACGCCCAGTTCAATCTCGACGACTGGGTCGGACGAGGCTCGTGGGCGCGTATCGGCATTCAGCAGACGCCGTGGGTCGATTTCGAGGAAGGCATCTATCGCTATCGGTTCCAGGGCACCGTCTTCGCCGAGCGCATCCCGTTGCCGACGGCGATGACCTCGTCCGATGCCGGGGCGTCATTTCGCTATCAGTTCGCGTCGAACTATGGCGACATCCACGTTGGGGTCTACAACGGCGAGAACTATCAGAAGGTCGAGACCAACAACCAGAAGGCCCTGGAATTTCGCGGCACGGTCCGGCCGTTGGCGTCGGGCATGCCGATTCTGCGCGGCATCCGCGCCCACCTCGTCTACTACAACGACCACTACAACAGGGGCGACGAGCGCAAGCGCCTGATGGGAAACCTCACCTTCGAACACAAGTACGTGAACGCCGGCTTCGATTACCTGAGCGCGAACGATCAGACGCTCGCCACCGCGGCCGACGTCTCGAGCAACGGGTTCTCGATCTGGACGACGCCGCGCTATCCGTTCGACAACGGATCGTCGTGGGAGGCGCTGCTGCGCTACGACCACTTCGTCCCGAACACATCATCGAGCGTGGTGCCGACAGCCGCGTCGCCGCATCCGGGGACGACGATCTTCAGCGACCAGAAACAGAACCGCACTATTGCCGGCCTGTCGTACTGGTTCCCGCACGAGGGCACCGTCAGCACGGCGATTCTCTTCGACTACGACGGTCAGAGCTTTGACAACATCACGACGGCGCCGGTGAAGAGCGTCGCGGTTCACGGTCTAGTGAGCTTTTGATGGAGGGTGTAATGAAAACGACGAAGGCACTCTGGGCCGCCCTGGCGCTGGCGTCCGTGCTTGGCGCGAGCGTCGCCGCGCAGAACGTCCAAATCAATGGAGCGGGGGCGACGTTCCCGAATCCGATTTACTCGAAATGGTTCGACGAATATCGCAAGCTGCACCCGAACGTCGCCATCAATTACCAGTCGATCGGCTCGGGCGGCGGGATTCGCCAGATCACGAATCAGACCGTATTCTTCGGCGCCACCGACGGACCGATGACCAACGAGCAGCTGCAGGCGGCGCCTGGAAAGATCATGCACTTTCCGACCGTGCTCGGCGCCGACGTGCCCGTTTACAACATTCCCAACTTCAAAGGTGAATTGAAGTTCTCGGGAGCCCTGCTCGCCGACATCTTCCTCGGCAAGGTCACCAAGTGGAACGATCCGGCGATCGCCAAGCTGAACGCCGGCGCGACGCTCCCGGCCACCAACATCACCGTCGTCCATCGCGCCGAAGGATCGGGCACCACCTACATCTGGGTCGACTACCTGTCGAAGGTGTCGCCGGAATGGAAAACCAGGGTGGGGGTCAACACTGCCGTCAAATGGCCGACCGGCGTGGGCGGGCAGGGCAACGAGGGTGTGGCGGGCCTGGTGTCGCAGACCCCAGGGGCGATCGGCTACGTGGAATTGATCTACGCCCTGCAGAACAAGATCAGCTATGGATCCGTCCAGAACATGGCTGGTGACTTCGTGATGGCGTCCGAACAGTCGGTGACGGCCGCCGCCGCGGCGGCGGCGGGCCAGATGCCCGCTGACTTCCGCGTCTCGATTACGAATGCACCAGGCAAGGGCGCGTATCCGATTTCCTCGTTCACCTGGCTGCTGCTCTACGAAAACCCGAAGGACAAGAACCAGGCGAAGATCATGGTCGACTTCGTGAAGTGGGCGCTGGCGGACGGCCAGAAATTCGCCGGGCCCCTGGGCTATGCGCCGCTGCCGGCCGAGGTCGTGAAACTCGAGCTCGCAGCGCTGCAACGCATCAAGCTCTCATAGTCTTCAGGCTTTGGACTCCAGACGTTAGGCGTGCGAAAAGACCTGGGATTCAGAATCGGCACGGGGCTGTTCGGCAGTCGATGCTGTCAATCGAGAAGTTTGGCTTTAGCTTCTGGCGCGGCGACAACTGGGATCCGGTGTCGGGCGACTTCGGCGCGCTGCCGTTTCTCTGGGGAACCCTGTATTCGTCGATCCTCGCCCTGGCCATCTCGACGCCAGTCGCGCTTGGCATCGCGATCTTCATTTCGGAACTGTGTCCCTCCGGCCTTCGCGCCCCGCTGGTTTTCCTCACCGAACTTCTGGCGGCGATTCCATCGATCGTTTACGGGCTGTGGGGCATTTTCGTGCTCGTCCCCGTGGTGCGCTCGTTCGAAGTCGCGCTGCCCGATTCGCTTCGAGAGATTCCGATCTTCAGCGGTCCACCGCTCGGCGTCGGCATGCTGTCAGCGGCCCTCATTCTGGCCGTCATGGTGATTCCGTACACCTCGTCGGTGGCCCGCGAGGTTCTGAAATCGGTCCCGATCGCGCAGCGTGAAGGCGCCTACGCACTCGGCGCGACCCGCTTCGAAGCGATCAGCGCAGCGCTGTACTACGCTCGTACCGGCATCGTCGGCGCCATCATGCTCGGCTTCGGCCGGGCGCTCGGCGAGACGATGGCGGTCACCATGGTGATTGGCAATACGCCGCAGGTGACGACGTCGCTGTTTGCGCCCCAACACACCATGGCGGCGGTGATCGCCAATCAATTCAGGGAAGCGGCCGACGAGCTCTATCTCCACGCGCTCATCGAAATCGGACTGGTGCTGTTCGTCGTCACGCTCATCGTGAACGCGCTCTCACGGTTGCTGATCTGGAGCATGAAGCCGCACCGGCAGACGGCGAAAGCCCGCGCGACGGTGGTGAAGAACGTGGCTGCGGCATGAGGGGCACGCTCTGGCGAAAGACCGTGTCGTGGCTGTTCGTGGCGTTCTCCGGCTTGTCGGTGCTGATTGCGCTCGTGCCGCTCGCCTTCATCTTGTTCTTCGTGGTCGGACGCGGCATTCAGGCATTGAATCTGCAGTTCTTTCTTGGCACCCCCAAGCCGGTCGGCGAAGTCGGCGGCGGGATGTCGAACGCCATCGTTGGCACCCTGATGCTGGTCGGCCTGGGCTCGATGTTCGCGATTCCGATTGGCATCCTGAGCGGCGTCTACATGGCCGAGTATCAAGGCACCCGCTCGGCGTCGGCGATTCGATTCGCCGCTGATACGCTCAACGGCGTCCCGTCGATCGTCATCGGCGTGTTCGTTTACGGGATAGCCGTGCTGCCGTTTCAGCAGTTCAGCGCGCTCGCGGGAGGCCTCGCGCTCGGGATCATGATGATTCCGATCATTGCGAGGACCACGGAAGAACTCCTGATTCTCGTACCTTCGACGATGCGCGAGGGCGCACTCGCGCTTGGGGCGACGCGGGCGCGAGCAGTGTTCACGGTCGTGCTGCCCGCGGCCGCGCCCGGGATCATTACCGGCGTGGTGCTCGCCCTGGCCCGCATTGCCGGCGAAACGGCGCCGCTGCTGTTCACGGCGCTGGGGAATCAGTACTTCACGACGAGCCTGACGCAACCGATCGCGTCGCTCACCGTGCAGGTCTACGCCTATGCGATCTCACCCTATGAGGATTGGCATCGGCAGGCCTGGGCCGGCGCACTGGTCCTGGTGAGCATCGTCCTGCTGTGTTCGATCTTTGCGCGGGTGGCCACGCATCGGCTTGAGCGAATGGCGCGGGGCACGTAGTGAACTGTCCTAAGGTCTAAAGTCCAAGGCCGAAGGTCTACTTGCTTCTTGGGAACTGATCCGGGTTATTCGTGAACAGCGCGTCGATGCCCCAGGTGTAGAGATACTGGCTCATCTCGTCGCGGACGGTTCCATATTTCGTCTTCTCTTCAGCTCTGAACGTCCAGGCCGTGACGGTGAGGCCGGCCGCGTGAGCGCGCGCCACCATGTCGGGATGGCGCTCGATGACGTGTTTCTCAGGGGCGATGCCGGTCGCGAAGGCCGCGAGCTCATGGAGCCGCGCGTCCGTGACGTCCTCGTCCTTTTCGGTCAGAAACACCCGCGGAATCGTCGGCAGCTCGGTTGACACGCGCCGAACCGATGCTTCGTCGAACGATTGAATGATCACCGGCGTCGATCGCAGCGATTCGGGGCGTTCGAGCCCGAGCTTCTTCACCGAGTCGACGAAGATCTTGACCATATCGAGGCCGCGCTTCGTGTAGAGCGGCGGCGATTTCAGCTCCGGATAGACTCCCGCCTTGCCGCGGACGAGCCCGACCATTTCCTCCCAGGTCGGTACGCGAGCGCCGGCGAACTTGCCGTCACGCCAGCTGCCGGCGTCGAGCCGCTTGATCTCGGCCACCGTGAAATCGTTGGCGATCCATTGCTTCGCCCCGTTCCGTCCAGTTGATTCGCGGCTATATCGATCAGGAAAGACCTCTTCGATATTCGTCGTCCGCTCGAGCGTGTCGTCGTGCAGACAGACGAGGACTCCGTCTTTGGAGATCGCCAGATCCGGCTCGACGTAATCGGCCTTCTGGTCGAGGGCGAGCTGATAAGACGCCACCGTGTGTTCGGGGGCGTACCCGGAGGCGCCGCGATGGGCGATCAGCTGTTTGGGCCCGGCCGTCACGGGGCTCCGCTGTGCCGACACGGTATGTACAGCCAGAATGGTTGCGATCGCCACGGACAGGGCAACGGAATATCTCCACATGAGACCGGATTATAGGGATTTAGGAAGACAACCGTATGACGGAGTTGGCCGTCCAAAACTGTAAGCCTGTTCGAAAGCGGTGGCGGCGCCGTTTATACGATTCGAAGGGACGACCCTTGACGGTGTGGGGGACGCCCTTTAGGGCGTCCCATCGATAGATGCGCGCGGAGGACCCAGGCATGTGGATAGCAGAAATTTCGGATGTGCGGACCCAGATCCAGATGGTTTACATGGAAATGCCGGAAATCGGCCTTACCCGCCAGCAGATTCGGCGGCTGTTGAGCCTGCCGGTTGATGCCTGCGAGGAAGCCCTCAGGATGCTCGTCAACTCAGGCTTTCTGGTCGAGTCGCTCGAAGGCGTCCTGGTGCGCGGACGAGCCGCCTTCACGTCTCTGTAGGGGACGCCCTTCAGGGCGTCCTGCGTCCCATCTTTTTACCTTTCGGCGGCGGCATCGACAAACTCGCGGACATTCGTGAAGCGCTGCATCGAATCCGGATGGACGATGGCGCCTTTGTTCGCGGTCCCGCCCTCATCTCAGCAATCGTTCCCTATACGTCGACTCGATGGCGCGCTCGATCTAACGCCCGACTGCCGCGACCTCGCAGGCCCGCTCCGAACCCACCTGATTTCTCGTTTCTAAGCCGCTGTTCGTCATCGACGCGCTCTTTCGCGCCAGGGGCGAAGTGTTTACAACGAACTTGTAACATTCGATGCTACAGTCGCGTAACCGCGCATCCGATATCGGATGCAAGGAGGACCGCCCTTCGCTCAGGACGGTAAACGCGTTATGAAGAGGTTTTTCCTCATTACGCTGCTGGGCGTGCTCGCCGTCGGTCCGCAAATCGCCGGCAGCCAGCGGGTGGCCATCCGTGTCTCGCCGGCAGTGGCCATGGAACCCGCGTTCCTGACCATCCGCGCCACCGTCGAGCCGAGCGACGAGAACCGGAAACTCACCGTCACGATCGATTCCGAAGGCTACAGCTCGAGCAGCGACATTCCGCTCGAAGGCCGAAGTTCGGCGCGCCTGAATGTGCTGGAGGTTCGCGATGTGCCGAGCGGTCTTTACGAGGTGAGCGCGATTGTGAGCGGTCCGAGCGGTCCGTTGGCGACGACGATGCAGTTGGTGAAGATTCAGCCCGCTCCGGGTCGTTCCCGCTAAGCCTGTCAGTTCCGTCCGGGAGCCCGATCCTGACATGCGCAGGACCGGGCTCGGTGCTTGTCGCAGCGAACCAGATGGTTCGCCCGCTGCATGTAGTGCGAACCTTCAGGTTCGCCTACACATTCCCTAGAAATTCACGCGGAACGCCAGCTGAATCTGCCGGTTGGTGCCGATGCCGACCGTGTTGGCCACCGTGCTGCTCACGATGCCCCACGAGCCTGCCGCGGCCGCCGTAAAGGGCTGTCCCGGTTGCACGCGGTTCGCCTGCGTCGCGGTCTCACCCGATGCGCTGTTGGGCAAGGCGTTGGGAAGCGTGGCCGGCGGAAGGGCGAAGTTGGTCGTGTTGAAGATGTTGAAGATCTCCATCCGCAGTTCGCCGTTCGGTCCGTTGCTTCTGCCGACGCGCTTCGCAATCACCACATCGACCTGGTGCATGCCCGGTCCGTGGATTGAATTGCGCTCGAGATTGCCGAATGTTCCAGGCTGCGGTGTGGCGAATGCCGCCGGATTGAGGAAGATCCGGCCGCCGTCGTGGATGAAGGGGTCGACGCCCGCGACGCGATCCGGCCGGCGCGTGTTGCGCGAGAAGCCGCCGCCCGGGGTGTTGATGACCGCCGTGCGATCGGCAGCCGCGTTGTTCCACACGATCCCCGCGCCATCGACGTAGACGATATCGTTGCGTCCCACCAGCACCGGCACTGGCAGGCCGCTGCGCGCGTTGGCAATTCCGCCGATTGACCATCCGCCCGTCAACGCGCCGTTGCCCGGAATCGTATACAACGCGCTCAAGTTGAAGGTATGCCGGATGTCGAAGTTGTTGAAGCCATCGTCGTAGTCGAACTCAGAGAGTGCCCGGGCGTTGTTGCCCGCGGTGACGGCTTCGTTGGAACCGCCCGTATTGCCCTTGCTGTAGCCGAGCGTGTACTGCCCGTTCAGCACCAGTCCCCGTGCCGACCGCCGCGTCAACGAGAGCTGCATCGAGTTGTAGCTGTCGTGTCCGCCGCTGGTTTTGTAGTCGATTTCGGCAAA
>Ga0310810_10010915_pt1 | contig 10602 bp, 8 predicted proteins | sample NCmetagenome_FD_207641 | JGI IMG/M metagenome (GOLD analysis project Ga0310810, IMG submission 207641) | Soil microbial communities from experimental microcosm in Duke University, North Carolina, United States - NC | ecosystem: Engineered > Artificial ecosystem > Soil microcosm > Unclassified ... | reverse complement strand
CCTGCGACAGTGCCAACAACGACTGGGGCAGCTCATCGCGCGACTGGGTAGATACCTACTCGGGTGGCGTCGACTTCAATGTTGGCAAGAAGGTGTGGTTGACCACCTACTACACGCTGGCGGCGGGCGTCGGCAACATGCAAGCCCGCGCGTTCGGCGACCCGACCATCACCACCGGGCCGAACAAGTTCGCGCTCACCGGCACGAGCGCGCCCTTCGACTATCCGGAGACGTCCAACCGCAGTCACGAGGTTGGTGCGATCTTCAAATTCAAACTCAGCAAGAACATCATGCCGAAGTTCGAGTACCGCTATCAGCGCTTCGACAACCGCGACTTCCAGACGAGCACCATGTCTCCGTACATGGGCTGCGTCAGCGGTCTGCCGCCGACGGCCCCCACCGCCGGCTGCCCGAGCCCGCTGCTCGGAACCCCGAGTTCGTTCTGGCCGTACTCGGTCGTGGGCGATACCTCGGCGGCTCGCTACCTGTTCCTTGGCGCTGACCAGCCGTCGTATGGAGTGCACTACTTCGGAGCGACGATCCAGTACACGTTCTAAACCAGTACCACTCCCCCCGGCCCGGGCGAACAGCCCGGGCCTTTTTTTTGTCGCGACGTGTGGCCGCAGTGACCAAGCCTTCGCCCGCCCGTCTAAGGGTGGGTGTAGACGCTCTACAGCCATAGGATGTAGACTGTCTACCCCATGGGCAAGACACGTTACAGAAACCGGATTGAACTATTGCAAGGCACGCTCGACCTGCTCGTGTTGCAGACGCTGCAATGGGGCGCGCAGCACGGCTACGGGATCAGCCAGTTGATCCAGGCGCGATCTGGAGAGGTCCTCCAGGTCGATACGGGTTCGCTGTATCCGGCGCTGCACCGGATGGAGCGCGAGGGATGGATCGCGTCGGAATGGAAGATTTCCGACAACAACCAGCGGGTGAAGGAATACCGTCTCACCGCCTCGGGCAAGAAGCAGCTTCTGTCGGAGCGATCGCGGTGGGAGCAACTGTCGGATGCGATCGCGGGCGTCTTGAAACCGGCAACCGGCGAATAAGACTGCTTGAGCAGAAGGCGTCGTTGCTGCGGCGCAGCAGTGTGGCGTAGTCGATACGAAGTAACGAGGTGTGGCCATGAAGTTTCCGTTGTGGCGCCGTCGGCAGGATGCGCAACTGGACGAGGAGATCCGCTCGCACGTCGAATTGGCAGTGCGCGACCGCATGGCTCGCGGCGAGTCGCGTGCAGAGGCAGAATCCGCAGTACGCCGCCAGTTCGGCAATGAACTGCTGGTGCGGGAGTTCACGCGGGAACAGTGGGGCTGGGTGTGGCTGGAACAGCTGCAGCAGGACCTGCGGTACGGTTTCCGCATCCTGCTGAAGTCGCCGGGATTCAGCCTGATCGCGCTGATTACGATCGCGCTCGGAATCGGAGCGAACACGGCGCTGTTCAGCGTGGTGAATACCGTTCTTCTGGCCCCCTTGCCATACCCGCAACCGGAACAGCTGGTCACGCTGCATCTCAGCAAGCCGAACTTCGACACCGGCGCGATCCCCTACCCGATCTTTCGCGACTGGCAGGCGCGCAACCGGAGTTTCAGCGCCATGGCACTGTCGCGGATCAATGCCGGCGTCCTGGTCGTCAACGGCGAGTCGGAATACATGCGGTTGAACTACATTACGTCCGACTTCTTTCCCATCCTCGGCATCACCCCAGTGCTCGGCCGCAACCTGGCCCCGGGAGAGGACGAAATCGGCGGGCCGGCGCTGGCCCAGATCAGTGAAGGGATGTGGAAGCGCCGATTCGGAGGCACCCCCGACGTCCTCGGCAAGAAGCTGAATCTCGACGGCAACGTTTTCACCATCGTCGGCGTGATTCCCGCCAGCTTCGATCTCCGGCTCGGAACCTTCATGACTACCGACATCTACGTTCCGATCGGACAGTGGCGCACGAATGCGCTCAAAAATCGGGGCGCCGCTCTCGGGCTGCACGGTATCGGGCGGATTAAGCCCGGCCTCACGCTGGAGCAGGCGCGCGCCGACATGGATGCCGTCTCGCAGCAACTCGCGGTCGAGTACCCCGCCACCAACCGCGGGATGAAGACGAACATGATTCCGATGAAGCGCTCGATCACCGGCGAGTTCAGAGGAGTACTCCTCCTGTTGCTGGGCGCGGTCGGTTTCGTGTTGCTGATTGCATGCGCAAACGTGGCGACTCTCCTGCTGGCGCGTGCGCAGGCCCGCAAGCGCGAGTTTGCGGTGCGTACCGCGCTGGGCGCCAGCCGGGCGCGCATGGTCCGGCAACTGCTCGCCGAGGGCGGGTTGCTTGCCTTGACTGGCGGCGCGCTCGGCGTGCTGCTGGCCATGTGGGGCACACGCGGAGTGCTTGGCCGGCTTCCGCAGGAATTGCCGCGAGTACAGAACCTGCACGTCGACGCGCGCGTGCTCGGCTTCAGCGTTGCAATCTCGGTGATGACCGGGATCGTCTTCGGACTGGCGCCGGCATTTGGATCGGCGCGGCCCGAGATCGGCAACCTGCAGGGCGCGGGGCGACGCGTCAGCGCGGAGCATCACGCCGGACAGCGCGCGCTGGTGATGGCCGAGATCGCGATTGCCCTGGTGCTGCTCATCGGAGCTGGATTGATGGTGCGAAGCCTGCGGCAGCTGTGGAGCACCGATCCGGGGTTCGATCCGCGCAACGTCATGGCGTTCGGCGTCGCTCTTTCTCCCGGCCTCGCTTCCGAAAAGCCCGAAGCCATGTGGGCCACGGTTCGCGAAGTGCGCGATACGCTCCAGTCCGCGCCGGGTGTCGAAGCCGTGTCGCTGCGCGATGGGGCTCTGCCGATGTTCGACGAAAACGACATGGTGTTCTGGATGGCGGGGCATCCGCGACCGCGGAGCTCCAGCGAAATGAACTGGACACTCGTTTCCGGCGTGCAGCTCAGTTATCTGCGGATCATGAAGATTCCGCTGCTGCGTGGACGCTTTTTCACCGAGCAGGACACCACGAAGTCGCCGCGTGTCGTCGTCGTCGACGACGTGTTCGCATCGACTTTTTTCCGCGACCAGGACCCCATCGGCAAGCGCATTCGTTGGGGCGACGAACCGCGCGACGAAGCGGAAGTCGTCGGCATCGTCGGCCACGTGAAGCAGTGGGGCCTCGACGAGGGCGCCACCGATCTACGAGCGCAGATGTACCAGTCGACCGACCAGGAAGAGGCGGCGCCGGGGCCGAACCTCGGCTTTATCGTGCGAACCGGAACGGCCCCTCTCGGCGTGCTGCCCACATTGAAGGACCGTGTCCGCCAACTCAACGCGGAGAACGTTCTATTCCGTCCGCGTCTGCTGGAAGACGTGATCGCAGAGACCCTGAGCACGCGGAAGTTTTCCATGACGCTGCTTGGCGCGTTCGCGGTCTTCGCGGTGGTGCTTGCCGCGATCGGCATTTACGGCGTGGTGTCTTACCTGGTCGGGCAGCGCACGCATGAGTTCGGCATCCGCATGGCCCTTGGTGCGCAACCGCACAACGTTCTGGGAATCGTACTCGGCGAATCGGCGCGGATGGCCGCGGTCGGCGTTGCGGTGGGCCTCCTCGGAGCGTTCGCGCTCACTCGCGCGATGACGAAGCTGCTCTTCGGAGTCAGCGCCACCGACCCGCTCACCTTTGCCGTGGTCACGGCATTCCTCGTGGCAGTTTCGCTGGGAGCGTGTTTCTTGCCGGCCCGTCGTGCAGTGCGGGTGGATCCGGTCAAGGCGCTGCGCTACGAGTAGGCGCCATCGGGTCATTGGCGATCTGAGTGATCTTGAGGACTAATCCACCCCCGGAGATCGCCCGCCCACTCGATCACTCAACTGTTGTCAAACCGGGTTCCCTCTGGATTCTCAATCAGTTACAGCGATTTTGTGCGGTACCGTTCGCTGCAAATCTGCACCGCTGAGCGGTCATTTCTCCCGCTTCAGGGCATACCGCTTCGGTGGTTAAGCGCAAACCCTTACGATGAAAAGGATTAACCAGACGGCGACGTGTGTCGTAGAGAGATCGCGGGCCATACGCCCGCGCCACAAAACCAACGGAGCGAACAGAATGCATCGTCCGATTAAGTATGTTGAAAAAGGTGTGACGGTCGCGGCCAAGGGAGCTTGGGCGATTTTCGAGCGGCTGAACCGAATCAGCCAGAATCCGTCGTTCACGCCGAAGTGGTCGGAGAAGCCGCTGCTGAAGTCCTACGAGAAGAGCAAGCCGCCTCTGGGCTGGCCGCGCACGACCGATTCGCTCTGCCCGAAGTGCGTTCCGGAGATCCGCCAGCAGATCCTCGACGGCAAGCTGCCGCACGAGATCCTGCTCAACCAGAAGGTCGGCGAAATCAAGGCGACGATCCTGGAGCGCGACGGCAAGATCCTCATGGTCAAGGACTGCCCGAAGCACGGCCACTTCGAAGACGTGATGGCCATCGACACCGATTTCTTCAAGCATCTGGAAGCGGTGTTTCCGGGCCGCGACATTCGCGCGCACGCCGATGAGAAGCTGCACAACCACGGGTCGTCGACGGTGAAGCACGGCCGCGGATCGGTCCTGACGATCGACCTGACGAACCGCTGCAACATGATGTGCGATCCGTGCTTCATGGACGCGAACCAGGTCGGCTTCGTGCACGAACTGACGTGGGACGACATCAAGACGATGCTCGACAACGCCATCACCATCAAGCCGCGCCGCCAGATGAGCGTGCAGTTCAGCGGCGGTGAGCCGACGTTGTCGCCGTATTTCCTCGACGCGGTGCGCTACGCCTGCAAGGTCGGATACAACTCGACGCAGGCCGCCACCAACGGTATCGAGTTCGCGAAGAGCAAGGAATTCTGCAAGCAGGCCGCTGAAGCCGGTTTGCGCTATGCGTACCTGCAGTTCGACGGCATCGGCAACGCCGCCAACTCGCATCGCAAGGTCGGCAACCTGTTCGACGTGAAGCTGAAGGCGATCGAGAACCTGCACGAAGCGGGCGTTGAGATCGTGCCGGTCATCACCATCATCAACGGCATTAACAACGAGCAGGTCGGACGCGTGATCAAGTTCGCGCTCGACAATCCGAAGATGATCTCGTTCCTCTCGTTCCAGCCGGTGTCGTTCACCGGACGCGACGAGGAAGTGACCGACGAGCGGCGCGCGGCGCAGCGCTACACGCTGAGCCACCTGGCGCACGACGTGAAGACGCAGACGGGCCTCGGCGAGCCCGCGCGCGACTGGTTCCCGATCTCGTTCATGTCCACCTTCTCCGACTGGGCCGACGTGGTTCACGGTCCGCAGGGAGATTGGGGCGCGCTGAGCTGCGGCTGCCATCCGAACTGCGGCGTCGGCATGGCCATCATGATCGACAAGGAAACCAAGGAAGCGCGTCCGGTCACGCAGTTCCTGAACGGCGATCGCCTGGCGCGCGACGTGGCCAAAGTTACGGACGCCGGCCGCGGACGCTTCCTGTCGGTTGTCGGCATGGCTCTGGCGCTGGCGCGCAATTACGATCCGTTCCAGTCGCCCACGTACTTCAAGTTCACCGACCTGCTGAAGAAGTTCGACAAGACGTTCGGCGCGACCAAGAAGGCGCACAAGGGCGACTACGGCAAAGTCACGAAGGAACGCTCGATGGAAGACATCGAGCGCCGCCGCAAGGACCGCTGGAACTTCCTGTTCATCGCCGGCATGTGGTTCCAGGACCTGTTCAACTACGACTTCCGGCGCACGGAGCAGTGCATCATCCCGTACGCGACGCAGGAAGGCGAGATCAGCTTCTGCGCGTACAACACCGGCGTGGGCTGGCGGAACATCATCGAGAAGATGCACATGACCGCGACCCTCACCAAGTGGTACGACGAGCATGGCCGGCACGAAATCTTTGCCGGCGGCAAGAAGGTCGGGCTCGAAGGTCCGGTGCTCACGCGCCTGAACCTCAACGACGAGATCGTGACGAAGGACGTGCAGCACGACCTCGACAAGCTCGGGATCGCCAAGAATTCGGGCGAAGAGAAGAAGCGCAAGCGCGACGCGCAGCTCAGCCAGGCGGAAAACGAGCGCATGGCGCGGCTCTATCGCGAACACGTCCTTGGCGAGAAGAAGCCGGAAGGCTTCATCCCGCTGACGTCGCTGGCTCCTTCGAATGGAAACGGGAACGGGATCAAGCCCGCACCCAAGACCGAAGGCGAGCCGGTGCTCGGCGACTAATCTGTAAGGCTTCCATCCGCAAACATGAGGCCGCCGGAAACGGCGGCCTTCGTGTTTGGAACATCAAATGAACACACGAGGGATGGAGGATACGAAGGCAAGTCAGGGCTTATCGCTGGAGGAACGGACCTGCTTCTCGGGCCGACTGCGGCGCAACCCGGCGGCAGCGATCACTCGGCTTCGCTGCCGGAGCTTCTCCAGAATCTTCAACTTTTCAGTGAAAGGAAGTGACGCGCGTCTTTTGCGGCGGTCGTCGGTCATCATCGCTCCAAAAACCTTCGTGTAAATTCCTCCCACTTTTGGATGAGCGCGTGGCGAGCCAGGATTGCATTCAGTTTCTCGCGGTCGAGGGTGCCCGATTCCAGGAACTGAATGATCCGCGAGTGATCTTTTGCACGTCCAGTGTGCAGCGCGATGGCGACAAGGTGTTCTGCGGTCAGCGTCCATGTCGGAACGCCTTCGACCTCGGTTTTCACTGCTTCATGCAGCGCCTCTTCCTGTAACCGCCCGGTAACGGGCAGGAACTGCACGGGCCAATCGCCGATTACGACGTAGGCTCCTTCGACGCGGCACCCATGCGAGGTCAGGTATTCATAGATGGGTGTCAGGGTCACGAGTGCACTCGCTTGCGATGTGGGGAACATCACAAAAACGTCCACATCCTCTGTCGCCGAGGGCTCGAGATAAAACGTCGCACCAACGGCGCCTCCAATAGCGAATCTTCCAATCACGCCATCGGATTGCAGCTGATTCAACATCTGTAGCGTAGTTCTCAAGTACTTTCGCCTCGTTGTGGAGCGACCGTTAAGACTACGCCGGGTGTGGCGGCCGGTACAGCCCCGGCCTTTCGTCTACAATGCCCCCCATGAAATCGCGACGCGTGTGGTCGGGTCTCGGCGTTGTGCTGGCGCTGCTGGCGGCGCCGGCCTGCATTCACTTCGGCAGGGCGAATGCCTTCCAGAAGGCCACCAATCCCGGCGAATACGAGCAGCAGATGTGGGAGCACGTGAAGGCGGGTAAGTGGCTCGACGTTCGCGCCCGCATGGCCGAAAGCTACCGCTGCACCATGCCGAATGGCGCCCATTCGCGCTCGGAGATGATGGATTTCCTGCAGTCGCTGAAGCTCGATAATTTCGCCATCACCGACCTGAAATCGTCTGCCAATGGCGCCGACATGGTGGTGACCTACGACCTGCAGCTCCAAGGCAAGGCGAACGGCCAGCCCATCCCGCCTGCCCGGGTGCACGTTTTGACGGTCTGGCAGGGGGTGAAGCGGGGCTGGATCCAGGTGGCACAGTCGTTTACCCCCGAGGGGGCCTGGCCGGGTGGACCGGTCATGATGCAGCGGCAGTAACCTGTACCCCCCAGGGGGCCTACGGACCATTACCTCGCTGTTACCGAAGTGACTGTACTGCAAGGGTGTTGCCGTCGTTACATTCATCTGGAAGATGGGCCCAAAACAGTGGTAGCATCCACCACGTCTCCCCCAGAGCGGCAGGCCTACATTGGCCACTAAAGTGGAATACGACATCCCGCTCGGGCCCTCACCCAAACATGCTGTCCCGAAGTTTCGGGACGGGCGTGTCGGGGAACCCGATTCCGGAGGAACCCAGATGCGGTGTGATCCTTGCGGAAGACGTGTCTATCGACGGGCGCGCCGTAGTCGAGGTGCGCGCGACGGCTTCTCGCTGATCGAACTGCTGGTGGTGATCTCCATCCTGCTGGTGATTACGGCGACGGCGATTCCGAACATCATGCAGACGATCGCGCAGGTGCGGTTGCGTTCCGCGGCGAACACCGTCGCGGGTCTATTGCAGCAGGGACGCGTGCGCGCGGTTCGCGACAACTCGTACTACGCGGTGATCGGGGACGACGGATCCGGCAGCTTGACGGCAGACGCCAAGATGGCGTGCGTCGATATCAATTCGAACAGCACGTGCTCGGCCTCGGCCGACGGTCTCGATCCGCAGGTTCGCCTGGGCGGGACCAACCTGCTGACCACCAGTGCGCCGCCGGTTTCGCTGACTTCGACGTCGTCGGCGGACCTGGCCGCGACGAACAATCACGTCATCGAGCAAGACAAGACGCTCCGCGTCTACTTCAACTCGCGCGGTCTCCCCTGCTACATGGCGGGCAGCGTGTGCAAGAACGCGTACAGCGACGGCAAGGGAATCGCCTACGTCTACTACATCACCGACGGGCGGCCGATTTACGGCTGGGCCGCAGTTACCGTCTCAGCCTCGGGGCGCGTCCGCGTCTGGATGTATCGCGGGAACAACGTATGGGACCAGTAATGAAGCAATTCTCCCCAATTCGTAAGTATCGTAAAGCGCGGCGGCAGACAGGCATGGGCCTGATCGAGCTGATGATCTCCATGTTCATCCTCGCCGTCGGGCTCATCGGGATTCTCGGCATCATCCTGGCCGCGATGACCAGCAACAATCGCAACAAGAGCGACAGCGGCGCGACGTTCATCTCGCAGATGATCATCGAAGACATCGCCGCGGCCGGCGCCGCAACCTCGCTGACGCTGACGGATGGTTGCGGCACGACGCGGACGCTGACGCTCACCACCAGCAGCAGCGGCGCCGGCGCCACGTTGTACACGACGTCGACCGCGCCGACCGCTTCGCTGGCCAACACCATCGACTGGACGCAGGATGCCTCGTCGGTCACCAGCGGTTACCAGATGTATTGGTGCACGAAAGACGCCAACAACATCAACCAGACTTTCGACGTGCGCTGGAACATGAAAGACCTGAGCAGCACGTTGAGCGCGCAGACCAAGATGATCGTCGTGGGGGCGCGTCCCAAGGCGGCGCGAACCACGGAAATCCGGCGATTCGCGATGCCGGCGACCCTGAAGATGATCGCGACGAATTGACGAATATGAAGATTCCTTCGCGCAAGCGGCAACACGGCTTTTCGCTGATCGAAATGATGATGGTGGTGGCGATCCTCTCGGTCGTGCTGGGAGTGATCCTGCGCCAGATCCAGGTGGTGCAACAGCGATCGCAGACCGAAGCCGTCAAGATGGACATGACGCAACAGGCGCGCGAAAGCCTCGACCAGATGATCCATGACATCCACATGGCGGGTTATCCCAATGCCAAGATGTTCTGGTCGAGCGCGCTGTCCACACCGTTCAACAATCAGCCGGGCGTGGCCGCGGGTTGCGATCCTTCGAGCGGCGGATGCTCGGGGCTGACGAGCGGACTGGTCAAGATTGTCGGCGGCTCGACGCCACAGATCTGGCTGGAAGGCGACATGGACGGCGACGGCCAGGTCGACGTGGTGCGCTACAAGTATGACACCAGCAACACTTACAGCAACGCGTGCCCGTGTCTATTGCGCGGCTGGGCCAGCCCGAAGGTGGCGGGCGATCCGCTGAGCAGTTCAGTGACCTATCACGTGGCCGTCGACAACCTGAACAGCGTGTCGTTAGCCGCTTACGACAGCAGCGGGAACAGCGTCGACGTCTCCAGCGGCCTCGATCTGACGAACAACACGGCGACTATCCAGTCGATCCGGACCCTGGCGATCACGATCAGCGCCAAGGGCTCCGCGCTCGACATGCCCACCAAACAGTACCCGACGGTGGTGTTGTCAGGCCTTGGGCAATTCAGGAATTGAGCTGCGAAGAGGAGATATGAAGAACAGACAACCGGGACGAGGACGCCATCGGCAGAGCCAGAGCGGCATTGCGCTGCTGACGGTGATGTTTGCCCTGATCCTGATCTCGGCCATCGCCTTCGGCATGATGTACATGGCGAACACCGAGACGGTGATCAACGCCAACTTCCGTGACCTGCAGAAGGCGCAGTACGGCGCCTGGAGCGGCATCCACGAGGCGCGCGGACGCTTGATTTCGACCGCGCCCTCGACGAGTTATCTCGGGACCGCTACCTCGAAAATCCCCTCGGTCCTGCCAGACGACAGCGACAATCGTGGCATCACGTATATCTTGAACCCCGCGTCCGGCGAAACCGTGGATCCGTCCAGCGGTACATACGCCGACACCGAGCTTTGCCACGAAGGCTTCAACGGCCTTTCCAGCATGAACGGCAGCTTCACGGCGGGCGTGCCGTGCGCCAGCAACAAGTATCCGGGAACGGGGGCATTCAAGACCGCCACCAGCCTCGACCCCTCCACTGGAACGGCGTACGCGCTGCCATACAAGTGGGTTCGCATTACGATGAAGAGCAACAATGCGGCCGGCGGCGATGCCAGCAGCAGTTCGACCTCGTATTACGCGGTGAAAGCGCAGGGCTACTCGAATTCGACGCCGATCTGCTGGAACGGTTCGCGCGAGATTCCGTTGAGCATGATGCCGAACAGCGGCGGCGTCACACGGTGCGAGGACTACGTCTCCACCAATCCGAACGATAGCTATCTGA
>Ga0310810_10010914_pt1 | contig 10603 bp, 7 predicted proteins | sample NCmetagenome_FD_207641 | JGI IMG/M metagenome (GOLD analysis project Ga0310810, IMG submission 207641) | Soil microbial communities from experimental microcosm in Duke University, North Carolina, United States - NC | ecosystem: Engineered > Artificial ecosystem > Soil microcosm > Unclassified ... | reverse complement strand
GTTGCCGAAATAGTGTCCAAAAAGATCCTGAACGGTATTTTCCACCATTTTTGAGCCCACGGCAGATTCTTTGCCAGCATGATCAGGTTATTCCTGAAATTCAAATAGGTTTTCTTTGTATTGCCCCTTGGCAAGGTCCCGCCTCCCAAGTGATACACGATTGATTGGGGACAACTGCTGAGTTTATATCCTGCCAATTGCATTCGCCAACAAAGATCGATCTCCTCCTGGTGGGCAAAAAAGTATTCGTCAAAGCCATTCACCTCGTGAAATACAGATGAACGTATAAACATGGCAGCGCCGCTAACCCAAAAAATATATGACACATCATCATATTGCCCATGGTCTTCCTCACATACGTCAAACACTCTTCCCTTTGCAAATGGATACCCAAACTTATCGATCCATCCCCCCGCAGCACCGGCGTATTCAAACAACTTTTTATTTCGATAAGCAAGCACTTTGGGCTGGCAGGCAGCGATCGTTTGATCCGATTCGAGCAAAACAACCATGGGTTGTATCCAGTCGGGGTGAACCTCTACATCTGAATTCAAGATCATGTAGTAATCAGCCCGAATTTGTTTCAGCGCCTCGTTGTAACCCTTTGCGAAACCATAGTTTGTTGAAAATTGAATGACCCGTAGAGAAGGATGCCTGGCCTCAAGAAATAAAATGGAATCGTCGGTAGAGTTGTTGTCAACGACAATAATTTCATAATTACTATAAGAAGTTGTTGTTACTGATGGTAAAAACTGCTCCAGATATTTTCTTCCATTCCAGTTTAAAATAACGATCGCAACTTTTGGCTGTTGGGTCAAAAAGAAAAATGTTTTTTCAAAAATAAGAATTACTAAAGCATAAGCACCAAATAGCAAACAGCAAATCACAAATAAAATGAAATATAAAATACCAATAGATCAGCCAGGTTTTCTTTTTATTTATCGGTTTTTTGGAATTTGATATTTGATATTTGTATTTTTCAGTCATGTATCGGCAATTCTTTAACTGGCGCATACTCTTCCCTTTTGTAGCAATACTGATCGTAACCGGAACAATCTTCTATTCAAAATATCTGGCAAACAAGATCGCAGAAAGGGAAAAACAGAAAGTAGAAGAATGGGTAGAGGCCAGTAATTCTATTCTTAATCCGGGCAACTCGGGTGACACAAGGCTTCCATTAAAAATAATACAGGATAATGACGATATTCCGATCATCTGGACCGATGAGAAAGACAGCATCATCGATCACAAAAACCTGGATTCGCAAAAGATTGTTTCCAAAAAAAATTATGTGCAGGAAAAACTTAAAAGCTTAAAAGCCATCAACGATCCAATCATTTGGAAAGACCCTTTCGATTCAACACGCTATAACAAATATTACTATGGCCATACACGCTTGCTTAGCGAAGTACAATACTATCCGCTAGTGCAACTATTCATCGTCGGCCTTTTTATTATTGTTACGATCTTTTCACTCCGTAACCGGTATCGTTCCGTACAAAACCAGGTGTGGGCGGGCATGGCTAAGGAGACAGCGCATCAACTCGGCACTCCGGTCTCTTCATTGGAAGGCTGGGTAGAAATGCTGAAACAAAAAGCAACCGATGAAAAAATTGTCCGTGAATTGGAAAAAGATGTGGACCGTCTTCGTTTGGTATCGGATCGATTTGGAAAGATCGGGAGCAGGCCACAACTGGAAGAAAGCAACATTGTAACGCAGATCGGTAGTATGGTAGAGTATATTCGTAAACGGGCGGGTGAAAAAGTAAATTTTATTATCAACTCCCAGGGCGAAACTGAAATAAAAGCAAAAATTTCGGCGCCCCTTTTTGATTGGGTCATTGAAAATCTTCTAAAAAATGCGCTGGATGCCATGGAAGGAAAAGGTTCCATAACAATTGATATCCGCAAGACTGAAGAGGCCGTAAATATTGATGTGATCGATACGGGCAAAGGCATTAGCAAACAGAACATAAACCGCGTTTTCAGCCCTGGCTTTACCACAAAAAAACGTGGATGGGGCCTGGGCCTAAGTTTGTCAAAACGAATTATTGACCAGTATCACAAAGGAGAAATATTTGTCAAGTCTTCAGAACCCGGGAAAGGAACTACATTCAGGGTTGTCTTAAGAAAATAATTATGTAGTCAGCCGTGGTGCTGCTATCGCCACCTGTTGCGTCGCATGCCGACGATGAATGTCGGCATCCTGGCCGAAGCGTCAGTGACACTGCAGCGTTCCCTACACTATTCAACAAAATCCTGCGTCAGTTATTGCGACTATCATTACATTTGCAGCCCTTGCGGCGGTGGCGAAACTGGTAGACGCACTACTTTGAGGTGGTAGCGGCCGAAAGGCTGTGAAAGTTCGAATCTTTTCCGCCGCACAAAAGCTGGTCAGTTTGATCAGCTTTTTAAATTGGTATCAGACAGGCACCCCCAGACGGCCTGCAACACTGATAAAATAACAAAATCTATCCATTTGGTTTCGCCCCAACCAACAGATAATGGCTTACCTTTGCCGCTCCAAAAATTTCAAGGATGATCAGTGTAAAAAATGTAACTCTCTCATTTGGTAAACGGATATTGTTCGATGAAGTCAATCTCAATTTCACGAAAGGAAATTGTTATGGCGTGATCGGCGCCAATGGTGCCGGCAAATCTACTTTTCTCAAAATTCTCAGCGGAGAGATCGAACCTAACAAAGGAACAATTGAAATAACTCCGGGTGAAAGAATGGCGGTGCTGAAACAGAATCAGTTCGAGTTTGATGAATTTACAGTGTTGAATACCGTATTGAAAGGCCACAATAAATTGTGGAACGTGATGCATGAACGCGAAAAAATTTATGCAAAGGAAAATTTTACGGAAGAAGATGGGATGACAGCCGCACACCTGGAAGCGGAATTTGGCGAAATGGGCGGTTATGAAGCGGAGAGCGATGCGGGCAGTTTGCTCAATAGCCTGGGTGTTCACGATTCGTTTCATCAAAGCTTGATGAAAGACATTCCTTCAAATCTGAAACTGCGCGTCTTGCTGGCCCAGGCACTGTTTGGCAATCCTGACATTTTATTACTCGATGAGCCTACTAACGGGCTGGATATTGAAACCATCAGTTGGTTAGAAAATTTTTTAGCCGATTATGAAAATATAGTTCTTGTTGTAAGTCACGACCGTCACTTCCTGGATGGAGTATGCACGCATGTAGCTGATGTGGACAGGCAAAAGATAAAAATATTTACAGGTAACTATACCTTCTGGTATGAATCTTCCACACTGATGGCAAGACAGCTAAACGATAAAAACAAAAAGGTTGAGGAAAAAAGACAGGCGTTGCTTGACTTTATCGCACGGTTTAGCGCTAATGCATCCAAATCACGTCAGGCAACGGCCAGGAAAAAAGCACTTGAAAAATTAACGATCGAAGAAATTGAACCGAGTAATAGGAAATACCCAGGGGTCATTTTTAACCCGCAACGTGAAGTGGGAAATCAAATTCTAAATGTTGAGAAACTCAGTAAATCTGTTGATGGCCGTGTACTCTTTGATAATGTTTCATTCACGGTCAACAAAGGAGATAAGATCGCTTTTTACAGCAGGGATCCACTGGCGATCACTAGCTTCTTTGAGATCATCAACGGGGAGGTAAAGCCAGACAACGGAAATTATGAGTGGGGAACAACTGTTACCACGGCTTATCTTCCATTGGAGAACAGTAAATTTTTTGAAGAGAATCTCACTTTAATGGAGTGGCTTCGGCAATGGGTACCTGCATATATTACTGATGTAGACGAACCTTTTCTTCGCGGGTTTTTAGGGAAGATGCTATTCAGTGGCGATGATGTTATGAAAAAGACAAAAGTATTAAGTGGAGGTGAAAAGGTTCGCTGCATGATCAGTCGCATGATGCTGCAAAATCCGAATTGCATCATTCTTGATCAGCCCACTAATCACCTTGACCTGGAGAGCATTCAAAGCTTCAATGAAAGCGCGGTAAATTTCAAGGGCATTGTACTTATTTCCTCCCACGACCATACATTTATGGAAACAGTGGCAAACCGTGTGATCGAACTAACACCCAATGGGGCTATTGACAGACTTATGGAATTTGATGAATATCTTGAAGACATCCGCGTCCATCAGCTAAGAGAAGAAATGTATGGACAAATGATGGATGCGAGATAAAAGTCTCCTTAAAAAATAAGTAAAACCAGCTGTCTCAAAGTCGTCACTCGTCAATGCGAAGGAGGAACGGGACGCAATGACGACTTTTGAGAGAGCCTCGTTCTTGAATCAATCTATTTAACCATCTTCGCCAGTTCGGGTGGCGAAACCGGCGCAGGTACTCTGTTACTGATCGGAGGCAATGATTGCAAATACGCGAATACAGCCTTGAGGTCATCATCGGTCATTTTAGAGACAAATGGCCATGGCATTGGCGGTAAAATATCCCGACCATTGCCAAGATGTTTACCGTTTCGTATCGTATTGATAAATTGAGCTTCGCTCCACGCGCCGGTTCCACTTGCGGAATCAGGTGTGAGATTAGCTGCATAAGAAATGCCCCAGGGTCCTACGAAAGCAGTCAGGTCCGGCGTAAGGCGTATCCACGGACTGGAAAGATCAGCTTTGTTCAATGGCGGTAAAGGATCAGCGGACATGAACCTGTCGTAACAATATAATCACCCTTTTTGATCATGTCTTCCTTCGACATTGTCTTCGTTTCAGAGGTTGGAGTAGCCTCCTCTTTCTTTTCATCCGAGGCTGAGTTACATCCAAAGAGATAAAATGCAAAGCTGGCAATAAGCATTGTTGAAATAGCGTACAATCGTCTTCTCATGATGTGGTTGATTTATTTTGGTTGAATAAAAGCTTTTTAAAAATTAATCGTATCCGCAGAAAAGTACACACAAGTGGAAGCTGAGATGAAACTAAAAATTAAAATTGAATTTCAAAAATTTAATTATTTACTTGTGAAATAGATCAACAGGCAAATCAAAATGGTGAAAAAAATAATGACGGCAACTTTATATCGCTCCCATAAAAAAGTTTTTTGACGACTCTTTAAAAAATTATTTATACGCTCCAATGATGATTCATCATCGGCTAAGCGTTCAAGTCGTTCGATCAAACTTCCTGTCAATTTCATAGGCAACGGTCGTATCGCTGACAAAGTGGAAGTTATTATCTGCTTGTTTATTTCCCGCTCATCAAATTGCTTTAACGTTTTAATAGTATCGATTGAGAGTAATTCGTCAATATAATTCGAAAGTCCTTCTTTATTCATACGGTGCACATCGAGTCTTGACACATATTGTTCAAGTTCAAGAACAAGTTTTAAAATGGAAACAGGAGTGATCGTTTGCGCAGTTCTTCTTTTTCCGATACTTTGATTATACCAGCGTTGCTGAAGGTAGTTTTCTTTTTTTGTCGGGTTGGTCAGTACTTCGTATGCCTCTTTAATTTCATTGAAATGTGCCTCTGCGTATTTATCGTTTGGATTTTTATCAGGGTGATAGATCAGCGCCAATCGGCGGAAGGCATGTTTGATCTCGCCTAAGGTTGAATGGGGTTCTATTTGCAGAATTTGATAATAATCTTTCAGCATAGCGTGTTGCGAAGATAGCAGCTAGCTGAGGGGATACTTTACTTTTTCACCAAAAAGATGATCACCTGGCTTACCGTAAATCCAAGTGTGAAAAAGAAAACTGTAAGAACAAGCAACTGGGATACTACAGCCCTATCAGGAACTTCCTTTGGCACGGCATAGAATTTACGGTAGAGATTAAGGATAGCTTTCATAGACATAAAAATACTACCTGCACAGGTAAAATGCAAAATTTTTGAATTCCGATCACAAATTTTGTTAACCCCCTGTTTCTTAAGCTAATCTTCACATAAGAAATTGTAAAAACGTGTCAGGCGAATTAAGCTGGCAGGGTATTCGTTCATCTAACACTATGATCAAATTTTTACTAACAGATTAATAAAAACCACATGAAACGTATCTTGAAAATAAGCGGAATTGCATTCTTAGTGATGTTGTTCTGCGCTACTCGTACCCCCGCATCTGCCCAGGGACCGATGCCGGAGGTTACCTATCAAACTTTTTATGATGATCTAAGTCCCTATGGAGACTGGATCGACTATCCAGAATATGGCTATGTCTGGCACCCCCGGGTCCCTGACTTCCGGCCTTATAATACCGGAGGGCATTGGGTCTGGACTAATGACTACCAGTGGATGTGGGTTTCCGATTACAACTGGGGCTGGGCTCCCTTCCACTATGGTCGCTGGCTTTATGATGATTTTTATGGATGGGTATGGATGCCCGGATATGAATGGTCTCCTGCGTGGGTAGAATGGCGAACAGGCGGTGATTATTATGGTTGGGCTCCTCTCGGCCCCGGCGTAAACATTAGTCTCAATTTTTCTTTCGGTAATTATTCGGCCCCCTATGATTATTGGTCATTCGTACCGAGGAATTATATGTTGTCTCCGAGAGTTTATGATTACTGTGTACCACGGAGCAGAAATACGGTCATTATCAATAATACCACGATCATTAATAACTACCGAAGAACAAATAATGTATTTGTAAGTGGTCCGCAAAGAACTGACGTGGAGAGATATACCGGAAGAGTAAATGCATTTGCTCTTCGCGAATCTCGAAATCCGGGACGAACAGAAGTTAGAAGAAATACGGTAAATGTATTCAGGCCCCAGGTGCAACAAAATAATAATGAAAGACGTGTGGCTCCCCGCAATTTTGAAAGATATGATAGGCAAAATGGAAATGTTTTTCAACAAAGACAAAGAGAACAGGAAGTCGTGAACAATGAAAGAACAAATGAGATTCAAAGACGAGCAGATCAAAGCAATGCCAGGATAGAACAGCAGAATAACAACAATAATGATATTATACGCAGGCAAACTCAGATGAGACGTCTGCAGGAGGTGCAACGTCAGCAGCAGGAGCAACGGAATATTGAACAACGTCAAAATGAAAATCAACGTCGTGATGAGGAGATAAACCGGCAAAATGACCTTCGCAGGCAACAAGAACAAAGAAATATTGAACAGCAACAACAGCAAAACCGTAATGCGTTTGAACGTCGGCAGAACGAAATGAGGCAACAACAGGAAACGCAACGGCAGCAGCAACAGGAGCAAAAGAATTTTGAGCGCAGACAAAACGAAATGAAACAGTACGAGAATCAAAGAATGCAGCAAATGAGGCAACAGCAACAACAGCAAGAGCAGAAAAGGCAATGGAATGCTCAAAGACAAAATAATGCATCCGAAAGAAGACAACAATTTAACCAGCCGAATGAGCAAAGGCAAAATTCTTTTCAGCAGAGACAGCCACAAAATAATAGTCAGGGAAACGGCAATGGCAGGGGCCATGGAAAGCACGATTAATTTACAGCACGTATCATCATATAAATAAAGGGCCTCGAAAGAGGCCTTTTATCTTGAATAACATTCGTGCTCAGAGAGGAGGAGGATCACTTTAGATATTTTCCAAAGAATTCAATGGTCCTTTGCCAGGCAAGCTTTGCTGCCGCCTCATTGTAACGAGTGGGGGCAGTATCGTTGTGAAATGCGTGATTCACGCCATCATACATGTACAACTCATAAGTGGTTCCCGCTTTTTTCAAAGCCTCCTCATATGCAGGAATGCCTGCATCAATACGTTCATCCAGGCCTGCGTAATGCAATTGAACAGCAGCCTTTATCTTGGGAACATCGGCGGCCGCGGGTTGTCGCCCATAAAAAGCAACAGCAGCTTTTAACGATGGAACATTAACGGCCAAATCATTTGACATTCCACCACCCCAGCAAAAACCAACACTTCCCCACTTGCCATTACAGTCTTTACGCGTGGGCAGGTAGTCAAAAACCTTTATAAAATTCTGAAGCGTTTCAGTGGCATCGAGCTGCTGGAATTTTGCACGGGCATCATCCTCGTTTGGAGGTGTGCCGCCAAGAGGCGAAAGTGCGTTGGGAGCAATGGCAAGATATCCAGCCTTCGCTGCCCGCCGTGTCACATCTTCAATGTGAGAATTAAGGCCACGATTTTCATGGATCACAACAACAGCGGCATACTTCTTTTCCTCTTTTGGTCTTGCAACGTAAGCCTGCATCTCCGTTTTTCCGGAATAGGTTATGTGTTCTGTAAAGAGATCTTCCTGGTCTGTAACAACACCATTTGAATAATTTATTTCCAATAGTGGCAGCATGGCCATTGCGGCCGCAGAGCTGCCAGTAAGTAAGGTTAAGCGGTGCAAAAAATCTTTCCTGCTCAGAGGTTTGTGAGTATACTCATCATAAAGGTTAATTATGCGTTGGTCCATAAAAAACGACTTAATTCCTTTTGAAGTTACATTATATCACTGAAAAAGGATTACCGGCGATGAACCAATTTAAGTTACCTTGTACCTTAGTTAATAAAAAACTTTGTTATGTATAAGAAAATTTTGTTCCCCATACTGACCGTCGCGTTTATTGCTTGTAATAATTCTACAGATAAGTCAAGCACTTCTGCTGACAGCACTGATAAGATGAACAGTGATACGATGAGTCATATGACAACAGCTGCAGCGGTTCCTGAATTGCCCGCCGTTCCTGAAGGTGCGAAAGTTTATTTTAAAAACTTAAAACAGGGAGCCACTGTTACTTCACCAGTAAAAGTTGAGATGGGCGTAGATAATATGAAAGTTGATACAGCAGGACCTGTTGTTGCTGCCTCCGGGCACTATCACATTTTTGTAGATGCGGAAGATTCATTGTCAAGCGGTACTATGATCCCTAAAGATTCCACTCATCTCCATTATGGAAAGGGACAAACGGAAGCTGAGGTTACATTGGCGCCGGGTCCCCATAAACTTACCTTGCAATTTGCGGATGGCTTGCATCGTTCGTACGGAAGTAAGTTAGCCACCACGGTTTCGGTGAAGGTAAAAAAATAATACTCCTGTCCTTTACTGTTAAGTCTGGTAAGTCATGGCAGGCAGTTTTATCCCAGCGGTCTTAATATCAGTCAATAGCTGCTCCTGGAAGGAGAGCCTTGTATCCTGGAAAACCGTGAGCCTTTGTCCACGCATTAATGATCGTTGTGTATCCATCGGCTTCAAATTTTTGCAAACCTATCCGCGGAGCCCGATCCGTTAAGCACCGTCAAAAGAATTAACGGCAGATAAAATGATGTTTTTTATTTTTTCAAAATCAACACCGTAGTTGAATTTAATTTCACTATCAATTCTTCTCTTTCCTTCGCGGCTGAGATTAAAAATTATTTCATTTGAAAGCTGGCTGTTCGGAACGATTACAGTTGTATTTTGAATGTGAGAATGACGGTATGGAACAACCTTATTGCTGTCACAGCTCCTTCTTGTCCTTGTGCACTTACGATATCGCCAACCCTGAAATGGTTTTAACAATATGATCAGTACCCCACTCGCAAAATTTTGAAACGTTCCTGATAAACCGCATATGTCATTTTCATATGGATTCTTTAGCGCATAAGTTACCGGCACCTCGAAATAAATGGAAAGTCCTGCTGAATTTGTAACTTTATAAGAGTTGCTGCTGCCCTTCTATTTTCTCACCAAAATCTGCGAGTATGCTGGATGAAATTGCTCCTGCACTAAAACCGTTACGAAAATCAAAAGTTTTTTCACCAGAACCCGGGATTTATGAAAAGTTGCGGTTGGTTGAAAGCAAAGTGTCCTTTTCCCCTTTTGTAAATTATTTAAAAGAGAAACGTCAGTCAGTTTCCGAAACAAAAGAAAAAGTTTACAACTATCTTATCAAAAGAATTGAAAGCGAGCCCTCGCTGTTGTATCCTGAAAATTTGGAAGTGATCACCGAGCATTCTGACCTGATGGAACTCCTCAGCACGTCGTTATTCCCGATGGTGGCTAGTGATCACCGGCATATTTTTGCATTGGCAGCTCCCTACCAGTTCAGTGTTTTCTATTATTCGGAATATTTCAGCGAAATATTTTTTGATGATGAGCAGAAACATCTTCTTCTTCCGGATGGGATCCCGATTGATGAGCTGAAATCCATCCAGTGTGCCTCGATCTATGATCATGTTCTTCAGAAATTTTACGGTATGAAGCTGAATGAAAATCGTGAACTGATCTACCAGTTTACAGATCACAATACAGGCATGATACGCTATTATAGGATCAGATATGATAGCCGGTTTGTTGACTTGAAACTTAAGGGCACGCTACCTCTGTTGAAAGATTGCGCGGTATGCATGAATACTTTTCGCATTCTTGACCTCGAAAAGCAATTGAGCACCATGCCGCTGAATTTGTTTGAAGCAGAAGGTTTTGCTGTCTGGGTGGCAGAAGATGTGACGATATCAGAATCACTGGAACTCGTTAAAAAGATACTTCTTCGCGAAAATGATTTTGACACGAATGCAATTTGTGATTTGAAGGGAGCCGTCAAAGCATTGGTCGGCCTGGATGATATTCAAATAGGGCTGATGCCATTTGTGAAGATCAATGGCCAATTCGTTCTTGACGAAGAGAATGTAAAACATAGCATCGTGGCGAGACAATGGTTGAGCGATAAGCCGGAAAATTGC